>Ga0307376_10000069_pt1 | contig 163758 bp, 139 predicted proteins | sample TR2MG_FD_202536 | JGI IMG/M metagenome (GOLD analysis project Ga0307376, IMG submission 202536) | Soil microbial communities from Risofladan, Vaasa, Finland - TR-2 | ecosystem: Environmental > Terrestrial > Soil > Coastal area > Acid sulfate soil | place: Finland: Risofladan, Vaasa...
ATACCAACTGTCGTAATATTCATTTGGGCTTCTCCTTCGTATTTAGATTGACCGGAATTCAATCTTGGCACATCAGATGCCGTGCGGCATAGCCGCTATGCGAATGTGGGAAGTCCATTTATATTCGTTCAAGCGAGACGCCGCGCAGGCGCGGCGCCCCTTAACTATACGTTGAATGTCCGCTTTTCAAATGATGACCGGCTGCTTTGGGCACAACTAAGACCGTCAGTTACTCTCAATTGAGCGAATCAGCGGATGCATTTACATGCTGTAAAGAGTTACTTCGAATCCTTCAGTCCTGCATGATAAACCGTCACATTGTTGCGCCCGTTTTCCTTCGCGTAGTACATCGCCAGGTCGGCGTGCTTGACCAGCTCCTTTTCATTCTCGCCATGCGCGGGGTAAATGGCGACGCCGATGCTGGATGAGATATTCAGCGTGTGGCCGGATATTTCGAACGGCAGGTTGAGTATGTGGCGGATTTTTTCGGCCACTTCCGCTGCATCCTGATCATGTTTTAGCGATGCCAGCAAGATGACAAATTCATCGCCGCCAACGCGCGCAACGGTATCCGACTCGCGCACGCAACTCTGCATGCGCTGTGAGGCTTCTTTCAGCAATAAATCGCCCACCGCGTGACCAAAGGTATCGTTGATGGGCTTGAATTTGTCGAGGTCGATAAACATCAGGCCGAAATGTTCATGGGTGCGTTTTGCGCTGGAGAATGACTGCTGCAGGCGGTCGCTAAACAGTGCGCGGTTGGGCATGTTGGTCAGTGCGTCATATTGCGCCATGTGCCGTATGTGTTCTTCGATTTCCTTTTGCTCGGTGATGTCTGTGGCGATGCCGCACAAGGCGTAAATGCTGCCATCTGCGTGCCGCAGCGGCAACTTGGTTGTCAGGTAAACCGAGGTTTGCCCCGTTAGCGGGTTGGGATTGGTTTCCTCATTTTTCAGGGTTTCACCCTTCTGTAAAACATGCAGGTCGCTTTGCTGCATGTTGGCCGCGGTGGTGGCATCGTAGAATTTGCTGTCGTCGAACCCCACGATTTCTTCCATCGGCGCATTGAACATTTCGCGCATCAGTCGGTTGGCAAACAGATAGCGCCCCTGTGTGTCCTTCATGTAGATGTAGGCGCTGACATTTTCCAGGATGTCGGACATCAGTTTCTCGTTTTCCTTGAGTGCTTGATCGGAGCGGTTGCGATCAAGCGCGATCGCGGCCATGTTGGCGGTATTGGCCATCAGCTGCAGATCGGCCTCGTCCGGTTTGCGCTTGTGCTGCAGATAGATGTCAAATGTGCCCAGCACCTTGCCGTTGGCGGAGTGGATAGGCTCGGACCAGCAGGCGGCAAGCCTGGCTTTGCGCGTGATGTCTTGATAGGCTGACCAGTACGGGTGGCTCTGAATGTCATCCACGATCACGCGCTGCCCGGTGAAGGCGGAGGTGCCGCACGAGGCCACGCCGATGCCGATTTCAATGCCGTTTATAGCCTGGTTAAAAAAATCCGGCAGGCTGGGTGCGGCGCCAAGCAGCAGATGATTGCCGCTTCTGTCCAGCAGTGCAATGCTGCATCGCATGCCGGGATTGGCTTGCTCAACGCTGCCGACAATCACTTTCAGGATGTTTTCCACCGCTGCGCCGTTGGCTAGCAGTTCAAGCACGTTGCTGCGCGAGTGTTCCTGCTGTTCGACCAGTTTGCCGCTATCGATGCTGTGTGCCAGTTTGCGCTTGATGCGCAGGATGTAAAAACTGAAGCCCCCTGCGATTGTGCTGAGCAACAGCGCGAGCGAAAAGCCTGCATAGAGGATGTTGCGATTGAATTTTGACGGAAGGTTATAGAGGAAGCCGTCCAGCGGATAATCGTGCGGCAGCAGGCCGATGCTGGCATAGGTGTCGGCGATGTGGCGCCAGCGCCCGGGATTCATTTCGCCAATTTCCACCAGCTCCGGATGCATCAGCGACATGATTTGCCTAGCCTGAAACAGGAAATATTGACGCGGATGCCGCTGTGAATATTTGGCGAGTATCAGGTCGGTCAATTCTTCCGGGTGTTCCATCGCAAATTGCCAGCCGCGCATGCTGGCTGCGCGGAAGGCTTTAACCCGCTCGGGATGTTGCTTCAGTTCGTGTGCCGAGGTGAACAGATTGTCGCCGTAAAAATCGATGCCGACTGCACGCGGGGAATAGATTTGGTAACTGAAATTGGCGCGGTCGAGATAGTAAGGCTGGAAAATACTCAGGGCGGAAATGGCATTGACCTTGCCGCTGATCAGATCTTGCGGATCATAACTGTGTTCAAGCAGGGAAATTTTTTCCGGCGGAATCCCTTCGCTGTTGAGATAGGCCAGCAGTTCCTTTGCCTGCGGCTCAAGCATCAGCTGTTTGTCGGCAAGGTCGTGGATGCTTTGCGTCTGCCGTGCGATGAGCTGATACGGCGAGTGCTGGAAGATGGCCGCCAGCACCACCACAGGCTTGCCTGCCTTGCGCTCCAGCAACAGGCTGCTGTTGCCTGTGCCGTACTCGGCCCGGCCTTCGGCAACTTCTGCTACCGGATCGATGCCTGACTGGAGTTCCTTTATATTGACCGTTAAACCTGCATCGCGATAGTAGCCCTGTTCCATCGCTGCGTAATAGCCCGCAAACTCAAAGGAGTGAGACCATTTAAGTTGCAGGGTGACGGTGTCGAGTGAAAAGGCGGTGCCGCCATGCAAGGTGGCAGCAGTCAGTATGATAGCTTGCAGCAAACGCCGAAATGCAGGGGTCATAGGGGGGGGATTGAAGGGCTCAAAGCTGCATTGCCTTTTCGCAAATCAGCCCAGCAGGTGTTTCACATGCTCGCGTTCTTCCTGCAACTCTTTCAAGCTGTCCTGCATGTGTTTTTGTCCCAGCTCGCTGATAGGCAGCCCCTGGACGATGCTGTAGTGACCATTGCGGCAGGTGACGGGAAAGCCATACAGCACGCCTTCCGGAATGCCGTAGCTGCCATCGGACGGCACGCTCATGGATACCCAATCGTTGTGGTGGGAGTGCAACAGCCAGTCGTGCACGTGGCCGATAGCCGCATTGGCCGCGCTGGCCGCGCTCGACAGGCCGCGCGCTTCGATCACCGCCGCGCCGCGCTTTTGCACGGTGGGAATGAATTCCTTTTCGACCCAGCCGGGATCAGGCAGCAGATCCATCACCTTGCGCCCGCGAATTTCCATGTGCGAAATGTCGGGATACTGTGTGCCGGAATGATTGCCCCATACCACCATTTTCTGGATATCTCGTATCGGCTGGAATAGCTTGAGTGCGACTTGCTCGATGCCGCGGTTATGATCGAGGCGCATCATTGCGCTGAAATTTCTGGGGTCAAGGTCCTGCGCATTTTTCATTGTAATCAGCGCATTGGTGTTGGCCGGATTGCCCACCACCATCACCTTGACATGGCGTGCGGCCACTTCATTCAAGATGCGACCCTGTTCGGCAAAGATCGGGCCGTTGGCCTGTATCAGATCCTTGCGCTCCATGCCCTTGCCGCGAGGGCGCGCGCCGACCAGCAGTGCGACTTCGGTGTCGCGGAAGGCGACTCTTGGATCATCCGTAATGATCACCTGTTGCAGCATCGGAAATACGCAGTCTTCCAGTTCCATCGCCACCCCGCGTAGCATGGGCTGGGCCTGCGGGATGTCGAGCAGTTGCAGGATGATGGGCTGTTCGGGTCCGAGCATATCGCCGTTGGCGATGCGGAACAGAAGACTGTAACAAATTTGACCAGCTGCACCAGTAACTGTAATACGTATAGGGGCTTTCATAACAACCTCCAATGCAGTGATTGATAATGAGGACATTCTGCCAGTGATCAGCAGTCAGGCAAAGAGGATAATGAAGTAATATGAGCGGGTTATCAAGCGTCACGTTCATCGTTAAAGAAATCCCGCTTGTTGCCGATATCAATCAATACAATTGTAATTATAAAAACAAAAAATGCATTTCCGGTGAGTTTTTGCAGCAATTCTACTCACTGGCCAGATCGCATTTAGTTATTCCGGAGGACGTAAAATGTTCAAATTTATTACCAGCAGTATTCGCATCAAACTCCTGCTTGCTGTATCGGGCGCCTGTCTCCTGGTCGCTATTGCACTCGGTGTAGCCTTGACAAGTCTGGCGAGCATCAGCAGCAGCTTTAATTCCTTTGTGGAAGAAGACCAGGCAAGGCTGCAAGCTTTCTCAAATATGTATGCGCAGGGCCTGCAAGGGGGGCAGGCGCTGCGCAATATCGTGCTTAATCCGTCTCTGGACAAGAGAGGGATCGCCAACCTGGAGAAATCCTACAAGGATTTTGACGATGCTTTTCTGATTGCCACCAGACTTACCCAGGCCGATCCCGCCTGGCGCGCAATTGCCACAGAGATTGGCGAAAAATGGAAAAATACTTTGGCTGCGCGGCAGCGTGTGCTGGAAAGCGTGAATTCCAATCAGACTGAGGCAATCAAGCGCCTGAATGATGAGGAAACACCGGCGTGGCGCCTCACGCGAGAAGTGCTGCTGAAGTCAATTTCGGATCTCGAAAAAGCAACCCAGGAAACCAAGATCCGCATTACTGGCAAGGCGCAGACCTCGCTGATTATAAGCGTGGTAATTGGCGTCATTGCGCTGCTCATTGGCACCATCGTGGTCATGCTGGTCGCGGAAGGTGTCAAGCGCTCTCTTGATATGGTTGCATCAGCCATGTCCAGGCTGGCGTCTGGCGAGGGTGATCTGACGCAACGCATGCCGATCAATTCCCAGGACGAAGTCGGGCGCATGGCCGAGGCATTCAATCGGTTTATGGGGCAGCTACAGAATATTATCAAACAGGTGCGCGCAAACGGAGATGAACTTTCAAGTTCTGCTACAGAACTTTCTGCAACGGCTGCACAGGTTTCCGATGCTTCGCACAAACAGAGCGATGCAGCCTCTTCGACCGCTGCCGCGGTCGAAGAGATGACAGTCAGTATCTCATCGATTGCGGACGCCGCAGCGGCAATGCGGCAGCTGTCCAACACGAGTCTGGAGCATACCCGTGAAGGGAATGAGCGGCTTTCCCAGCTACTCGGTGAAATAGATACAGTAGAGTCTTCAGTCACCGAGATATCTCAATCCGTGAATGTATTTATGCAGAGCAGCAATCTGATCACCAGCATGACGCTGCAGGTCAAAGAGATTGCCGATCAAACCAATTTGCTTGCGCTTAATGCGGCGATCGAAGCAGCCAGAGCCGGAGAGCAGGGGCGCGGTTTTGCCGTCGTTGCCGACGAGGTGCGCAAACTGGCCGAGAAATCTGCAAAATCGGCGGGTGATATCGATGCTGTAACCAAAACCCTGGGCGAACAATCGGCCAACGTTGAGAAGTCGATTGAACGCAGCCGGCAGGCTTTGCTGAGGAGCCAGGACTATATGGAGCATGTAGCCATGGGCCTGGGAGAGGCTACCGGCAGCGTCGGCCATGCAAACCAGAGTGTGGACGAGATTTCACATTCCATCGGCGAGCAGAAGGCCGCAAGTAATGAAATTGCGCAAAACATCGAACGTATCGCGCGTATGACTGAAGATAACAACGTCGCTGTTGCAGAAACGTCTAACGCCGCGAACAACCTCGAATTGCTCGCCTCAAAAATGCAGACGCTGGTATCAAGATTTAAAGTTTAGCCGGGAAGAAATTGCAGCTGATTTATCCCCGTGACGATTTTTTCAATTTCATTTTCTGCAGAATAATGCTATAGTTTGTTCCTGTGTTTTTCTGCTTGAAGATGCGCGATTCTGGAAGGGTCATTCGATTCCATTCTGTATCGTGTTCCAATAGTAAATCGAATTTCACTTTTCTGTTTTTTGCGGGAATAGCTCAGTTGGTAGAGCGATACCTTGCCAAGGTATAGGTCGAGAGTTCGAGCCTCTTTTCCCGCTCCATATTGTTTCCATTCAGTTTATTCAAATGTCATTGTGCTTCCGGCATTTGATTTCATGGCTGCTGCCCGTCGTTCCCGTTCATGCTGATATACTCGTTGCGCATGGTTCACGATTGGGAGTCAATGATGCAAGCGACAGCAGAAATTCTCGGCAAAAAAGTTTTGGTGGAATGGAGTGTTGCGGCGGATAAAGCGATGGGTGCGCTGTCTTCACCGCTGCTGGTTGAAATGGAGCTCTACTTCAGTTGCCTGATTCGCAAGGTGGTGAGATTTAACCGCAATCCGTCTCTGCAATATTCAGTGTCAGTGACACCCCGGCTTACCGTAGGCTTCAGGCCGGTCGTGACCAAAGCTTGCAGCGTGAGCGAGGTTGAGGATGAGCCGCCACTGGAAGATTTTCAGGCTGTCAGGCCGGAAGCTTTTGTGCCCAAAAAGCTGTTTATAGATTTTAAACGCGGGCAGTGGGTGGGCGAATTTCACATGTCCCGCGAGTCATAGGAAACGATCCAGCAATTTTCGGCTGTCTTTATCCAGCTGCTGGGTATCGCGAATCAGGTAATGGATGCCGTTGCTGTCTGCGATGAGCAGGGTGTTATGGTTAAGGCGTCGAATATCATCTTCCCCCTTAAGTATAAAGCTGGTGCGACCACGGTCTGTTTCTACTTCCCATACGCTGGGGGTGGCAAAAGTCGACACCTTGCGTATGCCGTGAATTTCCGGAATGAATTCGCGGCGTGCCAGTTCTTCTTGCAAAATGTTGCGGGTGTTGGCCGGCAAGTCAGTTAGGCTGTCGATCCAGACCAGTTCATGTCCGTCTGCGTCGACCAGTGACACGCCCTCTGCAGGCGCGCTGATGGGGAAGGCATGCACAGGAATCACGCCTTCATGCAGGGTACCGCCCATATCGGCATAAACCAGGCGGCCAGATGAATTCCTATGCAATTGGAAGTTGTTATTCATAGTTATGCGCTCCTTTGATCTCATCTTTTTTGTCGGAGACATCGTCCATGTCAGTGTCCACATTGCGCGCCTGTGCCTGGTAGAGGCGGAAATAAGCGCCCTCGCGCGCCATCAGCTCGTCATGATTGCCCACCTCTAACACTTGTCCGCGATCGAGCACAACCAGTCGGTCGGCTTTTCGCAGCGTGGAAAGCCGGTGCGCGATGGCAATCGTGGTGCGTCCCTGCACCAGATTATCCAGGGCTTTCTGGATTTCTTTTTCGGTGGCCGAGTCCACCGACGAGGTGGCTTCATCCAGAATAAGTATGCGCGGATCGATCAGCAGCGCACGGGCGATGGAAATACGCTGGCGTTCGCCGCCGGACAATGACTGGCCGCGTTCTCCCACCAGTGAATCGTAGCCCTGCGGCAAACGCAGGATGAACTCATGCGCATGCGCGGCCCGGGCAGCCGCCACGATTTCCTTGCGCGTGGCATTCGGTTTGCCGTAGGCGATATTTTCTGCAATCGTGCCAAAGAATAAAAACGGCTCCTGCAATACCAGGCCGATGTTGCGCCGATATTCGGATACGGGCAGGGAGCGGATATCGACCCCGTCCAGACGGACAGAGCCCTCGGTGACATCGTAGAAGCGGCAGATCAGGTTAACCAGCGTGCTTTTGCCTGATCCGCTGTGGCCCACCAGGCCGATCATTTCGCCGGGAGCGATGGTCAGGTTGATGCCGCGAGTGACGGTTCGATTGCCATAACGGAAGCCGGCATTGCGCAACTCGATGCCGCCTTTGACTTCCGCGAGGTGGACCGGATTAATCGTTTCCGGGACGCTGGATACATGATCGAGTATGTCGAAGATGCGCTTTGCGCCAGCCGCGGCCTTTTGCGTCACCGAAACGATGCGGCTCATCGAATCCAGTCGCGCATAGAAGCGGCCGATGTAAGCCAGGAACGCGACCAGTACACCCACCGTGATCTCATTTTGCGCGACCAGCCAGATGCCGAAGGCCCACACCACCAGCAAACCGAATTCGGTCAGCAGGGTAATGGTCGGGGTAAACAGTGACCATATTTTATTGAGTCTGTCATTGACCGCGAGGTTGTGCTGGTTGGCCTCGCGAAAGCGGATGGTTTCGCGTTTTTCCTGTGCAAATGCTTTCACCACGCGTATGCCGGGGATGGTATCGGCCAGCACATTGGTTACTTCCGACCATACACGGTCTATTTTCTCAAAGCCGGTACGCAGTTTGTCGCGCACCATATGGATCATCCACGCAATGAAAGGCAGGGGAATCAGGGTCGCCAGCGCCAGCCAGGGATTGATGGAGAACAGTATCACCGCGGTCATGATAATCATCAGCACGTCAGTGGCGAAATCCAGCAGATGCATGGACAAAAATACGCAGATTCGATCAGTCTCGGAACCGATGCGTGTCATCAGGTCTCCGGTGCGTTTGCCGCCAAAATATTCCAGGGATAAGCGCATCAGGTGCTCGTAGGTGTTGGTGCGCAGGTCGGCTCCGATGCGCTCACTGACCAGCGCAAGGATGTAAGTGCGCCACCAGCCCAGGCCCCAAGCCACCAGGGCGGAACCCAGCAGCCCGGAAAGCAGCATCAAGACCACGCCATAGTCGATCGGTGCGCCGTTCTGATAGGGAATCAACACTTTGTCCATCAGCGGCATGGTCAGGTAAGGCGGCACCATGGTCGCAGCGGTAGCGGCCAGGGTGAGCATAAAGCCCAGCAGTAATTGCCCCTTGTAGGGTCGGGCGAATTGCCACAGCCGGAATAGCACCCAGGTTGAAGGCGGGGTATGAGAAGTAGTGGCGCAGACGGGGCACTCTTCCTGACCCGGTGCCAGCGGCGCCTGACAATTCGGACAAATTGATTCTGCCGGACGGCTGACAGGGCGTTCGGCCAGGAAATCGGCGAGTTGCTGTTCGAAGCATGTCGCGACCCGTTGTGCGGCAGTATTGTGAGCCAGCGTGTAGCGCCAACAGGCGAGGCGCGATTCGCCGTCAAACAACTCCAGGCTGCCTACACCGGCATGATCATGACGCTGCAGGGTGAACCCCTTTTGGTAGCGGAATTCATGCCATGAGGTGTCAGTTGCGGATTTTGCCAAAACTCTTGTGTCGCTTACCAGCAGCAGGAACTGGGTGAAATGCAGATTTTCATCCAGGTCGCCCTCCATCCATGCCAGCAGTTGCTCACTTTCAGCCAGTTGCTGCGCCACTTCTGCACGGCTGGCCTCGGGTAAAGGCATGCCTGAGGATACTGAATGGGGGTAAGCGTTCATGGTGGTTAGATGCCGGATTGTTGATTAATAAATTTTAAAGCCGAAAAAAGAAGCCGAGGATGGTTTAAAATAGAAAATTGTACGATGCTCTGCTTTATTGTGTTGTTGTCGATTATCAGGCCCGATAAGGCCGGGTACGCCGGTTGTTTCGCAGTTTACTTGCTGGGCGTGCCAGCGTACAGCCTGATGAGCGAATAAGACTTTAGATTATATATTTACACCGGCGGTAAACCTAAATCCGTTTAGCGCGTTTATTTCGAAACAATCAATATGTTACATTTTTGTCTTGTCTAAAGAAGATTTCCCCAATTTTAAAGCATGGAAAATAATGGCATGAAATTTCTTAAAGTCATGCCTCTGCACGGCCCAAATATTTGGACATATCGCCCGGTGCTGGAAGCCTGGGTCGATATCGGTGCTCTGGAAGATTCCCCCTCTAATACCATCCCCGGATTTTATGAACGGTTGACGTCATGGCTGCCCGCTCTGGAAGAGCACCGCTGCGGTATCGGCGAAAAGGGCGGTTTCTTGCTGCGCTTGCGTGAGGGCACCTGGCCCGGACATATTCTGGAACACGTCACGATTGAGTTGCAAAATCTGGCTGGCATGCAAACAGGTTTCGGCAAGGCGCGCGAGACATCCACACGCGGCGTGTACAAGGTGGTCGTGCGTTCGCGTCACGCAACCGTGAGCAGGGCTTGTCTTGAAGCTGCGCGTGATCTGGTGATGGCAGCGATAGAGGACAGACCCTATGACGTCCCTTCCACCATTGAACGCCTGCGTGATATCGCGGATTTCTATTGCCTGGGTCCCAGCACGGCATGTATTGTCAATGCTGCAAGCGACCGAAAAATCCCGTCTATCCGCCTGAATGAAGGCAACCTGGTGCAGCTGGGTTATGGTGTGCGCCAGCACCGCATATGGACGGCGGAGACCGATCAGACCAGCGCAATTGCAGAGAGCATATCCAGCGACAAGGATCTGACAAAAAGCCTGTTGCAGGCATGCGGTGTGCCGGTTCCCGAGGGGCGCCTGGTGGCGAGTCCGGAGGATGCGTGGGAAGCGGCTGAAGAGATTGGTGTTCCGGTTGTGGTCAAGCCGCGCGATGGCAACCATGGCCGCGGTGTGACGACCGAATTGATGACGCGGGAGGAAGTTGTATCCGCCTATAAACTGGCCCTCGATGAAGGCAGTGGTGTGATTGTAGAGCGCTTCGTGCGCGGCAATGAACACCGTCTGCTGGTAGTGGATGGCAAGGTTGTTGCTGCCGCTCGCGGCGAATCGGTAAGTATTGTGTGTGATGGGCATTCCACGCTCACAGAGCTAATCGACACGCAGATTAATGTCGATCCGAGACGGGGCATCACGGAAGCCGAGCCGTTGAGCCTTATTCTTCCCAATGATGATCCCGCGGTCAGGTTTGAACTTCAGCGTCAGGGCTTTACACCAGAATCGATCCCGCCCAAGGGCAAGGAAGTGCTGATCCAGCGCAATGGTAACGTCGCCTTCGATGTGACCGATTTGGTCCATCCTACCATTGCCGCCGCTGTGGCTCTGGCAGCAAGGGTAGTCGGGCTGGACATTGCAGGGGTGGATATGGTGGTCGAAGATGTGTCGCGCCCGTTCGCAGAGCAGCGCGGTGCTATCGTCGAGGTGAATGCGGGGCCGGGCCTGCTGATGCACCTTAAGCCTGCCGATGGCGAAGCGCGACCCGTCGGCGAGGCGATCGTGGACAGTTTATTCCCGGCCGATGAGAGTGGTCGCATTCCGATTGTCGGCATCACCGGCACGCATGGGAAATCAACGGTTGCGCGGCTGGTAGGTCGCTTGCTTCATCTTGGCGGAAAGTATGTGGGCCTGACCTGCAGAGAAGGGCTTTATTTCGATCAGCGCCAAGTCGAAAAGGGCGACCGCGCGTCATGGGCAGCTGCGCACAAGGTATTGCTCAATCGCTCGGTTGATGCGGCGGTATTGGTCAATAGCGCACGCGCAATTCTTTCTGAGGGTGTCGCCTACGATCGCTGCCAAGTGGGTGTGGTAACCAATATCATCGGTGCCGAAGGCCTGGATACATTCTATATTCATAATACCGAGCAGGTTTATAACGTCCTGCGTACCCAGGTGGACATTGTGCTGCCGGACGGCGTGGCAGTGCTGAATGCCAGCGATCCCCTGGTGTTGAAAATGGCAGAACTTTGCGATGGCAGCGTGATCTTGTTTGGACTGGATCCGGAAATTGCTGCCATTACTGAACACCGTGATCAGGGGGGACGAGCTGTCTTTGTCCGTTATGGACGCTTGGTGCTGGCCACGGGTAAAGACGAGGTGACGTTGGTGGAAGTAGCCTCTATTCCTTTGCTGAATACCGGCGCACCAGCCTTCCAGGTCGAGAACGTGCTGGCTGCGGTTGGTGCTGCATGGGCGCTCGGTCTGTCGCATGAATTGATACGAACCGGTATCGAAACTTTTAAAGCGGATTAGCAGATAGATTTCGCGACGTAAGGGCAACTCTAAAAATTCAATAGAGATGCCCTTGAGCAAACCCACGGTTGGTATGATAACCGTGCAATACAGGAAAATTGTTGATGGAAGTCTCACGTATTCGAGCGCTACGCGGCCCCAATCTCTGGAGCAGACATACCGCAATTGAAGCAATCGTTGCATGCTCGGGAACTGAGTGCTCCATAGGCGACATTCCCGGATTCGAAACTCGCTTGCGCGCGAGATTTCCTGAGATCGGCTTCTTGCAGCCAGCTGGCCATCAGGAAGGCGTCTCGTTGGCACATGTGCTGGAAGTCGCGGCGCTCAGCCTGCAAAAACAGGCGGGATGTCTTGTCACTTTCAGCCGTACCGTGCAGACCGTTGAATCCGGTATGTTCCAGGTGGTGGTCGAATATGGCGAAGAAGCGGTAGGCCGCCTGGCGCTGGAAATAGCGCAAACGCTATGCAACTCGGCGCAGGAAGATACGCCATTTGATCTTCATAATGCCCTGACCCGTTTGCGCGAACTGGATGAAGATGAGCGTCTGGGTCCCAGCACGGGTTCCATTGTTTACGCGGCGCTCGCACGCGGGATTCCCTATCGCCGGCTGACTTCAGGCAGCATGGTGCAGTTTGGCTGGGGCAGCCAGCAACGCCGTATTCAGGCGGCTGAAACCGATGGTACCAGTGCGATTGGCCAATCGATCGCGCAGGACAAGGAACTGACCAAAAAATTGCTCAATGCGGCTGGCGTTCCGATCCCCTTCGGCCGCCCGGTACAGGATGAGAATGACGCCTGGGCTGCTGCGGAAGAAATTGGCTTGCCGGTGGTGGTCAAGCCTCAGGACGGTAACCAGGGCAAGGGCGTAACTGTCAATGTTGCCACCCGTGAACTTCTGCAGATTGCCTATGCGGCAGCCTCGGCGATCAGCACGTCTATCATGGTGGAACGCTACCTGCCGGGACACGATTACCGCCTGCTGGTGGTCGGCGGCAAGGTCGTTGCCGCAGCGCGCCGCGACCCGCCGCAAGTGATAGGTGACGGTGTGCACAGCGTTCGGGAGCTGGTTGAAATTGTAAACAGTGATCCACGGCGCAGCGACGGGCATGCTACCGCGCTGACCAAGATTCGCCTGGATACGATCGCGCTCGCCAGGTTGTCGATTCAGGAGCTTTCGACAGAATCGATCCCGCCAAAAGGATGTCGTGTCATTTTGCGCAACAATGCCAATCTGAGCACGGGAGGTTCTGCAACCGATGTCACCGACGATGTCCACACTGAGGTTGCTGCCCGTGCAGTGGCGGCCGCGAAAATGATAGACCTGGATATCTGTGGTGTGGATGTGGTGTGCGACAGCGTGCTCAGGCCCCTTGAGGAGCAGGGAGGCGGCATCATTGAAGTCAACGCTGCTCCCGGTTTGCGCATGCATTTGCAGCCTTCGTACGGCAAGGCGCGTGCGGTGGGCGAAGCGATAGTTTCCACCATGTTCAATAACGGGGACGATGCGCGCATTCCTCTGGTAGCAGTATCCGGAACCAACGGCAAGACCACCACCGTGCGTCTGATCGCACATCTGCTGGGCCAGAATGGCCTGCGCGTGGGCATGACCAATTCCGACGGCGTTTATATTGATAACCAGCGCATCGACAGCGGCGACTGCAGCGGCCCCAAGAGCGCACGCAACGTGCTGCTGCACCCGGATGTGGATGCTGCCGTTCTCGAAACTGCGCGTGGCGGCGTGCTGCGCGAGGGCCTTGCATTTGACCGCTGTGATGTGGCCGTGGTCACCAATATCGGCATAGGCGATCACCTGGGCCTGAACTACATTCACACGGTGGATGACCTGGCCGTGGTGAAAAGAGTGGTGGTGCAGAATGTGGCCCCGTCAGGCACTGCAGTGCTGAATGCAGCTGACCCCATCGTGGTCAAAATGGCCGGCGTTTGTCCCGGCTCTGTAACCTTTTTTGCCAGCGACTGCCATCATCCTGTGATGGCGACCCACCGCGCCAAAGGCCAGCGCGTAGTGTATATGGATGGCGGCGAGATTGTGGCTGCCGAAGGCATGATGGAGCAGAGAATCGCGCTGAAGGATATTCCGCTTACCCGCAATGGCAGTATCGGTTTCCAGATTGAAAACGCGATGGCTGCAATAGGCGCCGGCTGGGCGTTGGGTATAGACTGGAAAATTATCCGCGCCGGCGTGGCGACTTTTATCAACGATGCAGCGACAGCACCCGGCCGCTTCAATGTGTACGACTATCGGGGTGCGACGCTGATTGCAGATTATGGACATAACCCTGATGCAATTATTGCTCTGGTGAGCGCGATTGAAAACATGCCGGCCAAGCGTCGGGTTGTTGTGATCAGCGGTGCCGGAGACAGACGGGATGTAGACATCAGCCAGCAGACCGAAATATTGGGAAATGCCTTTGACGAGGTGATTATGTACCAGGACCAGTGCCAGCGCGGCCGTGCCGACGGCGAGGTGCTGGGGCTGCTGCGCAAGGGGCTGGCCAAGGCCACGCGCGCCAAAAAAGTGGAAGAAATTCGCGGTGAATTTCCGGCCACAGACCTTGCGCTGTCGCATCTTGCGCCCGGCGACCTGTGCCTGATTCTGATCGATCAGGTGGATGAGGCATTGGCGCATATCGCAAAGCGAATCGCTGAAGCATGAGAGTGATGTCGCTTAATGGTTTATCCGGACTTTGCCTGATCCGATGAGTACTTCCCCGAAGAAACTTCTAAGCGTGATCGAATTCATCGAGCACGCACAATATCCCGCCATCTACAAGGCGCTGGGTTACGACGTGACCACTGAATGGCAGGTGCGCAAGGCAGTGTCACTGATCCGTGCAATGAAGCCTGACGTGATTGTTGCGGATTTTTATTTCCAGTCGGATTTCCGCGACCGTTTAAGCAATCTGGAATCTTTGCTGGCGGCTACCCAGCTGCTCACAGATTTTCGTGTGCTGGTTTTCTATGAGCCGGCGAATGAGCATGCCTTGGCCAGCGTGCGCGAGCGCATGCGTATCGATGCCGCGCTTCCCATGCCCGCTTCCGAGGAGGCGATCAGGGCGGTTTTGCAGGAATGGCTGTAAAATTAGTTCTGTACTGCAATATATTGATTATATGTAATATATTTCGCCATACAAGAGGTGATTGTCGGCCGCGGGCAACGATTCAAACCAGAGTCTGCCCTGATGTAAATTCCAGCTTTCTCCTGTGTTGAAATGCGCTTACGTGGTAAATTGGCGGTGCCAGGTTCATTGAATGCCAACGCAGAGGAGGAGAGGATGCAAAAACGGGGAGGATTTTTCACTCAAGCTACTCCGCCTCTTGAAGCCCGGCATCATGCGTCCGGCTTCAACTCCCTGTTTAATGGAGATCACCTGTCCTTTGCGGAATATGTGTCGACGCAACGTGACATGATCCGCAAAATTCGCTCTGCCACACACTCATTCAACCTTGATAAAGCGGTAGACGGAAACGCGCCGTTTGCACTTGAGCCCTCGGGTTCTGATACGGCGGGGCAAGTAAAAAAATACCGGCGCGGCATATTGCTCACCCATGGCCTGAGCGACTCTCCCTATTTTATGCGCTATCTGGCTGCTTTTTTTCAGAGCAACGGCTTCCGTGTGATGGCGGTGTTGCTGCCCGGCCATGGCACCCGCCCCGGTGATCTGCTGGATGTAAGCTGGCAGGAATGGGCCAAAGCGGTGGCCTACGGTACAGACCAGCTTGCTGCCGAGGTTGATGAGGTCTATCTGGGAGGCTACTCTGCCGGTGGCGCGCTGAGCATTTATCAAAGTCTGCTGGACAAGCGGGTGCGCGGCCTGTTCCTGTTTGCACCCGCGCTTGCAATTACCCACGAGGCAGCCTATGCGTGCCTGCACAAGTGGGTGAGCTGGCTGATTCCGCTGCAGAAATGGGTGCATATCAAGCCCGATATAGATATCTACAAATACGAATCCTTCGCAAAAAATACGGCGACACAGATGTATCAGTTGACCTTGGCGGTAAGCGCACAGCTGAAACAGCATGAGCTGAATATCCCGATCTTTGCCGTAGCCAGTGTTGACGATAATACCGTGAACACCTCGGCAACCGTTGAGTTCATGGCACGGCAGCCCAACCCCCGCAATAAATTAATCCTCTACACCACCGATGCAACAAAGCTTGTACAGAGTGCCTCGGATAAGAAAATAGAATGGGTGAACAGCGTTGTACCCGAGCAGGGAATATTAAGCTCGGCGCATACCGCAATCCTGATTCCCCCCGAAGATGAGCATTACGGGATCGATGGTGATTATGCAAACTGTGCCCATTATTATCCGCAGAATATGGATAAATATGAAGCATGTAAAAAGCATCCAAAAGAAATTTGGCGGGGAGAGCTAACCGAAAAAAATCTTGAAACCGGCGTCCTGCTGCGCCTGATGTACAACCCCAATTTTGCTGCGCTTAAAAATTCCATAGAGCGCTTTATCGACAGCATGTCGTGACGCCTTTCACTGCAGCTGGAATGGATATTTTCGCCAGTATAGCCGCCCATTCTTGCCCTTGAAATCGCCCTGCATGCGACCCATGTAAAACTTTGCCCTCAAGAATCGTAATTATGTTGTCCTTACGGAAAAGGTGTAATCATGAACATCAATGAACTCAAGTCAGTGGCGCAAGCCATCGTCGCAAAGCAGAAGGGTGTGCTGGCTGCCGATGAAAGCAGTCCCACAATCAAGAAGCGCTTTGACACGATCAAGGTCGAATCCACCGAAGAAAACCGGCGGCGCTATCGCGAAATACTCTTCACCACCCCTGGTATCGAAAAAAATATCGGCGGCGTCATTTTGTATGATGAAACGCTGCGTCAGAGCACAAAAGACGGGATTCCTTTCGCCAAGCTGCTGGAAAGCCGCGGGATTGTCCCGGGAATCAAGGTCGACAAGGGTGCAAAGGCACTGGCGCAGTATCCGGGAGATAAAGTAGCCGAGGGACTGGATGGCCTGCGCGAACGTCTAGCCGAATACAAACAACTGGGCGCGCGCTTCGCGAAGTGGCGTGCGGTGATAGAAATCGACGAGCATAAAATTCCGTCGAGCTATGCGCTTCGTGCGAACGCACATGCATTGGCGCGATACGCCGCGCTGTGCCAGGAGATCGATCTGGTGCCCATCGTGGAACCAGAAGTGCTGATGGATGGCGCGCATGATATTGAGCGTTGTGAAGTGGTCACTTCGCGGGTGCTTGAAGCTGTTTTCGCCGAACTGGACGCGCACCGCGTAGTGTTTGAGGGCATGTTGCTGAAGCCGAATATGGTGATACCCGGCAAGAAATGCGCGCAGCAGGCCACTGCGCAGCAGATCGCCGACGCCACCATGCGCTGCTTCGCCCGATATGTGCCGGCCGCGGTTCCCGGCATCGTGTTTCTGTCAGGCGGGCAGAGTGCCGAGGAGGCAACAAAAAATCTGAACGCGATGAACGCAATGGGAAAACATCCATGGGAAGTCAGTTTTTCCTACGGCAGGGCGCTGCAGGCGCCGGTGCTGGCGGCGTGGAAAGGGCAGGAAAGCAATGTGGTTGCGGCGCAGAAAGCACTGTCGCAGCGCTGCCAATTAAACGGTTTGGCACGCGACGGAAAGTACGCACCCAACATGGAGTAGGGCCTGATGATGGTGCGAAACGACTGACAAAATTCTGGTTTTTTTTGAGAAGTTATTTTGCATGCGCTGTACGCATGTCCTGCCGGGTCTGCGATTTGTGCTGTTGCATTTGGGTCGATCCATAACAGGAGGTGATGTCGATGAATACACCTGTGAGCGATCCTGCCCGGGCGGTACTCGATATTGTGCGCGGGCTCGCCGCCGAGCTGCATTCCGGTAGACGGGGAAGCACAATCACGCTGGACAGTTCGCTGGTACGCGATTTGGGATTTGACAGCCTGGCTCGCGTTGAGCTGCTGCTGCGCATCGGGCACACCTTCAGTGCGAATCTGCCTGAGCAGGTGTTGGCCAGCGCAGAGACGCCGCGCGATCTGTTGCGCGCGGTACTGGCGGCAAGCACAGTTCCCCAGCCCGCCATCGTGAAGCAGATCAGGGAAGCGATCCCGGAGCAGATCAGCGCCACGCCGGAACATGCAGCTACCCTGCTGGAAATGCTGGACTGGCATGTGCAGGCGCACCCCGGGCGCACCCACATTACCCTTTGCGGCGAAGCCGCAGAGGAAGAAATCAGTTACCAGGCTTTATATACAGGCGCAGCGTCAGTCGCGTCGGGCTTGCAGCAACAGGATCTGCAGCCCGGCCAGACTGTGGCGATCATGCTCCCAACCAGCCGTGAGTATTTTTATAGTTTTTACGGCGTGCTGCTCGCTGGCGGCGTGCCTGTGCCGATCTATCCGCCGGCGCGCCTGGCGCAGATCGAGGATCATCTGCGCCGTCATGCAGGCATCCTGGCCAATGCGCAGACCGCCATTCTGATCACCTTCGCCGAAGCCCTGCCGCTGGCGCGGCTGCTCAAATCACAGCTGGCGGGACTGCGCACGGTGACCACGGTGTCAGAGCTTGAATCTTTCCGGGAAAATCTCGTCAGACCTGTGTTGAAGGCTCAAGACGTCGCCCTGCTGCAATACACCTCAGGCAGCACCGGCAATCCCAAAGGCGTGGTGCTGACCCATGCAAATCTGCTGGCGAATATCCGCGCCATGGGCCAGGCGGTTGAGGCCGATTCCACCGATGTGTTTGTGAGCTGGCTGCCGCTCTATCATGACATGGGCCTGATCGGGGCATGGCTGGGCAGCCTGTACTTCGCCATGCGTCTGGTGGTGATGTCGCCGCTCACCTTTCTGCTGCGGCCGGAACGCTGGCTGTGGGCTATCCATAGCCATGGCGGCACACTCTCTGCCGGACCTAATTTCGCCTATGAGTTGTGCGTGCGCAAGATCGAAGACAGCGCGCTCGAAGGCCTGGACTTGCACAGCTGGCGACTGGCTTTTAATGGCGCAGAACCGGTCAGCCCGGATACGGTTCTGCGTTTTGGCGAGCGTTTTGCGCGCTACGGCTTGCGGCGCGAAGCCATCGCGCCAGTGTACGGGCTGGCGGAATGTGCCGTAGGCCTGGCCTTTCCGCCACCCGGCCGCGGCCCTGTTATCGACCGCATCAGGCGCGAAGGTTTTGTGCGCAGCGGCCGCGCTATCCCGGCTGCGCAAGATGAGCACGACGCCCTGCGCTTTGTTGCCTGCGGCCAGTCGCTGCCAGGCCACCAGATCCGTATAGTCGATGCTGCCGGGAGCGAGGTCGGAGAGCGCGAAGAGGGGCAGCTGGAATTTTGTGGCCCTTCAGCGACCAGCGGATATTTCCGTAATCCGGAGCAGACCCGCCGCCTGTTTCATGCGACTGTGCAGGGGGATAAAGGTGAATGGCTGGAATCCGGCGATCTCGCCTATATGGCGGGCGGCGATATTTATATCACCTCGCGCATCAAGGACGTCATCATCCGCGCTGGGCGCAATATCTATCCCTATGAACTCGAAGAGGCAGTCGGCGATATTCCAGGCATCCGCAAGGGCTGCGTGGCGGTTTTTGCAAGTACCGACCCCATCGCGGCAACGGAGCGCCTGGTGGTGCTGGCGGAAACACGTGAGACTCGGGGTGATGTGTTACTCAGCCTGCACGACCAGATCAATTCCCGTGCAGTGGCGCTGTTGGGTGAACCGCCGGACGATATTGTGCTGGCGCCACCGCACACCGTGCTCAAGACTTCCAGCGGCAAGATACGCCGCGCAGCCAGCCGCGAACTATATGAACAGGGCATGCTTGGAACACAGCAGCGTGCGGTGTGGTGGCAATTTGTGCGGCTGAGCTGGGCGGGTGTGCTGCCGCAGTTGCGCCGTAGCGGGCGCGCGGCTACAGGCATCTTGTATGGCGGCTATGCCTGGGGGCTGTTTTTGATATTGGCTCCGCTTACCTGGTTAATGGTGTGTATGCTGCCGCGCCCCGTCTGGGCCTGGAGCGCCAGCCGTGTGATGGCGCGGATATTCGTGCGACTCTCCGGCACGCCATTTGTCGTGCACGGGCTGGACAAGCTGCCGCATGACACGCCCTGTGTGCTGGTGGCAAATCATGCGAGCTATCTCGACGGCATTCTGTTGCTAGCCGCGCTGCCTAGGCAGTTCTGCTTTGTCGCCAAACGGGAATTAAAGGAGAATCTGGTTACCCGCTTATATCTTCAGCGTATCGGTGCAGAATTTGTCGAACGCTTTGGTTTTGAACAAAGCGTAGCGGATGTAAAAAGGCTGCTGCATATATTGCGCGGCGGCCAGTCGCTGGCATTTTTCCCCGAGGGCACCTTTTACCGCATGCCCGGCTTGCTGCCATTCCGCATGGGTGCATTTGTGATGGCCGCGCAGGCAGGCGTACCGGTCGTGCCCATTGTCATTCGAGGCTCACGCTCGATACTGCGTTCAGACCAATGGTTGCCGCGGCGCGGGGCGATCAGCATCAACATCAGCGGCCCGATTACGCCACAGGGCGATGACTGGCCCGCGGCGATCAAATTGCGCGATGCCGCACGTGCTGAAATCCTGCATCTGTGCGGCGAACCGGAATTGCCCTCTCCATAATTCCTGATGGGAGCAGAATGAATTAAGAATTTCATTTTTGCCAAGCCGCGAGCTTTTGGCCTACACTGCTTCATCTTGAATATTGCCAGGATTAAAACAGATGAATCCAGTCCGGACAACATTGATCTTCGCGCACCGCGGCGCCAACAGGGAAGCGGCAGAAAATACCCGCTCGGCCTTTGATCAGGCGCTGACTTATCCCATCGATGGCATGGAGACTGATATCCAGTTCAGTCGCGATGCAGTGCCGGTGCTGTGGCACGACCGCTTTCTGGGCAAGCTTGGCTATCCTGCAAAACACATTGATGACTTCGACTACAGCCAGCTGCAGGCGATGAATTTTGCGCAGCACTTCGCGCCGGATGCCAAACCCGAGGGTATTGTGAGCTTGCAGGAGTATCTGGATGCCTACCGCAAACGCAGCCGTTTGCTGCTGGAAATCAAGAATCGTGAATGGGAATCGCGCGAACGCCAGCAAAACAAGGTAGAGCAAACCCTGGCGCTGGTGGGCCAGGTGAGCGACGAGCGCATCATCATCTCCTCATTCAATCTGCATAGCCTGATTTATGCGCAGCAGTGCAGGCCGGGATTCCCGCTGGTGTACAATTTTGAAGATGAGCAAACGCTGGACGATGCCAGGGAGGTACTGGCCGGGCAGCCGTTTCTGCATGGCCTGTGCCTGCCCATAGCATCGTTGGACACAGCGATGGTCAAGCTGTTGCGCGCGCAAGGCAAGAACATTGCGGTTTATACCTGCAACAGCGATGAGGAGATCGATACCGCACTGGCACTGGGCGTCGATATTCTGATCACCGATGTACCGCAGAAAGCCTTGCGCAAGAGGGAAGAACAAAAGTGAAGCGCGATTTTTCGGCACTGCAAAACAGGCAATTCGACCTGCTGATTTGCGGCGGCGGCATCTACGGCGCATGGACAGCCTACGACGCTACCTTGCGCGGCCTCAGGGTAGCCATCGTTGAGCAGGGCGACTGGGCCAGTGCAACCTCCTCTGCCTCCAGCAAGCTGATTCACGGCGGCCTGCGTTACCTGGAGTCGTACGATTTCAAGCTGGTCAAAAAGGCTCTTGCCGAACGGCAGATGCTGCTGCAAGCCGCACCGCATCGGGTTTGGCCGCTGCGCTTCGGCGTGCCTGTGTATGCAGACAGCCGCATCGGCAGAATGCAGTTGAAGCTCGGCTTGATGCTATATGATTTCCTGGCGTCCATTTCCGGACGGAAAATGGCCCATCGCTACTTCAGCCACCAGTCATTTTCCGCGCGTTTTCCTCTGCTGGATAATCTCAGCCTGAAAGGCGGCTTTACCTATAGCGACGCACAGACAGACGATGCGCGTCTGGTGCTGGAGCTTGTCGCCGGTGCCCTGGCAGCCGGTGCAGTGTGCGTGAATTATTGCAGGCTAAGCGGCCTCACTGAAAGACAGGGGCAGGTAGCCGGTGCGAATGTTTGTGATCTGTTGGGCGGTGCGACCGCTGAAGTTCAGGCGAAGCAGATTGTCTATGCCACCGGCCAGTGGTCTGCTGAAAATGCGGAGAGCAGACACTGGTGCCGCGTCACCAAGGGCGTGCATCTGATCATGCCCGCGGCGCTGGCTGATGAGGCTTTGCTGTTGACTGCAAAGTCCGACGGTCGTGTGTTTTTCATGATTCCGTGGTACGGCCTGACCCTGATAGGAACTACCGATAACGATTACAGCGGCGATATGAACCGGGTCGTGGTAGAAGAAAAGGATATTGCCTATCTGCTGGATGCAGTCAACCACTACCTCAAGACCGTGTGGACCCAAGCCGATGTGATCAGCAGTTACGCTGGCTTGCGTGTGATGAAGCGCAGCGATAAATCCTCGCCCTCTGCGGTCAGTCGTGACTGGGAATTGAAAACCGCAAACAATGGGGTGCACTACTCCATAGGCGGCAAAATTACTTCCGCGCGCGAGGATGCGGCCTGCATAGTTGACACGGTGTGCGCAAGGCTGGGACGGGAAATTCCGTGTGCAAGCAGCAGCGGGCTATTCCCTTGGGCACCGCAACAAAATTATGCGGCTTGGTCGGCCGCGATTGGCGCCCAGGCCGGGCAACTCCGTATCGATCGTGAAAGCAGCAAGTGGTTGATGCGCCGCCACGGCAAACGTGTGGTCGAGATATTGAATGACGTCGAAACAGACCCATCGCTGGCCGAAACCATTACGCCATCACTGCCGTTTATCTACGCTGATTTATTGTTCTGCGCACGCCATGAAATGGTGGCGCATTTGGATGATCTGCTGCGCCGCCGCATGCCGTTGCTGATATTGGCCCGATTGAATGAGTCAGACATACGCGGCATCGCACAGCGTGTAGCGAGGGTTATGGGGTGGGATGACAGCAGGATAGCGCGTGAAGTCGCTGCCTGTTTGCATTACACAAAATCATGATCACAGCCATTGCGCTAGATCTGGGCAGTACCTCGATCAAGGCCGGATTGCTTGACCGGCAAGGTTATCTCAGCGGCATTGTGGCGCAGCCCGCACCCGCGATTAATGCAGTTGGCGGCCATTATGAAAGTGACGCTTTGTCCTATGCAGCGACAGCCGACCAGGTTCTCAATACCTGTGTGTCAAAAACAGATGGATTGCCGCGACTGGGTCTGTGCAGCCAGCGTTCTTCATTTCTGATCTGGGAGCAGGCCAGCGGCAAACCGCTCACCCCGCTGATCTCATGGCAGGACAATCGCGGTGCGGCGAGCTGCATCGCGCTGCATGCGCAGGAGCCGCTCATCACCGGGCTGACCGGCTTGCGCCTCACCCCCTACTACTTTGCCCCCAAGCTGCGCGTCCTGTTGCAGGAAAACCCGAATTGGCTAGCGGGTTTGATGCGCGGCGAGCTGCTGGTGGGCACGCTGGATACTTTTCTGATCTGGCGCTGGACGGGTGGCAAGCAGTTAATTACGGATGTTTCGATGGCTGCGCGCACCTTGCTGATGGACATACACCAGCAGCAATGGTCGGCAGTGTTATGCGATCTTTTCAATGTCCCGCTGCACATACTGCCGACTATTAAACCCTCTACGGGCATGAATATTCACTTGATTAATGGCCTGACCCTGCAAGCCAGCCTGGGCGACCAGTCTGCCGCCCTTGTTGCCAGCGTGGGAGAGAAGAGCGAAGTGGCACTGGTCAACCTGGGTACCGGCGGTTTTGTGATTCGTTATCTGGCTGACAGCAGCAGAAGTACTGGCGGTTATCTGCGTACCCTGGTGTATCAGGATCGCGCCCAATATGCCCATATCGCGATTGAAGGCACGCTCAATTCAATCGCAGCCGCTTTGGCGCCTTATCCGGTCGGCGAATGCAAGCTTGAGGAGATGGCTGCTATGGACAATATCTTTTGTCTCGCTGAGCCCAGCGGCTTGGGGGCTCCTTATTTTCGCAACGATCTCGGCTTGCAGTTTTCCGGACCGGTAGATCTTCTGACGCATCGCCAGATTGCCTGCCTGTTGCTGGAAGCTATCATCTTCCGCGTGGCGCGGATCGTTGAGGATTTTCACGGCGATGCTGAAATAAAACAAGTCTATTTGTCGGGCGGGTTGTCCGAACTAAGGGTTTTGCAGCAGGGTATTGCGCAATGCATAACCTTGAATAATCCGGCATGTGAAGTCTTCCGTTTGCAGCAAAGGGACGCCAGCCTGCAAGGTGCCGCCATGCTGGCTGCGGGGACGACGCAGGCCCGGCAGCAGGATGCAGAACGCATACTGTTCACGGATGAAAACAAAGCGCTTCGAGAAAAATATCGGCGCTGGAAGCACTGGCTCGATGCCTTGCTTGAAGCTTGAGTCAGACTCTATGCAGAGCTTGAGAAATAATTTGAGTTATCTGCTCATCAAGCATAAACAAGATGCACTCTGGATTGGAATGTTGTTCGTAACTTTTTGAATAAAATGGATATTAGATTATCTTAATGCAACCTGACCCTGCGTTTCATTAGAGAGCAACATGACCATCTTATTAGCAAGGTAAATTGGAAAAATTAGTGCTATAGTTTCGAACACGAAGTGAAAAAGTAATTATCATCTGTTAAAACATATTCAGGGGAAGTGGCGATGAGAAAAATTAATTTCAATGTATTAAAGCGGTTGGCAAGAAACTTTCTTCCAGTAACGCTGTTGGTTACCTTGACCGCATGCAGCAATTCCAATTTTCCATTTAACCCCATCGTCAAGAACAAGGTTTACAAGCATCCTTCATCAATCGCTGTTATCAGTGGTGGTGAGCAGGACGCTAATGTGAAATTGGCAGAATTTATTACCAAGCAATTAGCTGAACGATCGACTTTTCGCGTAATGAGCCAGAAAGAAATCGAAAAGCGGATTCCTGGCTATCCGCCTACGATATCAATCAATACTGAAGTAAAAGAGGATGAAGAGAAACCAATCTGGTTTCCTTCATCGGAAAAGGCCAAGCTAAATGCCATTCAGGCAAAACTGAAGGTGGATTATGTTTTTGTTGTATGGAACCGGTTCGTTAGACGCGTTACTGTTACAAGCCAACGCGGGGGGTCAACAACGGATTATGTTTATCCTGCAGGAAATTTAATTGAGTATCCCGGCGGGACAGTGCTTGCCTCGACCATGTCAGTTGCCGGCAGTGATCTATCTCCCTTGGCGCTATTCAGAGATGCGGATTACTACATTGTCGATGCGCTTAAGGATGCCTCCGAAGATATTGCGGATGAATTTCTTAAAGTGACAAAGTCGAAAAAATAATAACAGTGATGGAATCTGCCATGATAAATAAACTATTTAGATCACGTGCCATTCATGTCGTGTTCAGCATGCTGGTTATTTTAACTGTCAGCGGTTGTTCGTCTTATCGTGTTGACTTCAGTATGAACGATAGCAGTTTTAAAGCGAAGGGCAAGAGTATCGCGGTCATTTCAGGCACGAAGGAACCACAGAACGTTGCAATTGCCAAGTTGGTCAGTGATTCGTTGCGGAAAAAGAGCCGCTACCAGGTAGCTTCGGCGACCCAGGTTTCTCAGGCAATCGAGTCATATCCGCAGACCATTAAGGGACCCTATAAGTCAGCCTATTTTTATATAGACACAGACTGGAGTCTGGGTGACAGGAAAAAAATTCTCGATATCCAGCATTCACTCGGCGTTGATTACCTCTATGTTATCTGGGCTCCCATAGCATTGAGTCATAACGGTCAAAAAATAGTCACTGTGCACGCAATAGCACAGTTATTTGAACAGCCTAATGCAAAGGAGGTAGCGAAAACTTCGATGCAGCTTCTGGATGGTGACGACGATAATATCTACCTCAAGGAAGGTGTCGAAGAAATCGCTCGCCAACTGGCTGAAGAAACAAAAATGGCTAGCGCGACGAAAAAGTGATTTTCGAACCCGATGAACCCTCTCATCGGGTTGGCCGAATGTGATCCTGATGCGGCATTTGACTGCATATTCAATATTTGCATTGTAGATGACACTGGGCAAGCAGATATTCTGCAGGCCATAATGCGGTTATCTCCATCATATTGGCGTGTCCCATGAATTTTTTTGCGTCCTTGTCCTACCGTCTCAGGCGCCGCCTGAACCGTTTTTTTGCGCTATTGGCCAGAAAATGGAAAGGTAGTTTCTATCTCTACCTGGCGGCTTTGTTTACCCTGTTTATCATTCTTGATACGACTTTCTTGCATCTCACTGCCGAGATGAAGCAGGCGGGTCTGGACATGATGGTGCGTTACAGGTTTATCGTGCCGAATCCGGACAAGGATATTGTTATCGTTGATATCGATGAAGCCAGCCTGGGAGAGATGGCCAAGAAATATGGCCGTTGGCCATGGCCACGCCAGGTATTGGGTGAGTTCGTCGAGCAAATCGAAAAGCAGCATCCTCGGGCAGTGGTGTTTGATATTATTTTCAGCGACCCTGATGTCTACAATCCGGCCAGCGATGCGTATTTTGATTCGGTTATTGCCGGCACGAACAATACCTTCTTTCCCATGCTCCGGCTCAGCCCGTACGACGACCCGCAAAGTACGCTGAATCCGGCAATGATTCCGGGTGCGCAGCCGCTGGATGCTGATGTGCAGGCTGATGCCACGATTGCGATGGTAATGCCTTTCTTCAAGTCAATACGGAGCAACGGACGTGTAGGTCTGAACAATATTGATCCGGATACGGACGGGGTCACCAGACAATACCTGTCTTATCGTGATGACTATGGCTGGAAAATACCTTCGTTGCCGCTACGCATTGCGCAAGAATTGAATTTCCCTGAAACAGAAGCGCAACGTGTGTTTCTGAATTGGCGCGGGCCGCCCTTTACCTATCAATCGGTGAGTTTCAGTAAAGTGTTTGGCGACCTGACCGGCAAGAACAAACAGCGCGCGGCAGATGAGTTCACCGGGAAGATTGTCATCATTGGCTCTACCGCCTCCAGCCTGTTTGCTATCAAGCCTACTCCGGTGAGTCGCTCCCATCCCGGAGTGGAAATCCTTGCCACGGCCATCGACAACTTCAAGCATGCAGACTACCTGCGTTTCCCGGATACGCGATATGCCTATTTGTTGCTGACCCTGATCGTGATTTGGGCAACTGCCTGGGGTTTTTACCGGGACACGGGGCGTGACAAAATCAACCTGGTATTTGGCGCGTCCCAATTTATATTGATCGGGATTTCCTACAGCAGTATCAATCTGAGCAACACCTATATCAATCTCACCGGCCCGGTTACACTCGGCCTGGCCTATTTTACTGTTGCGCGTCTATATGCTTTTGCAGCCGGGAGTATGCTGGAAAAAAGCACGGTGCGCGCTTCCTTGCAGCAGAGCGAGGAGCTGCATGCTGTGCTGATGCTGATAAACCTTGGCGGACAAGCAGGTGCCCTGAACGCGGGAGTGCGTGAAAAAATCCGGCTGGGGCTGGCTAACATTGGGAGCTCTGCAAAGAGTGTGGAAATACTCAAGAGCTCGCAAAAAGGCCTGTGGAACCTGTTCGAAGATATGCTGGTCATATCCTGGTTATGTGCGGCAGATGATGAGGAAAGCAGGCTGAATATTCAAAAGGATATTGCGACTATCGAACAGGCATTGCTACCGCTGTTGCGGAAACAATATGTAGTCTCAGAGCAGGATTTGGACTGGTATGTTCATGAAGGAGCGATAGCTGGCGGGGAACTCGCGCGCGATGGCTGGCGGCTACTGTTCGGTGAAACTCTGGTGCGCTGGAAGGGTGATGCATTATTAGTTGACTAAATACCTCGGTTATTATTACAATCAGTTCAATATTTGAACAATCTGACAGGGAACATTATGAGCGCCGAATTATTTAATGCTGTTTTGGCTGGCGACGTGGTTAAAGCGACTGCTCTGCTGAAAAGTGGTGCAGATTGCAATGCCAGCAATGAAGAGGGGGCTTCCTTGCTGATGCTGGCTGCCGGAGCCGGACATTTCGCGATGGTTGAAATGCTGATAGAGGCGGGGGCAAAGGTCGATGCGACAGATGCGCGCGGCTGGACTCCCCTGATGAAGGCCTTATTCAACTATGAACTCAATCGGGGCTTCCCTGATGTGGTAAGCGCCCTGATCGATGCCGGCGCAGATATCGAGCACCAGGTCAGCTACGGCACCCGCCCCTTGATGATTGCTGCCGGTTACGGCGAGGCTGGCGTGGTGGACGTGCTGTTGGCTGCCGGTGCGGATACCGGCGCGATGAACGAGGGCGGACGCACCGCGAGAACGATTGCCGAGACCAAGGACTATGTCGAGGTCGTCAATCAGCTGCATATGCACGACTTGAGAAATACGGATGGCAAGAAATCCGGCTGTTCATCAGGTGCAAGCAAAACGGCTCCAGGCGTTAATGTGGTTAATTTCGTGCGCAAACCGTTGCATTGAGCCTTTTCAAGGAAAGGCAGCTGTAATTTTCTGCTTTTCCCGTACCAAGCTTTCAGACTTGTAGCTGAGATAGCACTGCCCTTGTAAGCCAGTTGCATTTATTGCATGATGAAATTGTTCCGGTTATGGTTTGAACCGACAATAATTCTGCAGATGTCCGGAATATTATTGACCGTGCATCCTGCGAATAATGCTGTTTAAATGCATGTTGGCTTCACATGGAGGCTTTATGTCCCAACTTCTTAGCTTGTCCAGGGCGGCCCGGCTGGTGGGGGTAAACCGCAGCGAGTTGCAGAAACGCGTCAAGCAAGGCGAATTGACCACGTTTGATGGCATGGTTGATGTTGACAATCTGCTCGCCTCATATCCCGGGCTGCAGCTTGAAGACAACACAGAATATAGCAGGCTGCTTTTTATCAAGGAACGAGCCTTTGGCAAGCGTATCTTTGAGCGCGCTATGCCCGATGTGGAAACTCTGGCCACGCGTGTCAATGAGCTGAGTAGAGAACTGACGCTAAGCCAAACCCAGGTAAAGCATTTTAAAATCCTGCTGGACAGACTGCGCAGCAAATTAAACGACGTTGAAAATCAAGGCACGGCGGAAGCCAGGATATCCATGAATTCGTTAAAAAACTGGCTTGCGGATGAAGTAAAAGCTGCAACGGAGCCTGATTATCCCAACCCTCTGGCCATCCGCGACAATCTTCTGCGCGTGATGGCGGCACATGTCACCGTACTCCCGGGCAACCAGGATTTTTTTATCGATGGCCCGGATTCAATACTCGAAGGTGCCTTACGCGCCGGTGTTCCACTCAATTACGGCTGTAGTGGCGGCAATTGTGGCTTATGCAAGGCCAGGCTGATCTCCGGCGAGATCAAAAAAAACCGCTTTCATGATTACGTACTATCTGAAGCAGACAAGAGAGACAATTTGTTTCTCATGTGCTCAAACACTGCCGTTACCGATCTGGTCATAGAAGCTACGGCGGCGGGAGGCGTACAGGATATTCCATTCCAGCAAATTTCTGCCACGGTCAAATCCATCACCCCCCTCACCGCGGATATGGCTTTATTGCATCTGCAAACGCCGCGCAGCAGCCGTCTGCGATTCCTTGCAGGTCAGTCGGTCAATCTGCTGCTGGGCCAGTCTTTAAAGGCCGAGCTGGCGATTGCAAGCTGCCCCTGCGATGACCGCAACATACTCTTTCATGTGCACCACATACCGGGAAACCTGTTTTCAGATTACGTGTTTAATCGCCTGAAAAATCATGATATGGTGGATATTGAGGGGCCGCAAGGCGAGTTTATCCTGCATGAAAAAACCAGCCGACCGCTTTACTTTATCGCTTTTGACCACGGTTTTGCTCCCATCAAAAGCCTGATCGAACATGCCATGTCGCTGGAAGCTGCCGAAGCGATACATCTGTACTGGATAGGTTCAAACGACAGCAGCATTTACCTGCCGAATGTGGGTCGTGCCTGGGCTGATGCACTGGATAATTTTTACTATACCCGGATGGTGACAGGTTTCGACCTGGCAAACCTTGGCGGGAAGCGTGAAGAGGCGCTTAAAGTTCTGTTGCAGGGAATACTCAGCGAACATCCCGATGTCATTGCAAGCGATATATATATTGCAGGGCCTGAGGGAGCAAAGAAAATTGCCGAGAAATTCTTCCTGGATTTAGGGCTGCCCAAGACGAGAGTCTTTATCTCGAATTGATTTTCTTCTGTTGCATTGCTTGCTGCAACTTCCAGATTTTCTGTTTGAATAGCATCGTGCCTGACGGTTTTTTTCTATCCCGTTCGGAAACGGTAAAGCATTTATATTAGTAGCAAGCCGAGTGCATCTTATAATGCATCACAGGAGAGCGGGAAAAAAACAATGCAACTTACTCAATACACAGATTATTCTTTGCGCGTGCTGATTTACCTCGGCCAAAAGAAAGACGAGGAATTGGCAACGATCACTGAGGTTGCCGAATTCTATGGGATTTCGCGCAATCATCTGGTCAAGGTTGTGCACAATCTGGCGATTTACGGTTTTATTAAAACCTTGCGTGGAAAACATGGCGGCATGCGCCTCGCACGTCCCGCATCTGAAATCGGTATCGGCGAAGTAGTGCGTCAGACAGAACCCAACTTCGATATTGCAGAGTGCTTCAATAAAACGAATAACAGCTGTGTTATTTCACCCATATGTTCTCTAAAGAATATGCTGGAAGATGCGCGTAAGAACTTCTTGAAAACGCTAGACCACTACACGATTGCAGACGCCCTGACCCCTGAACATGGTCTCGCCAATCAGATAAATATTAGATTGCTTAAATAATAAGCTAACCGAAATTCTCGTCCTTAGCCATTCTCTGAAAACCCAAACTATACGAGCATCTCACCGCCGAAAGCTGTGTTAAACGGCTTCGCTATCTTCCTGTAGAAGGGGATGCCGCAGCGGTATAAAATCTCTTTACACACTATCATCAGTTCAGCCTGATCTACCAATATGCCAAACAAAGATATTTTAGCGATATCAAGCGCCAACTGCATTGTCGGCGAAACGATTTCACGTTCGGGGATGGAGCTTCTCATCGCGAAAGCTAAGCAGCCTCTTGTATTCGACGGCTGCAATTTTGAGGGAGCAGACCTGTCGCGACTGGAAATGAGCGGCTTCGAATTCAGGAACTGTAGTTTGATGGAAACTTCCTTTTATGCGGCAGTGCTGCCGCAGACTACATGGCGAAGCTGCCGTGGGCGTCAGGCTGACTATGAAGCAGCCGATCTGGTTGATGCCCGGTTTCAAAGCTGCGACCTTAACAATACCAATTGGCGCAGGAGCAGGCTGTCATCCGCGTCATACAAGGGCTGCAAACTCACCGGGGCCAATTTCGAAGAAGTGGCGTATCTGGGACTTTCGTTTGAAGACACCCTGCTCATCGGAGCCGACCTTCGCAAGATGTCGTTCCGCAAGATGCAGCTTGTTCAGCTGGATTTCTCTGACGCAGACCTGTCGGGATGCGACTTTAGCGACACGGTATTTCTGGGCGGCAGCCTGCGCAATGCCCACCTCAAGTTGGCTCGCTTTGACGGCGCAGACTTGCGGGAAGCCGACATTGGCGGACTGCAGCTGCATGATGCTAAGCTGTTTCGGGGGGCCACCATCTCGCGAAACCAGGCCGCTGCACTCGTGGCAGAACTCGGATTGAGCGTGGCTTGAAGTCAAGCCCGAAATTGCCGGCCAATCATGGTAAAAATATGCAGGCATGCGGCGAATTGAAACTGTAATTCATGAATCTTTCGAGCCTGTCCCCCCAATTTCACACAAGTTGACTTATTGCCAACAAAGCTTGTATGGTTGGATCAGATGGATATTGTGAAATCTTCATGCATGAAGGAGGCTGTTATGAAAGATTCTGAATATTTTCAAGTGCAAGCGAGAGCAATGCGAATCAGGGATGAATCAGGCATGTTTATTGAGACATGCAAAATGAACATTAAAAAAGCCGGGAGTCTGCGTGATGACGCCGCCCGGCTGTGCGAAGAAGCGATGATTCTCGAGGAAGAGTGTATAGCGGTCAAGAGTAAATCACTCGCGATTTTGAGACTTTCAAACCAATTCAAAAATTTGCCCGAGGGGAGCGGTGTTCAGCTCTCCAGCATTGAAGACGACACGACAATATTGCTGCAGATGATTGATGAGATCAGGCAGGCTCCGCTTCCTGCTGAAAATCCATTGCACAGCTTGAGAGCCGAACTTCTGGGGTTATCATTTCTGCCTGGCCACGACCTGCTTCCACCAGGCGCAGCCACTACGACTTAACCCGCGTTGCAAACGTCTTAAATTCTCCCAGCGGCAATGGGCGGCTAAACAGATAGCCTTGATAGGCATGGCACCCGTGGTGAGCGAGAAAGTCTCTCTGTGCCTCGATCTCCACCCCTTCGGCAATGACAGCAATGCCCAGGCTCTCGGCAAGGACGATCACCATTTTTGCAATGGCGGCATCATTGGGGTCGGTGAGGATATTTTTCACAAAGCTCTGGTCAATTTTCAGTTGATCCAGAGGCATCCGTTTTAGATAGGTGAGTGACGAGTAGCCAGTTCCAAAATCATCCAGCGAGAAGCCGACCCCCTTCTCTTTCAGCGCAGTCATTTTGACGATGATATCTTCCACATCATCCACCAGCACGCTTTCGGTCAGTTCCAGCTTGAGCCGATGCGGATTCGCGCCGGTTTGCTCCAGCAGCGCAACTACTTCTTCAACGAAATTCGGCAGCCTGAACTGCCGGGCGCAAACATTCACGGCGATAGTCAGGTGGGCCATAACCGGCTGGCCAGCCCATTCCGCAAGTTGGAGGCAGGCTGTCTTCAGCACCCAGTGGCCCATAGGCAGAATCAAACCGGTATCCTCTGCCAACGGAATGAATTCGGCAGGCATCACCATGCCGCGTTGTGGATGCCGCCAGCGCAGCAGCACTTCTGCACCCGTAAGGCTGCTATCGCCAACAATCTGTGGCTGGTAATACAGCATAAACTGATCTTCCTTAAGGGCCTCACGCATATCAGCCTCCAGTGCCGCGCGATTGCTGACCACTGCCTGCATCTCCGGATCGTAGAAACGCAGGGTGTTGCGGCCTGCAGCCTTGGCCTGGTACATGGCCAGATCTGCCCGTTTCAGCAGTTCATCGATGGAGCCCAGGTGGTCGGAGAACAACGTGGCACCAATGCTGGGCGTGCTGTGATGCGTGTACTCGGCGAGTTGATAGGGCAGGTTGAGTGCCGCGAGAATTTTTTCGCCCACAGTTTCGGTCCGGGTGGCAGATTTCTGGATGTTTGTGCTCAGGTCTTCCAGCATCACCACGAACTCGTCTCCGCCCAGACGAGCCACGGTGTCTCCGTCCCGTACGCAGGTAGACAGACGCTTCGCGACCTGTTGCAGCAGCAGGTCACCGATGTCGTGGCCGAGCGTGTCGTTGAGAGTTTTGAAGTTGTCCAGATCAATAAATAGCAGCGCACCATATCTTTTGCTGCGGGTACTGGACACCATGGCCTGTTTCAGGCGGTCGAGTAACAGCCGGCGGTTGGGTAAATGAGTCAACGGATCATAGAAGGCCAGATTGTTTATTTCTTCTTCAGCCTTCTTGCGCAAGGTGATGTCAGTGAAGGTGCCAACGTAGTGTGTCACCCGTTCGGCATCGTCTTTCACAGCGGTGATTGTGAGCCATTCCGGATACTCCTCACCGTTCTTGCGCCGATTCCAGATTTCACCCTGCCATACCCCGGCGTGGTTGATGTTCTCCCACATGGAAGCATAAAAAGCTGCGCCGTGACGGCCCGAGCCGAGCAGGTTCGGTTTCTTGCCCAGCATTTCTGCAGCACTGTAACCGGTAATTTGGGTAAATGCCCGGTTTACCCTTATGGTCAGATTCTCCGCATTGACGATCATCATGCCTTCCTGCCCCTCGAAGGCTGTGGCCGCAATACGCAGTGCTTCCTCGGCATGCCTGCGCTCGGTAATGTCGCGAACCAGGGCGATAATGCGGTCTGCTTTGCCGATGCGCGCGCGCCGCAGATTCACCTCGACCCAAAAGTGCTGGCCATCAAGCCGCCGTGCCAGCCAGTCAAATGTCTGCGGGCCATATTCCAGCGCAAGGCGCATCTTTTTGGCAGCCTCGGCCAGAGTGTAGGGTTCTACATTGGCGCACAAATCTTCAATTGATGGCTGCAGCGCCTGTTCGCGCGTGCAACGATACATTTCACACATGCGCTGATTGACGTCGAGTATCTGCCCGGTCGTGGCATCGTGGATGAAAAAAGCATCGCCGGCGGCGTCGAAGATGGCGCGAAAGCGCGTTTCGCTTTCGGCGAGTTCCTCGATGCGGCTTTGCACAGTGGCGGCCATGTCGTTGAAATTGTCGGCGAGCATGCCGATTTCATCGCGGCTGCCAATGACGATGGGGGTTGAATAGTCGGCTTTGGCGATACGGCGTGTGGCAGCAACCAGACTAGAGATGTGGCGCGTGATGAGATAGCCGCCTGTTGTCAGCAGCAATAGCGACAACAGAACCTCGCCGAGGGCGATCAACAGGCTCTGCTGCAGCACATTGCCGCGCAGGCTGGCCAGTTCGGTGAGCGACAAGCCGAAGCGCGCCGAGCCTACCGTGTTGCCAAGCAGGGTCAGGGGTACGGAAGTGTCGTAGGTCAAGTCGGATAGCGCGGCGGCAACATCCTTGTCTTCTGGCGCGGTGTTCGCCAGCAGCGGCAGCGTGACTTTGCCGGCACTGCCCAGAACCTCGCCGCTCCGGTCGAATACGGCAATGTAGCGGATATCCGTGAACTGAGAGCCAACCAGTTGCTGGATGATGGCGACAATTTCGCTATGGTCGCGCTGGAATACCCGCCCTGCCAGCGACGCGTTGAGCAGTGGTGCCAGCGCCTCAAGCCGCACACGGGTTTGCGATTCGAGCGCATCGCTCACCAGCCGGTAGCTGTTGGCGAGCAACAAGGCGAGCATCACGATCTCGACGGCCACAGCCGCTGCCACCAGCCTGAGCCGGATCGAACGGTGCCAGGGAATTGTGCGCTCAGGGCGCATCGAATACCGCAGTGTAGGGGTCTATGCGCTTCATCGTCGCAGCATCGAGCGGGCGAAAATCAATCTGCCGCGTCTTGGCAAAGAAAGCCCTGCCTGCAGCTGTTCCTGCAAAGCTGGTTAGTGCGGCTTGCAGTTTGAGTAGCGTTTTCTTGCCGTTACGCGGATGTCCCAGCAGTAAAAAACCGGGTACAGGTTGCGAGCGGTAAATCTCGCGCAGCTGGGCACGCTGCTCGGCAGGGGCGCTGTCCCACAGTAGCGTGCCGGTAGCGCCGGCATCCGCATCGCCGCGCAAAATGGCTTCGAGCACATTGGAAAAGCTCGCAGTATCGATGAAACTCACGTTCTTACCGAGTTCCAGCCCGCTTTTGCCGAGCGACTGCTTCATAATCTGGTAGGTCATTGACATCTTTGCGCCGACAGCAAGGGTGTGGTCACGCAGATTGTCGAGCGACTTGATGGACGAACCCTTCTGGGTCAAAGCAACAATGACGATAGGATAGCCTGTCTGTGCCAGCGGAAGATAACCGTCGCGTTTTTCGGCGAGCCGCCCCATGTGCGGAGCGGTGAAGATAATGTCATATTCTCCGGCGTGAGTGCGAGCTATGAATTTTTCAAAATCAGGGGCTGAGCGCAGCGCTACCGGCCGCCCCAGGGCCTTGGTCAGATGATCGTTAAGCGGGGTGAATTGCTCGACGATCTGGCTGGGCGACAAATACGGATAGATGCCGAATACCAGTTCGTCCTTGCCGTTGCCGGCGGCGTTGGCAGAGGGTGAGAGCAGAAGGCTGAGCAGAGAAAAGAGCAGCAGATGTGCGGTACCACGGTGGAACCTGATGATCCTCATGATGAACCTCCCCAATAAAATTGTGATCTCACAACTCTGCGGCTGCGATGCTGTATCTCTATATTTTTATCATGCCATAATTTCGCCTGTCACGTCCAAACGAGTTGGAGTTGATATCCTTGTCTGTTTAAGGGATAACCATAAGTAATTAATTATTTTCGTGTTCAATCGTGATCAGCGTGATCTCAGGCGCGGCAAACAGGCGTATGGGTGGCCCCCAGGTACCGGTGCCACGGCTTACATACAGCCAGCGCCCGTCGGCGAGCCGGGTGAGGCCGCTGTGCACGCGATAGGTTAGCCACGGTACAATGCCAAATGGAAAAATCTGCCCCCCATGGATATGCCCGGAGAGCTGCAAATCGAAGGGCGTTTCCGCATCAACCACGGGCTGGTGTTTGAGCAGCACAATGAAATCATCCGTTGAGACTGAAGCAAGCGCCTTTCCTGTATCCAGCTTGACTTCCTGATGCAGCGCAGCGCCTGCGGTGTGATCATCGATCCCCACCAGAATTATCCCGCCTGCTGCGGCCGCTTCGCCGCGCAATACCGTAAAACCCGCATTGCGCAGAAAACGCAGGGAAGACTCCAGCCCGGCAAAGTACTCATGATTTCCGGTGATGGCGAATAATCCCATCGGTGGCTGCAGGCTGTGGAAACGCTGTGCCAGTGCATTGAGGTCGTCCCCCTGGCCGTCGATTACATCACCGGTCGCCACCACAATGTCAGGTTTAATCTCGCGTAATTTGGCGATGACGCGCTGAAGAAATTCATCTCCCAGCATCACGCCCAGGTGCAGATCTGAAATTTGCGCGATGGTCACGCGACCGATAGTTGGAGAGAGCTTGGGCGTAGCGATTTTTATTTCTTCAACCTGTATCTGCCGCGCGGCGATAAAACCATAACCCATCAGCGCAAGAGCGATGAGTGCAACGCTGGACAAGCCCGTCGCTGCGTTCAGGGGCCACCTGCCGCCAATGAAGGTGGTAAGGAGATGTCCGAAATCGAATACCAGTGAGGTGCAGCAAAACAGGAACAGGAATCCTAACCAGAGATAAACTAGCCAGGATGCAACGAAGGTAACGCCATGCCAGTTTTGTCTGGTTAGCTGCCACAGAATCAGCGGCGACAGGGTCATGACTATCCCCGCAAGCGTCAGCACCAAACCCAGGCTGGCAGAATGTGGCAAAGCCTGCCACAGCTTGCTGAGCGCATAGAAGTGCATGCTGCCGTAAATGGTGAATGCCACACTTAGGAAAGCCAGCATTCCGATATTCCTTTAACTATTTTTTCCAGGAAAGTATTAACGGCTCTTTTCTTGAGCTGGCTCTGGATTCTCCACTGGGTACGCCGATCACGATTGGAGCAATGGCGGCATATTCGTCAGGAATGCCGAGTTCCGTTTTTATTTTGTGAATATTCAAGGCGGCAACAGCGGAGCCGATGACGCAACTGCCCAGCCCGATGGCCTGAGCCGCCAGCATCAGGTTTTCTGCGGCAAGCCAGCAGTCTGCAACAACGAATTGACCCAATGGCTTGGCGCAAATGATGATGAGGGTATTGGCGTCATGGAAGATATTGAAATCCGCACGGGTGAAATGATCGAAGGAGTGGCTGGTGCCATGCGCATTGCGGTGGCGCACTTCTTCGACGAAGATGGGCTTGGCCAGATCAGACGCGCGCAGCAATAGTGCAGGGGTTTGTACCACGACGAATGCCCAGGGTTCTTCGTGCATGGCCGTAGGCGCGTGCACAGCGGCATCGAGCAAGGTTTGTACCGTTTCGTCATCGACGGTCGCAGGTGCATAGGCGCGGACGGAATGGCGGGCATAGATATTTTTTAATATGCGGTTATCCGGATGTTGCATGCTTCGTTGATTCATTGATAACTCCTGGCAATGATTTACACGTGCAAACGCGGTGAACTGGGCGTAAGCGCTGCAGACAGCAGTGCGCATGACATACCGTGGTGCATTCAGGAGCAAATTTTCTGCCTCAAACTATTTAAGAAAATTCGCTATCTCGGACATCACCTCTTCCTGGTGCCCTACACACAGATGCCCCCCGCTAGGGTAGCTGATGAAGCGGGCACGCGGGATGTGGTCGGCGCTATAGCGTGCCCCGTCGTAAGTTCTGAATAAATCGTCAGCCACGCTCAGGATAAGCGTAGGCGCGGAAATATGCTCCAGCTCGTAGCGCGGCAAAGAGGCGGCAATTGCCGCATCGTTGAGTAGCCCGAGCCGGCGCGGGCCGACAGGCAGGATGTTGGACAGCACTTGTTCAACCCGCGCACGTTCTGCGGCGCTTGCGTTTTCCACCACGGCAGGCGGAGTGGCGAGAATCCCACTAATTACAGTTTGGCTTGCAAGCCGGGGTACTGCCCATAACAGGAAGTCCGACTGGAGTGCGGTGTCAAAAAACAACTCGAATCCGGGGGGCGTGTACATGGTCGGTGCACCATCCGGGCGCGGTGCATAGCTGACCGGAACCAGAAGGACAAGCGCGGTGGTACGTTCCGGATAACGCAGTGCAAACTGCATCGAGGAGGGGGCACCGGCAGATGCGCCGACGATTGCTGCACGCCGGATATGCAGCGCATCGAGCAGGCAGGCGTGCGCATCTGCCTGCGCAGCCGCAGAAGCGTCTGCAGGGAGAGGTGTGCGCAGATAACCAAACCGTGACATGGCGATGACGCGGAAGCCGCTCTTGACCAGCACCTTGGATGCATCCTGGGTCTGGTCATATCCACTGCCGGCACCATGCACCAGCAATACAGGCGAGCCCTTGCCTGCATCCGCATACTCTATCTGACCGCAGGGGGTTTGGGCGAGTTTGCTGCCAACAGAGATGCGCTCGCGCGCTTGAGTCATATCGCGCTGATAATTGAAATCGACCAGAGCGTATAGACCGGCAAGCATGAGGACTATAAGAATTGCGACTGCGCGCCCTACACTGATTCTAATCATTTGCACCCCCCGGCTGGAATAAGCCTGGCCGTAATTAGACATATCTGCCGGTCCATACGATGTTATTTATACAGCCCGCAACGATTCTGCCAAAACGTATTGATTATCCATATTTCTTTGCTGCCAGAACCCCTGTCAACAGGAGAAAAGACTGACATGCCTTGCGCTTTTTTATTTCATTCACACCCTATTTTTAAATGCATATTGGAGATTCGAAAGTACACTCAAAACTCATGCTATTAAATAAGCAAAGTCCCTATTTTTTGGCAGCGCTGTTTAAAGCAAACACAGCAGAACTGAGCCAGCCACATCCCCGTTGTAGATCGTGAAAATGCTATTAATCAGGAGTTCCCAAACGAGACGAAACAGGAGAACGTTCAGCAGAGTGGTGGTGCAAGATTTAAGGCCTCGCCATTGTGTCAGGTGTATATTGCCTGGCGGAGATTCTGATGCTTATTTCTTGTGATGTGGCTTGCCGAATAGCGTCCTGATTTCGTCCTTGGCGGCCTCAAGGCATGCCCGCTGTTCCGCAGGGAGCTGACGGCCGGAGCGATTGATGTAAAAAGTAAGCATGGACATGGCAGAGCGGAATGGATCTGCCTTGCGGCGCTGGCTGTGTTCAGCTGAATTCTTCAGCGACAGTGCGATTTGTCGCGGATCATGCCAGGTGAATACTCCGGGATCGAGATCCAGAGCATTGCTGGTGTCGGTGACATGCTGTGACCAGCGTTTCTTGTCGGGGCTTCCAGTCGTCATGTGACCAAGTTCAACGATAAAAAAACGGAGGGGGACTTACTGGCTATAGTGCTTGAAGTCCAGCTTGGCCGTTTGCTTTCATTTTTTTCCGGTGCTTCAGAAATGTAGGGGTCACGATTAACCCGCTCCACAAGTGTGCTTTACGGTTTGAAAAACTTCAGTTTGCAGGCTCCATTCCGGATTAGTGGTCAGCAAGGTTATGCCCCATGTGCGCTGCGCTTACATGAGCTTAAACTGGACTGTTCTGGGTACATGTATCCACGGAACCAGTCAGCAGATAAAGCAGCGCCAAAATAAGGAGTACGGCATACATCCATGGTTTTAACTTATGCATTTTCGTCTCGCATCCTCATCAATGGAAATGGCCTATGTTATGTCTTCGATTACTTAAGGAACGCTGCTATCTCCGCCATCACCTCACGCTTGTGGCCGACCCACAAATGACCGCCGCTTGGGTAGCCGACAAAGTGGGCGTGCGGAATATGCTCGGCGCTATAGCGGGCGCCATCATAAGTGCCGTACAAATCATCAGCCACGCTCAGGATAAGCGTAGGCACGGTAATCCGCTCCAACTCGTAGCGCGGCAAAGACGAGGTAATTGACGCATCGTTGAGCAGCCCGAGCCGGCGCGGGCTGACAGGCAGCGTGTGATCAAGCACTTGTTCAACCCGCGCACGCTCCTCGGTGCTTGCGCTCTCTACTACTTCTGGCGGAGTGGCGAGTATCGCTCTTATCACGGATTGTCGGGCAACCCTGGGGGCTGCCCAGAATAGAAAGTCCGATTTGAGTGCGGTAAGGAATAAAAATTTTAGTCCGGCCGGGGTATGCAAAGGCGGGGCACCATCCGGTCGCGGTACATAGGCGGCCGGAACCAGAAGCACAAGTGCGGCAGTGCGTTCAGGATGGCGCAGCGCAAACTGCATTGCGGAGGGCGCCCCGGCAGAAGCGCCAATGATATCGGCGCGCCGGATATTCAGCGCATCGAGCAGACAGGCGTGTGCATCTGCCTGTGCAGCCGCGGACGCATCGGCAGGGAGAGGTGTGCGCAGGTAGCCAAAGCGCGACATGGCGATGACACGGTAGCCGCTTTGCACCAGCGCACTGGACGCGTCAAGGCCCTGGTCAAAACCACCGCCGGCACCATGCACGATCAACACCGGAGAGCCTTCGCCGACATCGGCGTATTCGATCTGCCCGCAGGGCGTACTCGCGATTTTGCTGCCGACGGAGATGCGCTCGCGCGCCTGCCTGATATCGCGCTGATAGCTGTAGTAGACCAAGGTGAACAGACCGGCAAACAGGATGCCCGTCAGAATAGCGACTGTGCGTCCTGCACTGGTCTTAATCATTTCGTTCTCCCAGGACTGGTTTACAGCCTGTCTGCCTGCCTGTCACCCCAAAAGGCCGGCAAGCGACTAACTTTCATTAGCGGTTCAAAATTGTTTCATAGTGAGCACCCGAAAAGTACACACAAAATTCAGCTTGTTATATAAGAAAAATCCCTATTTTTATTGGCGCTGTAGTGAGCAACAATATATGCGTATGAGCTAGCCGCGGAATCTCAGGTGGATCATGCGAAATGTTAATTATCTTGAGTGTGCGGAGGTGGCTGATGTTGTTCCGTCGGGATACTCAAAATTTTTTAATCAAATCTTATAAAGAGGCCTAATGATGAAAACGAGAATTTTTGTATTCGCTGCAATGGGTGTGTTGTCAACTGCTATCAGTCAGCCGGCATTTAGCGCCGCCGCCAGTTCAGAGCACCCGGTGATGGTAAATATCAAACGCATGTCGTTCGATACTGCATTGAAAATCGGCAAAGCGGCGATTGAAAAATGCCGCAAGGATGGCGTACAGGTTACTGTAACTGTCGTTGACCGCGGCGGCCATCCACAAGTCATCTTGCGCGATACCTTGTCGATGGACATTTCGATTTCCATCAGCCAGAAAAAAGCCTATACAGCGATGGAATTTAATGCGCCAACATCTGAACTCGTCAACCGCTTTCCGGGCGCTTACAGCGTGCCAAAACTTGACGAATTGCTGATGTCGGCAGGCGGTATACCAATCAATGTTGGCGGCAATATCATCGGCGGTATAGGTGTCAGTGGAGCCCCCTCCGGTGTGACCGATGAAGCCTGTGCGCAAGCCGGCTTGGCAGCCGTCCGCGACGATTTGGAAATGCAGTAATCCGAGAAGCGCCAAGGGGGTAGAGCCTTTATTTCTGTCAGAAATAAAGGCGGCACTGCGCTCCCTTAATGGACACGACAGCGCGCTGCCTGTCGCTCATGCCTATGCCGTGGAATTTCCGTGTAGAATTTTCCACCGGCCTCTGCAATCAATCATGCCAATCTTCCAGGTTTTGATGCGCCAGCCTGATTTATCGTCAGTTGGCAGGGGGAAGCCCCTGCATGATGTTACCGCGCACAGGACGCGACAGGAACGTTCTCTTCAATAAGCTGACTGAAAATTCTTCATGCCGGTTCCACGGCAAGAGTGATACACAGCGTGCCATCGTACAGTAGCCAAATATCAGTTGTGCCCATGTTCCCACCGCAGGCACCCAAAAAAGCAACCTCGTCGGTTCCACGAGCGAAACCAGCAGAAGCATCAAATACCAGAATCGCACCTGGACTGGAAAAGTAGTAATGTTGTTCTCGCGTATGATGAAGTGCATTAAATGGACTATCGTGAGATTTATGGCCAGAAAGTATCCAGTCTGGTATCCGGCAATGCCAGCGGTAAGCAGGCATGCAGTAACAAGCCAGTACCACCAGCTGAGTTCTTTGTAGTCGATCATATACATAAAATATTTCCCATAATTTGAATTACCCATCATCATAAATGAAACGACAACGGGTTGTCGCCTCTTGTTATGCTACCAGCCCATCTCATACATCAAGTTGATATGGGGATGTCAGAATGTCAAAACAGAAGCGTAACCGTACGAAGGCACGCTAGCATATGCAGCGGCCACGGCCGCATAGCCCCCTCAGCGATTCGGTCCGACTCATGGTCGAACGTACCCTTCCCGAGGTGTTGTCGAATAGAACATCGAAGCGTGCCGGCTCGTTCCATGCATCGCAATAGCGCCATTCCCACACCAACTCATCCCGCCTCTTGAAGTAGGCCGTCCAGCCCGGGTAGGGTGGGCCGAGCGTGTGCAGCACCTCTTCTTTGCTCATGCCGGTCTGGATCAGTGCGAAGTGTTTCTCATCCAGCACATTCTCGATCTGTCGCAGCCTGTCGTCCGGACCAATGATGACCATGTAAGTATGGTATCCCGCCGGTCCGCGCGGATAGGCGAGTTGCACCGAACCGTCAGCATTCTGCCAGCGTAGTGCCGGTTGCCCCATGACATGCAGAACATTGTCCAGTCCGTCCACGCCCGGCTGAAGTCCGCGGCCGCTGTAGGACGCGCAGGCAACCAGCAGCAGCGCTAAAAAAAATGTTATCCATGGTTTCATTATTGTCGTGATATCAAATGTACGGCCAGACTCTCGTGGTTTCAGGAAGCGGGGCGATTGAACGTTAACCACTGTGCCCACTGTTGACCTGCTCCCTGTTGCGTCAGAAGTTGTGTACGGTGATGGTGTTGGCGTTCACGGCAACCGTCGCGGTGCTGGTGAAGACCAGTGCATCGTCGACGGCCGGATCATCGACCGCGGCCTGACAGGTGTGGGCGATAGTGTAGTCGCCAGCCTCCAGGAAGGCGGCGTTGTAACGATACTCACCGCTGACGCTGTCAATTTGCACGCTCGCGGTAGTCACGGGATCGGGCGTGATGCCATCAATATCATCCGGCGTGATGCCGGCGCCGGTGAAGACGTAGACAGCGGGGGTACAGCCAGCCGGGACTTGTAAGGGATTGACCGTGCCGGCGACCGTGCCTGCCAGGGAGTTGTCCGCCAGCCGCAGCGTCGGACGCAGCAGGTATTGGCCGCTCCCGGTGGCATGCACCGACTTGCGCAGATCGAAATCGATGGTGAAATCGGCGCTACCGCCTACCGGAATGTCTATACTGCGGTTGAGCTTTAGTCCGCTCTCATCGCCGCTCGGAATAGTGAGTTCGTAATCCGCGCCGTCCGCCACGACGATATAGGAATCATGCATGCCGGCAGTATCGACCATTAACCGTATCCAGTTGTAATGTCCGGCCGGTAAAACATAACCGTTCAGCAGTACATCTGTCTGCCCCCCGCCCAGCGCCAGCAGGTTGATTTTTTTCGGCGCTGCGGCTGTGCTGCAGGCTGCGCTGCTTACCACGGTCTTGCTGGCATCCGCTGCATCCTGACAATAATAGAGGGTAGTGAGCATCCCGTTTGCATGCTGGATTTCGAGGCCGTGGAACTGAATATAGACCTGCCTGGCGCTGTCCACCGCAGCATCTGTAATGCGCAACGTGAGAGAGCCTGTGCCCGTATTAACCGAATTGCCGGAGCCGCAACCCGCCAGCAGCACAGCGCAAGCCATGAGCGAGGCGGTATGTTTCAGAAAAAACGATATTGCCATACATTTCTCCATGAAAATCCAGCTCTGCGTTAGTCCCCGTTTCAAGTCCCTCCGCCGCAATCGTAGATGCCCAGTTTGGAGCGTTCGAGTTCCTGTGCATAGGTGTAGTGCTGCCCGGTAGCTTCCATCGCAACTGCGGAACGGCTGGCACGCCCTTCGTGAAATAACAATTCCTTGATAACCGCATTGGCATCATTGATGGGGGGCACCATGAGCATTTGCAGCCGTTCGTAGATATCTCGGTCGATGGTAATTTGTACTTGGTCGTTCATATCTGTCTCCTGTTGATTAGTCTCGACCTGTAGCGTCGAGCTTAAGAGGGTAGTCTCACACAGGCAGCGGACGGGCGCTGCTCCGTTACTGCTGTGCACATACCGAATGAAAGCATTCAGTTTCTGGCTTCATTTTCAAAATGTCGAATTTGAGTCTGCCTTGCATAACGAGCTTTCCCGACTATGGGCTTTGGAAGTCAGAACAATTCCGCTCGCGAGAAGTACACTTTCTTTTGTGAACGTGGCGGTGGAATTTTGAATGCCTTGCTTAAAAAAATTCCGGAGCGAACATCCTGAACAGACCACAGAAAAATAAAATCCAGCCCGCGAGCGTGACCTGTAACCATAAGGCCAGACGTCAGGAGCAAGGGTGTCTGGTCCATTTTTTTGCGTCTTTGATGTATCTTGCCTAGTTGCAAAGTACTCTCAAAATTTTGCCAGTTGAATAAGCAAAATCCTTAATTTTGTGAATGCTGTCGTAATCAGCAACTCGGATTCCGCCTTTTAATATGTCGGGAAAAGACGGATTACCGCAATCCAAAGAAAGCAGTACACTTAGCAAGCCGCAGGCTTCAAGTTTGATGGCACGCAGTGAAGAAAAACAGAACGAAAGGCGCTGGAAATGGACAAATCCTCCTTACGCACTCCGCCATCCCCCAACAATACGCCCGCACGCTGGCGTGCCTTGCCTCTCGGCATCTGGGCCATGGGTTTCGCCTCCCTCTTCATGGATGTCTCTTCAGAGATGATCCACAGCCTCCTGCCCGTGTTCATGGTCAGCGTGCTGGGTGTTTCGATGGTTACGGTAGGCTTCATCGAAGGCATCGCAGAAGCGACGGCCGCCATTCTGAAAGTCTTCTCAGGCACGCTCAGTGATTACCTCGGCAAACGCAAAATGCTGATGGTGCTGGGCTATGGTCTTGCCGCCCTGACCAAGCCGGTTTTTCCGCTGGTCAACTCAATCGGCTGGGTGTTCACCGCGCGTTTTATGGATCGCATCGGCAAGGGCATACGCGGTGCGCCGCGCGATGCGCTGATAGCCGACATCACCCAGCCTAGCCTGCGCGGCGCCGCGTACGGCTTGCGCCAGGCGCTAGATTCGGTCGGCGCTTTGCTGGGTCCTCTGCTGGCAGTGGCGTTCATGATGCTGTTCGCCGATAACATCCGCGCAGTTATGTGGGTGGCGGTGATACCTGCTTTTATTTCAGTGGCGTTGCTGATCGTTTATGTGCGTGAACCCGAGGGTGCAGCGCCTGCTGGCGCTGCCAGGGCGCCGCTCACCCTGGCCGATGCCAAACGCCTGCCGTTGCGCTACTGGATGGTGGTGCTGGTGGGCGCCGTCTTCACCCTGGCGCGCTTCAGCGAGGCCTTTCTGGTGCTGCGCGCGCAGGATATCGGGCTGCAGCTCGCCTACATTCCCGTGGTCATGGTCGTGATGAACATTTTCTATGCCGGCGCCGCCTATCCCGCCGGCGCAGCGTCCGACCGCTTTAGTGCGCGTACACTGCTATTCGTCGGGCTGGCGCTGCTCGTCGCCGCCGATTTCTTGCTCGCACTTGTTTCATCGGTGCCAGGCGTGTTCGCAGGTGCGTCGCTGTGGGGTTTGCATATGGCCTTCACCCAGGGATTATTGTCGAAACTGGTAGCGGACACCGCGCCGGCAGATCTGCGCGGCACGGGGTTTGGCATATTCAATCTGGTGAGTGGCGGCGCGCTGCTGCTGGCGAGCGTGATTGCCGGCTCGCTGTGGAGCTTGTTCGGCCCCTCATTCACCTTCCTTGCCGGCGCGGGCTTTGCGGCCATCGCAGCGTGCGGATTGCTGGTCTCCCTTTGGTATAGAAGACCCAACCATGGAAAATAGAAACTCTGTGCATTTCATAGTATGAGAATAATTCATGAATTCAAACCAGCCTGATTGGCACGATATGGCAGGCCTCACACAGGCCGAGGTGGCCGAGCGGCTGCGCGCCGAGGGCTACAACGAGTTGCCGGGAGGGCACAAACGCACCACCCTGACCATCGCACTCGAAGTGGTGCGCGAGCCCATGTTCCTGTTGCTGGTGGCTGCAGGTTCCATCTACTTCCTGCTTGGCGATGTGGGCGAAGCCGCCGTGCTGCTCAGCTTCGTGCTGGTGGTAATGGGCATCACCATCTATCAGGAGAAACGCACAGAACGGGTGCTGGAAGCGCTGCGCGATCTCACCAGCCCGCGCGCGCTGGTGATCCGCGGCGGCCAGCAACAGAGAGTCGCCGGGCGTGAGGTGGTGCGCGGCGACATCCTCTTGCTCACCGAAGGGGATCGTGTTCCCGCGGATGCGGCCGTGCTTTCGTGCAGCAAGCTGCAGATCGACGAGTCGCTGCTCACCGGCGAGTCTGTACCGGTGAACAAGGGCCAGTGGGACGGCAAGGAGGCGCTTGCGCGTCCGGGCGGGGACAACCTGCCCTTCGTTTACTCCGGCACCCTGATCGTGCAGGGCCAGGCCATCGCCGAAGCGCTTGTCACTGGCGGGCGCAGCGAAATCGGGCGCATCGGCAAGGCGCTGGAATCCCTTGAAACCGAAGCCACGCCGCTGCAGCGACAGACGGGACGCCTGGTGCGCAGCCTCGCCGCGATAGGGCTGACCCTATGTCTATTGCTGATCGTCGTCTATGGGTTTACGCGCCACGACTGGATTGCAGGCATACTCGCCGGCATCACGCTCGCCATGGCGACGCTGCCCGAGGAGATACCGGTGGTGCTGACCGTGTTTCTCGCCCTCGGCGCCTGGCGCATTTCGCGCCGCCGCGTGCTGACGCGACGCGTGCCCGCCATCGAAACCCTCGGTTCGGCTACCGTGTTGTGCGTCGACAAGACCGGCACCCTCACGCAGAACCGCATGGCGGTGCACAGCATCTATGCCTCGGGTGAGCTTTTCCGTGTGCCCGTTGAGCATGACAGCCAGCCCCTGCCCGAAACCTTTCACGAGCTGCTGGAGTTCGGCATCCTTGCCAGCGAGATTGACCCGTTCGATCCCATGGAGAAGGCGATGCGCGCACTGGGCAACCGCTATCTCGCCAGCACGGAACACCTGCACGACGACTGGCAACTGGCGCATGAATATGCGCTGACGCGTGAGGTGCCGGCGATGTCGCATGTGTGGAAAGCGACCCGCGGCGAAGAGTACGTGGTGGCCGCGAAAGGCGCACCCGAGTGGATTGCCGATCTTTGTCACCTGGAGCCGGCCGCCGCCAGCGCCCTGCTCGAAGAGGTGGAAAGTCTGTCGGCGCAGGGTTTGCGCGTGCTTGGCGTCGCCGATGCGCGCTTCAGGGGCGAGGCATGGCCGCCGCTGCAGCACGATTTCGAGTTCCGTCTGCTGGGCCTCGTCGCGCTGGCAGATCCGCTACGGCCCACGGTGCCTGCGGCGATCGCGGAGTGCAAGGCCGCCGGCATCCGCGTGGTCATGATCACCGGCGACTATCCGGGCACCGCGCTCGCCATTGCGCGCGAGGCAGGTCTGGAGGCGGGGGAGGTGATCACCGGTGCAGAACTGGAGCGGCTGTCCGAGACCGAGTTGAGCCAGCGACTGCGCAAGGCCAACATCTTTGCCCGCGTCGTGCCCGACCAGAAACTCAAGCTGGTGAACGCCCTCAAGGCCAACGGCGAGGTGGTCGCCATGACCGGCGACGGCGTGAACGATGCCCCCGCGCTGAAGGCCGCCCACATCGGCATCGCCATGGGCGGGCGCGGCACCGATGTGGCGCGCGAGGCGGCTTCGCTGGTGCTGCTCGACGACGATTTCGCCTCCATCGTGGAATCGGTGCGGCTGGGGCGCCGCATCTACGACAACCTGCGCAAGGCCATGGCCTACATCCTGGCGGTGCACGTGCCGATCGCCGGTTTGTCGCTGCTGCCGGTGCTGTTCGGCTGGCCGCTGGTGTTCTTCCCGGTGCACATCGCCTTTCTCCAGTTCATCATCGATCCGGCCTGCTCCATCGTGTTCGAGGCGGAAAAGGAAGAACCAGATACCATGAAGCGCCCGCCGCGGCGGCCCGACGAACCTCTTTTCGGCGGCTGGAATCTCGCGCTCAGCCTGCTGCAGGGGGGGGGCGTGTTGCTGCTATCGATAGCCGTGTTCGGCATCTCGCTCTACCGTGGTCTTGGCGAAGGTGAAGCGCGCGCACTTACCTTTGTCACCCTCGTCGTCGGCAACCTTGCCCTGATCTTCGCCAACCGTTCGTGGGAGCGCACCATACTGGCCTCATTGCGCATGCCCAACCGCTCGCTGTGGATCATCACCGGCGCGGCGGCGTTGTGCCTGGCTTTGGTGCTGTACGTTCCATTGCTACAGAATCTGTTTCAGTTCGCGCCGCTGAGCGCTCGTGAACTGCTGCTTGCCGTGACGATAGGTTGCGCCAGCATCGCCTGGTTCGAATTGTTCAAGCTGAAACGAAAACTGCAGCCCGGATAAATCTTGCTTGGATAGGACGCGATCAATTGTGTGCCGGTCATAGCGGCAGTGAGCGCGGCAACATTTCCTGGATGAAGCGTTCACTTAACTTGATGCAATGCGAAGGTGTGTAGTCTATTACATCAGAATCGGAAAGATGCTGCTGTAATCATCCCGCCACGGCTGGAAACCGCTCTGCACGGTAATCGGCGTCGAGCCACTGAGGTTGGGATGATTGAAAAATGAGCGGTCGCCGCTGATCAGAGCCCAGCGCGAACGGAATATAAGCCGATCGTGGTCTCCCGCAAAATCGACGAGGCGAACCTGCCGTGCAAAGTGATCTGCGGCAGTTTTTACCACGGGTCGCAGGTCCAGGAAACGGTTCGTAATGTGCACCGCAAGTACGCCATCCGGTTTCAGATGTTTGAAATAGAGGGCGAATGCCTCATAGGTCAGCAGGTGCACCGGTACGGAATCGCCTGAGAAAGCATCCACGACGAGGACGTCGAATTGCTGTGGAGGTTCACTTTCCAATTGCATGCGGGCATCGCCGAGGACAATTTCCGTTGTGGCCGCAGTCTGCGAGAGATAGCTGAAATTGTGGTGTGCAATATCAATCACCAGCGGGTCTATATCATAGACCCTGAAGTAGTCGTTCTTGCGCCCATAGCTGACCAGCGTTCCGACGCCAAGGCCGATCACGCCAACCCGTAGCGGGCCTTGCGCAGCCTTGATCTGCAGTGCCTTGCCTGCGCCCCCGTCAAGGCTGTAATAGGTGGTCGGGTAGGCGATCTTGGCAGGGGAAAGATACTGGCGTCCATGGATAATCTGGCCATGCATCATCGTGCGATAGTCATCCCCGGTATCGGCAAAAACCTTCAGCGCACCGTAGAAGTTGCGTACCATCAGTTCTGCGCCGCTGTTTTCTTCGATGTGATAATCGATCCTGATCCAGCTCAGGGACAACAGCAGAATCAAGGTGGATGCAAGCGTGATGTTGCGCCAGGCGGGACGGGCAAACGTGGTCCTGGAAATGATCGCGATGGCTGCCACGAGTCCGGTCAGAACGATGCCTATGGACAGATCATAGTTGCTGTTGAACCAGTAGGGGGCAATGACGCCAACAAAGAATCCTCCCGCAGCGCCGCCGACAGCCAGCATCAGGTAATAGCCGGTCAAATGGGAGGGATGCGGCTGCAGGCGGGCGAGCTCCCCGTGACACACCATGCATGCAACAAAGAAGGCAGACAAATTGACCGCCATCGACAGGTAGATGGGAATTTCGGACAGACCAAGCGTAGGCAGGTAGGCAAGCGCGGCAAGACCCGCCACCAGCAGCGGGAGAAAAATCTTGCGCTGGTACCAGCCCTCGCTTTCGAAGCTCAGAATGAAAGAGAGCAGATATAGCGCAAGGGGCGCAACCCATATCATCGGAATGGGGGCGATGTTCTCAGTCAGGAAACTGGTATCGGCGACCATTAGAATTGACGGGCAGGCAGCAAGAGCTGCCCACAGCAGTTTGTTGGTCCAGCGCGGCGCAAGCCCGGCCTGCGTCTGTTCCGCCACGATGGCCAGCCCCTTGCGGCCACGCCACGCAAGCAGTCCGCATGCGGCGACAAAAAAGATGAAGAGTCCCGACCACAGATAGGACTGCAAGCGGGTTGGCAGTACCGGTTCAATCGCAAGCGGATAGAGCAGCAGCGCCAGCATGGAGCCGAAGTTTGACAGGGCGAACAAACGGTACGGAACCAGACCCGAACGCTCGCGCGCAAACCACGCCTGCAGCAACGGACCCGTGGTCGACAGCACAAAATAGGGCAAGCCTATGGAGACCGTCAGCAGTCCGAGTATGCACAGGGTCGGGTTCTCGGCCCCGGTCGGTTTCCAGGCTTCGCTGGGAACCACAGGAATCAGCAGGAGGCTGAGCAGCAGCAGGCTGCCATGCAGTATGCTTTGACGATAGGGGGAAAGAAAACGGACCAGCCAATGGGTGTATAAATAACCCAGCAGCAAAACCATCTGAAAAAACAGCATGCAGGTCGTCCATACCGAGGCCGAGCCGCCAAACCACGGCAGGATCATCTTGCCTATCATGGGTTGCACCTGGAACAGCAGAAACGCACTGAGAAAAATCGTCAGCCCATAGTGAAGCGTGAGGCGAAAATCAATTTTCATGTGGAGCCCCGATTAGTGAAAGTGTGCAGAAGCTGAAACCCTTCAGTTGACAGGGAAAGGCGGGATAAGGCTTTTTTGCCCGGGAATAATGCTGTAACTGCGCACGGGAATCCCGCCACGGAAAATTTTCAGCGTATCTGTTCCCGTTGTGGAATTAAAATATTCCCAGTAGGGACCGACCGTGTCGCCGTCGGACCACACATAAAATCCGTTTTTTCCTTTAGACCCGTTTGGCCAGCGCCACAGGCTGAACTGGCTTGGCCTTGCTGCATTTTCATCTGCCTGCACAAATATTTTTTCATTGGTGTAATACATGATTTCGGCACTTAACTGGTGTGAAGGCGTGACGGCAATTTCCATGCCGGGATATTTTTTTAATTCAGCTCCGAGTTCTCGCCAGCCATAAAACCAGTTCGTCGCATCGGTGACAGCCAGTTCCTTTGAAAACTTGGCAAGTGGAATCACGCTGAATCTGGCATGAAGCGTGACGATGGCCGATAACAATAAACTTGCAGATAAAGCGCCATACCACAATGAGCGCCGTATTTTTGAAGGGCTATCAAGAAAAAACTTTGTCACAAGTATGCTGAAAGTGAAGTACGCAAATACCGGCCAATTCGGGCCTGCAAGTTTCCTTAAGGAAGAGAAGCCAAAAAACATGATGATCGGCAGGGCAGTGAGGATTAAAAATAAATGCTCTTTGTTCTTGCGGAAAAGACAGGCCAAAGCCGCGTAGATGCCGAGGAGCCAAACGATGGGCCCCGCGACGAGAAGCTGTCCGCCGATATATTCGGCAAGCCTTTCGAACGAGTAGCCTTGGCCGCCGAGACCGTGGTCAAACTGAAATACAAAAGAAATCCAGTTGTGACGGCTGTTCCAGTACACAACGGGAAGGAAGCAAAGGAATCCTGCAAGCAGAGAAAGATAGGGATGGAAGGTTTTCAGCCAGCGGCGATCTTCTGTTAAAAGCAGATAGAACAACAGGCAGGGAAGCAGCAGAATGGCCGTGTATTTTGAAAGGAGCGCCAAGCCGAACGAAACCCCGAACGCATACCATAACCAGGTCTTGTTGCTGCGCATGGCCTGCCAGAAGAGGTAAACGCTTAATGACCAGAACAAAAATAGTGGAATATCGGGCGTAATAACAATCAGCCCCAACATGGTCATGGGATAAACATTAAAAAGCATCACGCTACCCGCGGCGACCAAGGTACTGCGGAAAAGCTGCAGCGAAAGTTTCCACGTCAAAAAACTGACTATCAGTGTAACGATGCTTCCTGACAGCCTGACCCATAGCTCAGACTTTGATAGCAGCGTTGTAAACCAGATAAAGTAAGCCACCAGAGGTGAATGATCAAAGTAACCGAGATCAAGATTCCGCGACCACAGCCAGTAATAAGCCTCATCTGGATGAAGCTGCAGCGACGCCGACAAATACAGGCGCCATAGCGTCAACATCCCAACAAAAATAATCGTATTGCGCTTGTTAAAAAGTATTTCCATATTGTTATGCAGCAAACAAGAGCGACTGCTCCCTTGTTTGCGGGTTTTTCAAGGGTTGTTGACCGACCGAAAATACACGCAAATCCTTGCTGCTTATATAAGCAAAATACCTGATTTTGGAGGTACTCCTTAAGGTAGAAAGCACATGCGTAGTGACCCCAGCCATAAATCGGGGCATGCTGTATATTTTGGTGTAAGCTGCACGCATCCCGGATGAAAACTCAACTTTTTCAAAGAGATATGTTTAGGAGAGGTGAGGCCAGGGAGTGATTTTGACTGGGCTGAAAAAATAATTCCATCACTGCATCATTGCGCAGGCATTAAACATTGAATATGAACGTATAATATAAATATATCAATGGTTGAATTGCGGCACTAAAAAAATCCTAATCATTCTGGTTGTAGCAGACAAACTATTAATCAATACAAATCGAATAATAATGAATAGTGATAAAAGTCTTAGCGCATCATTGTCTGGCCTGTCTTTGCTGAATAATTCTGATCAGTACCCAGCTCGCTCGAGCAGAGTATCCATTGTTTACAACATGCCTCAGTCTTGTATCCCTGTACTTGCATCCGTATTTTTTCTGTTTGTGCAACCTTGCCAAGCCGAAGAAAATCTCGATTCAGAGCTTGCCTATTTTCAGGATTTTCCCGTCGTACTGACAGCATCCCGCCTGTCCCAGCCGTTGTCTGAAGCACCTAACGCGATGACCGTCATCGATAGCGAAATGATCAAGGCATCGGGTTTTCGCACCGTGCCCGATTTGATGCGTTTGGTGCCTGGCATGTATGTGGGCTTTGCCGATGCGAATCGACCCGTGGTTTCGCTGCATGGTGCAACGGATGAGTTTTCCCGCCGCATGCAGGTGTTGATCGATGGCCGCAGTATCTATTTACCCCCCTTCGGTACCGTGAACTGGGCAGACCTTCCGCTACTGATCGAGGATATCGAGCGCATCGAGGTGGTACGCGGACCATCCTCCGCATCGCACGGTAGCAATTCGTTTTATGGTGTGATCAACATCATCACACGCGACGCGATCAGCCAGAATAGTGGGAGTGTTTCCGTGACAGGGGGCGACGCTTCCGATGTTTCAGCCAGATTCGGCAGGGCAGGGGAACAATTTGACTATCGGATATCGGTTGGCTCTCGCTCCGATCAGGGGATAACAACACCGCTTTGAACGATCACAACGAGACGCACCTGTTCAATTTTCGCAGCAACTATCATCCGAACCCGACAGACAGTCTCGATCTGCAAATGGGCAGCAGCAATGGCGTGTATGGCCTGGGCATTGCGGGCAGGCCGGAAGATGCATTCCGTGAAACTACGGCGAAAAACGATTTTGTGCAGGCGAGCTGGCTGCATGTCTGGCCTGCAAGCGACGAGAGCAAACTGACCTATTCTTACAATACCCGCAGTTCGCTTGACCCCCACCTTTGCATCGACTCGCAAACATGTCAGGGAAATACCGCTACGCCCATCGCGCAGGGTTTTACCCGGCAAACCGTGTATAGCCAGCGTAACGGGCTGGAGCTGCAAAACACTCACCAGTCGAGCAACAGCAACCGCCTGGTGTGGGGAGGAGGCATGCGCAGCGACTTTGCCGACTTTCCGCTATTTTTGGGCCGCCCCTATACAGTGAACCCATGGCAGGTGTTTGCCCATGATGAATGGCGTGTTACCGAGGCGACCGTGCTGAATATCGGCACCATGTATGAGGACGACGGCATGGGAAATAGAAACAATTCGCCGCGTGCTTCACTCAACTATCACTTCATGCCGCAGCACACCGTGCGTGTTGGAGTCTCGACTGCCACGCGCAGTCCTGCGATGGGTGAAATGTATATGGATTCCAATAACACGCTTCTGGGTGGAGCATTTGTGTCACCACTCGTTCCCCTCACTCCGGAAAAGATTATTTCGCGAGAGGTGGGCTACCTTGGGGATTTTGCATCCCAGGGAGTCACCGTGGATGCGCGGGTGTATGTTGATCAAGTGACTGATATGATCTTTGTTGATAAATATCCAATGCTGACACCCGCAGACAGTTTCAAAAACATGCTTTCTGCCGAGTACAAAGGGGTAGAAGCGACGGTCAAATACTACTGGAATGAACACCGCAGTTTTCTGTCGGCTAATTATGCCTATCAGGAAGCATCAATCAGTTTTGCCAATTACCCGACGCAATATTTCAGCACCATAACGGATCCTTATGACCCGATCACTTATCCCACTGTGGGCGATCGTGTAAGGCAGTTTTACCAAACTGAACTCCTCAATCAGTTTTCGCAGGTAGTGCCGACGAATAGTGCGAGCCTGCTGTTGTCACAGCACCTTGCCGACAACTGGCAATTCAGTGCCGGCTACTATTGGAGGGAGCCTGTGCGTGTGTCGACTGTCAGCCCGGACGTGACACGCGAAGACATGATGCGCAGGCTCGATCTGCGTATCGCCAAAACCTTTAAGGCAGGCAAGGAGAACAGCGCTGAAGTTGCGCTGGTAGTGCAAAATGCAACGCAGGACAATTACACAAAATTCGGCACGGTCAATGCGATGGCGGAAGTTCAGTTCAAGCAACGTATCTGGTTAACCGCGTCACTCAACTTCTAGCCACCAGGCACAATCAACGCAACCACCGCTACCTCTTTTTATCGCCTTCGCAGCTATTGAGTCCCAACATCGCGTTGATGGGGCAGAAGCGCACAATAGCTGTTGTTAGCGCGATGGCAGCGATGACCAGTGCCACTACACGCCCCGTCATTCCGATGGGCGCCGTCAACCCGACGAGCAGCAACACTATCCCAAGCACGATACGACCGGTACGATCCATTCCGCCGACATTGCATTTCATGATGACCTCCTGTTGCCAAGTTGATTAAGTATTATTGATGCATAAATTTTATTACAGTACACCAATCACGTCGCCACTTAAATACGGGAAACTATGCATTTTTTACGGGGCTGCGCATACCCACTGCAGCCTGCGTTAGTGTGTGCTCGTTCGATGTTTCAGGCTGCCGTTTACTATCATCAGGTCTATTGTCAGCAGCGCGAGTAGCGGGGTGATCATAAAGTCGGGTGCATCCAGCGCCCACAAGGTCGCGCCGCTGACCAAACACCAGATTGCGGGAATCGGAAAGAGCCACCACACCGGACGCACGCCGCTGAACAGCAGGATGCCGAGTGTTGCCAGTGCAGTAGGGTCGGGCGCCACGCCGAAGATTTCTGCCTGCAACCAGCTTCTCCCCTGCAGCGGGCCAATCAGGGGAAAACACAGCAGGGCAAGCAGAAACAAGAGCAGGCCAAAGCGTTGGCGTACACTGCCGGCCGGCGCAAAGGTGAGCCTGCCGCGCAGCACACCCAGCCACAGCAGAAGCAGGGCTTCAAGCGCAAAGGCCAGCGCGTAATAGTCGGCGGCCAGGCTGATGGTTGCGTAACGCTGCCAGTGGTAGGCCCATGCGACCCACAGCCAGCACAGTGCAAGGATCGCCGCGATTGCGCGTGCCGCCATGTCGCTGCGGTGCCGCCACAGCAGAAAAACCGAGCCACCGAGCGCAAGCGCAATAAGCTGCAGCGGCCACAGCTCGATGTTGTAGAGCTCGAATAGCCGGTAATAGGTATGCGGCGAAAACATCAACAGATCGCGCAGGCTGTAAGACCACCACTCTGTCATCACAGGTTGTCCACGAATGCAGCCATGCGGGCGCGCATCGCCTTATCCGGCAGCCGCCCCGCTGCCGCTGCCATGTTTTCTACAACATGTGCGATGCGGGTGGTTGCCGGAATCGCGCAGGTGACGGCCGGATGCGAAATGATGAATTTGAGGGCGAACTGCGCCCAGCTGCTGCAATCGATTTCTGCTGCCCACGGCGGGAGCGGATGGCGCGCGAGACGAGGAAGCAATGCTCCCTGCTGGAACGGGCGATTGACAATCACCGCGATGCCACGCTCCAGCGCGAGCGGTAGCAGGCGCTGTTCCGCTTCACGGTCGTACAGGTTGTAACTGAGCTGAATGAAATCCAGCGCTTCGGCTTTCATGATCTGCTCCATCTCGCCATGGCGGCGCCCGTGCGAAGTCGTGATGCCCACATAGCGCAGTTGGCCGCCTGCCTTCATGGCGAAAAGTGTGGGCAGATGAGCCTGCCATGACAGCAGGTTGTGCACCTGCATCAGATCAAAGCGCGGAATGCCCCAGTGCCGGCGCGACGCTTCCATCTGGGCGCGGCCTTCATCACCGTCGGAAATCCAAACCTTGTCGGCGGCAAACAGGTCTGCCGGTCGGCCGAGTTTTTTGAGGCCATAGCCGATGACTTCCTGCGACGAGCCATACATCGGCGAGCTGTCGATCAGCCGCCCGCCCGCCTGAAAAAAGTTGCGCATCACCTCGGCGCTGGCATCGCGCGCGGCCTGGTCGTTGCCGACGTTGAAGGTGATCCAGCTGCCGAGGCCGACCAGCGGCAGCGGCTCACCGCTGGAGAGAATGGGCCGGGCAGCTGGGCGGCTCTGCCGCGACAGCCCCATCATCGGCAACAGCAGGGGGGCTGCAGCGATCATGCCGAGTATCCTGCGGCGCGTGTTATTCGGGGGTGGCGATATTCTGGTGGGGGCCGTCATATTTCTTCTCCGATATCCTCCTGGCGCGGAATTGAAATAATAGTCCCATTCGGCGCAAGCGGCACAGTTGCCCCGGCCTGCAGTTCTGAAGCGCGGTAGCTGCCTTAACCTGGTTCACCAGTTATCTGAATTCATCTGTAGCAGAGGCAGGTTTTTGCAGGCTATGGAGCAGGCTGGTGTTTCAGCGTGCTCAAGATAAGGCGAAGCAGATCCCTTTAGTTGACTCGCTGATAATGTTGTAATATTCGAACAATTAACCATTTTTTTGTGGTGTCCATTTTTCAGAACAATTATTAAGAGGAACACATGTCGAACCTGCCTGATACCAATTCTTCAGAGTCCGCAAAGGACATGCCCTTCGTTGCACCTTGCCGCACGCTGGAGATGACTGCTCCGCTGCACTGGCTGCGTTTGGGCTGGACGGACATTACCCGTGCGCCACTGTTGAGCCTGACCTATGGCCTTGTGATGACGCTGTTGAGCCTGCTGATAACTGTGTTCACCTGGCGTTACGGCACCATGGCCCTGTATATCGGCCTCGCCAGCGGCTTTATGTTCGTTGGCCCGGTACTCGCCGTTGGTCTGTACTCCATTAGCCGCCAACTGGGTGAGGGACGCAAACCCATGCTTGGCTACTGCATACGCGAAGGCCGCTATCACCTGCGCGAGCTGCTGGTGCTGGGCTTGATACTGATGGTGGTGCTGCTGCTGTGGGCGCGCGCCGCGACAGTCGTGAGCATATTTTTGCCTATGCAAGCCCACCCTGACTGGCAACAGCTGCTGCCATTTTTTGGCATCGGCAGCATGGTAGGCGCAGTGTTTGCAAGCGTGGTGTTTGCCGCCAGCGCCTTCTCTCTGCCCATGATCATGGATCGCAAAGCAGATGCCATCACCGCCGTCGTCACCAGCGTCAATGCAGTATTGCGCAACAAAAAGCCCATGCTGCTGTGGGCAGTGATCATCTTGCTGACTGTCCTGCTGGGATTTGCCACGGCCCTGATCGGCTTCCTGGTATTGCTGCCCATCATCGGCCATGCCACCTGGTATGCCTACAAGGAAACCATTGATGCTTCCGCCTGGGAGAAAAACAGTCCGGCCAACGATGCCTGAACCCGCATGCAGCTCGGTATCGGCTATCCCTGTACCAGCAAGCCGCTGAGGTCGTCTTCCGGCAAGGGTCAGTCGAGAGTGTGCCATGCTGGGCAGCCCCTGTTTATTTCAGCGGCTTTACATTACGACGCAAGATCGCATCGCCATCTCAGTCAAATAATTAACACCTCGCTAAAGGTATGAGCATGATTACATTGATTTTAATCGGCATCGCTGCAGTGTTCCTGATCTACGTCATCAGCCTGTACAACCACCTGGTGACGGTCAAACACGCCGTTGCCAAAGCATGGGCAAACATAGACGTGCTGCTCAAGCAACGGCACGACGAGTTGCCCAAGCTGGTCGAGGTATGCAAGCAATACAAGCAATTCGAGCAGGAGACGCTACAAAAACTCATTGAGGCGCGCTCGCAGGTGCAGGCCGCGCGCCAGCAGCAGGATATCCCGGCACTGGGCCAGGCAGAGGGCATGCTGCGCATGGGGCTGGGAAATATCTTTGCCGTGGCAGAAGCCTATCCCGAGCTGAAAACCAACGACAATTTCATGCAGCTGCAAACCCGCATCAGCTCGCTGGAAAACGGCATTGCCGACCGTCGCGAGTTGTATAACGATTCAGTGAACATCAATAACGTACAGATCGAAGTATTCCCCGGCAGTATCATCGCCAGGCTGTTTAACTTCGACGAAAAACCGCTGCTGGAATTTTCCGTCGCGGAAAAATCGGATGTCGATATGAAACAACTGTTCAGCTAGCCTGCATGCTGGTGAAACTGCGCCGCGAATACGCGCAACTGGTCACCTCGGGTGCACAGTTATTATTGCTGTTGGTGGGTTTCCATCTGAAGACAGATAACGGCTGGCTGACCTGCCTCTCGCTCATGGCCGCCCTCAGCCTCATGGCGTGGCTGTCGGCATTGAAAAGACTGCGCACGGTACGCGACACGCCCACCTCGAAAATCGCCTCCGCCGCACAAGGCTATGTCGAGCTTGCCGGCCAGGGCCAGGCGTTTGGCGAAACGCCGCTGCTCAGCAAGCTCTCACTGCTTCCCTGCCTGTGGTACCGCTACAAGATCGAGAAACGCTCCTCCGACAATAAATGGGAAACCATAGACAGCGGCGAGAGCAATGATTCTTTCATGCTGCGCGATGACACTGGCCTGTGCATCGTCGATCCAGAACAGGCAGAAATAATCACCCGCCACCGCGAACAGTGGCTTAAGGATGATCATCGCTACACAGAGTGGAATCTGATCGCCAATGACAAGCTTTATGCCATCGGGCACTTTCGCACTCAGGGCGGCAGTACTGCTGACTTCAACACGCGCGAGGAACTGAACGCGCTGCTGGCCGACTGGAAAAAAGACATGCCTGAACTGCACGGGCGCTTTGATCTGGACAACAACGGCACACTGGATATGCAGGAGTGGATGCTGGCGAGATCGGCGGCGAAACGCGAAATTGGAAAACGCATGCGAGAGGCCCAGGCCGCACCTGACTTCCATATCATCAGCCAGCCGCGTGACGGAAAATTATTTTTAATCAGCAACCTTGAACAACACGACCTGTCCCGGCGTTACCTTTTCTGGACATGGGCGCATCTGCTAATTTTCATCGTTGCGCTGAGCGCGCTAGCCTGGCTGTTGCAGACACCTGCTGCTGATCTGGGGCTGCACCGGTAAAAGAGCGGGCAAGCTCGCCCGCTCACTCCTTGGTTTTATCTTTGACTGGATTTTTCGGCGGCAAGAAAAAATCCAGCGGCGCTGCCACAAAGCGTGTCAGCAATACCTTGAGCAGTGCTGGCCATTGCGAGAAGCGCACCTGGCGTGAGCGCAATGCCACAAATAGCGCCAGCGAAAAACTGACCAGCAGGTTAACCGCGCCTATGCTCAATACGCCCAAAGTTGATGTAACGGCGGTCTGCCATGTCATATCGTTATCCAGGCTGAATAATGACGTGGCGAAATTGGCGGCGGCAAAGGTAACGTGGCGAATATCTATGGGCAGGCCGAGCATGAAACCAAGGGTGCCGATGCTGCCAAGCAATATGCCAAAATACAAATTCCCCATCAAACCGCCCAGGTTATTTTCAATATACGCCGCAAGTTTCTTGAGCCGGACTTCGCCCAGCACGCGTTGCAGCCAGCGTAACTGAGCTATACGTGCCGGAATGCGAGCGTAAATCGCCTTGTTATCGTAATAACCGGAAATCAGCCCCGCCACAAACAGGCATACACCCGCGATAGCCGCATGAAACAGCGCAAGCGAGTGCAAGGGGTCGATGTCGTGCAGCAGATGCCCGGCTTTTTCAGGCGTGACGATATGCTGGCCTTGCAGGTAAAAATATCCCCAGGCAAGCAGGTAAGCCATCGGAAAGGCGACGATGATATTGCCCAATACCGCGACAAACTGCGTGCGCATTACCTTTGCGATCAGTTCCGCCAGGCTATCAAGATCGATGTTGTGACCATCGCGGCTGTGCAGTTCGGCGGCAATGCGCGCGGCGGTCATGGCCGGCTGCTTGGTGGCAACCGTAAAATGCAGCACGTGGATCAGCATAAAGCCCAGCGAATAGTTCAGGCTGTACAGGAAGGCCTCCACCAGCGGTGCGGCGCGCAAATAGGAGGCAAAAATCTTGAACATCGCCATGAAGCCGATGATGAAGCCGGCGCCGGCTGCCGAGCGGAACATCGCGGCATACTCGCTGCGGTTTTCCGCGATGTAGTGCTCGCCGGTGCGGCTGGCATTTTCCGTGACGTTGCGGGCCAGCAGATTGATGTTGCTGGCGAACAGCTCGCGCACCGCGTATTTTCGGTTGTGTGCCTCGACCAGCTCCAGTCCCAGCGCCAACGCGGCAGCACTCCGTTGGGTGGGCACTGCGCATGTATCTGCATCGCATTCCAGGGCAAAGGGGTGCAGATCGCGTGACACATCGAGCAGCGCCAGCAGTTTGCGCATCCGCTCAATGCTCTGGGTGAGCCGCACCAGCAAATATGTGAGCGCTACACTGGTTCCGAGAGACAGTGCATTCTTTCGAATTTTATTCACGACTGTCTCGCACTGATCCAGCATGACCAGCAAATGTTTGTCATTTTCGACCAGCGCCGCGCCACTATTCAGGAAGCGCGCATAGCCCTTAAGATAGCGGTTTACCTCAAAATTTTGCGTCAGAAACGGTGAATCGAACGTTTCCAGATCCGGATGGTTACGAATCAGTTCAGGCTCCAACCCCATCGAACTGATGCGGTAAGACAAGGTCTGGATCGCCTCCAGCAGTTGCAGCAGCGTTTTATGTTTGCATGCGGTGTCCACATCTCCTTCGTCAGCGCTGTCCAGAACATCGAACAGCGCCTGCCAGTCCGCTGCAGGCACGCCGCTCATCCACACATAATCCGTTTGGACTGGCAGTATCCGGTCCAGACAGTCGCGAAAATTACTCTCATCCACTGCGGGGGGCAAAATGCGGAAGGAAAAGCGCTGGAACAGCTCGCTAAAAAAACCGGTGCTGGAGAGAATGCCTGTATCGGTATAGAGATTGGTCTGATGCCGTGTCGAAAACACGCGTAACAGATAGTGGCGCAGGGCAAGCGCGTGACTATGCCTGCCTTGAAGCAACTGCGTGAAGGTACGCACGTTGGCGGCTGCTTCATCAATCAGGTACGGCTTCGCCGGGCGCAATTTCTGTACCAGATCTGTCAGAAAGTAAATTGAATCGTTGCCGGGGTGAGCGGCGATACGATCTAGCAGGTTCAGCATTCGGAGAGAAAAAACCGTTCAAGTCAAAAAAGCAGTCTACAGCTTGCGGGGAGGGTGGACAAGTTATGCAGGCAAACCATTGCTGCTTCTGCCAGAGAGAAAAAAATGACCAGTGCATGCTCTCAGATCCCATTGATTTTATTGTGCTTATATTTAATGTAATCAGCATGTTATGCACACCATGCTGGCCATTGAATTTGCGCCGGTCATCGCGTCAGAGGGCGGGCTAAAGTTGCCCCCGAATCAGCCGAGCCCGTCGTTAATTATTCTCGAGTCAGGGTCACGCCATGGCGCCGAAAACACTCTGTGCGGTAGCGTACGGACGGTTAAAAAGCTTGCGTATATAACAATGCAAGCAAAAGCGCCCCGATGCAAAAAATTTCAATCACGCGAGATATCCGTAGCAACATGAATAAATCATGGAAGGACAGCATCTATCTGCAACGAGAGGAGCTGGCGCGCACGCTGCGCGAACCGCTGACGCAGCTGGCGGAGAAATGCACACAGGCATGGGATAACCGTGAACAGCTGAACGCGATCCTCATGGAAGGCTTCGCCGGTATCCCCTATTGCACATTCCTGTACTGCGTGGGCACCGACGGCATCCAAATCTGCGACAGCGTGGGCAAGGCAGGGCTTGCCCATGAATACTTCGGGCGCGACCGCTCACAGCGGCCGTACATGAAGGAAGAAATGCCAATTTGGGGATTCCTGCTCTCCGATGCCTACATCAGCCTGAAAGAAAAAAGACCGTCGCTAACCGCATTGCAGATCGTGCGCACCGGCTCCCACACTTTGGGCTACCTCGGCGCCGATTTCGACCTGCGAGATCTGCCGGTGACGGCCGAACCCTACGAGGAGCCTGACAATTGGCGGCAGGTGAAGGGCGATCCGGTGATCCGCGGCACAGTCTTCAAGCAATCCCGCGCCGAAAGCCTGATGGACCGCCATATAGGGCGGGCGATCTCCATCGTGGAAGAACTGATGACGCAGCGAGGTGTGTTTCAATGCCAGATGCACTTTTCCAGTAGCCGGGCCATGATCTGGACAGTGGACGACCCGTTCCGCTATCGTATGCTGGATCACGAGGCATTGAACGATCCGGACATCTGCCTGGTGTACCCGCCCCAACCCTACCCGGTGGATGCAGCGATTCCGCAGGCCGACATCGGGCGGATTCTGAACCTCATGCGATCCCTGCGCTACGCCGACGAAAACATCTATCTGCGCAACTCCTCGATCAATATTTTCAACGGCATGGTGACCCTGACCTTCTCCTGCGACGGGTCGCACTACATGTCATATCTTGAATTCCTGATGAAGGATACCTCGTTTTGGTACTGAAGCAGGCTGATCGGTTCTCCGGGTGATATCTTTTGATACTGGATAAACCTGACGCGAGTTGGCCAGCCACAAAAAAATGACGGAGCTTGGCGCCATGGAATGGAAAGGCAGGAAGGTTGGAGCTAACTGCTCCCGCGCATCGAAAAGATTATTAACCAGGAGGTATCATGATGTTCAATCTGCGCAATAAGGTTGCAGTGGTTACAGGTGCCAGGAGGGGAATGGGGCGTTCGCACGCGCTCGCACTTGCCGGGCAAGGTGCAAAGGTCGTCATTACCGATATCGACCTCGTTCAATGCGAACAAGTCGCCGGCGAAGTGCGCGCGGCGGGCGGGGAGGCGGCCTGTTTCAAGCTTGATGTTGCAAACAAGGCAGACGTCAATAATGTGTTCGACCAGATTATTGCGAAATATGCTCGACTCGATATTCTCGTCAATAATGCAGGCATTTACGAACCGCACCCATTTCTGGAAATGACTGAAGATGAGTGGGATAGAACCATCGATATAAATTTGAAAGGGGAGTTCCTCTGTGCGCAACGTGCTGCAAAGGAAATGGCCAAAAATAAATGGGGCCGCATTATCAATATCGCATCAATTGCTTCGGGTGGCGTGGGTGTGGGAATAGAAGGCGGCGTGCACTACACGGCCTCAAAAGGGGGCATCATCGGCATGAGCGAAACCCTTGCCGTAGAGCTTGCGGCGCATGGCATTACAGTGAACGTGATAGGACCGGGGGCTATCGACACCCCCATGGCCGGTGCAGAAAAGATGCCTAAGGAAGCACTGGACGCAATGCTTGCGGGCGTGCCAATGAAGCGAATGGGGCGGCCTGAAGAAGTATCCGCAGCGGTCGTCTTTCTTGCATCAGATGAAGCAAGCTATGTAACCGGCGCGACACTTTATGTCGATGGCGGCTGGCTAGCAGCGTAAAGCGGACATATAGCGGGAATAGTGCGAGCCAGACGCTGGTGCGCTCATACCTTCTGTTGAATAGCCAGCACCGCTTTATTTCGCAATTCACTGATGAGAGCCATCTCTTTGGGCGTGATCTGCAATTTTTTAGCTTCAAGCATGTCCGCGTAAATAAGTCCGACAGGTGTATTGTTGACGACCATCGGCAACAGCAAAAAATATCGCGAATTAATGGCCTTGATATACCACGCCGGAATTTTATTTGCGATACTTGGCACACCCACGTCATCGATCACAATATCCAGTCCCTTCGCAAGCGACAAATGAAAAACATCGGCATCGAAATCAAGTGAAAAGCGGAAATCAGGGATAATGGTGGAAATTTTCTCGCCGAAGCCAAAGCGTGCCACCATCATATTATTTTTAACATCACGGCTAAAAATCAGCACATGGCGTAATTTCAGGCTGCGGTAAATTGTTTCAAGCACCATCTGTAGCACATTATTCATTTGGTACTGGCCACTCATTGTATTGTTCACATCCTTGAGTCCGGCAAGGAGCAACGCCTCAATATCATGCTTGTCCTCTATTTCAGCAGTGACCGTGGATTTTTCATCGCCCGGTGCGCCCGTTGATGAATCCTCGGCAGATTGTGCGGACTGATGAGAATTTTTAAGGGCTAACCATACCGGTGTGTTTTTTAGTAACGGGCTGCTCGAAGTATCAATCCCAATCATTTTTGATCGTTGCGACAGATCCTGCAGGCTGGCTGCCATGGCAGATGCAAGTTTTCCTTCGGAAGCGTCTGTGACACCTGAATAACGCACTGAAATTTTATGCAGTGCTTCAGTTCTTGCCGTGGCATCCGTTTCTGACGCTATCGCACACAGATCATTGGCCATATTGACGGCCACATTCAAGCGCTCGACACTGGCTGAAGGTTCAATAGCATTGTCGCCCCTAATTTTTTTCATCCCGGCAATCAAACTTTCGGGAAAATTCCAGGATTTTGCGATCTCTATACCCAAATCATTGTAGGAAACCCCAAGCACTTCCAACGACGCCTGATCTTCATCCATCTCCTGATTTTCCATCTTCAGGGCGATTTCTTCGCTTTCATCAAAGAAATAAAATTTTGTAAGCATCCGGCCCAGATTAAAGAACATGGAGCAAATCATTGCTTCCTCAACTTCACTCGCGCTCTTCCACTCTGCAAGATGAACGGCAACGATACCCGAGAAGAATGATGAAACAACAGCATCCTTTAGTTCCAGCGATTGGGACTTGTTTTTCAAAAAATCCATCACGATGAGTGACATCGCTATATTGCGTATAGGCTCAAATCCAATGATGCTGACAGCCTTCGATATGGTGTTGATCTGCCCGCCAAATTGTGAGTATGAAACGGTGTTTACCAGTTTCAGCAGCTTGTTGGTCAGGGAGAAATCCTGCAAAATGACTTGCGCCAATTTGCTTGAATCTTCCGAGTCTGACGCAACAATCTTATTGATTTCGCTGATAACCCCTGACATCGCCGGGAAATCGCTTTTGCTGCGTATACGGCGCAACAAAAACATGAGCGTGCTGGCACGCTCTGCTTCATGTGTTCCGTCTCTGATTTCTTTGCCGGTATCCAGAGAATCCAGCAAAGCCTGTCCCATCTCCACAGCGCTTGAGTAACGATCATCCGGATTCTTTGCGGTGGCTTTCAGAATAATCTTTCCTAATGTCCCATCAACTTTCACTTTGCTGCTCGATGGCACTTCAGAATCCTTGCCTTGCACGTGAGGCGTGCCGGTCACCATTTCGCATAACATCATGCCTACGGCATAAATGTCTGAACGAAGCTCGCCTCCCTGGGCAGATATTAGTTCTGGTGCCATATATGGCGACAATTTGGCAACACCACCCGCTGCGACTTTGGTTTTCGAAATGGCGTTTGCAATGCCAAAGTCCGTCAAAAAATTATGCCCGCCCGTCGAAATAATCACATTGGCGGGTTTAATATCAAGGTGCATGACGCCTTGCCCGTGCGCACTGGCCAGTGCATCCAGTATATCCACCCCAATGCGCACTGCGGCCTCCACTGGCATGGCCCCTGAGCGCTTCAACACCTGCGCTAATGACTCTCCCGCTATAAAGGCATAAACCAGATACACAATGCCTTCGGCAGTCCCCAGGTCGTACAAAGGAATAATATTATGGTGATGCAAATTGCTGACAGTTCTGGCTTGCTGTAACAACGCTTCATTTTGCGCGAGGGAGCCCGGCCCGATCTTTTTGATGGCAACATCCCTGCTCATGCGCGAATCTTTTGCAAGATACACGACACTCTGGGCGTTGTGCCCCAGTTCGTTAACAGTGTCATAACGGCCCAGCAATCTCACTGACATAAGCAACCCTTAATATCCACATAAACAGGTGGATTCATCATAACAGTAACGGCCATAATTAAATATTAGCGCAGATCGCGATAAGGTGGCAAAAGGCAGGCTTATTCCGGCAAAGGCTGGACCTGTAAACAGGGCGGGGTATAAACAGCGGTAAGGCAGAATAGATGTAGCTACGAGCCCAGCTCTTCGCGAAGGTCTGCGGTGATCGCGTAAGAGCGCAGACGGGCAGAATGATCGAAAATCTGCGACGTGATCATCAATTCATCCGCCCCTGTCTGTTCGATGAATTCCTTCAGAGTCCGCTTTACCGAGTCGCGCGAGCCGATTGCGGTGCAGGACAGCACCTGCTCCAGCATGGCATGCTCCTGCGGACCGAGGCGATTCATATAGCCCTCAAGCGGCGGCTGCAGACGCTTGGGGTGGCCGCTGCGCAGGTTGACAAAGGCCTGCTGCATTGACGTCGCGAGAAATTCCGCCTCCTCGTCTGTCTCTGCCGCAAACACGTTGAAGCCGAGCATCACGTAAGGCTGTTGCAGATGCGAAGACGGCTTGAAGCTGGAGCGATACAGCTGAATTGCCTGAATCATTTGCGCCGGCGCAAAATGCGAGGCGAAGGCATAGGGCAGGCCCAGCGCAGCGGCCAGTTGCGCACCAAACAGGCTTGAGCCAAGAATCCATATCGGTATATCCAGGCCGGCACCCGGCACGGCGCGAACCGCATGCCGCTGCTCCGCCGAGAAATAACCCATCAGTTCGACCACATCCTGCGGAAACTGGTCGGCATCGGAGCCAGGATTTCGCCGCAGGGCGCGCGCGGTGAGCTGGTCGGAGCCCGGCGCGCGCCCGAGACCCAGGTCAATGCGCCCGGGATAGAGCGATTCCAGGGTACCGAACTGTTCGGCAATCACCAGCGGCGAATGATTGGGCAGCATGATCCCGCCGGCACCGACGCGGATAGTCGACGTGCCGCCGGCAACATGCCCGATCAGCACAGCCGTCGCAGCGCTGGCGATGCCCGGCATGCCATGATGCTCGGCCAGCCAGAAGCGCCGGTAGCCCCTGCGCTCACCGTGCTGCGCAAGCGCGAGCGTGTTGCGAAACGACTGGGCAGCATCGCTGCCTTCGTTGATCGGGGCCAGGTCAAGGATGGAAAAAGGGATCATATTCGGAATGATTGCAATATTTTGATTATATTTAATATTTATTTATTTGTTTGGCGGGCCGACTGTTGCCCCTTGGAACCGCCATGCTATCAGCTGGATAGATGTAGGGCGCCTCTAAAAATTCAAAATTCCAGGTGAGACAAGGCGCTAGTAAAATTTAAGGGCGCAGTGTAAGCGTTTAAATTTTATGAGTAACGCAGTATCGCGACGAAGTTTGAATTTATAGAGGTGGCCTTTATTCCGCAAGCGAAGCACGCATGCTCGGCCTTTCGCTCATGCGTGCAAACCAGGCGGCCAGATCGCCATGCTGTGCACGCCAGCCCAGTTCGGGCAGGCGCAGGTCGAGGTACACAATGGCGCTGGCCAGCGCCAGATCGGCCAGCGAGATAGCCGTTCCCTCGCACCATTCGTTCTTGCCAAGTTGCGTTGCGGCATGCGCCAGTGTGCGGCGGATTGCTTCGCTGTGCTGGGCGATGATGTCGGCTTCCTGCTTCTCGGCGGGGCGCGTGCGTTCGTTGCGCACCACCACGGCCGAATCCATGATGCCGTCCGCCAGTGCTTCCCAGCGCTTTACGCGCATTCTGAGCAGCGCATCATGGCGCGGAATGAGCACAGGATTGTCGTTCAGCGTATCAACATATTCGGCAATCACCGACGAATCGTACACGGAGGTTTCACTATCCATAATCAGCGCGGGAATGCGTCCCAGCGGGTTGACGCGCGCCACCTGGCTACCCGGATTGTTGGGTACGTCGATCAGGTAGGTATGCGGAATGTTCTTCTCCAGCAGCACCAGGCGCACTTTGCGCACGTACGGGCTGGTATTGGTGCCTAGCAGTTTCATGGTTTTTCTCCTGTGAGTGTTGTCGGCGTGGTGAAGTGTAAATAGGGCAAATTTTATTTCACGGAGCAAAAAAGAGCAGCGAAGCTGCCCATTTTGTTGGCTCTTAAGGTGATGTGCGTATATCACACGCATCACCCACAACTGCAAGCTTGCTTCCGTTCCGGGTTATATACCGCACAAAGCTCTGGCCTGACCCCGCGTGTTTCGGTGTTGTTGTTTGACGGACGGCTTCTAGGCAGCGTCTGCGCCATTTTTATGAGCGCAATATAGCACATTGACCATCGAGGCGACGACCAGCACATTAATTGCCAGTGCGCCCGCAGAAAGCCACGTGTCTCCCTTAAAAATTTCGTAAATTTCAAAGGGGATATATATTCCTGCACTCGCTGCGGCAAACCATTCCGCCCAGCGCCGGGCCTTCCACAGACCGTAAGCCTCGACAAGACGGACCAGGCCATAAGTGGCAGCCAGGGTAGCCAGTGTCAACAAACGCGTATCAGTGAGATGAGCTGCGGCGTCGATAAAAATCTGCGGATAATGCTTGGCTGGGTTGAGGTGCAAGTGGTGCACAAGCTGCGCGGCGAATTGCTGCACATCCTGGTGAATCAGCGACAGCGCACCAAACCCTGTAAGGATAACCAGCGTACCCTTGGCCGCTTCAAACACGGCAATTATGCGCACTGAATTATTGGCTGACACAAGCTTCTCCAAATTGTGAAATAAACCTCCATGCGGAGTCCTCAGGCTGATCCTTTTGCTGCGCCAAATATATTTGGCCACATGCCCTAAAGATCAATGGAGTCTCAAGGTACTCCTATTGCCTGAAAAAATAAGCGAATCTGCCCATACTAGTTGCGATATAAGGCAATTACGGCAGCGGTAATCGCAGCCGCCAACAGCCATACCCCAATACGCTTGAGGAGAGCAGTATCAAGCGTTTGAGCGCCAGGTGGCTGGCGCCGCTTTAGACCCACCACAAAAACGTGCGCTGGCAGCGCGATGAAAGCTATGGTTCCAAGCATCAGCAATATACTGCTTGTTGAACTCGTGTCTTCAAACAGCGGCCAAAGCATCGGCCAGGTTGCGGCAGAAAAAACGCCGGCCAATGCGGCAGTAACGGGTGTGGCGCTAAATTTCATGCAAAGCCTTTTTCGTAGTGTGTTTTGTTTTTTGGAAATCAATGGGGTCTTGTTATCCCAGTCTGTGCACATTTATTTGATGCAATAATGCAAGACCTGACACCGTGCTTCATGTGTTGTTTGATGAATGCGTACTTCACTTGTGGACTTTCGCAAAGTACGCTTCGGCCTTTTTTAGGATGTCTCGCTCTTCGGTAATGCGTGCCAGTTCACGTTTCAATCTTGCATTCTCAGCTTTAAGTGGATCTCTGAATTTTCCAAGCTTGTTTCGTCCAGGGCCATTAAAAACACTTTCTGGGTCGCCTGAATGATTGTTTATTGTTTCAGCCCATTTGTAGAGCAAGTTACGGCGTATGCCGAGTTCAAGGGCTAGCTGTGTCGCAGGCTTTTGACCAGCTTGTAGTAACTTCACGGCAGTGAGTTTGAATTCCTTGCTGTACTTTTGCCGTTTACGCTCGACATTCACTTTCTGCATTTCTTTTCCCATATACACCTCCACTAGTATTGTCTACTATTACAAGTGTCCGTGAAATACGGGTTACCTCAGTCTGACCCCATTGATCATTGTTACGTGCTACAGAACCGGACATTTCATTTGCTCGCTACAGTGGCTATTTGATTTCTTGACAGAGCAGTAATTAGAGCTGTAAAGTGACCGTCTAGGCTTGGATTCATTGGTGTCCGGCTCGAACAATAAAGGCAAACCGAATATCACAAGTTACACTGCACAAAAAACAAAATCAAAGAGAGAGTGGAAACATGCCAGCATATACACTAGCCAGGAAGAATGGTTCACGCCATAAAGTAGGCGGCATAGCTTATCCACAACACATAGCGATACGTTTGCTATCTGGTTTTTTGGTAACTCTTTTACTTTGCATCCAAGGTTTTCATGGAACAGGAAAAATCACCAGGAATTTTTTCTTATCTCTACTGATCGCTTTTTTGTTCTTCGAGAGTGCTCCTGTTTATGCGGCACCTGGAAGTATCCCGGCTACCAAGGTAACTATTTATTTGGCTTGCGGAGAATATGATCCAGGTTGTACTCGATATTCTGTATTAACTGATGCTGTTTGCTCTAGATTGGCACCTGCTGGATACTCTGCATTCTTTATTGCTCAACCACCTTATGTTGGTTTTGGTGGTAGATATATAGGTACTTGCGGAATAAGCGGACTTTATGTCTATGGGTGGGTCAATGCAACATCTGGTGCTATTTACGACCAATCCGGTGGTACTTGTCCTGCTGGTTACAAATATAATTTTACGACTGGCATGTGCGACCCCAACCAACTTACCATCACCATCTCAGGCGGCACCACCACCGAGCCTTGGCACAAAAAACATGACCCGGAACACACGCAGGCAAATCTGCCCTATAAGGCAACTGTGACGGATCAGAATGGTCAGCCCCAAGCCAATGTTAGTGTCACCATTACTACAGATGTCACCTCGGACAGCGGAGGGCATGTTCATACCAATGGCAGACCCAAGGGCAAGCTTGTTGACCAGACAGGGGCAACAGTCAGTACCAAGGATGGGAAGATGACGATTCCGGGCACCACTGATGGCAGCGGGGTATTTGCCTTTACCTTCGGCGCGGAAGAGGCATCGGGTACACATACGCTCACTGCAACCTGTGTCGGTTGCAAAGACCCTGCTAAAAGCACTGTGAAGGCGGAGATTTCAGGCTTGATGCTGCTGGATGAGAACCCTTTGAGTTACGAATTACGAGGTTCCTTAGACCCACATCCGGGCAACCATTATTTTTCACAGGCAGCGATGGTGCAGATAATAAATCTGGCTCATTCATATCGAGTTGACAAGGCATTTAACAAGCAGCTCATGAAAATCAACGATAGTAGTCTGATAAAAGGCGGGACGTTCGACGTGTTGTTAGATTGGACGAGTGAGTCAAACGTTCATGGCGGACATAGGCTGGGAATCGTTGTAGATATTAATAATTACAAAACGGCGCGAAACACATTATTTGAGGAGTTTGCTTTTAGTTCTGATATTAAAGCTAACTGGCATGGCAAAGGAACCGCTCCCCATTACCACCTGCTGCTTCTAAACGAGGATCATTAAAATGCTTAACATGAAAAAGGTTTTTCTGGCGTTCATTATATTGGGCACATGCGCTACCGTTTTCGCGGAAGAGGGTGAATCCATTGTATTTAATTCGTCAACCGGTAATTATCTAATTAATCACTATAGTCAAATTGATAAAAAGTTTGAACAATTGATTTTTATCCCAACTACCAAGATCAACCCTGCGCTCAAGACTCGGTTCAAGGTGGGTCGCGGCGAAGAGGTACGTTACGGGTACACGCTAACTAGTGGACGGGATAGCCAACAGGCAATTCGACTCTTAATTTTTGACCCGGTGAGCAGTGTCACAACAAACTTACCCAATATTCCGTTAAATGCACCTCCCGGCAAGATAATGGGGGACATGATGAATGTGGCGAATTACTTCGATACGCCCGCTCTTTGGAACGCACGCATGGTTTATTCCAAAGGACAAAAAGCTTTCAGGATTAGTTGGGGATATAACATCGAGACCGGAGGTCTGACTCCCGGAAGCAATGTCGTCTTCGGTTTTAACAGCCGTGATCTGCCAGGCATTATCCTAGCAGCAGTGCGTGGTTATGCTCCTGACAGCCAGGAAATAGACGGAGAGGAACTTCCAAATGCCAAAGATGGCGGCTTCGGTCAGCAGTACACCGAGCTTGTAACCAAGAAGAATTTTGTTCCCCGCCCCGCAGCCGTACCCGCTATAGCTGTCCCTAGTCCATTCGATTCGGCTGTATTGCTTGACCGCATCCAAACGCAAATGCACACCTGGATCGGCATGGAATTACTCGATGCAACCTACTCTTCTCAACTAGACCGCTATTTCGCAGCCGCAGCTGATGCCTATCGCCACAACCAGCCCAAAGCAGGCAAGGAACACATCCAAACCTTGCGGAAGATGCTCAAGAAAGAACATGAAGACGCAGACAAAGACGACGAGAAAGAAGATGGGAAATATGAGGGAAAAAGCGACGACAAGAGCAAGCGCATCCAGATTGACCGTCTCGCCGCAAAGGTACTGGATTTCGATTTGAAGTATGTGTTGAAGCGGATGGATGGGAATGACAAGGATTAACTAGATGAAATTTTGAGCATGCAAAACATCATCAGGGTAGTAAAAAATCGAAGGGGGTCAGACTCCTTTGATTCTCGTGCTCAAGCTGCGGATTCAAGCGAAGCATGGTGCTCAATCTGGTTGCGATACAAATCAATCACTGGAAAGCAAAGATCGTAGTCACCCCAAACCAACTCGCCATATTCGAGGCGAAATGTCGCAAAACGGGCAGGCTCTAGCCATGCTCGAATATCAGGGTGGAGGGCATGCGTAAGGAAGGGTTTGAAGTCTACAGTCTGTTCGGTGCCATCATCAAATTGTAGGCGAATGAGATAGTCTCCAACTTGTTCGGCAGTGACAATATTGATGATGTCTGGTGTCATTTGAGTCTCCTCGTAATGCGCTCTGGAGTGATGGCTTTATGCAAAACAAAAAAATCTATCCACTTGGTGATGATGTCGTCGGCACGTGCACTGACTATTTCCTCAAAGTAGCGCATTTCTTTGAGATCGAGCGGTGCGCGACCCGCAACTGCGCCATAACGAATCTCAGAGACCACGCCGTTAAGTACGATGATTTCTGCACGGGATTCATGACCTTGAAATTTGCCGTGTACATGGACTGGTTCATGTTCGTTGGCATAGAACATGATGATTAGCCCGAAATATTCGTATAGTTTTGGCATGATTCCTTTTCAGTTTGTATCACTGAATTGCTGAATAATACGCCAATTTAATGAATTTTATGGCATCTGTTCTTATTCGATTCGTATTGGCTTCATCTTCATCGGCAGATTTTTCCCGCCTCTAGCCCGCGCCCCAAAGTACTCCTGCAGCCCATTACCCGACAGCTTAACCTGCTGCTCCTTCGCACCCACCATGCCAGTCACTTTCAGCTCCGGCTGGTTGATAATCTGTGCCACTGCCAAAGTATCGCCTTCTGCCAGCCCCATGATGATCACGCCCTTGCCGCCGCCGGAAAGCTGTTTCATATCCGCCAGCAGGAACAGCAGCAGCCGCCCGCTGGAAGAGACCGACGCAACCACCGAGTGCGGGGTGGGTGTGTAGGGGGTGGGGGCGAGGATGGTTTCCTTGTCCACGGTGATGAACTGTTTGCCGGCTTTGTTGCGACCGATCATGTCGGCCACGGTGCAGGTGAAACCGTAGCCGGCGCTGGTGGCAATCAGCAGGTGCTGCTCAGTCTTGTAGCTGAACACGTGCGCGATTTTTGCGCCGCTCGCAATATCAATAAGCGTGGAGAGCGGCACACCGTCGCCTTTGCCCGAGGGTATCTGCGGTGCGGCGATGCTGCAGACGCGGCCGTTGTCGCAGATCACGATCAGGTTGTCGGTGGTGCGGCACTCGATTTGCGCCAGCAGGCCGTCGCCATCCTTGAACGACAGGTTGCTCAGGTCCAGATCGTGGCCCTGGCGGCTGCGCGCCCAGTATTTTTTCGAGATGATGATGGTGACAGGGTCATCCACTACCTGTGCTACCAGCACTGCGCGTTGTGCTTCCTTGATCAGCGTGCGTCTGTCGTCGCCGAAGGTGGCGCTGTCGGCATCGATCTCTTTGGCTACCTGTTCGCGCAGCGCTGAATCTTTTGCCAGTAGACGCGAGAGTTCCTTGCCTTCTTTTTCCAGCGCCTTGATTTCTTTCTCGATGCGGATACCTTCCATGCGCGCCAGTTGGCGCAGACGGATTTCGAGAATGTCTTCGGCCTGGCGGTCGGAAAGATCGAAGCGTTCGATCAGCGCGGGTTTGGGCTCGTCCGACTCGCGGATGAGTTTAATCACTTCATCCAGATTGAGAAACACCACCATGCGCCCTGCCAGAATATGCAGGCGGTCGTTGACCTGGTCCAGCCGGTACCCAGTGCGGCGGCGCACGGTGCTGAGGCGGAACTCGACCCATTCGCGCAGTATTCTGGTGAGCGGTTTTTGTTGCGGGCGACCGTCCAGACCGATCATGGTCATGTTGAGCGGGGTGGAGGATTCGAGGCTGGTGTGCGCCAGCAGCACATTCATCAGGTCGTCTTCCGACAGGCGCGATGATTTGGGCTGGAACACCAGGCGCACCGCCTGCGATTTGTCGGATTCGTCGGTGACGGCATCCAGCACGGACAGCAGCAATTGCTTGTTCTGTACCTGGTCCGGGCTCAGGCTTTTCTTGTTGGCCTTGACCTTGGGGTTGGTCAACTCGTCGATTTCTTCCAGCACTTTTTTGGTCGACACGCCGTGCGGCAATTCGTACACCACCACCTGCCACTGGCCGCGCGCGAGCTCTTCCACAGTCCAGCGCGCGCGCATCTTGATGGAGCCGCGGCCGCTCAGGTAGCTTTCTCTAATATCTTGTTTTGATGAAATAATCTGGCCGCCAGAGGGGAAATCCGGCCCCTTGATGCAGTCGAGCAGAGCCTTGTCGCTGATCTCGGGATCGCGCACCAGCTGCACCGCAGCATCGGCCACTTCTCTTAAATTGTGCGACGGAATTTCAGTCGCCATACCCACCGCAATACCGGAGGCACCGTTGAGCAGCACCATCGGCAGACGAGCCGGCAGCATGGAAGGTTCTTTGAAGGCGCCGTCATAGTTGGGCACAAAATCGACCGTGCCCATGTCGATCTCGGACAGCAGCAGTTCGGCCAGCGGGGTCAGGCGTGTTTCGGTGTAGCGCATCGCCGCGGCATTGTCGCCGTCGCGCGTGCCGAAGTTGCCCTGGCCATCCACCAGCGGGTAGCGCAGCGAGAAGCTCTGCGCCAGCCGCACCATTGCCTCATAGGCGGAAGAGTCGCCGTGCGGGTGGTATTTACCCAGCACATCGCCCACCACGCGCGCCGATTTCACATGCTTGCTGGTGCTGGAGAGGCCCATCTGGCGCATGGCAAACAGAATGCGTCGCTGTACCGGTTTCTGTCCGTCGCACACGTCGGGCAGGGCGCGGCCTTTCACCACCGAGATGGCGTATTCCAGATAGGCGCGCTCGGCGTACATCGCAATCGGCACTTCGTCGCCATCGGGCAACGGGGGCAGGGCGGAGAACTGGCGCGGGCCACCCGATCCATCATTACCGCCGGCTCCGCCGCCATCTGAGCCTGTTTCTACTTCTGCCTCAACAACTGTATCGTCGTCTTCAAGAAAGAGGGCAGGTTGGTCTTTGTTGTCTTTACTCATCAGATTTTCAGTTCTATTTTAGTGGTGTTAATACTATTCAATTGTTTGTCCTTAAGCTGCAAGCGGCAGCGGGAGTTGGAAGCATCCCTGAACGATACCGCTTACAGAAAGATCTTCGTCCAACTCTTCCCAGCGCAGGGCCGTGCCATTCGCGCGCAATTCAACTTGCTTGAGCTGTTGCTCGCTTGCATTGCTCAGTAATTTGAAGCGTGCAGCAGGGAAGCCGATTTGGCGACCATCGGTAAGCTCTATGAATACAATCCGTCCTGTTACCCAAACACGGGTAGCGATATGTTCCAATTCAATGTTGGAAGAATTCATACCATTTCTCCTTGAAAAATGCCTGGCGTTCAAAAACAACCACTTCAATGCGGCGCAACTCGGTGGGGACAACGTTGCGGCTCCTTGCTAAGCGTACTGGTTCAAGCCAAAACTTGCACTCCCCTTCGCCTGTATCTACATGAATGTGCGCTGGCTCTGTACCCTCGTCGGAATAAAAGTGGAAGCGCCAATTCAATAAACGTAGAACTGTAGGCATAATTAAATTTCCGGTTATGACTGCGTTGCCTGTTAATAAATTAGTGAAACACTGAACAAGTCCTTCGACAAGCTCAGGACGAGCGGTTTACTTCTCATTCCTTCATCTTCAATTGTAGGAGCGCAGATTTCTGCGCGATTGTTGTGAAGAGCAATCGCCCGACCAGTTTGTCCTGTAACTGAAAAAACGCTCGGGCTCCTAAATTGTATTTGTTGGCTTAAACGTCTCCCTGTACTTCATTTCCATGATATTCCAGCCACGCGCGTCGCGTCGAGGCTTCATGTTTTCCCATCAGCATTCTGAACAGGTCCATGTTTTGTGCGAGGGGCAAGTCGGCCACACTCACTTTCAGCGCGCGCCGGGTGTCTGGATTGAGCGTGGTGTCCCACAGCTGCTCGGCATTCATTTCGCCCAGTCCTTTAAAGCGCGAGATCGACCAGGAGCCTTCGCGTACTTTTTCCTGGCGCAGGCGGTCTTCGATGCCCAGCAGCTCGCCTTCGTTCAGCGCATAGATTTTGCGTATTGGTTTCTTGCCCTGCGCAGGCACGTCGACGCGGAACAGCGGCGGCTGTGCCAGATAGATTTTGCCCGCTGCGATCACCTGGTAGAAATGGCGGAAGAACAGGGTGAGCAGCAGGGTGGAGATATGCGCTCCGTCCACGTCGGCGTCGGCCATGATGTAGACGCCGTTGTAGCGCATGCCGGAGAGATCGACATTCTCGCCCGGCTCATGCGGATCGACGCCGATGGCGACGGAAATGTCGTGAATTTCGTTGTTCGCAAACAGGCGGTCTTTCTCCACCTCGAAGGTGTTGAGCACCTTGCCGCGCAGCGGCAGCACCGCCTGAAATTCCTTGTTGCGCCCCTGCTTGGCCGAGCCGCCGGCGGAGTCACCCTCCACCAGAAACAGCTCGGTGCGGTTGGGGTCGTTCGCGCTGCAGTCGGTAAGCTTGCCCGGCAGCACCGCGACGGAGGAGCCTTTTTTCTTCTCCACTTTTTGCGCCGAGCGCATGCGGCTCTGCGCCTGCTGGATTGCCAGCTCGGTGATGCGCTTGCCGAAATCGACATGCTCGTTCAGCCACAGGTCGAGCGGGTCTTTTACCATCAGCGACACCAGGCGCAGCGCATCGCGCGACACCAGTTTGTCCTTGGTCTGACCCTGGAATTGCGGGTCGAGCACCTTGGCGGAGAGTACATAGCTGGCGCGCGAGAACACGTCTTCCGGCACCAGCTTCACGCCCTTGGGCAGCAGGCCGTGCAGCTCGGCAAAATTTTTCACCGCGTTGAACACGCCGTCTTTCAGGCCTGAATCATGGGTGCCGCCATTCAGGGTGGGGATCAGGTTGACGTAGGATTCGCGCAGCACCAGGCCGTCGATCGACCACACGATGGCCCAGGCAGCGCCTTCGCCTTCGGCGTAGCCGCTATCGCCGCCTGCAGGCACAAATTTTTCCTGCGCAAAAATCGGCACCGCCAGTTCTTCATCGGTCAGGGCTTCGGTCAGGTAGCCGCGCAAACCATCGGGATAGGACCAGGTGCGGATTTCGCCGCTTTTTTCATAATGCAGGGTGACGCTGACACCGGGCAACAGCACGGCCTTGGAGCGCAAGGAGCGCTCGAGCTGCGGCAGGATGACATTGGGTGTGTCGAAATATTTGGGGTTCGGCCAGGCGCGCACCATGGTGCCAGTTTGATTTTTGGGGCATTGGTCGATCTTTGCCAATGGCGCTTCCGCCACGCCGTTCAGAAAGCGCAGGAAATACACGCTGCCGTCGCGGTAAACCGTGACTTCAACCTTGTTTGAAAGGGCGTTGGTCACCGCCACGCCCACACCGTGCAGGCCGCCGGCAAATTTATAGGCGCCGCCGCTGTCCTTGTCGAACTTGCCGCCGGAGTGCAACACGGTGAACGCAACCTGTACCACCGATACGCCTTCTTCTTTATGTATTCCGGTGGGGATGCCGCGCCCATCGTCGAGAACTGACACCGAGCCGTCGCTGTGCGCGGTGACATAGATATGCTTTGCGTAGCCGCCCAGCGCTTCATCGCAGGCGTTGTCCACCACCTCGGCGATGAGGTGGTTGGGCGACTCAAGATTGGTATACATCCCGGGGCGTTGGCGCACCGGTTCAAGTCCGCGCAGGACTTTGAAACTGGATTCGTCGTAAGTGTTTTTTGCCATGGATATGTTAAATATTATTTTAGATACATGATGTTATGTTAAGCGTATCGCGCCAACTTCAAGTCTTGGGGCGATAAAAGCGGGCTAATTATGCCGTACATTTGTTTTGTGGGCATCCTTAAAAATTTTACGGTTAAATTTCAAAAAAAAGCGGGATAACGGCTTTTAATTTATAACGTATTGATTATATTTAATATATTTTATGTGGCGAGAGGGGGCCGGGAGCGCCCGGAAAGAGTGGCAGGTTTTGCCCGGGGACGCACAGCTTCAAGGCGCGCCGTGCAAGGATGAAAAGCTCTACAGGTTGAAATCTCACTCCCTTTGCTCCAAGTACCCCTCTACTGGCATCAATCATAAATCCGGGAATACTTGGGGTGATCATGGTAACGCCACAGGAAGTTGAACTGACCCGTCACTCTTTTTATGAAGCATCGGTGAAGCGCCTCCCGCCGTATCTGCCGCTGGCGGGGACCATCACGGCGGACGTGTGCGTGGTCGGTGGCGGCTATGCCGGTTTTTCGGCCGCGCTGGAACTGGCTGAGCGCGGTTATTCGGTTGCGCTGCTGGAAGCGCAGCGCATCGGCTGGGGAGCTTCCGGCAGAAATGGCGGGCAGGCGCTGGTCGGTTTTGGTTTTACCGGACAGGAGGCGATTGAGGTGCAGCTGCACGTCGCAGACGCGCGCCGCGCCTGGAATATTTCGGTTGAAGCCATGCAATTGCTGCACCGGCGCATAGCCAGGCATAAGATCGAGTGCGAGTACATGCCCGGCCAGTTAACGCTGGCGGTGAATGCAAGAAAGGCGCGCGCGCTGGAAACGTGGGTCAACAATCTGGTGCGCGATTACGATTATCACATGCAATTCATATCTCCGGCCGAGGTGGGCAACTGGATCGCCAGCGAACGCTTTCACGCGGGGGCTTACGATCGGCAATCGGGCCACCTGCATCCGCTTAAATATTGCCTCGGCCTGGCGGCGGCAGCGCACGCTGCGAGGGTGCAGATATTTGAACAGTCGGCAGTGACAGTGATACGCCGCGGCGACAGGCCGACGGTGGTGACGCCACACGGCGATGTCACCTGCCGCTACGTGGTGCTGGCCGGTAATGTCTATCTGCGCGATTATGGCGATCGCGTTGCGCCGGAAATCGCGTCGCGCATCATGCCGGTTGGCACCTACATCATCACCACTGAAGCGATGGAAAAAACACGCGCCGACACCTTGCTGCGGCAGCGGGCGGCAGCCTTTGACACCAATCTGGTACTCGATTATTTCCGCGTGACGGCCGATAACCGGCTGCTGTTTGGCGGCGGCGAGAGCTATAGCACCATGACGCCCTCCAAGCTGTCGGCGCGGATGCGGCAGCGCATGCTGGCCGTTTTCCCGCAGCTGGCGGACCTGGCTGTGCCGTATGTGTGGGGCGGTTTCGTCGATATCACGATGAACCAGGCGCCTGACTTCGGAAGGCTGGGCAAGAATATTTATTACCTGCAGGGGTTTTCCGGTCATGGCGTGGCACTGTCTGGCATGGCCGGAAAATTGGTGGCCGAGAGCATCGCAGGTGAGGCGGAGCGCTTTGAGCTGATGTCGCGCATCAGGCACCGTCCATTTCCGGGAGGGTCACTGCTGCGCACGCCGATGCTGGTGCTGGGGATGTTCTATTACCGGCTGCGTGAGCTTCTCGGATAAGCCATGAAAGCTGAAATAAAACATGCAGATTTTTCCGGCAGGCTGCTGATGCTGGGGTTCGGCAGCATAGGCCAGGCCGTGCTGCCGCTGCTGTTTCGGCATTTTGAAATGCGCGCGCAACAGGTGCAGATTATCGCCGCCGATACGCATGGCGCAGGCATTGCGCGCGAATTCGGTATTGCCGTGATGCAGAAAATGCTGACGCAACAAAACTATCAGGCAGTGCTTGAATCCTGTCTGGGCAAGGGCGATTTCCTGCTCAATCTGTCGGTCGATGTTTCCAGCCTGGCGCTGATCGAGTTGTGCAACCAGCGCGGCGCTCTTTACCTGGACACCTGTATCGAGCCGTGGCCCGGCGGTTATACCGATAGTTCGATACCGGCGTCGCAGCGCAGCAATTACGCGCTGCGCGAAGCGGTGCTGGCATACGGGCGCAGCCATGCAGCAGGCCCGACTGCGCTGGTGACTCAGGGCGCGAATCCCGGCCTCGCTTCAACCTTTGTTAAACAGGCGCTGCTTGAGCTCGCCACCGATAGCAGTGTCATCGTCAAGAAACCGGTAAGCCATGAGGACTGGGCGAGGCTGGCCTGCAGTCTCGGTATCAAGGCGATCCATATCGCCGAACGCGATAGCCAGGCTGCGGCCCGCTGCAAGCAGCACGGTGAGTTCGTCAACACCTGGTCGGTGGAAGCTTTCGTTTCAGAGGCGCTGCAGCCTGCAGAACTTGGCTGGGGCACACATGAGCGGCATTGGCCGGCAGACGCTGCGCGGCACGAAAGCGGCTGTGATGCTGCCATTTATCTCAATCGCCCGGGTGCCGCCACCCGGGTGCGCAGCTGGACGCCGCTCGAAGGGCCTTATCATGGATTTCTGATCACACACGGCGAGTCGATCTCGATTGCCGATCATCTCACGGTCAGGGAAAACGGCGCAGTGGTCTACCGGCCAACGGTCCATTACGCCTATCACCCCTGCGATGACGCCGTGCTCTCGATCCACGAATTGGCCGGCAAGCACTGGCAGCCGCAGCAAAACGGGCGGGTTATTCGCGACGAGATCGTATCGGGCATGGATGAACTGGGGGTGCTGCTGATGGGCGGTGACAAGGGGGTTTACTGGTACGGTTCACGGCTTTCCATTCAGCAGGCGCGGCAACTGCTGCCCTATAACAATGCCACCAGCATGCAGGTGGCAGCCGGGGTGCTGGCTGGCATGGTGTGGGCGCTGCGCAATCCCGAGGCCGGTGTGGTGGAGCCCGACGATCTCGACCATGCGCTGGTGCTGAAGATCGCCCAGCCTTATCTGGGCGAGGTGGCAGGGATGTATGGCGACTGGACGCCGCTGCGCGACAGGGACTGGCCCTTCAGCGAGGAGCTGGACAGGGACGATCCGTGGCAGTTCAGGAATATACGGGTAACTTGAATAATATAAGGAAAACTCTGAACAAAGTCCTTCGACAAGCTTCCTTCGACAAGCTCAGGACGAACGGTAACTTTTTGATTCCGTTCGTGGCCTCGCAGAGGTTCTCGCACCCTTTGGGTGTGAGCCTGTCGAACCATGTCCAAAGCACACTTAATCAGAGTTTCCTTAGGATATTAATCAGCTTTTACGCCGGAATTAAAATAATTCCCGCCAGCGGCGGCAATTCGATTTCAGCGGAATAAGGCTGGCCCATCCACGGTATAGCTTCGGCACGGATGCCTGCACCATTGCCCAGGTTGCTGCCGCCGTAAAAGCTGGAATCGCTGTTGAAAATTTCACGATAGGCGCAGTCATAGGGCAGGCCGATGCGGTAGCGGTTGCGCGGCACCGGGGTGAAGTTGAGCACGACCAAGGCCACTTCGCCTTTGCTGGCGTGGCGCAGATAGGAGAGCAGGGTGCGTTCTGCATCATGACAGTCGAGCCATGAAAATCCTGTGTGCTCGAATTCCTGCTGGTATAGCGCGGGCAATTCCCGATATATGCGGTTCAGGTCGCGCGTGGCGCGCTGGATGCTGTGATGCTGCTCGATGCCGAGTTGCCACCAGTCAAGCTCCCAGCTTGAGCGCCATTCTCTTCCCTGGCCGAATTCATTGCCCATGAAGTTCAGTTTCTTGCCGGGGCTGGTCATCTGGTAGGTGAGCAGCAGGCGCAGGTTGGCAAATTTCTGCCAGGCATCCCCCGGCATTTTGTCCAGCAGCGAGCCCTTGCCGTGCACCACTTCATCGTGCGAGAACGGCAGCAGGAAATTCTCGGTGTAGGCATAAAGCTGGCTGAAGGTCAGCTGGTTCAGCTCATAGCGGCGGTGCACGGGATCGTTGTGGAAAAAGCTCAGGGTGTCGTTCATCCAGCCCATGTTCCATTTCATCGAGAAGCCCAGCCCGCCCAGATGGACCGGGCGCGACACGCCGGCCCAGGAGGTGGATTCCTCGGCTAGGGTCAGGGCTCCCGGAAACACCTGATGCACCATGATGTTGAGCTCGTGCAGGAAATCGACCGCTTCGATGTTTTCGCGGCCGCCATATTTGTTAGGCAGCCATTCGCCCGCTTTGCGCGAGTAATCAAGGTAGAGCATGGAGGCGACCGCATCGACGCGCAGGCCGTCGAAATGGAATTGCGACAGCCAGTAATGCGCGCTGGAGAGCAGAAAGCTTTTTACCTCGTTGCGGCCATAGTTGAAGATGTGCGTGCCCCAGTCCTGATGAAAGCCAAGACGCGGATCCTCGTGCTCATACAAGGCTGTGCCGTCAAAGCGCGCGAGGGCAAACCCATCCTGCGGAAAGTGCGCCGGCACCCAGTCGAGCAGCACGCCCAGCCCCGCCTGATGACAGCTGTCAACGAAATGGCACAGGTCGTCGGGCGAGCCGTAGCGGCTGCTGGCAGCGAAGTATCCGGTGGTCTGGTAGCCCCATGATTCATCCAGCGGATGTTCGGATACGGGCATCAGTTCCACATGGGTGTAGTGCATGTCCAGCAGATAGGGGATGAGGTGCCCGGCCAGTTCGCGATAACTGAAGAAGCGCCCGTCCGGATGGCGCCGCCAGGAGCCGATATGCATCTCGTAAATATTGAGCGGCTGGCGCAGCCAGTCCCAGTGATTGCGCTTAACCAGCCATTGTTCATCCTGCCACACGTGGGTAATGGCAGCGCCTGCATGCGCGGCTGTGTTGGGGCGTATCTCATAGGCGTTGGCATAGGGGTCGGTTTTGACCAGTAACTCGCCGGTTACACTGAATATTTCAAATTTGTAGAGCGCACCCTGCGGCAGGTCGGGAATGAACATCTCCCATACACCGCTGGCGCCGTGTGCCGCCATCAGATGTGTGCGTCCATCCCAGCGGTTGAAATCACCCACTACGCTGACGCGCCTGGCATTGGGTGCCCAGACTGAAAAACGTATTCCCTGTATGCCGTCCTGCTGCGTGCAGTGGGAACCCAGCAGATGGTAGCCCTGATGCAGCTTGCCTTCATTAAACAGATGCAGATCGAAGCTTGAAATTTTGCGTTGAAAAGCATAACAATCATGCAATATTTTTTCACTACCATCTTCTATCGCCAGCAGGCGGTAGGGGTGCAGCGGGGCTTCGGCTCCGCGCCATTCGAACAAGCCATTGCCATGAATTTGTCGCAGCGCAACATTGCCATGTCCGGTTTCCAGCCAGACTTCTGTTGCGTGAGGCATGTATGCGCGCACAACATGGCTTGCAGCTTCACGGTGCAAACCGAGATAGGAGAAAGGATCATCAAGGCAGCCTTTGAAAAGGGCCTCGGCACGGGGATCGGATTGTTTGCTGGATCTTTTCTTCATAGGCTCTTGATTATTTCCATAGCGATTACCATATCACCTTTTAATGTCTATTTAGACATTCTGAATAGAATATTTCAAGGGAGCTACATGCGGCAGCCAGAAAAAGTCAGATTTGTAAGCCAGATGACCAAGAATACTTATGCCATGATATTGGCGGGGGGGAGAGGGAGCCGTCTGCATCAGCTGACTGACTGGCGCGCCAAACCCGCTGTTCCCATTGCCGGCAAGTTTCGCATTATCGATTTTGTGCTGTCGAACTGCGTTAATTCAGGCATACGCCGGGTAGGGGTCGCCACACAATACAAAGCGCATAGCCTGATTCAGCATATCCAGCGCGGCTGGCAATTCCTGAACGGCCAGTTCGGCGAATTTATCGATGTGTTGCCGGCGCAACAGCGAGTTGAGGCCAAATGGTATCAGGGTACGGCAGATGCGGTGTTCCAGAACCTGGATATCCTGCGCGAGACCAATCCCGATTATGTGCTGGTACTGGCAGGCGATCACGTTTATAAAATGGACTACGGCGAATTGATTGCTTTTCATGTGCAACGCCAGGCCGATATGACCGTCGCGTGTATTGAAGTGCCGTTGGCCGATGCCAGCGCGTTTGGTGTGATGGAAGTCGACAAGGAAGGGCGCGTCGTTGCCTTCGAGGAGAAGCCGGAGAAACCTTCAGCCATCGTGGGTATGCCGGACAAGTCGCTGGCCAGCATGGGAGTCTATGTATTTAACGCGCAGTTTCTGTACGAGCAATTGCTGCGTGATGTGGATGATCCGCGCTCCAGCCATGATTTCGGAAAAGATGTTATCCCGCATTTGATTGCATCGAAATATCGCGTGTTTGCGCAAAATTTTAACAGCAGTTGCGTCAAATACGGCGACGGCAAACCTTATTGGCGCGACGTGGGTACCGTGGATGCCTATTGGGAGGCAAATATGGAGCTCACCAAGGTTGTGCCTGATCTCAATATGTATGATCAGGAATGGCCTATCTGGACTTTTCAGGAGCAACTGCCGCCAGCAAAGTTTGTGTTTAATGACGACGAGCGCCGGGGTATGGCAGTGGATTCACTGGTGTCAGGGGGCTGCATTATCAGCGGCGCTTCGGTGCATAGTTCATTGCTGTTTTCCAATGTGCACGTGAATAGTTTTTCATCGGTAGATGAATCGGTATTGTTGCCCAATGTCGAGGTTGGGCAAAACGTGGTGATTAAGCGCGCCGTGATAGACAAGCTGACTATTATTCCGGATGGCATGAAGATCGGGGTGAATCTGGAAGAGGATAAAAAGCGGTTTTATGTGACAGAAAATGGCATCGTGCTGGTGACCCCGGATATGCTGGGACAAAAAGTTCACCGCATTCGCTGAAAATACCAACTCCGTCGCGATACGGCCTTGCTCAGACAATCTAAACGCTAAAACATATGCTGTGCGCTTTGATTTAGCTACGGCTGGCCTAAAGGTTACCCTTCACTGAAACGACGTATTGCCTCGCACTTGTGTCGCTTGGGATTTTGAATTTTATCGATGTAGCACTTGGGATGAAGTGTGGAGATATTGAGGTTCTCATATGACCAAATCCGTCGACCTTGTTTTTCTCTGGCACATGCACCAGCCGGATTACCGCGATTACGGCAGCGGTGAATTCCTGCTGCCGTGGGTCTATTTGCACGCGATTAAGGACTACACGGATATGGCCTATCACCTGGAACAGCATCCCGGGGTGAAAGTCGTGGTCAACTTTGTGCCGGTACTGCTGGACCAGATTGAAGATTATCAACAGCAATTCGCCAGCGGAAAAATTCGCGATCCCCTGTTGCGCTTGCTGGCATGCGACAATCTCAATGATGTAAGCGAAGCGGAACGCGATCTGATTATTACCAGCTGTTTTCGCAGCGACCACAAAAAGATGGTCGCCCCTTATCCTTTCTACAAACGCCTGTCTGACATTTTCAAGCTGGTAGAGCACGGTGGCAAAACAGCGATTTCCTATTTGTCCGGACAATATCTGGCCGATCTGCTGACCTGGTATCACCTGGCCTGGTGCGGCGAAAGCGTGCGCCGCGAACATGATCTGGTGATTCGTTTGATGAGCAAGGATGAAAACTTTTCGTTTGACGATCGCAACCAGCTGTTTGAACTGTTAGGCCGCGTTGTGAGCGGGATTATTCCGCGCTACCGGAAATTGGCCGAGCGCGGCCAAATTGAAATTTCCACTACCCCGCACTTTCATCCGCTGGCGCCTCTTTTACTGGATATTCACAGTGCGCGCGAGAGCCAGCCACAAAGCAGTCTGCCGCAATCGCAGCGTTATCCCGGTGGCAGGCTGCGTGTGCAGGCACAGCTGGCGAAGGCAGTGGACAGCCATAAGTCACGTTTTGGCGAGTACCCGCAAGGTGTGTGGCCGGCCGAGGGCGCGGTTTCAACCGAGCTGCTGGAAGTGCTGGCAGAGCAGGGGTGCCGCTGGACGGCGAGCGGCGAAAATGTGCTGGTCAATAGTCTGAACCATGTCAAGCTGCAATCCACTGATCGAAAACAATACCTTTACCGGCCTTACCGTGTGCAAGGTGCTGCGTATTCGCTGCATTGCTTCTTCCGTGATGACCACCTGGCAGATTTGATTGGTTTTGAATATTCAAACTGGAACGGACAGGATGCGGCACAGCATTTTGTCGCGCAGGTTGAAGCGATAGCAGTTCAGGCTGCAAAGGATGAAAAACCCCTGGTGAGCGTGATTCTCGATGGTGAGAACGCCTGGGAATATTATCCTTACAACGGCTATCACTTCCTGAATGACCTGTATTCCGCTCTGGAAAAAAGCCAGAAAATCAACACCACGCATTATCGCGATTATCTGGACAAGCTTGCAGTAGATGGCGGCAAGGGGCTGGCGAAAGAAAGCGAACTGCCTGGGCTGGTTGCCGGCAGCTGGGTGTATGGCACTTTTTCCACCTGGATAGGTTCGCCGGACAAGAATCATGCCTGGGATCTATTGTGTGCAGCCAAACAGAAATATGACATGGTCATGGCAGCAGGACGCCTAAGCAGGGAAGAGCAGCAGGCTGCTGAAAAGCAACTGTCATCATGCGAGAGTTCAGACTGGTTCTGGTGGTTTGGCGATTACAACCCGTCATTTGCCGTGGAGAGTTTTGACCGGCTGTATCGCCATAACCTGATGCATCTTTATCAGTTGTTAAAGCTGCCGATTCCGGACAACTTGCATCTGCCTATCAGCCAGGGCGGGGGGATGATCGAGGTGGGAGGCACCATGCGGCGCGGCTCGTAATGAATATAACTCCGTTCACGGTTTCCTGCTTACCCCGCTATGCGCCCTGTCCCGGTTAATGTCTTGAAGTGTGTTGACTCGATAGAGAGTAATAAACATGACCCCACATAAATCAGTTTCTTTGCTTTTTGGCGTCCACGCGCATCAACCCGTGGGGAATTTTGCCGAAGTGGTGGATGATGCGCACGAGCGTTGTTACAAACCATTTCTGCATGTCCTGCATCAGTATCCCGAGTTTCGCTTTGCCGTGCATTTCAGCGGCTGGCTGCTCGATTATCTGTTCATGAAATACCCTCAGGACATGAACCTGCTCAAGCAAATGGTCGCGCGCGGACAGGTTGAAATGTTTGGCGGTGGCGATACCGAGCCGGTGCTGGCAGTGATACCGTATCGTGATCGAATCGGCCAGATGAACAAGCTGTCAGACAAGCTGCAAGCCAGACTGGGCGCGCGGCCGCAGGGTGCATGGCTGACTGAACGGGTGTGGGAGGCCACGGTTGTACCTGCCCTGGTCGATGCAAAAATGGCTTATGTCACGGTGGATGACTACCATTTTCTATGCAGCGGCAAACACAGCGAAGAATTGAATGGTTTTTTTACCACCGAAGAAGATGACCGCAAGCTCGACCTGTTTCCAATTTCAGAAGCCCTGCGCTATCGGATCCCTTTTACGCCGGCACATGAAGTGGTGTCTTATCTTGAACGTCTTGCGCTGGAGGGAAAGCAGACAGCTGCTATCTATTTCGATGACATTGAAAAATTCGGCATCTGGCCAGAGACCTATGAGTGGGTGTACGAAAAGCATTGGCTGGAAGATTTTATACGCGGCGTGCTGGCTTCACCGTACATTATGCCGCAAACTTACCGCGACTATCACGCCGCTGGAAAATCTCAAGGGATTGTTTATCTGCCCACTACCTCATACATAGAAATGAACGAATGGACCTTGCCGGTGGCCGCCGCGCATACCTATGCCGATCTGGTGCAAACTGAGAAATCGGGCGGGCATTATGAAACGCGCAAGGCTTTTTTGCGCGGAGGTATCTGGAAGAATTTTTTCAGCCGTTATCCAGAATCAAACTGGATGCACAAGCGCATGCTGGGCCTATCAGCGAGGCTCAATGCGGTGCCGGAAAAAAATCGCACTGCTGCGATGCTGGAGCAGCTCTACATCGCACAGGCCAACGATTCCTACTGGCACGGGCTGTTCGGCGGCATCTATCTGCCTCATTTGCGACGCGAAGTTTATCGCGCCATCGTGCAGCTGGAAGCCATGCTGGACAAGGCGTCGCCACGGCTTCCCAACACGCGCATTGATTTTGACAGCGACGGCTGTGATGAGATTTTTCTGCATAATTCATCACTGCAAGTTGTCGTCAAACTGGACGGAAGTGCCAGCATCAGCGAATTTGACGCCTACCAGTTGAATCATAATTTTGGCGACACGCTGCGGCGCCAGCCCGAACACTACTTCCGAAAAATTGAGTCCAGTCATGCCAGCCATCACAACGGTGATGGCATCGCTTCGCCGCATGACCGCGTGACCTACAAGCATGTGATCAGCGCTGAAGACATGGTGTCAGACGCGCACGGGCAGACACTGTTTCGCGACGGCATCGTGCTGGACAGAAAGAACTTTGAGTTGTTCTATGAACTGGTCGAGACGGATTCTTCCGGTATGACATTTCGCGCCGAGCTGGAAGGTGTGACAGTGACCAAACGAATCTTTCTGGATAGAAATCACCTGGGTGTCAGCTATCGCCTGAGCGGCGGTGCCGGTGCGGTCCTGTCCACTCGCGTAGCCTTGGCGATGCCGAGCTGCGATGGTTTCCTGGGTCGCTACCTTGAAGACGGGCATGTGCTGGGCGGTTTCGGCAAGCCGCTGGAGTTGGCCGACGCGGACGGGCTGGTGCTGGATGATGGCGTGCTGGGCGGCAATCTGCGCTTGCATGCGACGCAATTGGTACAGCTGCGTGGCACGCCATTTTTTACCGTATCGCAATCGGAAGCCGGTTTTGAAAAAATCATGCAAGCCGTGATGCTCACCCTGCAATGGCCGGGATCGGACAATGAGGTGTCGATCATGTTGAGCGTTAATCAGGGAAATTTTTAAGTCAGCTCGTACTAAACACTTCATCAAATAACAGGAGCGAACCAGGCACGCAAATATCTCTTCGCGGGCATGACTTGCTGCGCCATATGGGGATTAATTCCATACATGGAAGCAGTGTTTTTATATTCATTTATATTGCTCCGGTTTGGTGCGCATTGATGATGTGGTTGCTCTATTTTGGTGCAAACATTTATCTGTGTATGCAAAGTAATTTTGTTTTTGTTCTGGCACGCTTTATGCGTCTAACTTTAATATTGATTTCGATGTTAGGCTGTTCAACACTGAATAAAATGACAACTAATCCGAAAGTGACAGGTCGATCAATATTTTCTGTTGAGGTGCATAAATGACTCTTGCTGATACCAGAAAAAAATTCACTCCATTTTGGAATATATCCGTTCTGAGGGCGCTACTTGCTTTCATTCTGCTTGTTTTTATGATCGTCGGCGCCGCCTACGTTATTTTTGGTCAGTACAAGAAAATAATAACTGAAAGAGAAATAGAGAACCTCGGCGCAATTGCCGATGCAAAAGTCGCACAAATTGCCGCCTGGCGCGAGGCCCATAAACGACGGGCAGAATATTTCTTACACGGCGCCATGTTTTCAGGCTATGTGGAGCAATGGCTGCGTGAAGGCGCGCGCGACAACGAACACAAGCAACAAATCCTGAGAACTCTCGATGGCATAATGCAGGAACAGAGTTACAAGAGCGTCACCCTGCTGGACAGGGAGGGCAGAGTCAGAATGTCGACAGCAGGCGACTATGTGCCCGACACTGAAGACAAGAAGCTCGCCGTGGATGCAATGCAGAGCCAGCGCGTGTTGTTCCTGGATTTGCACAGGGAGCACACTGACAATAAAGTCGCCATCGACAGCGTGGCACCACTCAGGGTTGTTGATAAAAAAAATGGCAACCGTATCGTTGGCGCGTTGCTGTTAAAAATTGACCCCGATTTGTTTCTCTACCCAATGATCCAGACATGGCCCACCCAAAGCCATACTGCAGAAACATTGCTGACAAGGCTGGAAGGCAATGATGTCGTGTTCCTCAACGAATTGCGTCACCGGAAAGATACGGCATTGACCCTGCATGTCCCGGCAGATAGAGCGAAATTGCCGACGGTGATGGCGATTCATGGAGAAACCAGCACGGTGGATGGTGTGGATTATCGCGGGATTCCCGTTGTCTCGGCCATGCGTAGAGTTCCAGAAACCCCTTGGTTTTTGGTTGCAAAAATCGACAGTGCAGAACTTTTTTCCCCTATAAACACACTCCAGCAATGGGTGGCGGGGCTGGTTATTGCATTTGCCGCATTTGGGGGGGGCTTGGTCTTTCTCTGGTTCAAGGGAAGCCGTGCACGCTACGCTCACCTCAAGGTTCAGCATGATGCTGCACTTGAGCGTGAACTACTGCTCAAGCATTTACAGAATCTCACGCGCTATGCCAATGACATGATTATTGTCGCCAACGAGACGGGGCAGATCATCGAGGCCAATGAAAGTGCACAGCAGGCTCTGGGTTATAGCCGGGAAGAGCTGCTGCAAAAGCAGGTCATGGAATTGCATGATCCGCTCGACAATCCGGCTGTACCGGGCAAGCTCGATGTACAAAAGCGGGGATGGTCATTGCGCATTGATGGCATTTTCCAGCGCAAGGATGGCAGTACTTTCCCGGTGGAAATCAGCGCGCGCGTGATCGAGGTGCAAGGCACTTTCTATATGCAAAGCATTATCCGTGATATAACCGAGCGAAAATTCGCCGAAGATTCCTTGCGTTTGCATAGCGCAATATTGACTAACCTTGCGGAAGGCATATTGCTGGTCGATGCTGGCGATGGGCATATTGTTTTCGTCAACCCGCAGCTTGAACGCATGTTTGCTTACGGGCAAGACGAGCTTATCGGCAAGCATGTGAGCATACTTACTGCCCACGGCGAGATGAGCCCCGCGGAAGTGGCAACAAAGATAACGAGTGCGCTTGCTAAGTCAGGAGTCTGGAGCGGTGAAATTCGGAATATCAGAAAGAATGGGATTGCTTTCTGGTGCAGTGTAAGTATTTCGACGTTTGAGCATCACAGGTTCGGCAAGGTCTGGGTGGCGGTGCATGAAAATATCACCGAGCGCAAGGCAGCAGAAGAATTGACAAAAAGCAGCGAGGCTGCACTGGCCGAGTTCAAATATACGCTCGACCAGACGCTGGACTGCGTATTTATTTTTGAACATGACACGCTGCGCTTCACCTATATCAATGAGGGGGCAAAGGCTCAGGTCGGGTTCAGCGAGGAAGAACTGCTGAAGATGACGCCGCTGGACATCAGGCCTGCCATTACTGAGGCGGATTTCAGGAGCGTGATTCAGCCGCTGCTGGATGGAAGCATGCCTTCGCACAAGTTTGAAACGATCCATCGGCACAAGGATGGCCACGATATCCCGGTGGAAATCAATTTGCAGCTAGTGCGAAAGTCAGGGCAGGCACCGCGTTTTGTGGCCATGGTGCGCGACATCACCGAGCGCAAGCTGGTGGAAGCCGAACTCCTGGAGTCCAAGGAGCTGGCGGAGCAAGCCAACCATGCAAAAAGCGAGTTCCTGTCGCGTATGAGCCATGAACTGCGCACGCCGCTTAACTCTATTATCGGTTTCGCCCAGATTATGGAGGTGAGTGGCGGTGATGAAACGATCGACAATCACCGTGATAACCTCAAAGCAATCATACGCTCGGGCTGGCACCTGCTCAGAATTATCGAGGATCTCCTTAGCCTGTCTGCCATAGAGGCCGGCAAGATTGAGCTTAATATCGAGAATGTTGAGTTACGCAGTTGCATGAAAGAATGCCTGGAGTTGATGGAACCGCTGGCCACTCAAAAGATGATTGAATTGAGTTGTACCGATGAAGCCTGTGAAGGCGTTATTGTGCGGGCCGATGCGTTTCGTCTCAAGCAGGTTTTGATCAACCTGCTTGCCAATGCAGTCAAGTTCAACCGGGTTGGTGGAAATGTGACTATCAGGGGGCGACGCGCAGCAGGACGAATTCGCATTCTGATATGCGACACAGGAACAGGCATCTCGGAAGACGATCTCTCAACTCTTTTCGAGCCATTTAGCCACCTCTCGAAGCGCCCCTTTAGCATTGAGGGTGCGGGCATCGGTTTGTCGATTGCCAAACAACTCATCGAATTGATGGGCGGCAAGATCGGGGTGGAATCCATATTCTATCTGGGAAGCAAATTCTGGATTGATTTGCCTGTGGCTGATGGCGCAGCAGCCGTTAGCACACCTGCGGTATTGAAGGAGCGATCTGTTACGACAGATAAGAATGCGGTCTTGCTCTATGTCGAAGACAATCCTGACCATATCCAACTGGTCGAAAAAATCATTTCCAGAATGGATAATATAACGCTGCTGACGGCACATACGCCTACCCTGGGCCTGGATATGGCACGAGCCCGGAGGCCGGATATTATTCTGCTGGATATCTGTTTGCCAGGCATGAATGGGTTTGAGGTCTTGAATCTGCTGCAGAGAAACGAGCTCACGCGGAATATTCCGGTCATGGCTATCAGTGCATCGGCTAATCCAGCAGAAATAGAAAAAGGCCTGCGGGCAGGATTCCGGCGCTACCTCACCAAGCCGATCAGCGTCATAGAGTTTATGGCTGCAGTGGAGGAGTTGCTGCGTGATAACATCGAACGTTTGAGCGAAAACAGGTGATATATTTGCCCGCATGGGTGAGCCCGGATTGCAGCGAATTTAGCCGAGCCTGCGGTAATTTAAGGCCTTCTGCAGTAACACCCAGAGCCATTCAAACCAGACCTTGTTGCCGATTCCGGCGATGATGCACATGGAACACATCGAGCATGAATGGCAGTGTCAGAGCATCGTTCATCTCGCCCGGCAACAGATTGATCGTGCCGGCTGAAACCAGCAGCACAAACAAGGGTTCGCGCATCAATCGAGTATGATTTCCCGCAGCTGACGTTGCCCTTTCGTCGACAGTTCAGGCGCCTTCGTCCCAGCCGCAATACTGCTTCGGTCCGGGACAAACCGGAATCAGTGGTTTGGTCGGTATTGAAGGACTCATGAGTGTAACCATATCAGGTAAGTTATAATTTATGGTGGCACCAAAAAGCCAAACTCAAGCGCAATACGGCGTGGCTCGGTCAATTTTGACTTGATCGTAATGTATTGATTGTATTTTATATTATTGAATGCTGTGGGCTCTTGTCGTTTGAAAATATAGTGAATTTACAATAATCAAAGTCTGACGGAAACGAAATTCCCGTGCCAAGAAAATACTTCAGAAAATTTCTGCCCAACCATGAGTCCATCCGGCAGCACCGTTGGCTGCGCCATTTTGGCGTATGGCTGCAGCACCACAATCTGTGGCATTTGCACCGCCGTTCGGTTTCCGGCGGGGTCGCAGTAGGTATGTTCTGCGGCCTCATTCCCGGCCCGCTGCAGATGATAGGCGCTGCCCTGCTGGCTGTGCTGTTCCGCGTCAATTTGCCAGTGGCGATGGTCACCACGTTCTATACCAATCCCTTTACCATCGTGCCGCTTTATTGGCTTGCATACCAACTGGGTGCACTGGTCACTGGGCAGAGCTACGCCGTGACTGCAGCGCATTTTGAGGTACCCGAAATGGCTTGGGATAACTGGTTCACGGTGATGCTTGACTGGATATTTTCCCTGGGCAAACCATTTGCCATCGGCTTGCCGCTTCTGGCATTGATTCTCGCTTTGCTTGGTTATGTTCTGGTGCGCGTGGGTTGGCGTTTCTGGGTGATGTGGCAGTGGCGCAAGCGCCGGAAGCGGGGACATCGCTAGATGCCGACTTTCCGGTCGGCTGAAATGGCGGATGTGGAGCGCATCGTTGCGCTGGTGAATGGTGCTTATCGCGGCGAATCGAGCAGGGCTGGATGGACGACCGAGGCTGATCTGCTCGACGGGCAGCGCACCGATGCGGAAGAGGTGAGCAGCTTGATTGCGGCAGATGACTCGATGATTTTGCTGTGTGTGGAAGGCGAAGAAGTCATTGGCTCGGTACATTTGCAGCATGGCAAACATGTGGCTTACATGGGCATGCTGGTAATCGAGCCTGTCATGCAGGGTCAGGGGCTGGGCAAAAAATTGATGCAGGCAGCAGAGCTCACTGCGATTAAAATGTGGGGTGTGGCCAAAATGTTGATGTATGTCGTGACCCTCAGGCATGAACTGATTGCCTTTTATGAGCGGCGGGGATATCGCCGCACCGGGAAAATAAAAGAATTTCCCAACGAGATCAGGTTTGGCATTCCCAAGGTGACAGGTCTGGAAATTGAATTGATGGAAAAAACGCTGCAGTAATTTATTCGGATTGATCATGAAATTTATAAATATTTTTTTAAGTGCTGTTTTGGCCGTGTCCTTCAATACGGCACAGGCGGAACCGCTTACCGTGGCGGTAGCCGCCAACGTCAAGTTTGTGTTTGATGAGCTTAAGGCTGAGTTCAAAAAATCGACGGGCATCGATGCAACCGGCGTATTTGCATCATCCGGAAAGATCAATGCGCAAATTAGAAGCGGTGCTCCTTACGATGTGTTCATGTCCGCGGACATGGAGTTTCCAGAAGCACTGCAGAAGGAGGGTTTTGCAGTAACTGCACCAAAGGTTTATGCCCGGGGTGTGCTGGTGTTGTGGACGCTGCAGCCGCTGGATTTTGCACAGGGACTGGCTGTGCTGAACAATCCCGCGGTGAAAAGGGTGGCGATGGCCAATCCAAAGCTGGCGCCCTACGGGCGTGAGGCGATGCGCGCACTGGACTATTTCAAGCTGCGCGCGGCCATTGAGCCCAAGCTGATCTATGGCGAGAGCATTGCGCAGGTCAATCAATATATCGATACCAAATCGGTTGAAATTGGCTTTACCGCAAAATCCGTGGTGCTGGCCCCGCAGATGCAGGGGCGCGGCAAATGGATCGAAGTGCCGCGAGAGAGCTATCAGCCGATCGAGCAGGGTGTGGTGATGCTGAAACATGGTGCTGAAACCAACGCGGATTCTGCAAAAAAGTTTCTGGAATTCATGGCGTCAGCCAAGGCTCGCGGCATACTGCAGAAATTCGGATATAACCTGCCATGAACAAGCTGCGCGGACGCATCACACGAATCGAATCCAACGACCATGTGTCGTTGGTTGACGTGGATGTGAACGGAGATAATTTCACCGCCACCTTGCTGGAAACGCCGGAAGATGCCCCCTATCTGCGGGTGGGCAACAGCGTGGATGTGCTGTTCAAGGAAACAGAGGTGTCGCTGGCCAAGGGGTTGAGCGGGCTGATCAGCCTGCGCAACCGGGTGCTCACCACGGTGAAACTGGTACGTAGCGGCGTGATCCTCAGTGAGGTGGTGCTGGATTATCGCGGCAGGAACATCAGCAGTATTATCACCACCGGCTCGATCAAGCGTTTGGATATCAAGCCGGGAGATGAGGTGGAGGCCTTGGTCAAGGCCAACGAGGTTACCCTGCTGGAGATTGCCGATGGGCTATGACCTGCAGCCGCTATTTTTGACCTTCAGACTCGCCGCGGTGACCACGCTGATACTGTGCCTGATCGGCATACCGTTTGCCTACTGGATGGCATTCACCAAGGTGCGTATCAAGCCGGTGCTGGAAGCGCTGGTGAGCATGCCGCTGGTATTGCCGCCCTCGGTGCTGGGCTTCTATCTGCTGCTGGCCTTCAGCCCGCAGAGTGCGTTTGGCCATTTTGTGGAAACGTATATAGGCCTCAAGCTTGCCTTCAGTTTTGCCGGGCTGGTGGTGGCTTCGGTGATCTTCAGTTTTCCGTTTATGGTGCATCCGGTGCAGTCCGGTTTTCAGACCTTGCCACGCTCGCTGACGGAAGCCGCATGCACCCTCGGAAAAAGCCGCTGGCAGACTTTTGCGCGCGTGCTGCTGCCCAATATCAAGCCTTCATTGCTGGCTGGTGTAGTGCTGTCGTTTGCGCACACCATCGGCGAATTCGGCGTGGTGATGATGATAGGCGGCAATCTGCCCGGGGAAACCAAGGTGGCAGCCATTGCGATCTATGACGAGGTGGAGTCGCTCAATTACGACGCGGCCAATTTCTATGCGCTGGTGCTGTTCAGCGTGTGCTTTATCATTCTGCTCACGGTCTATCTGCTCAACCGCAAGATGTTGATGAGGGTGGGCTGAGATGATAGAGGTCGATATCCAAAAGAAGCTCTTTTCTGCCCAGGGCGAATTCACCCTGGAGCTGAAAATGAATATCGAAAAGGGCGAATTTATCTCGCTGTTCGGGCAATCCGGTGCGGGCAAAACCACCCTGTTGCGCTGTCTGGCAGGTCTTGAAAAACCGGATTCCGGCAGCATTAAAGTAAACGGCGAGCGCTGGTTTGACGGCAAAACTGCGTTCATGCTCCCCGCGAGACATCGTCGCGCCGGCTACATGTTTCAGGACTATGCGCTGTTTCCCAATATGACAGTGCGCGGCAATCTGGAGTTTGCGCTGCAGCCAGGCGCAGGCAAGCAACGTGTAGCCGAGCTGATCGAACTGATGGGGCTGGGCGAGCTGCAGCAGCGCAAGCCGGATACACTATCCGGCGGGCAGAAGCAACGCGTGGCACTGGCGCGTGCACTGGCGGCAGAGCCGAAGCTGTTGCTGCTGGACGAACCTTTCTCCGCGCTGGACCATGCCATCCGGGTGCGCCTGCAGGATGAGGTGATGCGCATGCAGCGCCACTTCGACCTGACCACGGTAATGGTCAGCCATGACATCAGCGAAGTGTATAAATTGTCACAGCGGGTGATGGTGATTGAGCAGGGCAGCATCGCAAAGCAGGGTACGCCTGCCGAGGTGTTCAAGTCTGGCCAGGCGAGCGGCAAGTTCAGCTTTGCCGGTGAAGTGCTGGATATAGAAACCGCAGATGTGGTGTTTGCAGTGACGCTGCTGGTGGGCAACCAGGTTGTGCGCGTGATCGCCACACCGGATGAGGTTAAAAACCTGAAGCAGGGTGACCGCGTGATGCTGATGTCAAAGGCGTTTAACCCGGTGCTTGTATCGGTTGCGTCATAAGGTAAATTATATATTCACCATTGCAGCAGGACGTTTCCCTATCGAAAATGCCCAATTTTCAAGCTTTGGATAATCGCATAAATTTACATCAGCCATATCCTCCAACACAGCACACCAGGGATAGAGTGCAATATCGGCAATTGTAAATTCACCGCATAAAAACTTACGCCCATCAAGCTGATGATCTAGAATCGTGCAAAATTGAGCCACCTTGTCTTTGTAACGCTGCAGATGAATATCGGCAATTTCATCCGTTGCATGCAGCATGTAGTAAAACAGCTCCCCCATCGTCGGCCCCATATTGGCAACCTCAAACATCAACCATTTCAAGGCTTCGCCCCTGGTTATAAGGTCGGCGGGCAAATACTTGCCGGATTTTTCTGCGAGGTAATGCAGGATTGCACCGGACTCAAAAATGATTGCACCATTATCCTGATCAAGAATGGCTGGAACAGTGGCATTGGGATTAATTGCCAGAAACTCAACTGGTAAGTGGCCGTTATTCTGTTTCTCCATCCGCTTAACGGTATAGGGTAAACCCGTTTCTTTCAGCATCATGGAAATCTTGAGAATATTCGGGCTGGAACTCTGCATCGTATAAAGAGTAATCATGAGCGCGCTCCTGCAGAAATGCACAGTAGCTCAACTCTCTTTTCTGGTTTAATAGCCCTTTGGACTAACATTCCAAACAGTTTTATCGGGACGCTTCGGGGAACAAGTCTGTTCTGCCACACATAAAATTTATTTAAAAAACCGGCAATAACAGAAGCCTTTCTGCCTAACGCCTTAAAGCCTATCCTGGCTACCATAGCGGGTGCCATCGACAATACCGGCAACTTTTTAAAATTAATTGTCGAATCATCTGTCATGGATGTTTTTGTTAAACCGGGCGACAGTACCGTCACATCAATCCCGTACTCTTTAAGCTCCACATTGAGCGCCTCGCCCAAAGCCAAAATGTATGCTTTGGTTGCCGCGTAGTTGGCAATATAAGGGGTAGCCTGATAGCCGAACCCGCTTGAAACAAACAGAATCGCCCCCTTGTTTCTTGCTGCCATCATGCGACCATAGTGATGCGATAAAGCCATGGGCACTTCTGAATTTAGACGCAACAGTTTCCTGTTGGCTTCCAGAGAGGTATTGATGAACAGACCATTTAACTCAATGCCTGCATTGGGTACCAGCATGCCAACTTCAAGATTTTTTGTTTCATAAAACAACTTGTCAAGTGCAGCATCTGCAGTTAAATCAAGCGCAATAATTATTACTTTTACCTTGTATATGCCTTGAATCGCTTCCTGCGCCTGTGCTAAAAGCTCAGCACGCTTTGCCACCAGAATAATATTCATCCCGTAGCTTGCTGCCTGTTTGGCCAGCGCAAGGCCAATACCGGTTGAACCGCCAGTAACAAGCGCCCATTGGCCATATTTATCTGCAAAACTAATCATAGTTGCTCCCTGTAGTATTATGTAGTGACCGTTACATAATACAAGCGACAATGGAGCGCTGTCAACAAATTATGTATCGCCTGTTACAATATATACATGAAACAGCCTGCCATACCTTCCAAACGCAGTGTCGGACGTCCACGTGCCTTCGACCGCGAGCAAGCCCTCGGTATCGCCCTGGGTTTGTTCTGGCGACACGGCTTTGATGGGACATCCATCCCCCAACTCACCGCAGCCATGGGCATTTCGCCACCCAGTCTCTATGCCGCATTCGGCTCAAAGGATGCGCTATACCGCGAAGCAGTAAAACTCTACCTGACCCGCTACAGCGGGTTCATGAAAAGTTTGTTTGATGATAAATTGAGCGCGCGCGATGCAGTTGAACACGCATTACTAGCAGCTGCTAAACAATTCAGCGAACCCGGACATGCGCCTGGTTGCATGATTTCTTCCGCTGAGCTGCAAACGTCCCCAGGAAACCAAAAGCTGGCAGACGAGATTGCCAGTTTCAGACTAGCTGCACAGCAGGTTGTTTATACCCGGCTTGAGGCTGCTCGAAATTCAGGAGAATTGCCCAGAATAACGGACACTGCCTCACTCGCAGCCTTCTATGCAATGATCAGTCAGGGGATGTCGGTGCAGGCTCGGGATGGTGCCAAAGCGGCTGTGCTGAAACGACTGGTGAAATTAGCCATGCAGGCATGGCCACACTCCAATTGACCGGTAGTATGAATAATAATCGTGAACATGACTCCCGTTTTTATTCACCTTTGCAGAGAGCAAATTAAACTCGGGTTGACCATTAGAATTGTTAGGGTATATATAACACCGTAGGAGCTCGACTTGTCGGGCGATTGTTCATCGCGCAGCAAGCTGCGCTCCTACATGATTTTCTTGAAGTGATGTAAGGAGGGATGTGATGAGCGACAAACAGATAGCTACACTTGCAGGCGGCTGTTTCTGGTGTCTGGAAGCGGTGTTCGAGCAGATGCGCGGTGTGGAGAAGGTAGTGTCCGGCTATATCGCCGGTGAGAAGCCAAACCCCAGCTACGAGGAAGTATGTACGGGCAATAGCGGCCATGCAGAAGCGGTGCAGATCACCTTTGATCCTGCTCAGGTAAGTTACGATGAACTGCTCGCGGTATTCTTCACCATACACGACCCCACCACCCTTAACCGTCAGGGCAATGACGTGGGTACGCAGTACCGTTCGGCCATTTTCTATCACAACGAAGACCAGCGGGCAGATGCGGCGGAGCTGATGCGCGAGTTAAGAAAGCAGCATATCTTTCCCGCGCCCCTGGTGACTGAACTGGTGGCTGCGTCGACTTTCTACCCGGCGGAAGATTATCACCAGCACTACTATGCCAATCACCCCGCGCAGGGCTATTGCCAGTTTGTGGTGGCGCCCAAGCTGGCGAAATTCAAGGAGCATTTCGCAGCCAGGATGAAGTAGTGCCACTGTTAGCGCATGGGTTTTGCGCCGCGCCTCCATTTTGCCGTCCATTGACCCTGTCATAATCTTGCAGCAAATGAATGACAAGATACGTGAACAGTCCATATCCGGGCTATTCAAAGGTATCTCAAATGACAGATTTTGACTTTTTAAGTTTATCCTTGTCGCTCTTGGGCATTTCTCTCGGCTTGGTGGTAAAAACGCTTGTTGATGCCCGCAAGATTCAAGTGAGCTGCGCCAACAATTAGGCGGGCCAAGTCAGTTCGAATCGCTAGCCGAAGCAGCGCTTCACTTTCTCGGGCGCGATCCCGGTGACACACCGTTGTCAGTAGGTTTGTGGGCAAAGAAGCCGCGCAATCCCATTCGGTTCATCTGATAGTAGAGAAAGCATCCTATACACCAGCCATTGTATGAAACTGCGGTAAGCGCGATTAACACCCACACCAGAAGCCATCCTGCGTAGGAATACCCGGCATAGAGAGCACATGCTGCGATAGCGGCACTGGCCGCGCCCACTGCCTGGCCAAAAAGATGGGGCTGAAGATTGTCGATGCGCATGTCCGGCTTGACAATGCCCCAAGGCTTTAACAGTAATCGATACACCAACACAAAGGGCCCCAGCGGGTTAATCAGGGCGGTGATGAGAAAAATAACTGCAAGGATGGCGACTAATTCCCAGTGGCCCAGGATGAAAGCGGCCAGCAATGTGGCAATTGTGAGCAGTTGGCCTGTTTTAATCGCTGAATGGTCTACGTTTGTCTGATTTTGCATGATTATTTTCAATGAATTGAATGTGGGGATTCATGCTAAGCTATTCAGCGGTGTATCGTCTTCGTCAACATATGTATCGCTTGTATTCATAAATGAATAGTATCGACTGGGACAATATTCGTTTTTTCCTTGCGGCGGCCCGCACGCATAGCCTGTCTGCGGCCAGCCGTGCGCTTGGCAGCAATCAGCCTACGGTGGGCCGCCATATCGATGCGCTGGAAGCGCAACTTGGCTTATGCCTGTTTCAGCGCCACAGCACCGGGCTTACCTTAACCGAGGATGGGCAGCGTCTTCTTGCATCCGCTGAGTTGATGGAAGAGGGTGCGGCAGATATGCTCAGAGCCAGCCAGCGGGATATCAGTACACTGGCCGGTACGGTTCGCATTGCGGTGCCTGAAGGACTGGGCGTAAGCGTGCTGACACCCAGGCTGCCCGATTTATACAAACGCTATCCCTTGCTGGATATTGTCCTGGAGCCTTCCGTAGCCAGTGCCGATTTAAAGCGTGGACAAGCCGATATTGCGCTGCGGCTATACCGGCCCGACTCTGTTGACCTGGTTACGCGCCGTTTGTGTGAAATGGGTTTCGGCCTGTATGCATCCGCAGGATACTTGGAGCGCAATGGCACACCGGAATCAGTAGACGAGCTACCTCAACATGCTTTTATTGCCTACGGTGATGAACTAAGAGATCAGGCGGAAAACGCATGGTTGGAGGAGTTGATGGGGCGCGGACGCTGCGTGTTCAGAAGCGACAATACGCTGGCGCGTTTATCAGCAGTGGCAGCGGGGATTGGCATAGGTGTGATGCCGCATTTGTTGATGGCTGCTCAAGCCAATTGTGTTCGGATCTTGCCTCAGCATGAGGTGCCCTCGCGGACTATCTGGTTAGTGGTGCATGGCGACCTACGGCATGTTGCTCGCATACGCGCGGTGCTTGACTTTATTGGCGAGTTATTTCAAGACGCATGAGAGCAACACCCATTGCTCGATGGTCTGTATAACGGCGTGTTAAAGCCCGCGCATAGCATGCGGCCGTAACGGGCGCACACCTGCTATCGCTTCGCGCACCTGCCGCAGTAATTTTTCCCGGTCTTTGGGCAGGTTGCCCGCCAGCGCCAGCGCATTGGAGGCGTGGTTGGAACGGAACACGACGGGCTGTGGCGGATTGAGGAGGCCGCTGATCAGTCTTTCTTGCTCGCTGAGGATGGCGAGGTCATCCAGTGCATCGAATGGCTCGCCGAATTTCCTGAGAAATTCAGCGTCGATACTTTTATCCAGATAAAGCTGCAGGGTGGAGAGATAGGTGACAGGTGCATTGTTGAGCAGCGCGATGGTGCCGTCTATGTGCTCTGTGCTGTGCGTGCGCCCGCCCAGCCCGAGGATCACCGTAGCCGATACCTTGATGCCGCTGGCATGTGCCTTGGTTAATACTTCGAGCATGCGGCGCTGCGTCGCGCCCTTGGTGATTTTCTTGAGGATCATATCCGAGCCTGATTCGATGCCTACATAGAGCAGGTTGAGCTTGTGCTGCTGCAGCAAGGCAAGCTCGTCGGCGCTTTTACGTTGAATATTGCCGGGTGTGGCATAGCAGGAAACGCGTGCCAGTTTGGGCAGTGCATGAGCCAGTTCGCGCAGGATCGCAAGCAGGTGTTCAGTGGGCAGCGCCAGCGCATCGCCGTCAGCCAGAAATACGCGGTGGGCATCCGGCTGTTCAGCGGCGGCCAGGTGAATCTCGGCACACACCGCTTCGAGCGCGCGCTCAGTGTATTGCTTGCCGCGATACATGGCACAGAAGCTGCATTGATTGAAGCTGCAGCCCAAGGTTGCCTGAATGATCAGGTTGTCGGCCTCGGCAGGCGGTCTGTAAAGCGGCAAGTCGTACATCAATTATGATGAGAATTGTGTCGAGATTTATAGTAATTGATCAGGTTGTTCGTTGAGCAGTCGTGGCTGTTGATCTGCTCAGTTCCGCATAGTTCGGGCTGGATGACCTTGGCGAGCTGCTTGCCCAGCTCCACCCCCCACTGGTCAAAGGAATTGATGTTCCAGATGACGCCCTGTACAAATACTTTGTGCTCGTAAAACGCGATCAGCGAGCCCAGCGATTTTGGATCGAGCTTGTTGAGCAGAATTGAATTGCTGGGTTTGTTGCCGGGAAATATTTTATGCGGCATTAACTGATTGATTTGTCTGTCGTTAAGACCGTAAGCCTTCAGTTCATCTGTTACTTCCTGCGCATTCTTGCCACGCATCAACGCCTCGGTTTGCGCAAAAAAATTGGCCAGCAGGATAGTGTGATGTTCGCCGATCGGATGTTTGTTTTCATGCATCGCAATGTAATCGGCGGGAATCAATCGGGCACCCTGATGAATCAGCTGGAAAAAGGCGTGTTGTCCATTGGAACCCAGCTCACCCCAGATGACCTGTCCGGTTGAATAATCTACCGCCTCCCCCTCGCGGTCTACCCGTTTTCCGTTGCTTTCCATGTCGAGCTGTTGCAGATAGGCGGGCAGTCTCTTGAGGTATTGATCGTAGGGAATGATGGCATGTGTGTCTGAACCAAAAAAGTTGTTGTACCAGATGCCGAGCATGGCCATGATGACAGGCAGATTTTTTTCCAGCGGCGCAGAACGGAAATGTTCGTCCATTTCGTGCGCGCCCTGCAGGAGTTCCTCGAAGCGATCCATGCCGATGGCAATCGCAATCGGCATGCCGATTGCTGACCACAGCGAGTAACGGCCCCCTACCCAGTCCCAGAACTCAAACATGTGGGCAGGATTGATGCCGAATTTGATGACTTCCTGGGTGTTGGTTGAAATGGCGATGAAATGATGCTCAATTGCACGTTCATCTTTGGCGGTGTTCATAAACCATTCCCGTGCAGAGCGGGCATTGGTCATGGTTTCCTGTGTGGTAAAAGTCTTGGAGGCGATGATGAAGAGCGTGGTTTCCGGATTCAGATGCCGTTCAGTTTCGAACAGTTGCGTGCTGTCTATATTGGATACAAAGTGAAACTTGATATTGGGGCGCTGGTAATCAAGCAGTGCTTCGGTGACCATGGCTGGCCCCAGATCCGAACCTCCTATGCCGATATTCACCACGTCGGTAATGGTCTTTCCGCTGAAGCCTTTCCATTCGCCGCAGCGCACCGCATCGGAAAATTTTCGCATGCGTGCAAGCACTGCATTCACGGCGGGCATGACATCTTTTCCATTCACCCGGATAGGACGGTTGCTACGATTGCGTAGTGCAATATGCAGTACGGAGCGATTTTCGGTGAAGTTGATGGGCTCTCCGTTGAACATTTTTTCTGCCCAGCTTTTGACATCCATTTCATGCGCAAGATTGATCAGCAGACGCAGTGTTTCATCCGTCATGCGGTGTTTGGAAAAATCGAAAAGAATATCGTTGAACAGGACAGAGAATTTCTCAAAGCGTTTGGGGTCAGACGCAAATAAATCCCGCATATGTGTATCGGAAATGGTTTGCTGATGCGCTTTTAAAGCCAGCCAAGCTGGAGAGTTGCTAAGTTTTGGCATAATTGTTTGTATTTATTGTTATTTGGAATTTTTTTTAAATAAGTTGAATTTAATCACCTCAGCACAATCTTACACATTGTGTTTTGCGTAGCCATTTTAAAGTCTAAATCGCCAGTTATCGCTATTTTGATGCATTTTCAGCATGAGTTTTTTCAGTATCTTGTCAAATATGGCTGAAATACCCTGTTTTCTTGGAAGATTAGCCGTAGAAACGATTATCCGCAATGCTTGTAGGGCCTGTGACTTGGCTTCTGTGGATGTTTTTACCCCATGTTTCATGTATTATTAGGCCATTCTGCAATGGGAAGTACTCCCTTTAGAAATTCATTCATCTTTATATTCAAGGAAAGTCAGTATGTCGAGCGTAGAAACCCTGGGTGCTTTGGAGCGCCGTCTGAATGCCTCCATCCCACAACAACAGATACTCGGTGAAGTTGCTGCCCGTATCAAGCATATGGGACGCACAGCCAAGGTTCCCGGTTTCCGTCCGGGAAAAGTACCTTTCAAGATTCTGGAACAGCAGTTTGGCACGCAAGCGCATCAGGAAGTGCTGGGTGACGAATTGCACCGCTCATTCGCTGAAGCCGCGAAGGCTAATAATCTGAAGGTTGCGGGCTATCCTAATTTTGAAATTAAAACGACTGATATGAGCGCGCCCCAGATTGAATTTAGCGCGACATTTGAAGTCTATCCCGAGGTGGTGGTGGGCGACGTCAGCGGAGAAAGCATTGAGCGCGTCACCTTTAGTTTGAACGATGCGGATATTGACAATACCATCGACACGCTGCGTAAACAACGCGCGGTATTTGAGCCAGCCAAGCGCGCTGCGCAAAATGGCGATCAGGTACGCATTGATTTTAGCGGCACGCTGGATGGGGTGGTATTCGATGGCGGTGAAGCAAAAGACTTCTCTCTGGTGCTGGGTGTTGGCCGCATGTTGCCGGACTTTGAAAATGCAATAATTGGCATGAAAGAAGGCAAAACCAAGTCATTCGATATGACGTTCCCTGAGGATTACCACGGCAAGGATGTGGCGGGCAAAAAAGTAACCTTCAACATTGTGATGCACTCGGTGGAAGCGCCGCGCCTGCCTGAACTGGATGCGGAATTTGTAAAGAGTCTTGGTATCGTTGATGGCGATGTGGAGAAGCTTAAGTCCGAAATCAGAAACAATCTCCGGGCTGAAGCGGAACGTCGCATCAAGGTGCGCAACAAGGATAACGCGATGGATGCGCTGCTGAATGTTGCCAAGCTGGAAGCGCCGAAGGCACTGGTTGAAAGCGAATCGCAGCGCATGATGCAGCAGACGATGCACGATATGCAAAGCCGTGGCGTAAATATCCCCAAGGGGATGCAGTTGCCGGCAAACCTGTTTGCTGAACGTGCCACCAAGCGCGTCAAGCTGGGATTGATTCTGGAGGCGCTGGTCAAGCAGAATAATTTGGAAGCAAAGCCTGAGCAGGTGAAAGCCTTGATCGCCGAGCACGCTCAAGGCTATGAAAAGCCGGAAGACATATTGCGCTGGTATGCGGCCGATCCTGCGCGCATGCGCGATGTTGAAAATCTGGTGCTGGAAGATAATGTGGTGAGCTGGTTGATGAGCAGCGCCAAAGTGACCGACAAGGCGGTTGATTTTAACGAATTGATGGGAAATGATAAATGAGACATAGCACTACACCACAACAGGCAATGGAACCGCAAAATCTGGGCATGATTCCGATGGTGATTGAAACCAGCGGACGCGGTGAGCGCGCCTATGACATTTATTCGCGCCTGCTTAAAGAGCGTGTGATTTTTCTGGTAGGCCCGATCAATGATGCAGTGGCAAATGTGGTGGTTGCGCAAATGCTTTTCCTGGAGTCAGAAAATCCGGATAAGGAAATTTCGCTTTATATCAACTCCCCCGGTGGATCAATTTCATCCGGCATGGCGATTTATGACACCATGCAATTCATCAAGCCTAACGTGTCTACGCTGTGTATAGGCATGGCAGCATCGATGGGTGCATTTCTGTTGCAGGCCGGTGCAAAAGGCAAGCGTTTTGCACTGCCCAATTCGACTGTGATGATTCATCAGCCATTGGGCGGCTTTCAGGGTCAGGCATCGGATATCGAGATTCACGCAAAATATATCCTGAGTCTGCGTGAGCGTTTGTATACCCTGATGGCCGAGCATACTGGCCGCACCGTCGAAGAGATTGCGCGCGACAGTGAGCGTGATAATTTCCTCACGGCAAATGAAGCTGTTGAGTACGGTTTGGTGGATCAGGTACTGCAGAAGCGTGTATAAATTTTTTAAGCAGCTTGCCGATAACTTAACGTGAGGTTTTAAATGTCGTCGGATAAAAATAAGAGTGACAAACTGTTGTACTGCTCGTTTTGCGGAAAAAACCAGCACGAGGTGCGCAAGCTGATTGCGGGCCCTTCGGTGTTTGTGTGTGACGAATGCATTGCGCTGTGTAATGACATTATCCGTGAGGAATCACAAAGCGCAGATGAAGTCAGCAAGCTGGACAAGACGGATTTACCGGTGCCGCATGAAATACGCGCCAATCTTGATGACTACGTCATAGGCCAGGAGCATGCAAAGAAAATTCTTTCTGTGGCCGTGTATAACCATTACAAACGCTTGAAAAACAACAGTAGCGATGGCATAGAGTTGTCCAAGAGCAATATATTGCTGCTTGGCCCGACGGGTTCGGGAAAGACACTGCTGGCGCAGACTATGGCCCGTCTGCTGAATGTTCCATTTGTGATGGCGGATGCAACCACCTTGACTGAAGCGGGTTATGTGGGTGAGGACGTTGAAAACATCATTCAAAAGCTGTTGATGGCTTGTGACTATGATGTGGAAAAAGCACAGCGCGGCATTATCTATATCGATGAAATCGACAAGATTTCCCGCAAGTCGGATAATCCTTCCATCACCCGTGACGTGTCTGGCGAAGGCGTGCAGCAGGCGCTGCTCAAGCTGATTGAAGGCACCAAGGCGTCGATTCCTCCGCAAGGCGGACGCAAGCATCCTAATACGGAATTTCTTCAGGTTGATACCACGAATATCCTGTTCATCTGCGGCGGTGCGTTTGACGGGCTTGAAAAAGTAATTCGCAACCGCTCTGAAAAAGCGGGCATAGGCTTTGGCGCAAATGTGGTTAATCGTGATGACCGCAAGAGTGTTGGTGCAGTGTTGCGGGATGTCGAGCCAGAAGATCTGATCAAGTTTGGCCTGATTCCGGAATTTGTTGGACGCCTGCCTGTGGTGGCTACATTGGAAGAGCTGGATGAGGCAGCATTGATCCAGATTTTGACCGAGCCCAAGAATGCCCTGACTAAACAATATCAAAAATTGTTTGCGATGGAAGGTGTCGAGCTTGAATTCAACGAGGGGGTATTGCATACCATTGCCAAGAAAGCGTTAACACGCAAAGCAGGCGCACGCGGTCTGCGCTCTATCCTGGAACATTCTCTGCTCGATATTATGTTTGACCTGCCTTCGATGGATAATGTGAGCAAGGTAGTGCTGGACGCAAGCGGCACGAACGGCGAAATTAAGCCGATCGTGATGTATGCGGATGAAACAAAAGCAGCTTGAATGGCAATGCTGGAAATCCAAATTTTGCGCGCAGCCGCTTCGCGTCTTGTTTGGAATTTTGAATTTTTAGCGATGCCATATTAAATTTATTACGTTAAACGCGGGGGCTTGAATCTTTTTTGTGATGCCCCCATTTTCCCTCTTAACTATTAACTTAATAAAGAAGGCCTGCCATGTCTGAACTCGATATAACTACCCCCGGCCTGTTCCCCTTGCTGCCATTGCGTGATGTGGTGGTATTCCCGCACATGGTGATTCCGCTATTTGTCGGGCGCGCGAAATCTATCAAGGCACTTGAGTCCGCGATGGAAGCGGGCAAGAGCATTGTGCTGGTTGCGCAAAAATCTGCCGCCAAAGATGAACCGTCCATTGAGGATATGTACCGCATCGGCAGCATTGCAAATATTCTGCAAATGCTGAAACTGCCAGACGGCACGGTCAAGGTGCTGGTAGAAGGTACGCAACGCGCCAAGGTTCTGCATATCCTGGACGACAAACTGCACTTTGATGCCGAGATAGAATTGATACCGGTAGATGAAAGCAGCGGCGCTGAAGTTGAAGCAATGCGTCGTGCGCTGATTAACCAATTCGATCAGTACGTCAAACTGAATAAAAAGATTCCGCCTGAGATACTGACTTCATTGGCAGGGATAGATGATGCGGGTCGTCTGGCGGATACGATAGCAGCGCACTTGCCGTTGAAGCTGGAACAGAAGCAGGAGGTGCTGGAAATTTTTGATGTACGCAAACGTCTTGAACACCTGCTTGGTTTGCTGGAAGCCGAACTCGATATACTGCAGGTTGAGAAGCGTATTCGCGGGCGTGTAAAACGCCAGATGGAAAAGAGCCAGCGCGAGTATTACCTGAATGAACAGGTAAAGGCGATTCAGAAAGAGCTCGGCGATGGCGAAGAGGGTGCTGATATTGAAGATCTGGAAAAAAAGATCAAGGCAGCACACATGCCCAAAGAGGCGCGCGCCAAGGCAGAGAATGAACTTAAGAAGCTGCGTCTGATGTCTCCCATGTCGGCCGAAGCAACGGTAGTGCGCAACTATATCGATGTTCTGGTTGGGTTGCCGTGGAAGAAAAAATCCAAGATCAATAATGATTTGAAAGCGGCAGAAGCAGTGCTGGAAGCGGATCACTACGGCCTGGAAAAGGTCAAAGAGCGCATCGTAGAGTACCTCGCAGTGCAGCAGCGCGTCGACAAAATGAAAGCGCCTATCCTGTGTCTGGTAGGGCCTCCAGGCGTGGGCAAAACTTCGTTGGGTCAATCCATTGCTCGAGCTACGGGACGCAAGTTTATGCGCATGTCTCTGGGCGGGGTGCGCGATGAGTCGGAAATCCGCGGTCATCGCCGTACCTATATTGGTTCAATGCCGGGCAAGATTTTGCAGAACATGTCCAAGGTAGGGGTGAAGAATCCGCTGTTCCTGCTCGACGAAGTCGACAAGATGGGAATGGATTTCCGCGGTGACCCATCCTCTGCGCTGCTCGAGGTGCTTGATCCTGAGCAGAACCATACCTTCGTGGATCACTATGTAGAGGTTGAATACGACTTGTCGGATGTCATGTTTGTGGCAACGGCCAATAGCATGAATATCCCGGGCCCGCTGCTGGACCGCATGGAGATTATCCATGTGTCGAGCTATACCGAGGATGAAAAGGTCAATATCGCTACCCGCTATTTGATTCCGAAGGCATTGAAAAACAACGGCCTGAAAGAAGAGGAAATCAATATTTCTGAAGCAGCCATCCGTGACCTCTTGCGCTATTACGTGCGTGAAGCCGGCGTGCGCGGGCTGGATCGCGAGCTGTCCAAGATTTGCCGTAAGGTAGTCAAGGCGCAGGCACTCAAGGGGCGTGCCAATAAGGTCATGATCAACTCGCGCAATCTGGATAAATACCTGGGTGTGCGACATTACAGTTATGGCATTGCCGAAAAAATGAATCAGGTGGGTCAGGTAACCGGTTTGGCATGGACTGAGGTCGGCGGCGAACTGCTTACTATCGAAGCTGCAGTTTTGGCGGGCAAGGGCAAGATTACAACCACCGGCAAGCTGGGCGAGGTTATGCAGGAGTCTATCCAGGCTGCGCTGAGTGTGGTTCGGAGCCGTGCTCGCAGCCTGGGAATCGCGGATAACTTCTACGAGAAGAGCGACATACACATACACCTGCCTGAAGGCGCGACACCTAAAGACGGGCCCAGCGCCGGTGCGGGAATTTGCACCGCGATGGTATCGGCACTGAGTGGTATTCCTGTGCGTGCAGATGTGGCGATGACCGGCGAAATTACGCTGCGCGGCGAGGTCTTGCCTATCGGGGGCTTGAAAGAGAAGTTGCTTGCTGCCCAGCGTGGCGGCATCAAGGTTGTTTTGATCCCTCAGGAAAATGTCAAAGACTTGATTGAAATTCCAGACAACGTCAAAAACAAACTGGAGATTCATCCTGTAAAATGGATAGATCAGGTATTGGAGATGGCGCTGGAGAGGAAACCCGAGCCGTTGCCGGAAGTAGTTCCTGTTTCTCCGCCGATTCCTGCGATTGATGAGGCGGCTGACGCAGCAGCTTCAATCAAGCATTAATAATTTGTAAAGTTTCATTTGTTGTAAACCGGCATTCAACAACTTCGCAAGATTGCCATCGTATATCAGATGTAATTTCATCTTTTCCATAATGCAAATATTGGAGCTGATAAAAAAACTAAAATATATGCTGGTAATATTTAAAAAAGTCTGTACAATGCGCGGCTTCTTTGGGTGATTAGCTCAGCTGGTAGAGCACCGCCCTTACAAGGCGATTGTCGGCGGTTCGATCCCGTCATCACCCACCAAAGATTAGGAGTGGTAGTTCAGTTGGTTAGAATACCGGCCTGTCACGCCGGGGGTCGCGGGTTCGAGTCCCGTCCACTCCGCCAAACGCGTATGGCCGACTGATTTTTTAAGCTAGTGTTAAAAACAGCGGCAATACTTAAAAGGATTCAGCTTAGGTGCTGAATCCTTTTTTCATTTCTAGCTCTCCTATTTTGTATTTTATGTTGAACAAGCTATGTAATTCGCATGCGAGCGGCTTAATCAGCTGTGTCCGCAGTGCGGGCTACAAAATATTGCCAAACCCAATAAAATCAGGCATTATGATCAAGTTCGAGTGGCATATAGGTGCCTCGCCCGGTCTGCCAAATTAAGGTGAACGCAAGTTCGCCTTTTTCATTTATTAAAATCCAACAGGTAGGATGATTATGTTTGATTTCGTGCAAGAGAAAAAACGCGTAGTTCAAGTTGTTTTGTTCCTCATCATTATCACCTTCGGATTTTTTGGTGTGGAATCGTACAGAAAATCTGGCGGTAGCAGCGCACCCGCGACGGTAAATGGGGAAAAAATCAGCCAGCAGGAATTTGACAATGCATTGCGCCAGCAACAGGAAAGAGTGCGCGAACAGGCTGGTGCAAACTTTGATCCTGCTTTGTTTGATAAACCTGAAATCAAACGCATGATACTGGACAGCCTGATTAATCAGCGTTTGTTGAGCTCGCAGGCGCGCAGTGTTGGCCTGACCTTAAGCGATGATCAGTTGGCGCAAATTATTGCGGGTATCGAAGCCTTTCAGAAGGATGGCAAGTTTGACAAGCAGCGATATGAGTCTGCATTAAGCAGCCAGAATATGTCGCCATTGCTGTTTGAAGCTCGCGTGAAAGACGAATTAAGCACGCGCCAATTGATTGATGCCTATATTAAAAATGGCTATGCTTCGCAGACAGTTGCAGATAATTTAATCCGCCTGAATGAACAGCAGCGAGTGGTCAGTGTGGCACAGATTGCGCCAGATTTATTTACGGGCCAGGTTAAAGTTGAAGATGCCGCTGTTAAAGAATATTACGAAAAGAATCAAAAAGAATTTCAGGCCCCGGAGCGTGCGCGTGTCGAGTATTTGATCTTTTCTGTATCGGCTTTGCTGTCCCAGGTGGCCGTGGATGATGCTGAAATTAAAAAATATTACGAGGAGCATCAATCGGAATTCAGCACGCCTGAATTGCGCAAAGCTGCCCATATTCTGATTGCAGTCGATGCCAAGGCATCAGCAGCGGAGAAACAGGCAGCTAAAGCCAAGGCGGAACAGATATTGCAGCAGGTCAAACAGACACCGGCGCAATTCGCTGAACTTGCGAAAAAGTATTCACAGGACCCCGGTTCTGCTGCAAATGGTGGTGACTTGGGGATGTTCGGCAGAGGCATGATGGTAAAGCCGTTTGACGATGCCGTATTCAAGTTGCTGGTAGGTGAGGTAAGTGGTTTGGTTCAGTCTGATTTTGGCTTCCATATCATCAAATTGCTCGCGGTAAAGGGCGGTAAGACCCAAGCCTTGAATGAGGTCAAGAGCATAATTGCGCAAAAGCTCAAGATGCAGAAAGCCAATGATAAATATGCTGACTTGGCCGAGAAGTTCAGCAATATCGTCTATGAACAAAGCGATACCCTCAAACCTGCATCTGAACTGGTTAAGATTCCGGTACAACAGGTTGCATGGCTGAGCAAAGGTCAGATGGGCGTGTCACCGTGGACTGACAAGGCGCTACAGGCTGTATTTTCAGATGAGGTGGTTAAGAATAAGCGCAATACCCCGGCGATAGAAATTGCACCGAATACACTGCTTGCTGCGAGGGTATTGGAACATAAGCCGGAAAGTGTTTCGCCATTGGCTGAGGTTGCTGCATCTATCAGGCAAAAATTGCAGCGCCAGCAGGCGCAAGAGTTGGCGATTAAGCAGGGCAAGGCTAGCTTGGCGCAATTGCAGCAAGGCGATAGCGTAAAGGTTGAATGGAAGGCGGCACAGTCTGTTTCACGCTCTCAGCACACTGCACTGGATAATGAATTTACCCGCCGCATATTCCAGGCGAATGTCGCCAAGCTTCCTACCTATGTAGGCCTGGAAAATGTGCAGGGCGGATATATGCTGGCGCGCATTGATTCAGTTAAAGAGGTTGAGTCGATAGAAGATGGCAAGCGTGCGAGATATATGCAGCAGTTGCGCCAGATGACCGGAGATGAGCTATTGCAGGCGTATATTGCGGATGCAAAGAAACATGCCAGCATCGACATTGCCTCCAGTTTTGCAGAAGAAAAGAATAACTAGTCAATTGGAGTGGTAGTTCAGTTGGTTAGAATACCGGCCTGTCACGCCGGGGGTCGCGGGTTCGAGTCCCGTCCACTCCGCCAATATAAGAGAATTCAAATTTTTTATCAGATCGAATGTGCATAGGCCTGATGCCATGGCTCTGATGAAAAAGGCGAAAAAAAAAGCCACCTGCAAGGTGGCTTTTTTGCGTGCGCCTGGCCGGGGCTGCGGGGTTAAACTGATTTTTCGGCATGTTTTTACATATCGTCACCATAGCTGGATAAGCGTTGTGTCGCATCGGGTTGTGGCAATCGTATATAATATTTATCTGGTTATTTATGCGGTAGTGAGTGGCTATGCTGGAAGTGACAAATTGCCGGGAATTCCCGGATGCTTGAAGTGACGGGCCTTTCCTGCGCGCGCGGTGAACAACCATTGTTTGCCAATCTCAGCTTTGTGCTGAAGGCTGGTGAATTGATGCAAGTGCAAGGGGCGAATGGAAGTGGCAAGACTACTCTGTTGCGCACTCTGTGCGGCTTTATCCAGCCGCTCGCGGGTGAGATCAGGTGGCAGGGGGAAAGTATCCGCGACCTGGACGGGGAGTACCGCTCCGATATCATCTATCTGGGCCATTTGAATGCGATTAAGGATGAATTGAATGCGCTTGAGAATTTGCGTATCAGCAGCGCTCTGAGCGGTTGTGGGGTGAGCGACAGCGTCGCGATTGCAGCCTTGCGGCGCATGGGTTTGCGTGGACGTGAAACTTTTCCGGTGAAAGTGTTGTCACAAGGCCAGCGCCGCCGCGTAGCCTTGGCACGCCTGCTAGTTAGCAAAGCTCACCTGTGGATACTGGATGAACCGCTGACCGCACTGGATGTGGGCGCGGTTGGATTGATGCAAGGCTTGATAGGCGAGCACCTGGGCAAGCGGGGCATGGTTATTTTTACGACGCACCAAACGCTGGAAGTCGCAGGGGTGGAAATGCGCCGTCTGTCATTGTCATGAATAAATTATCGCTCCTTGGGTTGGTGAGTCTGGTAATTAAACGTGACTTGACGCTGGCAATGCGCAGGCGAGCAGATGTGCTGACAACGCTAATTTTTTTTGTGCTGGTTGTGAGTCTGTTTCCGCTAGCTGTTGGCTCAGAGATTGATATGCTGCGCAAGATGGCTCCCGGGGTGGTGTGGGTAGCGGCATTGCTGGCGTCCATGCTATCGCTGGGGCGTATGTTCTCAGCGGATTATCTGGATGGAACGCTGGAGCAAATGCTGCTTGTGCCACAGTCGTTGTCGATGTTGGTTTTAAGCAAGATTCTCGCGCATTGGATGTTATCCGGTTTGCCGTTGGTACTCATTGCGCCGGTGCTGGGTTTGCAGTTTGATATGTCTGGACCGTCGCTGTGGGTGTTGGTGCTGGCATTGCTGATCGGTACGCCGGTGTTAAGCATGATAGGCGCTTTCGGTGCTGCACTCACTTTGGGTTTGCGCGGTGGGGGAGTATTGGTGTCTTTGCTGGTATTGCCCTTGTGTATCCCGGTGCTGATTTTTGGCGCAGGTGCGGTAACCGCAATGACTAGCGGGGTGAGTCCTGCCCCCAACCTGTCACTGCTAGGTGCATTTTTACTAATGTCGCTGTTGTTTACGCCGTGGGTATCGGCGCAAGCTTTGCGTATTTCTATGGAATAACGTTTTGACTATAAACTGGTTTAAATATTCTGCACCCAGCACTTTTTACGTTCTTGCGGAGAAGCTGATCCCCTGGTTTGCATGGCCCGCTGCAGTGTTATTCTGCGTGGGCATGTATATCGGTTTCTTTGTTGCACCGACCGACGCGGTGCAGAGTGAAGCCTACCGCATCATATTCATTCATGTTCCCGCATCCATTTTATCCATGATCATTTATCTGGTGATGGCAGGTTATGCCGCATTGGGGCTGATCTTCAACACTCGCTTGTCATCGATGATGGCTACCGCGCTGGCGCCTACGGGCGCGCTGTTTGCCTTTATTTCGCTGTGGACAGGTGCGCTGTGGGGAAAGCCCATGTGGGGTGCCTGGTGGGTATGGGATGCGCGCCTGACCTCTGAACTGATCTTACTGTTTTTGTATCTCGGTTTCATAGCACTGCAGGCCTCGATAGAAGATCCGCGCCGTGCCGATCGAGCCGGTGCACTGCTGGCTATTGTCGGTTCGGTTAACGTGCCTATTATTTATTTTTCTGTGCAATGGTGGAATACCCTGCATCAGGGCTCCAGTGTCAAGTTGAGCGGAACAAGCATGCACATTGCGATGCAGCAGGCCATGTTTACCATGCTAGCTGCGATGTGGCTTTATGTGATTGCCATCGCCTTGCTGCGTGTGCGCAGCATTATTCTGGAACGGGAACGCAATACCCAGTGGGTAGCTGAATTGGCGGAGGTTAAGCAATGAACTGGCTGGATTTTTTTGCGATGAAGGGCTATGCCTGGTATGTTTGGGGCTCGTACGGTGTCGCCTTGCTGGTGCTGGTTGTCGAAGTCATACTGGTACGTCATAGAAGAAAGATTACGCTGCAGCAGTTGCGCCAAAAGTACGCCGCAGAGAATGAAGTGAGTGATGCAAAGGATGAGGAATAATATGAAGCCGCGCCAAAAAAGATTGATGTTTATTTTAGCGGGAATCGCAATTCTCGGTTCCGCAGTCGGGCTTGTTTTGTATGCTTTGCAGAATAACGTCAGCCTGTATTTCACCCCGACCCAAGTCTATAACAAGGAAGCGCCGCAAGGGCGTAACTTCCGTATTGGCGGGATGGTAGTAGACGGCAGTGTCAAGCGTGAGAAAGACGGCCTGACGGTTTACTTCGATGTAACTGATACATCAAAAACGATGCAGGTAAAGTACAAAGGTATCCTGCCTGACCTGTTCAAGGAGGGCAAGGGCGTTGTAGCTCACGGCCAGCTGCAAGCGGACAACACTTTCCTGGCAGATGAAGTCCTGGCCAAGCATGATGAAAATTACAATGCAGCGGAAGTTGTGCAGGCCCTTGAACAGGCAAAGAAGTCGCAGTCGGCAGTTCCGGCAGCCGCACCCGCCGCATCTGAGTATCAAATACCCTCTACTAAATAATACGGTAAATAAACATGCTTCCAGAGATTGGTAATTTTGCTCTTGTCGTAGCGCTGGTATTGGCGTTTATTCAAGGTGTGCTGCCCATATTGGGCGCGGCTCGCGCCAACCCGGTCTTGATAAGCAGCGCGCGTCCGCTGGCATTCGGCCAGTTCGTGTTTGTCGCCATTGCATTTATTTGCCTGGTGCAATCATTTCTAGTTAATGATTTTTCTGTGCTGTATGTGGCACAGCATTCCAATTCCCAATTGCCGGCATATTTCCGCTTCGCTGCGGTGTGGGGCGGTCACGAGGGCTCCCTGTTGCTGTGGGCATTTATCCTGACCCTGTGGACGATAGCCGTTGCCAGTTTTAGCAGGCATCTGCCCGATGAAATGGTAGCGCGAGTGCTGGGCGTAATGGGCCTGATTTCGGTCGGCTTCCTGCTGTTTATGCTGTTCACTTCCAATCCATTTGATCGCCTGTTGCCTGCCGCTACGGATGGAAGGGATTTGAATCCCTTGTTGCAGGATATCGGTCTGGTGATTCATCCGCCCATGCTCTATATGGGCTATGTAGGTTTTTCAGTGGCATTCGCGTTTGCGCTTTCTGCGCTGCTGTCCGGCAAGCTGGATGCAACCTGGGCACGCTGGTCACGTCCCTGGACAACGGTGGCATGGGTATTCCTGACACTGGGTGTGGCATTGGGCAGCGGCTGGGCGTACTACGAACTGGGCTGGGGTGGCTGGTGGTTCTGGGATCCAGTGGAGAACGCCTCATTCATGCCGTGGCTGGTTGGCACCGCACTGATACATTCGCTGGCAGTGACGGAAAAGCGCGGTGCGTTCAAAAGCTGGACCCTGTTGCTTGCCATTGCAGCATTTTCGCTCAGCCTGCTGGGCACCTTCCTGGTGCGCTCCGGTGTGCTGACTTCGGTGCACTCATTCGCCACAGACCCCAGGCGCGGCATATTCATTCTGTCATTCCTGGTTGTTGTGATCGGCGCATCGCTGCTGTTGTTTGCATGGCGTGCACCCAAGATTGGTCTGGGCGGCAAGTTCGATCTGATTTCACGTGAGTCCTTGTTGTTATCCAACAATGTGCTGCTGGCTGTGGCCGCAGCTTCGGTATTTTTAGGCACACTGTACCCCTTGTTTGTAGATGCCCTTGGTTTCGGCAAGATCTCCGTAGGCCCACCCTATTTCAACACCGTGTTTGTGCCCATCATGGTACCCATGGTGCTGATGATGGGTTTGGGACCGGTTGCGCGCTGGAAACAGGCCAGTGTTCCTGAGCTGTGGGTACGTGTGCGCTGGGCGTTTGCTGCCAGCTTGATCATTGCCTTGCTGCTGCCACTGGTATTGGGCAAGTGGACACCGATGATCGCTCTGGGCCTGATGCTGGCTCTCTGGATAATCACCACCGTGGCAGCTGACCTGTATAAACGAATCAGCGGGCGCGAGGACAGCGTGCTGCAGCGTTTCAAGAACCAGTCACTCAGCTACTACGGCATGCAGCTGGCGCACCTCGGCGTGGCAGCATTCATTATCGGTGTGACGATGGTGAAGGGCTACGAGACGGAGCGCGATGTGCGCATGGATATCGGTGATACGGTTGAGGCAGGTTCCTATGTATTCCGCTTTGACGGTGTGCGCGAAATGGAAGGCCCCAACTACCACGCCTACCAAGGGCGCGTGACCATCACCAGGAATGACAGACTGATTACACAGTTATATCCTGAAAAGCGTACTTACAATGCTTCGGGCATGCCGATGACCGAGGCCGCAATTGATACCGGTTTTCTGCGCGATCTGTATGTTTCGCTGGGCGAGCCGATACCGGACAGCGATGGCGCGTGGGCGGTACGCGTTTATCACAAGCCATTTATCGACTGGATCTGGGCAGGTTGCCTGATGATGGGATTGGGGGGTGTGCTGGCAATCAGTGACAGACGTTATCGCATTCATGCCCGAAAAAGCAAAGCAGTAGAAGCCTTGGCTGAGCTGAAAGGGGAAGCCGCATGATGCGTTTTATTCTGCCGTTTGTAATATTTATCGTGCTTGCAGTGTTTTTATTTGTCGGCTTGAAACTTGATCCTCGCGAAGTGCCTTCTCCTCTGGTTGGCAAACCGGCACCTGCTTTTGTACTGCCTCAGTTGCATAAACCGGGCAATCAGTTTTCGCCAAATGATATGAAGGGTAAGGTCTGGTTGCTCAATGTATGGGCATCCTGGTGCGTAGCGTGCGAAGCCGAGCATCCAGTGCTGATGGAATTGGCCAGCTTGAACATCGTGCCGATTTACGGCATGGACTACAAAGACAAGCGTGAAGCAGCATTAAATGTGCTGGAGCGGCGCGGGAATCCCTATGTGCTGACGGCGTCCGATGCTGATGGGCGCATCGGCATTGATTATGGCGTATACGGCGTGCCTGAAACGTATGTCATCGATAAGCAGGGCGTAATTCAGTATAAGCAGATCGGCCCGGTCACACCGCAGAATCTCAGGGAAACGATACTGCCACTGGTTGCTGAACTGGAGAAGAAATAATGCGTATTTTCATAATCCTGCTATGCCTGTTGCCGTTGTATGCACATGCCGGAGAAGCGCGTGACATGGCCAAAGATCCGGTCATTGAAAAGCGCATGGTGGGTCTGGCAGAAAATCTGCGTTGCCTGGTGTGTCAAAACGAATCGTTGGCCAGTTCACATGCGGAACTGGCAGAGGATCTGCGTCGCGAAGTGCGCGAGCTGATGCAGAAGGGCATGTCTGATCAGGAAATAAAAGATTATCTGGTGGCCCGTTATGGTGATTTTGTCTTGTATGAGCCCCCTGTAAAAGGTTCTACCCTGTTGCTATGGCTGGGTCCTTTTGTATTGTTAATGGGCGGTTTGGGTGTGCTGGTTTTCCAGTTGCGCAAACGCCGCAAAACCGTGACAGAAACCACGCTCAGCCCGGAAGCCGAAGCCCGTGCTGCCGCCTTGCTTAACGACGAAAAGAGATAAGAAGCATGATTATATTTTGGATAATTTGCGCACTAATGCTGGTCATCGCTTTGTTATTCGTCGTGTTGCCTTTGTGGCGCGGCAGTTCGAAAAAAGCTGTGGTGCAACGTGACAGTGCCAATCTGGAAATTTTTCGCGACCAGATCGCGGAAATGGATGCGGATCTGCGCAACGGTTTATTGACGCAAGAGATGTATGAACAGGGCAAACGGGAACTGCAATCCCAGCTGCTGGATCAGGTCGGGGAAGTTAAAGGCACGAGCCAGGCTTTGGTACGCAATCCGCTCAAAGCGCTGGCACTTGCCTTGACAGTTTTGTTGCCAGTAACAGCCATAGGCGTGTACTGGAAGTTGGGCAATCGCCACGCCTTGTTGCAGCAAGAGAGTATCGTCAGCGCAGAGGGATTTAATGGTGTTCGTTCTGAAGCTGCACTCAAGGCGCTGGAAGAGGAGCTGGCGTCCAAACCGGATGACGCTGAAGGGTTATTGCTGTTGGCACGCTCTTATAGCGAACGGGAACGTTATGCTGATGCCGCACAGGCTTACGACAAGTTGACCAGACTTATACCGAATGAAGCACAGCTTTGGGCGGATTACGCCGATGCGCTGGCAATGGTCTCCGGCAGGACTTTGGCCGGCACTCCCACGAAGTTGCTTAACAAAGCTCTGGCGCTTGATCCGGATAACTTTAAGGCACTGGCGCTATCAGGTTCAGCTGCGATGGAACGGGGCGATTACGAGCTTACCGTGCGCTACTGGGAGAAGCTGTTGAAGATGATACCGAAAGACGATGAAAACGTTAAAATTGTCGAGGGTGGCATTCAACAGGCAAAAGTATTGATGGCGCAGAAAAATGGCGGGAAATCTCCGGCCACAGCTCAGCGCTCATTTGGAGAGAAGCAGGCACAAGCCGTGCAGGGTAAGGAGGCGATCACTGGTACGGTCGCCCTGACTGATGCCCTAAAGGCTCAGGCCAACCCGAACGACACCGTGTTTGTACTGGTGCGTGCAGCAGAAGGGCCCAAGATGCCGCTGGCGATCGTGCGCAAGCAGGTTAAGGATTTGCCTTTGAAATTCACTTTGGATGACAGCACCTCCATGTCGCCACAAATGAAGGTGTCGAATTTTGATCAGGTAGTTGTGATTGCGCGAGTATCGAAGTCCGGCAATGCAATGTCACAGCCCGGCGATTTGCAGGGCATGAGTGTGATCGTCAAGCCTGGCACTACCGGACTGAAACTCAGTATCGACAAAGTCGTACCTTGAAGATCGAATAGGTTGCGATGGAAATAAAAAACCCGCATATTTGCGGGTTTTTTTATAAAGAAAATTCTTGTTTTCACTTCACTTTGCAATGGGCGAGGGCATGTTTTTTAAAGCTTCCATTTCTTTTTCTGTCAGTACCTTAATTAAAGCTTTGTAACCGCCTGCCAGGGAAAAGCTGCGCTCATATCCCAAAGACCTGAGTATGCGGGCTGCGTGCATGCTGCGGCGACCGCTATTGCAGAAACACAGCAGGATACAATCTTTAGTGTAATGCAAGCGATTGATGCTTGACAGAAAGTGCTGCACATCCAGATTGTCTGGCGTGTCCCCATCCAGTATCTCATGTTCTTCTTCGGTCATTTGGTGACCCAGTAATTGTTTGAAACGGAACAAGGGGAGGGAACAGGAACCCTGAATTTCACCTTCCATTTCCAGTTCGAATTTTTGTCTGACATCAATCAGGCAAACCAGCTTCAAACGGATCAGCTCAAGTACAGTAGGAACGCTAATTTCCAGCATGGAATCAGGTATGTGCTCTGTTATTTTTATAGGTGGCATGATTACTGGGGCTGAAAGAAGAAATATATTTTCAAATTTTACTATATAGATTGTTAATTGGCTAATTTGACTGGCAATTATTAATTGCTTCGCACCCTATCAATTTGCATCAGTGGCTGAGATACTGCGTTTGCATGGTTCTGGATATTAAATTCAGTTAACCTTTTGTGATGATAATAAGAGGTATTTATGAATGAAAGAATTCGCCGCATTCTTGACCAGATCGATGCTCTTGAAAATGAAATTCAGTCAGAATTGATTGAGCAGCGGAGTAAATTTTTTTATCAAATTCAGGGCAGGCGCATAGAATTCGAACGCTCCATCAAAGAGACGCACCGCAGTATCAGGGTGAGTGTTTTTCGCTGGTTTATGACCGTGCGCCCACAGAACTATCTTACTGCGCCCATCATCTACGGCATGGTTGTGCCATTAGTTGTTTGTGATGTATGCATCATGCTGTATCAACTGACCTGCTTCCCAATTTATGGCATTCCCAAAGTGCGGCGATCTGACTATATTTCGTTTGATCATCGACATTTGGCCTACCTGAACATCATTGAAAAATTCAACTGCGTTTATTGCTCATATGGCAATGGTATTATGGGCTATGCGTCCGAGGTCATTGCACGAACCGAGCAGTATTTCTGCCCCATCAAACATGCGCAAAAGATATTGGGAAAACATGCTCGCTATCAATATTTTCTGGACTACGGCGAAGCGGAAGATTTGCACCGAAAACTTGAGGAGATCCGCACTTCACTCATCAATGAAAATGGAAACTCGGCAAATTCATAATATATTTTTATTCAAACAAGGAAATACAAATGGCTATCCGTTCGTTTAAAGGGAGTACGCCCAAGCTCGGTGCTGGTGCCTATGTCGATGACAGTGCCGCTGTTATCGGTGATGTTGAATTGGGCGAAGATGCGTCCATCTGGCCTATGTGCTCAATCAGGGGCGATGTGAATTCAATTCGCATCGGTGCGCGCAGCAATATCCAGGATGGCAGCGTCATCCACGTAACCCACCGCTACAGCGAATTGCCCGAGGGCAATGCCGCGCGTATCGGCAGCGACGTGACGGTGGGTCACAAGGTGATTTTGCATGGCTGCACGGTGGAAGACCTGTGTTTGATCGGAATGGGTTCGGTGATACTGGATGGCGCGATTATCCGTTCGAAGGTGCTGCTGGGAGCAGGGTCTCTGGTGCCCGAAGGCAAAGACCTTGAGGGCGGCTATCTGTGGCTGGGGCGTCCGGCGAAAAAGGTGCGCGAATTAACCGAGCAGGAATTGAAGTGGTTTGAATATTCGGCAATCCACTATGTCAAACTCAAGAATGACTACATGCCGTAGCCTGTTTAACCCAGCATCGCTTTCAATCTTGCCAGTTTTGCCATTCCCTCATCCTTGCTGACTTCAGGCGCACTGCCTGCAGGAACTGCTCCCGCAAAAATCACATCGTCAGCGGGAAGCTCTTTCAGGAAGCGGCTGGCTTCACAGTTTTGCCACTCCTTGCCACGCCTACGTTTGATGCAGTAACTGATATGCAGCGAGCGCTGGGCGCGGGTGATGCCGACATACATCAAACGGCGCTCTTCCTCGATTTGTTCCGGCGCTTCGCTGCGCTGGTGCGGCAGTACACCTTCTTCCACTCCTACCATGAACACATGGCCGAACTCCAGCCCCTTGGCTGCATGGAGCGTGGAGAGGGAGACCGCATCAGCTTCTTCCTCTCTTGACTCCAGCAGGTTCATCAGTGCGATGGTTTGCGTCATGGCCAGCAGGGTTTTTTCGTCGGCAGCTGATTTTCGATTGATCCAGCCGACAAAATCGGACACGTTTGACCATTTGCTTTCGGCCTGTTTGGGCTCATGGCTGTCGAACAACCATGCCTCGTAATCAATAGCGCTCATCAGATCGGCCAGAACAGGTGTGCATTCTTCCTTGCCGGCGCGTTCTTGCATACGGTTGATAAATTTGCAGAAAGTGAGCAGTTCTTCATGTTGGCGCGGGGGCAATTGCTGCTCCATTGCGCTTTCAAATGCCGCTTCAAAAAGGCTGATGTTGCGTGTGCCCGCATAGCTTGCCAGTTTTTCCAGGGTCTGGTTGCCGATGCCACGCCTAGGGGTGGTGATGGCGCGGATAAACGCCGGATCATCGTCCGGATTGGCTATGAGGCGCAGGTAGGCGACCAGATCCTTGATCTCGGCGCGCTCAAAAAATGAGGTGCCGCCGCTCACCGTATAGGGTACGTTCTGCGCGCGTAATTGTTCCTCGAAGCCGCGCGACAAATGGTTGCTGCGATACAGGATGGCGTAATCGGCAAAGCGTGTGCGGTGCTCGAATTTATGTGCAAGCAATCTCAATACGACCGACTCTGCTTCGTGTTCCTCGTCTTTGGCCGCGAAGATGCGCACCTGATCGCCCAGGCCGTGCTCACTCCACAGATTTTTATCGAACAGTTTGGTATTGTTTTTGATGAGATGGTTCGCGCTTTGCAGAATGCGCTGCGAGGAGCGGTAATTCTGTTCCAGTTTAACCACTTTCAAGTTAGGGTAATCGCTTTGCAGATTCTGAATGTTGGCGGTGCTGGCACCGCGCCAGGCATATATAGACTGATCGTCATCGCCCACTGCAGTAACCGCTGCACGCGGCCCTGCCAGCAATTTCATCAGTTGGTACTGGCACGCATTGGTGTCCTGATATTCGTCCACCAGTATGTAGCGCAAGCGCTGCTGCCAGCGCAACAGTGCTTCGGGAAACTGATTGAACAGGTCGACCGGCAGACGTATCAAGTCATCAAAGTCCATTGCCTGATAGGCGCGCAAGGTTTCCTGATAGCGCGCGTAGAGCAGGGCGATGCGCTGCTCGGCTTCGGTTTCAACCAGGCTTGCGGCCTGCTCCGGGGAAATGAAACCGGCCTTCCAGTTTGACATCATGCTTTGCGCCATGCGGATGTCCTGCTTGTCCGGCGCGCCCAGTAATTCGCTGATTATTTTGCCGGTATCTGCGGTGTCAAAAATCGAAAATTGTTTCTTATAGCCGAGCAAACCCGCTTCTTCGCGCAGAATCTGCATTCCCAGCGCATGGAAGGTGCAGATGGTCATGCTTTTCGCATCTTTTCCTGCGAGCAGCTTGCCGACGCGTTCGCGCATTTCGTTAGCGGCCTTGTTGGTAAAGGTGATCGCCGCAATATTGCGCGGAGAATATCCGCATTTTTCCACCAGGTATGCTAATTTTTGTACGATGACACGTGTTTTTCCACTGCCAGCACCAGCCAGCACCAATATGGGGCCGTCCAGATAAGTTATGGCTTCGCGTTGAGCAGGGTTGAGTGTAGTGAGCATGAATTATGAGTAATGGCGGGATTCGGGAAAAGATTCCATTTCAAGATGAATATTTTAGCCCGTATCGAGAGTTGTTTTTACCCATATTATCCAGATATAAACAAGAGATAATGTTTGCGTTGCTGCAGGGATGCTGAGTCTCCTGAAAAGAGATCATTTCACTGAATGTAAGGCGAACAAAAACATCTCCTTGAGAGACGATGACTGAATTTCTGGATGGGATGCTACAGGTTTGCTGAATTTTTTGGCTCCCCGACCTGGATTCGAACCAGGGACCTGCGGATTAACAGTCCGTCGCTCTACCGGCTGAGCTATCAGGGAATTGACAAGCCGGCATAATACTTAATCCGGTCACTTCGGTCAAGGATTAGTCTCAAACATTATTGGATAATTTCAGTTGGGCTGCCGGCACCGGTCAGAATTTTAATATTTCGCGGGACTGTGAATGATAGAATACTACGCATTAAATTAATAAGTTGAGTGGCCATTTTGGCCAGCTCAGGCAGGTGCGCAGCATTCGAGTGATATGTCTAAAAATGGATAAGAAAACTGTTTTCGTAAAGACCAATACGGGTGAAAGTGAAGTGAGCGGCCAGAGCGATGCGCTTTACGGTGACGCCAAGCGTATTCTGTTTTTGGTTGATGATGAATCTACCGTTGGCGAAATTTCAAAACGCGCCCCGCCCAGTTTGCGAGAGGCATTAGACAATGTATTGCAGGAACTGGTAGATGGCGGCTATATCAGGGATGCGCGAGCGCCGGTCAATGTGCCGCAAAAACCAAGTTTAAAAATGGCGACGCCCGGTTTAAAGATGGCAACGCCGAAAGCTGCACCATCATCCGCAGCGACTCCCGGTGCCGCACCACCGTCCATAGCCAAGACTGCGATGCCACCACCCGAGCCAAAGCAAGGGGAGCCTGCTGGAGCAGGCAAGAGTGCAGATCTGGATTTCTCGTTCATTACCTCAGGAGCCGGTTCCAGCGAAGCCGATGCAAAAGTCGCCAAAGAAAAAGCACAGGCTGAAGCTGCGGCCGAGGCGGAAGCTCCAGCTAAGGCCGGGCAAGCTGGGCAGGCCGCTCAAGTCGAAGCCGCCGCAAAGGCAGCCAAGCTGAAGGCTTATGAAGACGCAAAGGAAAAAGCCAAAATTGAAGTGGCAATGAGAGCTCGAATTGAAGCAGAAATCCGGGGGAAAAATGAGGCCGAGTCGGCACGACTGAAAGCAGAGCAGGAAGCGCTGAAAGCGCGTACCGAGCTTGAGGCAAGCAAAGCCAGAGTGGAAGCCGAAGTGCGTGCACGTATTGAAGCTGAAGCGAGAGTGAAGCAGGAGCTTGAGGCGGCCCAAGCCAAAGCCGAGGCAGAAATGCGCAGTCGGCTTGAGGCAGAGGAGCGGGCCAAAGCCGAAGCCGAGGCGCGTGTAAAACGGGAGGCAGAGGCCGAGCGTTTAAGAATTGAGAAAGAACAAGCTGAACTGGAAATTGCCAGAGTCAAGGCTGAGGCCGAGATAAAAATGCGTGCCGAAGCCGAGCGTTTGAGGATTGAGAAAGAGCGAGCCGAACTGGAGCTCGCCCGAGTCAAGGCAGAAGCCGAGATCAAAATGCGTACCGAAGCTGAGTTGCGCGTCAGGGCTGAAGTGGAGGCGCGCCTTAAAGCCGAATCGCTTGCCAGACAGGCTGAGCTACGCAGCGCGCAACAGGATATGCCGACAGCAAAGGAAGAGCATGTCGATCCAGCAGAAAAGCTCAGGCAGTCTTTTGTCGAGTCGTTTGGGCAAGACAAGGGGAAGCCGAAATCAGGTCCTTTAAACTTCAAGCTGGATAAATTTACCTTGGCGGATACAGGAAAAATGCCAGCCGCAACTTTAAAGCAGCAAACTGCAACCGCGTCAGCGGGAGGTGGATCCAAGGTTAAAGCGGCGATAGAACAAAGAGCGCAAAAGGAAGCAGAAGACCTGAGGGTTAAGGCTGAACAGGACGCTGCCCAGTTGAAAGCGCAGCAGGACGAAGCTGCACGTATCAAGGCAGAGCAGGAGTCGCTCCGCCTGAAGGCCGAGCAAGAAGCATATCGTTTAAAAGTGACACAGGAGGAAGCAAAGGCAAAAGCCGATGCCGATGCGAAAAAACTGACTGAGCAACAGGCAAAACAATGGGAAGAAGCGCAACGGCGAGCCGCTACCCAGGCACAGGCCGAAAAAGAACGGCAGGCCCAGCAGTCTGCCGAAGCAAAGATTAGTTCTCAAAAGAAAACTGCAAGAACTCCACGGAAACCGCTGCCGATTGGCAAAATAGTATCGGGCTTGTTTGTAATGGCGTTAATCGCGGTGGCCGTGCTGCCTTATGTCTGGCCACTGGATGAGTACATTGCGCCGTTGGAAAGGGAGATTTCTGTACAACTCAATCAGCCGGTGCAGATTAAGAAAATTAGTGTGGCTTTATTGCCATTGCCCAGACTTGAGTTACACAACCTGTCTGTTGGCAAGGGGCAAGAGTTGAAAGTTGGAGATGCAGTGTTGAATTTTGATTTCTCTGCATTGTTTGCGCCGACCAGATCGATAAGCAAAATGGAGTTGAGCAATGTTAATTTGAGCGCTGCGTCTCTGGATAAAGTTCTGCTCTGGTTGCAGGCGGCCGGTGGAAATGAGAGATATCCTGTGACGCGGATGGAGTTGAAGGGTGTGCAGATTAGCGACGGTGAAATCAGGCTGCCCCTGTTCAAGGGCAGGGCTGATTTTGATTTGCAAGGCAAGTTCAGCAAGGCGGATTTGAAAAGTGAGGACGACAAATATGGTCTTGAACTGCAATCACTGCAAAATGGCTTGCAGCTGGCGTTAAATATCCATGAGGGCAGTTTGCCGATTCTGTCAAATTACAAGTTCAGTGACCTGAGTGCGAGTGGTTTCGTGGTCAACGGCGAGTTTGCTTTCGCTGATTTATTTGCGCATATCCATGGCGGAACGCTCACCGGCAAGGGGAAGCTCAGCTGGTCTAATGGCTGGAAGTTAGAGGGTCAGTTAAATGCAAAAAGTCTCGAGCTGCAGAGCATGTTCCCGAATTTTGGGGTGACAGGGCAATTGTACGGAGATGTGAATCTTTCCATGTTCGGCAACATACTGTCGCAACTGGATAAAGACCCTCGTCTGGAAGGTACTTTTGAAGCTAGAGATGGCGTGATCAACAAGCTGGATATCGATACCGTTGCTCGCTTCGGTTCACGTCAGGGTGGTGGCGGACGCACCAGTTTCACTGAATTGAGCGGTACCTTAAAAGCTGACAATCGTAGCCAGCGCTTCTATCTGAACAAAATTGCAGCAGGGTCGGTCAGTGGCAGTGGTCTTGTTGAAATTGATTCAAATCAAGAGCTTGCAGGGAAGTTGCTGGTGGACGTCAGGGGCGTGGATAAAGGCAGTGTACCGATGCAATTGTCCGGTTCGCCAACGCAGCCGTTGCTGCAAGCCGGGCGCTAGCCGCCATGGACATCTGTTTTCTGGGTGCAACAGGAACAGTCACCGGCTCCAAGTATTTGGTCAGCAGTGGCTCAACGCATATTCTGGTGGACTGTGGCCTGTTCCAGGGGCTGAAGCAACTGCGCCTGCGTAACTGGGACAGGCCGCCGATAGACCTCTCCATACTGTCAGCTGTCGTGCTTACCCACGCGCATATCGATCACAGCGGCTATCTTCCGCTGCTGGTCAAGCATGGTTTCAAAGGCAGTGTATATTGCAGTTCTGCCACGCGCGATCTATGCTCCATCCTCTTGCCCGATAGCGCACGCCTGCAGGAAGAACAGGCTGAGTATGCCAACCGTCATGATTTTTCCAAGCACCACCCCGCCTTGCCGCTATACACCGAGCAAGATGCTGAACGGGCCTTGCAGCATCTGGTCGCTGTCGAGTTCAAACAGGAAATTTTGCTGGGCGAGATGACATTGCGCCTGTACCCGTCAGGTCACATTCCGGGCGCAGCCAGCGTTGAGTTGCGCGACCAGCATACCGGCATCACATTTTCTGGCGATATTGGACGGCCTGACGATCCCATCATGAACCCGCCCACGCCGCTGGAAGGCACGGATTATCTGGTGCTGGAGTCTACCTATGGCAACCGCAAACATCCCCCGGCGGATGCACAGCAGCTGCTGGGGGAAATCATCAACCGCACCGCGCAGCGTGGCGGAGTCGTAGTCATTCCTGCTTTCGCAGTGGGACGCACGCAGATGTTGTTGCACTATATCCGCCTATTGAAAGATGCGGGCACAATCTCCGATTTGCCGATCTACCTGAATAGCCCGATGGCTGTCGATGCGACGGATATTTTTTACCGTCATCATCTGGAGCACAGATTGTCACTGAAAGAATGTGAAGCTGCATGTGGCGTGGCGAAAATCGTGCGCACAGCCGAAGAATCCAAGGCACTAAACAGGAGAAAGGGGCCCATGGTTATTATCGCCGGCAGCGGCATGGCCACCGGCGGCAGGGTCGTGCATCACCTGAAAGCGTTTGCACCCGATCCGAAAAATACTATTTTGTTTGCCGGCTTTCAGGCTGAGGGTACGCGCGGTGCGGCGATGTTGAAAGGCGCCACAAGCATCAGGATACACGGCGAAGACATACCGGTGCTGGCGCAGATCGAATCGATCGATAGTCTTTCTGCGCATGCCGATTACAGTCAGATTCTTGAGTGGCTGAAGAAAATGAAGAAGGCGCCGCGCCAGGTTTTTGTGACCCACGGCGAACAGGAGGCCGCAAACGCCATGGTCCGGCATCTTGAGGAAGAGCTGCATTGGACAGCACGCGTGCCTGAATATATGGAAATTGTGCAGCTGAAATAAAAAGGCCATGCAACAGCACGGCCTATTAAATTTAAACGGGCAAACTAACTAGGCGAGCGCTTTGGCAATTCTTTCAAGTGCTTTTGTGAGGTTGTCCATCGAGGTGGCGAACGACAGGCGAATATAGCCTTCGCTGCCAAATGCAGAGCCCGGTACCACAGCCACCTCCGCCTGCTCCAGCAGGTACTCCGACAGCGCAACGTCGGTGGCGGCCTTGATTGTACCTTTGGCATGCAGCGTGGCTATGGCGCCACGCGCATCAGGGAAGGCATAAAATGCGCCGCCCGCCATCATGCATTTCAGTCCGGGAATCTTGTTTAATCCATTCACTACAAACACATGGCGTTCGCGGAAGGCTTTAATCATCGGCGCGAGGCAGCTCTGGTCGCCATTGAGTGCGGCTTCAGCAGCTACCTGTGAGATGGAGGTGGGGTTGGAGGTGCTTTGTGACTGCACGTTTTCCATTGCGGTGAGAATGTGTTCCGGGCCGGCGGCATAGCCGATGCGCCAGCCTGTCATTGCATAGGCCTTGGACACGCCGTTCAGAACCAGAGTACGTGGATACAAATCAGGGCAGGCATTGAGGATGTTGACGAATTTGGCATCGGTCAGCGCGATATGTTCATACATGTCATCGGTGGCGATCAGCACGTGCGGATGTTTGCGCAGCACTTCCCCCAGCGCTTTCAGATCTTCCAGTGTATAGACTGCGCCAGACGGGTTGCTGGGGCTGTTGATCACCACCATCTTGGTGCGGAGGGTGATGGCGGCGCTGAGTTGCGCAGGGGTCATTTTGAACCCCTGTTCGATGCCTGCCTGCACAATCACCGGTTTGCCTTCCGCGATGATCACGATATCGGGGTAGGACACCCAGTAAGGTGCGGGAATAATCACCTCGTCGCCGGGGTTGATCACTGCCAGCGCCAGGTTAAAGAAGCTTTGTTTGCCCCCGCATGACACCAGTATCTGCTTGGGTGTGTAGTCGAGGCCGTTATCCCGCTTGAATTTGGCGATAATTGCCTGTTTCAGTGTGGGGATACCGCCTACTGCGGTGTATTTGGTGAAGCCCTTGTTTATTGCATCTATGGCTGCAACTTTTATATGTTGGGGCGTGTCGAAATCGGGCTCGCCTGCTCCCAATCCGATAATGTCTTTGCCTTCTGCCTTGAGTTTGGCCGCCCGCGCAGTGACCGCGAGAGTCGGGGAGGGTTTAATAGCTTGAACGCGTTTGGAGAGTGGCAAGATGGCGATCCTTATCTGTCTGTTTGTTCTATCTGGCGCGGCACTGCCGCATGTTAAACTGTATTGTTTTATTTTTCGAAATTATACCCGTGATTAAAACCTTTCCCAATAGCCCCTATATATTGCACCAGCCGTTTGAACCGGCCGGCGATCAGCCCGTTGCGATTGCGCAACTGGTGGAGGGGATACGCGACGGCCTGTCATTTCAGACGCTGCTGGGGGTAACCGGGTCGGGCAAGACTTTCACCATGGCCAATGTCATCGCGCAGATGGGGCGGCCCGCCATCGTGATGGCACCCAACAAGACGCTGGCGGCGCAGCTGTATTCTGAATTTCGTGAGTTTTTCCCGGAAAATGCGGTGGAGTATTTCGTCTCCTACTACGACTACTACCAGCCGGAGGCCTATGTGCCTTCGCGCGACATGTTTATCGAGAAGGATTCCAGCATCAACGAGCAGATCGAGCAGCTGCGCCTGTCTGCGACCAAATCGTTGCTGGAACGGCAGGATTCCATCATTGTGGCGACTGTTTCTGCCATTTACGGTATCGGTGACCCGGTGGATTACCACGGCATGATTCTGCACCTGCGCCAGAACGAAACTGTGCCGCAGCGCGAGATCATCAAGCGCCTGACCGACATGCAGTACGAGCGCAATGATATCGAGTTCACGCGCGGCCACTTCCGCGTGCGCGGCGATGTGATCGACATTTTTCCGGCGGAAAGCAGCGAACATGCGTTGCGTCTGACGCTGTTCGACGACGAGGTCGAGAGCCTGTCGCTGTTTGATCCGCTTACCGGGCAAATCCTGTCCAAGGTGCCGCGCTACACCGTCTATCCGTCCAGCCATTACGTGACCCCGCGCAGCACCACGCTGCGCGCAATTGACCAGATCAAGATCGAGCTGGCAGAACGCATTGCGTTTTACCAGAAGGAAAACAAGCTGGTGGAAGCGCAGCGCATCGAGCAGCGCACGCGCCACGACCTGGAAATGCTGATCGAGATCGGCTTCTGCAAGGGCATCGAAAACTACTCGCGTCACCTTTCGGGGCGCAATGCCGGCGATCCGCCGCCCACGCTGCTTGACTACCTGCCACCGGATGCGCTGATGTTCCTCGATGAAAGCCATGTCACCATTCCGCAGATAGGCGGCATGTACAAGGGCGATCGTGCGCGCAAGGAAAATCTGGTGAACTATGGTTTCCGCCTTCCTTCGGCGCTGGACAACCGCCCCTTGCGCTTTGACGAATTCGAAAAGGTCATGCGCCAGAGTGTGTTTGTTTCGGCCACCCCCTCAACCTACGAAGAAGAGCATGCCGGGCAGGTGGTGGAGCAGGTGGTGCGTCCGACCGGCCTGGTTGATCCGCTGATAGAGGTGCGCCCTGCCACCACGCAGGTCGATGACCTGATGTCGGAAATCACCCTGCGCATCAAGGAGGGCGAGCGTGTGCTGGTGACGACACTGACCAAGCGCATGTCGGAAGACCTCACCGATTACCTGTCCGAGCACGGCATCAAGGTGCGCTACCTGCATTCCGATATTGAAACGGTGGAGCGCGTGGAGATTATCCGCGACCTGCGTCTGGGCGTGTTCGATGTACTGATCGGCATCAACCTGCTGCGCGAAGGCCTGGATATTCCCGAGGTGTCGCTGGTGGCAATACTGGATGCGGACAAAGAAGGCTTCCTGCGCTCGCGCCGCTCGCTGATTCAGACCATAGGCCGCGCCGCGCGCCATCTGCATGGCAAGGCGATACTGTATGCCGACCGCATCACCGATTCCATGCGTTATGCGATCGACGAAACCGAGCGCCGCCGCAACAAGCAGCTTGCGCATAACGCAAAACACGGCATCACGCCGCTCAGCGTGACCAAGCGCATCAAGGATATTATCGAGGGTATGTATGAGCCGGACGCTGCGCGCAATCAGCTCAAGGCCGCACAAGCCGAAGCAAAATATCTGGCGATGAGCGCAAAAGATGTGTCAAAAGAAATTCGCCGTCTGGAAAAAGACATGCTGCATGCGGCGAAAAATCTGGATTTCGAACGCGCTGCGGGATTGCGTGATGAGTTGAAAAAACTCAGGGAGAGTGTGCTGTTTGAGCCAGGCAGCCTGTAGGCTGCATGTAGGGAACGGGTTATTTAAAACCGGGTTATTCAGTTTCCATTTCCAGATACACGCGGCTGGCATTGCCGCCTTTCAATAGCTCATAGTTTTCCAATTCGCGGAACGCGCTTTGATCCAGCGTATCGATTGCCTGCTGCAAATCGCTGCCTTTATCGTAAGACTTGCGCATGTGGTTGCGCAGCAGAACCAGATAGTCCCTGGTGTCATGTTGTGCTTTGCCTAAATCGCACACTTTGCCATGGCCGGGAATAATGACCTTGGGTTTGAGCTTCTCGAGTTCCTCGAATGAAGCAAGCCAATCCTTGCTGTTGCTGAATGGCAGCACACCCAGCAGGCGGTCAACATAAATATGGTCACCACTGAACAGGGTGCGTGATTTTGGCAACCACACCACTGCATCCCCCGGCGTGTGTCCGCCATGGAAAAATATAAGCTGAATTTCCTGTCCGCCAAGATGCAGTGTTTCTTTCTGTTCGAACAGCCGGTCGGGATAGACAATTTGCGTTCCGGCAAGCTTCTCGCGCAGCTCGGTTTTGAGCGCTGCCAGTTGTGATGCGCCGCGTTCCTCCATATCTGCACGTGCCCTGCGACTGGCAATGATTTGTGCGCCTTGCTCCTTGAAGTATCCATTGCCCAGCCAGCGGTGATCCTGCCCGCCAGTGTTGATCACATATTTGAGCGGCTGCTGCGTAATTTTTTTGATGGCGTTATGCATGGCTTTTGCCACCAGATAAGTGGGGCCGCTATCGACGACAACTATGCCGGCCTTGGTCACAATAAAGCCGGCATTGGCGTTCATGCCCTCGTTGTCATTGGTGCGCATGCCAGTCTCACCGATAAAGGCGTAAACGCCGGGTGCGACCTGGACAGACGAGAACTTCACGGCACAGGCTTCTGCGGTAAGCAGCGCAAAAATAAGTGCAGTAAATGCAAGAAAAATGGTTTTCCTGCAGGTCAGAGTGCTTTTCATAAGTTACCTCCAGAGTTAAATTTTTTGTTAGTTACGCATATTGCAGATCAAGGTTTATCTGCAATTATTATGCAGCTTCCATTTTTCTTCATGTCCCATGGCCTTGGCATAGTCTGGCACTTTGCAGCGCTCGGCTTCTGCAGCATCAATTGGTGATGCGGGTATGGATGTGGCGAGCGGCTGCCTCTGCTGCAAGTTTTGTGTGCCTGTACTGTAGAACCGTTGCGCGACGCTGCCCACCGAGAGTGCGAACACGAGCACCATGAAGATCTGAACTGTGCTTATCCCGGCCTTTTTAGCCAATGCCGCATCGCAGCTGTTACCGGGACAAAGCTGTGCCTGGTTCTTGTTGAAAAGACTGTAGACCTTGCAGCCCAGGCAGATGCCAAATGCGGCCTCACAAAACAGTAATGTCAGGCAAGCGGCGCAGACGATCAGATTGATCGGGCCGATCACGTTGTTGATCACTACCAGGTACAACATGGTCAGCGCCAGAGCAAATCCGATGGCCCAGGCAAAACGTTTTTGCGGCGCGCCCACATATTCGGCTTGCTGTTTGCGTACTATCCACTGCCCCACAATCAGAGTGGGAGCATAGCGCGGGTTGATGAAAATGCGAATGCCAAAATCAAACAGAAACGCGACCACAAATACCCGAGTAGGCTGAAAATTTCCCGTGAGCCAGGCATTCATGAACGCAATAATGGCGACAAGGAACAGCAGGCCCGCACTGGCTCGCACCGCGCGCTCATTGAGTACCGGTATGCCGTAACCTTCGATCGTCTCGCCAAATTTAAAAATACTATCCATCGCCTGTTCCTCTATGAATTTCTATGGTGCAAATATTACGCTTCACCGATTACAGGGTGTATGATTCTGATCATATGAAGGCAAGGGATATGCACAAACTACCAGTGGCACTTAAAGAGTTGTTACCCGAGAAGCTGGGGCAGGAATGTGTCTTTGTGCCATGTGTGAAGGGGGAGTGGTTAATTCAGCAAGGCAAGAAACCACAGCAAATGTTTTATGTAGCCAGTGGCGAGGTGGTTCTGCAGCGGCTGGGAACGCAGGGCGAAAACAGGGTGTTGCAGCGGGCGCGGCAATGTTTTGTTGCCGAGGCCAGCATTCAGTCTCCAAGTTACCACTGTGATGCAATGGTTACGGTATCAGGCGAGCTCGTTGCCATTCCGATTGAGCTTGTGAGGCAAGCTCTTCTGGCTGATCCGGCATTTGCCATGCGCTGGGTGGGGATGCTGAACAGGGAATTGAAACGGCTGCGAGCACAATGCGAGCGCTTGTCTCTCAAAGGTGTCCGCGATCGCCTGCTGCACTTGATAGAAAGCGAAGGTCAGTGCGGCAGACTGGCCTTGGGTGCAGGCCTGAAGTCGATAGCCCTGGAGCTGGGGGTGACGCACGAAGCTTTGTATCGAACCGTTGCAGAGATGGAAAAACAGGGGGTATTGCGCCGTGAAGCCGGACAATTGCTGGTCATCTAGCAGACAGCAAGGTTTAGCATTGTATTTTGTGTAATATACTGATTATATTTAATATTTTAACTAGGCTGAAAATAACGGGCGGTTCAATTAAATCAATGCGTTGCCAGGGATATTAGGCAGACTACTGGCGTTCTCCCGTCTGCAACCGCCACAGCGCAGCATAGCTTCCACTCCTCGCCAGCAGTTGCTCATGCGTACCGGACTCAACGATGCGCCCCTCTTCCAGCACATGAATCAGGTGCGCATGGCGCACCGTGGACAGGCGATGCGCGATGATCAGGCTGGTGCGCCCGACCACCAGGCGGTCGAGCGAGCGCTGGATGGCGGCCTCGGTTTCGTTGTCCACCGCCGACGTGGCTTCATCCAGAATCAGGATGGGCGGATTTTTCAGAATCGCGCGTGCCAGCGCCAGCCGCTGCCGCTGCCCGCCCGACAGCTTCATGCCGCGTTCGCCAACCTGGGTGTGGTAGCCCTGTGGCAGCGCAGAAATAAACTCATGCGCTTCCGCAGCTTTTGCTGCACTGATGATCTCCTGCTGCGAAATGTCGTTGGTGCCATAGGCAATATTTTCTGCCACTGTGGCGTCGGCCAGAAAGGTATCCTGGGCGACATAGCCGATGGCGCGGCGCAGGTCTTGCAGATTGATCTCGCCGATATTCTGTCCGTCCAGCTTGATCTGACCCTGCTGGGGTTCGTAGAAACGCAGCAGCAGCTTGATCAGGGTGCTCTTGCCGCCGCCGGTGCTGCCGACAAATGCCACACTTTCGCCGGCAGAAACGCGCAGGCTGATGCTGTCGATCGCGGCTACCCTGTCGTGATGGTAGGCAAACTTCACTTGCTCGAATTCCAGCTCACCGCGCACTTTGCCCGGGGGCAGATGCTTGCCCTCGTAGGGTATGGCGATCGGTGTCTGCAGCAGATCCATCACGCGCTGGATGGAAGCCATCGAGCGCTGGTAAAGATCGGTCATATCGGCAAGCCGCGTCAACGGCCACAGCAGGCGCTGGGTGAGGTAGACCAGCACCGAGTAGCTGCCCACGCCGATGTCGCCGTTCAGCGCCATGAAGCCGCCGTAGAGCAGCGTGACGGTGAAGCCGGCCAGTATCGCCATGCGGATTACCGGCGTGATCGCCGCTGACCAGCGTATCGCCTCTGAATTGCGCGCGCGATAGGCATTCGAGCCGCGGCGTATATGCTCTGCTTCAAACTCTTCCGCGGTATAGGCTTTGACGGTAGCGATGCCGGACAGGTTGTTGTTGAGCTGCGTCGCCAGCGATCCGGCCGCTTCGCGCACCGCGGTGTAGCGCGGTGCGAGGCGCGACTGGAACCAGAACGCGCCATAGAGGATGAAGGGAATGGGCATCAGGGCCAGAAAAGCGAGCGAACTGGTGATGTAAAAGAACACCGCGCCTACCATCAGCGAGCCGACAAACACCTGTATCAGGTCGTTGGCGCCGCCGTTGAGAAAGCGCTCCATCTGGTTGATGTCCTCGTTGAGTATGGACAGCAGATTGCCGGTACGATTGCGCTCGAAGTAGGCCAGCTCCAGCTTCTGCACATGCTGGTAGGCTTCCATGCGCATATCGTGCTGCAGGTTTTGCGCCAAATTGCGCCATCTCAGCTCATACAGATATTCGAACAGCGACTCAAATACCCAGATCAGCACGGTGATCAGCGCGAGCAGCATCAGCTGATCCTTGGGATCGGCAATGCCGATGCGGGCCAGGAACGAAGCCTTCTGATTGACCACGACATCGACCGCAATGCCGATCAAAATTTCCGGCAGGATGTCGAAAATCTTGTTGAGAACGGAGTAGATCGAGGCGATCACCACATCGCTTCGGTAGTGTCGGGTGTAGCTGAAGAGACGCTTTAAGGGGTGCATATATTCCGGACGATTTGATTATTGTTTTATATTTCCAGCGTCATGCACTTGCACGAACCGCCTGACTTGATGAATTCGGATACGTCAATTTCAATCACAGTGAAATTATACCGCTGCAGGGTTGCTTTTAATTCGCCGGAAGCACGGTACAAAATGATTTCATGATCAAGACACACCGCATTGCAGGCAAAATTATTCGCATCCTCATCCGATATCCAGATGACCTTGTCTCCAAGTTCATGCTGAATTGCAGCCACGCTGTCTGCTGAAAATGCTTTTTTATACGCGAGCACATAGCCGTCCGAAAGCGGGCAGAAGGCTGTATCCAGGTGATACCACCTTGGGTCAACCAGCTCGACCGAATTGATCTTGACCTGAAACGCACTGGAGATTTCGGTGACTGCAGCGGCATCGCTCCTTGGTCCGGAACCGAACCACAGTTCGCCATCCGCATCGAACAGCGCATCTCCGGCGCCTTCAAAGATCAGGTATGCAGGCATGGCAATAATCTGATACTCGTTATCCTGGAAGAATTTTTTGTAATGCTGTGACTCCCCCTGCCTTTCCGGGTGGCGAAACGCGGAAACGATCGCTTCCTTGCGCCGGTTTACAAGACCGGCATTGGCGGTAAATACCATGTCTGGTAGGCCGGCAACGGGCTCTATCAGCCTGATATTGGCTTTTTGAGAGAGTGCGTCGCGGAGTCTTTGCCATTGCCGGATTGCCAAGGGTTTGTCGACCTTGCCGATGTTTGCACTCATCCACGGATTGATGTCATAGATCACATCAAAATACCTGGGCCCACACATCAGAAAAGTTTTCATTGCTGCTCCCATGGTGTAGATGGATACGTGTTAAATTAGCAATAATTCATATTTTCCAATAGTAACCGGAAAAATATATGCGCTCCACAGTGGCCGGTGCCTGATTTGCAAATGCCAGCCAGGGTGACTTAATATTTAGACCGTACCATTCAACCGCAATGAATGTGTACATGAGAATGCGGGGAATTAGCTTGTTTGATGCGCTGACGACTTTTCAACTTTCTGCCAGCGCTGCCATTCTGGCGCTGGCTTTTCTGGTGCGCGGCGTTGCAGGTTTCGGTTCCGGTTTAATTGCGGTACCCCTGCTCAGTTTGATGCTGCCGCTTTCCCTGGTGGTGCCGCTGATGGTCTTGCTCGATTATACGGCCTCTCTCAGCCACGGCTTGGGCAATCGTGGAGAAATCCACTGGAAGGAAATTTTACCGTTGATCCCTTTCAGTGTGACAGGCGTGGTGATTGCGCTGGTCTTTCTTACACGATCGGATGCGCTGTTGCTAACCAAAGCGCTGGGCGTGTTTGTCATTCTGTTTGCCCTGTATACCCTGTCCGGCTTCAGTCCAAAACAGGGCGCGGCACGGGGGTGGGGAGCGCTGGCTGGATTCTCGGGCGGAGTCATCGGTACGCTGTTTGGCACAGGCGGACCGTTTTATGTGACGTACTTCAAGGCGCGCGGCCTGGATAAGGTGGCTTTCCGTGCGACGCTGGCCGTTACATTCTTGCTGGATGGTGCCGGGCGGATATTGGGCTTTGCGACATCAGGGTTTTTCCACATGGAGTTCCTGGTTCTGCTTGCCATGGCATTGCCGGTAATGGGTGTGTTCATGTATATCGGCGGACACATCCACACCAAGCTTACCCAGGCTCAGTTTCAGCGCGCAATCAGTGTATTGCTGCTTGGAAGCGGCATGGTGTTGCTGCTAAAGTAGCACAGCAGTTAATGAAATATTCGAGCTGGAAAAATGATTTTTGAATCGGTGATAGGTATCAGATGAAAAAAGTGTCTGTTTTATTCTGTTGCATGGGCAATATCTGCCGTTCCCCCACGGCTGAGGCGGTGTTTCGTGCCAGAGTGGAGGAGGCGGGGCTTGCGCAGCAGATACTGATCGACTCGGTGGGCACGCATGATTACCACATTGGCAATCCACCGGATCTGCGCACGCAGCGCGCTGCCAGACAGCGCGGCTATGATTTGAGCGGCTTGCGCGGGAGGCAGGTCGGGGTGGCAGACTTTACGCGTTTCGACTATGTGCTGGCGATGGATAATGCCAATATGTCCATTTTGAACCGGATGTGTCCGCAGCCGCAACGAGACCGGCTGGGATTGTTTCTGCAATATGCCAGCAGCCATCAGGAACGTGAAGTACCCGACCCCTATTATGGCGGGGAAGACGGCTTTGAGCGCGTGCTGGACATGGTGGAAGATGCGGCGGCGGGACTGCTGCGGCATCTTCGGAAACATCATATTGATTAGGTATTATTCCTCATTTTCCTCGCTGAAGGGGCATGAAGAAGCTGTACAGCGTTGAATTTCCTGAACTGCGGGCATAAAAAAAACCCCGCACAGCGCGAGCTGTGCGGGGTTTTTTATTGCCTGCTTATCCTTGCTGGTCCGCAGTCGTTTCGACGGGTGCCTTATGCGTTTCGATCTGCACCAGTGGTTCTTTATTCTCCATGGTGTAAATCTCACGCGGGCGCGCGCGGCGACGCGACTGATAGGGTGTGCTGGCGGCAGGTGGCGGGGTGACCAGAGCAGAAGCTCTTGTCTCCACTTGTACCAGTCCTTCGCTTGCCGGAGCCGCTACAGCCGCCTGCGGATGCTGGATGGTGGCGTCGCCTGCTGCAGCTTGCTGATGATTAACAACCTGTTCGGTAACCTGCTGTTCGCGGCGTTCGCGTTCACGCTTGCCGCCACGACGACCGCGCTTGCGACCGTCATGTCCGCCGCTGCCTTCTTCGCCACCTTCAGCGCGTACAACCGGCGCAATCGTTTCCAGTGCGGGTTTCTCAATGCCTGGGCGAGGCGGACGTTGCTGCTTGTCCTTGCGCTGCTGTTCTTGTGGTTTGGCTTCCGGGCGAGCCTGTTTTTCGCTGCGTGGTGATTCTTCCTTGTCACGGCGCGGTTTGTTGCGCTGGCGGTTGCCTTGTTGCTGTCCACCTTCAGGGCGACTGCCTTCGCCGCGTTCGCGGCGCGGCGGATTGCTGCGTGACGGGGCTGCTGCCTGTTTCTTCGGCTCTTCTGCACCGAGGGATTTTATCCAGGCGAAGAAGTTGCTCAGCAGGCCGGGAGCTTTAATCACGATATGCTTGGGTGCGGGCTGGTTAGGCGTGATGCCTTGTACGGCGGCTTGCGGGCGTTGCACCTTGACACTTTGTGTCGCAGTTGCGGCGCTCTTCTCAGCCGGTTTTTCCACCAGCTTGTAGCTCGACTGCAGGTGATCCGCAGTGATGTCGTCATGACGCAAACGGGTCACCGTGTAATGCGGAGTTTCCATGTGCGGGTTGGGAATGATGGTGACGTTCACCTTCAGGCGTGCTTCGACCAGATGGATATCCGCACGTTTCTCATTCAGCAGGAAAGTTGCAACATCAACCGGCACTTGAACGTGGATAGACGCGCTGTGATCCTTCATGGCCTCTTCCTGGATGATGCGCAGGATGTGCAGGGCAGAAGAGTCCGTGCCGCGGATATGGCCGATGCCATTGCAGCGCGGGCAGGGCGAATAGCTGGTTTCTTCCAGGCTGGGCTGCAGGCGCTGGCGTGACAGCTCAAGCAGGCCGAAGCGGGAAATTTTGGCGGTCTGCACGCGGGCGCGGTCGTAACGCAGCGAGTCGCGCAGGCGATTTTCCACATCGCGCTGGTTGCGGTTGCTTTCCATGTCGATAAAGTCGATCACGATCAGGCCGCCCAGGTCACGCAGACGAATCTGGCGTGCGATTTCTTCGGCGGCTTCCAGATTGGTGTTGAAGGCGGTGGTTTCGATGTCAGCGCCACGTGTGGAACGCGCAGAGTTGATGTCGATCGCGGTGAGTGCTTCGGTATGGTCGATCACGATCACGCCGCCGGATGGCAGGCTGACTTCGCGTGCGTGGGCCGACTCGATCTGATGCTCGATCTGGAAGCGTGAGAACAGCGGGACATCATCCTGGTAGCGCTTGATGCGGTTGACGTTATCCGGCATCACCGTGCTCATGAAGGCCAGCGCCTGCTCGTAGATTTCGTCGGTGTCGATCAGGATTTCGCCGATCTCCGGGTGGAAGTAGTCGCGGATGGCCCGTACCACCAGGCTGCTTTCCAGATAGATCAGCGACGGGGCTTTCTCAACTTTGGAAGCGCCATCAATGGCATCCCACAGCTGTGTCAGGTAGTTCAGATCCCACTGCAGTTCTTCCAGCGAGCGCCCGATACCGGCGGTGCGGGCAATGATGCTGGCGCCTTGGGGTACGCTCAGCTGCGCCAGCACGTCGCGCAGTTCGCTGCGATCTTCACCCTCGATACGGCGCGATACACCGCCACCGCTGGGGTTGTTGGGCATCAGCACGATATAACGGCCAGCCAGGCTGATATAGGTGGTCAGCGCGGCGCCCTTGTTGCCGCGCTCGTCCTTCTCGATCTGCACCAGCAGTTCCTGGCCTTCGCGCAGTGCCTCTTTAATGCTGGGGCGACCACCGCTGCCGGCATTCAGGTAGTAATTGGGGGATACTTCTTTGAAGGGAAGGAAACCGTGGCGATTGCCGCCGTACTCGACGAAAGCGGCTTCAAGGCTGGGTTCGATGCGGGTGATAACTGCTTTATAGATATTGCTTTTGCATTGCTGCTTACCGGCGGACTCAATGTCGAGGTCAATCAGTTTCTGACCATCGACAATGGCGACACGGAGTTCTTCCGCTTGTGTCGCATTGAATAACATGCGTTTCATTTTTTGTTCTCTCCCGCGCTCTGACACGGGGAAAGACGAAGCTACACGCGGCTAACCGCGCGCGAGAGGGCTTGTCGTGCTAACAGTGTTGAGTTTTAAATGCCAACTAATGCGCAAGGTGTTGTTCTCGATTCTAGCTTGTCTTTTATATTTTCAAAGTGCCGCCAATATTTTTATTTAGGGACGGCACGGGCAAATCCATTGGTGCTTTGAGCGCGTAAATCATTTATTATCACTGCTTGTCCCGGTGAGTGACATTAACCGGATTGCGGTTGGAACGGTGCGGCGGCAAATCTGCCTGCTCTATGCTCACTGTATCTCTGGGTTCACGGGGAATTTTACATCCCGTTCACCTTAATTTCTAACACGCGCGACGCGAAGTATATTCAAAATGAATGGTTTAAGCAAAGAATCCGTTAACTGGACTGAAATCGACGAGGGCAGCTGCGACCAGCGTATCGACAATTTCCTGTGCAAATACCTTAAAGGCGTGCCCAAGAGCCATATTTACCGCATTTTGCGCAGCGGCGAGGTGCGAGTGAACAAGAAGCGGGTGGACCAGACTTACCGCCTCAAGATGGGCGATCAGGTACGAATTCCGCCTGTTCGCGTCGCCGAACCACAGCAATCAGACTATGTACCCCCAGTTGAGTTCCCCATTGTCTACGAGGACGATGCGCTGCTGGCGATCAACAAGCCATCGGGTGTTGCCGTGCATGGCGGCAGCGGCGTGAGTTTCGGCGTGATCGAACAGCTGCGCAGCGCGCGCCCCCAGGCAAAATTTCTGGAGCTGGTGCACCGGCTGGACCGCGAAACCTCCGGCGTGCTGCTGCTGGCGAAAAAACGTTCCGCTCTGGTTGCGATGCACGAGATCATGCGCGAAGGCAACAGCGACAAACGCTATTACACCCTGGTGCTCGGGCGCTGGCACAACGTCAAGCAGCATGTGAAGCTGCCGTTGCACAAATTCGACACCCCGCAGGGCGAGAAGCGCGTGATGGTGCGCGAAGACGGCATGGCTTCGCATACCATCTTTACCCTGCTTAAAAGCTGGCCGGAATCCAGCCTGCCAGCATTCAGTTTGCTGGAAGCCCAGCTCAAAACCGGACGCACCCACCAGATTCGCGTGCATCTTTCCCATCTGGGCTTCCCGATTGCGGGTGACGACAAATATGGGGATTTCGCCCTTAATAAGGACTTGATGAAGAAGGGATTGAAGCGCATGTTCCTGCACGCGCACTCGATCTCGTTCGCGCATCCGCTGACCGGCGAATCTTTGAGCCTGAGCGCCCCCTTGCCCGATGAGCTGCAGGGATTTATTGACAAGCTGGATGGTCAAACGGCCGCACAGTCAAGATAAAACATGGGCCTGTCGCGCTTTCATTTGCTTTCCTGTCGTGCTCGAAACTGGAAGTTCTGAAATATTAATTTTAATGCAATCAATGAGTTATAGTTTAAATTCCGAGTCCGCAAAACTGCGCATCGACAAATGGTTGTGGGCCGCGCGTTTTTTCAAAACCCGCTCGCTGGCGATTGCCGCCATTGAGTCCGGCAAGGTTGAGGTGAATGAAACCCGGGTTAAACCTGCTAAAACGATTGATACCGGCGACATGGTCGCGATTCGCCTTGGACCCTATCAGTTTGTGGTGGAAGTGCTGGGCCTGTCAGACAAGCGCGGTCCGGCACCGCAGGCGCAAAAGCTATACCGGGAAACTGAGGAAAGCATCAAGCGCCGCGAGGAGCTGGCTTTCCAGCGCAAGGCACAAGCGCAGAACGTAACGCGCGAGGGCAGGCCGACCAAGAAGGAAAGGCGCGACATCGACCGTTTCAAGAGCGGAGCATGGTGAGGCTAATTAGCGCTTGATCTTCGCCAAAAACACCGTCACTTCTTCGCGGTCGTGGTAAAGCTGCCTGGCCTGTAAACGATACTTGAAGCCTTTTTTATCCAGCACCTCACGCACTCCAGCCAGCGCTTCGGCCAGTGCTTCGACGCGTTTCTTCATCGGCAGTTTGAGGTTGAAGATGGCGCGTTGTGTTGAGCCGCTGGCAATCCAGTCGCTGACCAGTGCCGCTACCCGGCCCGGTTGTTCCACCATGTCGCACACCAGCCAGTCTACCGGATTCTTTGGGCGGTAGCGAAAGCCGTCCTGGCGCAGGTGTTTGACCGAAGGGTGCTCGGCCACCACGCCCTTGAGCGGGCCGTTGTCTACCGCCACGACCTGCATGCCCAGTTGTACGAGATGCCAGGTCCATCCTCCGGGTGCAGCACCCAGGTCCACTGCATGCATACCCTGCCTGATCCACTGTGTTTTTTCTTCTGCGGATAAAAATACCTCGAAGGCTTCAGCCAGCTTGAGTACTGAGCGGCTGGGTGCTTCGAAAGGCATCTTCATGCGCAGGATGCCCATGGGTGCATTGGCGCTGTTACGCGGATCGCTGCTGCCGATCAGGGCACGTTTTTTGTCCGGGAAAAAGATATGCAGGCGCGGCAGGCTGGGGTTATCTTCCAGCCGTCCGCTGGCGCGCAGTTTTTCTTCCAGCAGCGGCTGAAAGCGGCGGGTAAATGCTGACAGGGTTTTGCCCTCGTTTGTGTCGGGTGTTTCTAGCCATATGGCGCCAAACTTCTCAGGTGTATCGGGAAGTGCGGTAAGCAGCGGAGTCAGGCGGTCGCGTTCCGGCAGTTCGCTGATTTCGCCATGCAGGGCTATCAGCTGGCGGGCAAAGGTGAGTTGTTCGTAATTGAGACGCGGTTTGCCCTGTATGATGATAAATCCGCTGTTTGGATTGGCTTCAAGCGGATTGCCCTGAGTCTCCTGCACGCAGTCGCGCTCGAAGCCGGGGCGGCAATACAGCAGCCATTGTTGTGATTTTGTTGTTTGTGTAGTCTTCATGGCGCGCAATGCTAGGCAACATGTGAGTGCGGGTCAATCTTTATCGGTTTTGGAGGGCTAAATATTTCCCGTATTTGATGCGGAAAGGCCTTGAGCTATGCAATTCTGTGGCCTGCCCCAAGCCCGTCGCCAGTTAATGGTAAAATTCGCATCTTTATTTTTTTGACTGTATGAGCATGACAAGGCGTTACGATTTAATAGTGTTTGACTGGGATGGCACGGTGATGGATTCCACCGCAGTCATTGCGAATTCGATTCAATCGGCTTGCCGCGATCTGGATTTGAGCGTGCCCAGCGATGAGCTGGCGCGGCATGTGATTGGCCTGGGACTGGATCAGGCTTTGCGTTACGCGGTTCCATCCGCAGGTGCTGCCAGGCACGCGGAGCTGGTGGCGCGTTATCGCCATCACTTTTTCTCGCAGGAAAATGCGATGCCCTTGTTTGAGGGAGCCGAACAGCTGATGCAGGAGTTGAGTGCGGATGGATATTATCTGGCCGTGGCAACGGGTAAAAATCGTAACGGGCTAGACCGCGCGCTGAAAGCGAGCAATATGGCTCAATATTTTCACAGTACGCGCACAGCCGATCAAACTGTTTCCAAGCCGGACCCAACCATGCTGTATGAAATTCTGGAAGAACTCGATGTCAGCGCGCCGCGTGCGCTGATGGTGGGTGATACCACACATGATTTGCAGATGGCGATCAATGCAGGCGTCGTTTCTCTGGGTATGACCCACGGCGCGCATCCGGAAGAGCAGTTGCAGGCGCTGAACCCGCTTGCATTGCTGGATGATTTTTCAGGCTTGCGCGAGTGGCTTAAGGCCAACGCCTGAGTGATCTAGGCGCGATATTGCGATGGTGTGCTGACAAGGGAACGCATGATACTTCCAAAAAAATATTCAACGATGTCAACGGCAGCCTATGTTTTGTTGCTGCTGGCCGCCGTTGAGCCGTTGCTTTATCGCGACCTGCCCCCTGGGACGGCATCTGATTTTGTGATTGATAGTGCAACACAACTAAACAGGGAGCCGGCCAGCATGACGATGGCCTATGCCTGCGAAAAGTGTCTCGTGCCTTCGGTGCACGGCGCTAATGTCATCGAAAAACTGGATGGCGGTCTGTTTGCCACCTGGTTTGGCGGCAGTCGCGAGGGAGGCAAAGATGTGGTGCTGTGGGGTTCTGATTTGTCACCCGGCAGTCCGAGCTGGAGCGTGCCGCGCCGCATTGTAGGCCCGGGCGAGACACAGGCAGCACTGGGTCGCTACATCAAGACCATTGGTAATTCCGTGCTGGTAAGGGGTGAGCAGGGGAGGTTGTGGCTGTATTACGTTACCGTATCGGTAGGAGGCTGGGCTGGATCGTCTCTCAATGTCATGCTCTCTCTGGACGATGGCCAGTCCTGGGCTGCTCCTCGTCGCCTGATTACCTCGCCATTCTTTAATATCAGTACCCTCAACAAAAGTGCGGCAGTGCACTATGGCGATGGCACGATAGGATTACCGGTGTATCACGAATTTATCGGTAAATTTGCCGAACTGTTGTACCTCGACAATCGCGGACAGGTGTTGGACAAGGCACGCATAAGCCATGGCCGTCATTCAATTCAACCATTGGTATTGCCGCTTGATTCACGGCAGGCACTTGCCCTGATGCGAGATACCGGCCCTGGGCCTGGCCGTGTGCTGCTCAGCCACAGTGATGACGCAGGCAAGCACTGGTCGGCAGATGAGAGATCGGCACTGCCTAATCCCGATTCGGCAGTCGCAGGTCTGCGCCGCCCTGACGGTAGCCTGCTGCTGGTGTTCAACGATATCGAATCGGGACGCAGCAGCCTGGCCCTAGCCGTGTCAAGCGATCAGGGGCGCAGTTGGAACACGATTAAGCACTTCGAGCAGGCCAAGGACGGCAAGAGTGAATTTTCTTATCCGTATTTAATCCGCAGCAGCAACGGAACCATGCATCTGCTTTATACCTGGAACCGCAAGCGCATCCGGCATGTCGCTTTCAATGATGACTGGATAGACGGGAGTAAGCCATGAGTATGTTTCATAACGCATTGCCTGATTTGGCACAGGGCTTGCTGATTGCCGTTCTGGCAACGGTCGTGTTCGGCAGGTTTGTAAAGGATACTCGCCAGCGCCTGGTTGTCGTTGCAGTATTGGTCGTGCTAGGCCTGTTCTTGCCCGTCTCAGGATTATCTCTTGCCCAATGGTTGCGCAGTGTGGTGGGAGATTTCAGCATCCTCACCTTGGTCCTGTTTTTAAATATCCTGGCGCAGCGCCTGTTTGACCGCAACCTGATGGCCTCTGCTACACGAAATAATCTCTTGCTTGGTGTGATCCCTGTCGGTATGGTGTTTTATCCATTAGCCCTGGGCGTGAGCGAATTTGACCCCTATCGATTGGGCTATTCTCCGGTATTGATGACAGCGATACTGTCTTTGGCTTCCATCATTGCGTGGGTGAGAGCTAGACAGGGTTTGGCGATCATTCTGCTTTCGCCTTTGATAGCCTTCAATCTGCATCTGCTGGAGTCAGCCAATCTGTGGGATTATCTGCTGGATCCGGTTTTGTTGATCTATGCTGTGGTGCAGAGCGCGTTTAGTATAAAGTTGTTGCGCGCCAGACAAATGCGCGCACAGTGAAATGAATTCGCGGGCATAACTGACTACGTAGTCATTTACTGAGGTATTGAGGAGAGTAAAAGATGATTCGGTTGCGATTTTATGTTATTGTTTTTGTTGTATTTTCCTCTGTTTTTTTAACGGCTTGCTCTACCACGCAAATTAAATCGGTGTGGAAAGATCCTTACTATGCACTGCAACCGCAAAGGGTGATGGTCATTGCTGTAGCCAAGGAACCTATATACAGAAGAATCCTTGAAGATGAATATGTGTTGCAGCTGAAGGCGCACGGGACAGATGCCATTGCGAGCTATACGACTCTCCCAGACAGAAGCCAGGACGATCAGGCGGCCATCGCGAAAATGGTAGTGCAGGTGGGCGCTGATACGGTGCTCATTTCGAGATTGGCCAGCAAAAGGAGCGTGCGCGTCTATTACCCTGCCACAGCTTCTTATAGACCACATTATTACGGAACGTGGCCTGACTATTATCGACATGGCTATGAATCGATCAATTCGCCGGGGTATACAACGAAATATGAATATGCCCTGATGGAAACAAATCTATATGACGCCAGCAATGACAATTTGATCTGGGCCGCCACAACTGAGACCGGCGTCGAGAGTCTGAATCAGACTCTCATTAAACCCTATATTGCCACTATCCTGAAGCTCATGGTTGAATATGGTTTGTTGAGAAAGTAGGAATGTTGCAGTACAAAAGGTGAAGCTGTTCTGACACTATCCAGGGAACGCTGCAAATGGCAAGACATCATAAAGAAAAGCATCGCACCGGCAGTATCGCCTGGTTACGCGCGGCAGTATTGGGCGCCAACGATGGAATTGTTTCAACGGCGAGCCTGATAATTGGCGTGGCGGCTGCGCATGCGAGTCATGCTGATGTGATGCTTGCAGGAGTTGCCGGTCTGGTTGCGGGTGCCATGTCGATGGCTGCCGGTGAGTATGTGTCTGTGCATTCACAGGCCGATACTGAAAAGGCTGATATCGAACGCGAGCGCAAGGAACTGGCAGCGGACTATGTTGGCGAACACAGAGAGTTGACTGCAATTTATGTGCAGCGCGGACTCGATCCCACGCTTGCGCAGCAGGTAGCCAAACAACTGATGGAGCATGATGCATTGGGTGCGCATGCGCGAGACGAGTTGGGTATTACCGAGGCATTGAGCGCGCGCCCGCTTCAGGCTGCGCTTGCCTCTGCCGCAAGTTTTGCGGTGGGTGCGGTATTGCCGTTGCTGGTTGTTTATATGTCTTCAGAGAATAATCTGATAGGGCTTGTTGCTGCGACTTCTCTAGTCTTTCTGGCACTTCTTGGTGCGTTGGCAGCGGGTGCCGGAGGTGCGGCAGTATCGACAGGCGCTTTGCGCGTTACGTTCTGGGGGGCTCTGGCGATGGGGATAACTGCGGCCGTTGGCGCGTTGTTTGGCACAGTGGTATAGCCGGCTCCAGGCTGTTTGCGGGGCGTAGAGGTTGCCGCAGGTCGGTAGGCTATCGAGACTTCCCCTGAAGCAATAATTCCTGGCGGAACAAGAGTTCCATGTGGCGTTCCCGCAGAACCGGCCCTATGTCTTTTTCAGGCATCCGGTTACGTAAAGTCAGCCGCTTGCCCAGCACTTTCCATGAGCCGAAACGATCGGTATCAGGCGGGAAGTTTGCCACCACCAGATTTCCCTCTGCCAGCAGGCGATCACGGCTGGCCTCGTCGTCATAGTCATAACCGCGGATTGTCGCGCCGGGCAACAGGAAATAATAGTGTTCGTATTGGGAACGGAAGTTGGTGGGGACATAGACAGTCTTGCCTGCCGCTGCATTGATGGCCTGTTCATCATAGCGCCCGAGCTTGCCTTCAAAGGGTGACATCACGCTCGCCAGCGACAGGAATGCCAAAAAAATGAGTGGAATAAACAGGCGCGGTGCCCATTTGTTGTAGAACAGCGATAACAGCGCCAAGGCAATACCGCTGAATGGCACCAGGTAATGCCAGGCTGCATAGGAGCCGGGGGGCAACACATGCTGGCTGATGGGGATCATCAGGTAGATCAGCCCGGCAAATATGGCCAATAATGGCAGCACGAACAAATAGAACCAGGCGCGGGGTATCTCACGCCAGTGCAGCCCCAGTATCACCGCAACGGCGGGCATGGTAGCCATGATATAGCTATCCTGGCGCTGCGCCGGCACGGTGAAGACGATGATGAACGCGAGCACCCAAATCCACAATGCGTGCTCTTCATGTTTTAACCTATGCCAGTGCCGCAGACTGTAGATGAACACGTAAAGCAAGGGCAGGGCGAGAAAGCCGGCGTTGCGAAAGATGCCGAACCAGACTTGAAACACGGGGTAGGGGCCTGAAAAAAAGTTATTCCAATAGCCGTCGGTTTTGAGTTTTGATATATTCTCGCCAAGCAGGAACTCGTGGAAGATGGCCTCGGGATTGGGGTCGATGACAAACCATAAGCCGAATACGGCAAGCACGGTGAGGGTAAATACTGTCAAGCGCGGGGCATCATGCTTAAGGAATTCGATTGCGCTCCACTGCCGCTGCCACAGAAGATAAATGGAGAGTGCCAGACCTGCCGGCGCGAGCAGAAAAATTGAGCGCACCCAGGCTGCCAGGCCCACCAGCACACCCAAACCTATCCAGAACGCATAGTTGCGGCTAAAGCTGCGCCCCCTGTACAACAGCAGCAGAAAGTAGCTCAGCGACAGAAAAAATACTTCGGGCAGATTGGTGATATAGGGGCGACCGTGATGGAATATCGAAGTAAAAGCCAAAAACGCCACGCCGGCAATGGCTGCACTTTCGCTATCGCCACCGATGCGACGGGTAACCCAGAATACCAGCAGGGCGGATAAAAAAGCGTAGCCTACGATGGGCAGGCGAAAGCGCCATAGTTCCCAGTCCTGTCCCCAGTTGCTTGCCACCAGGCCTTGCCAGAACAGCAAAGGCGGCTTGGTGACACCCAGCCCTTCAGAAGGTTGCAGAGGCAGCCAATGACCGGTGGCCGCAGTAAGGCGGGTAATCTGCAGATATGGCCCTTCGTCTCCGGTGGAAGGAATGTGCATGCCACCCAAGGAATAGAGATAGGCGAGAGCGCCAAGTGCGGCGACGGCCCACCACCAGATTAAGCGCCGATTCATAGAAGTGATCTGCAAATTACGAAGTGTCGAAATGGTATCACAGCCATTATCGATTAAATCATTTCATCCGCACGGCCGCGCATTTCGTTCAGCAGCTTTTTTCCGCGCTCAATATCTGCTTCGCTGGTGATAGCGTTCACATAGTCTTCCCATTCGTCCAGCTCGTCGTCATGATCGTGCGTGCCGTGCAGTCTGGCCCATTGCAGCCAGGCATATACCTGGGCGGCGTCAACTTCAACACCCAAACCGTGGTCGTATTTTTTTGCCATGCATAACGCTGCCACGACGCTGCCATTGAGCGCTGCATTTTCGATTTCTTCCTGATATTCGGCAAGCTTGTCGATAGATGCAAGGTGGCCATTTATGCCTGCGATGGTGTGCAAATCAGCGGCCGCTACGTAATTTTGTTCTACACCGCGTCCGAGTTGATACAGATTTCCCAGCTGACTTATTGCCTCAAGGTCACCTTGCTCTGCCGCAGCATGCAACCAATGCGCAGCATCCTCATCGCTCTGCTCGACTCCGCTGCCCAGCAGGTAAAGCATGCCGAGATTGAATTGAGCATGCATCTGTTCCTGTTCCGCTGCTTTTTTGTACCAATAGGCCGCTTCAGCAGGATTTTTATCGGTGCCCATACCCGCGAGATACATGGCGCCCAAGTTATTTTGCGCATCGGCTAAACCCAACTCGGCGGCAGCACGATACCAGCGCAGCGCTTCGACAAAGTTTTCGGCCACCCCGGTGCCGGTGCGATAAGCTTCCGCAAGTTCGTATTGCGCGTCAGCGTCATTTATTTCTGCCAGTTTGAGCAGGGCTTGAATTGAATTGGACATGAGAAATCTTTACAGGGTATGTTGCATTAGAGAAAGGATCGTTTGATGCGCTCGGAGGCGCGTTGCGGCTATATTTTACATGCATGTCGATGCAAAGGCTAAATTGGCTGCTTGAATGCGAGTTATAATTTTCTCTTGGCCAGGTAGAAGTTAAATAAAAATGCGAGGATGGTTTGAGTAATTTTCCCAAAAACTGGATGACTTTCTGCGGGCTTAAGGATGATGAAATTCCCCAGATTGATGGAATATCCTACCCTCCGCCAGCCGATAGATACCGCGCACTTGAACTGCTTGCACCAGATGAGGTTAATGTCATTATATTGGGTCAGGATCCCTATCACGGGGAAGGAGAGGCGCATGGCCTGGCCTTTTCTGTACCGGATGGCGTAAAAATTCCGCCTTCGCTGCGCAATATTTTTCGTGAACTGGCTGACGATATCAATGTGCCACCGCCTGTAGCGACGGATCTTACCCGTTGGGCAAAACAGGGGGTACTGCTGCTGAACACGGCATTGACGGTGGCACCCGGCAGCCCGGGCTCTCATGCTAATAATGGCTGGAAACGAGTCACCGATGCGATCATTTCGGCATTGGCCAATTCGGATAAACCGCGAGTTTTTGTGCTATGGGGAAAACATGCGCAGAGCAAGCGAGAGTTGATTCCCGCTAATAAGGGGCATCTTGTATTGGAGTCGGCGCATCCATCGCCGCTTTCTGTTTACCGGGGATTTATTGGCAGTCGCCCCTTTTCGCAGATCAATAGCTGGCTGGGCAAGCATGGAAGAGCGGAAATAGATTGGCGCTAGCTGTAATTGCGGCTAATTTGAAACACTTGGTTTTATCGTGATGCGAAAAAAAATGGCGGCCTGTTTCCAGGCCGCCATCTCACTCCAGCTACGTCAGGAGCGTTTTATTACTTCTTTTTCTTCATGCCAGCAACAGCATCTTTCAGCTTGCTACCAACTTTGAATTTAGCAACTTTCTTTGCTGGGATTTTCAATTCTTTGCCAGTGGCTGGATTGCGGCCAATACGAGCTGCGCGAGCTTCTACAGCAAATGTGCCAAAACCGATCAATTGAACGTTTTCGCCTTTGACCAATGAAGTTTGAACTGCAGCCATCAGTGCGTTCAGTGTTTCTTCAACATTTGTTTTTGTTTGTTTTGTGGACTTTGCTACTGCATCAATCAGTTCTGCCTTGTTCATCTTGTTGACTCCCTTGTGGTTAAAAATATTAAGACGCTGCACTGTATCAAGACATTGGAGGAATTACAAGAAGGTGTTTGAATTTTTTTATCCTGGATCGCATCATAGCCGTTGTGAGAAGGTTTTTTTACCGATGATATCAGTCAAAAATGACCATTCTCGCCTGGCTTTTGCATCAAAAATGCGCCCCCCGAAAATTACGCAAGCCCCTGATAACAAGGCTGGACGTACCTCGGTATACCGGATTGCCTTGCTCAAAAGATATATAAGGACAACAACTTGACGGGGCCTGGCTGGCCTTAAAACTTTTGACACGGAATGAATGCGTTCAAGGTAGATTAAATTCATAATCTTGAATCTGTATTTGAAACTCTTTCATTTTGTAATGGTAGGCTCTAGATATACGAGATGGATAACCCTCTGCTGTATTGCTTTGCTTGTACCTGCCTGAGCCTGCCCTAAGCCTTCAGAAATACCCTGCGTTGTACGGTTTCAATGAAATTGCCGTACGCTATTGAGAGCTGTTTGGGGGCACGGGCAGAAATTCCTGATCTATATTTCTCGATTATAGTGTTACCAGGGGTCAAGGGGTTTGCAGGAATCCGTTGACGCGACACATTCCGGTCATAATGGATAGCGGTAATGAAATGAACAGGCCTCGGCGTTGTTTTTTGGTAGCCGGATCGGCGCAGATGATTTTATGAAAAAACCTATTTCCCGCTTTGAGGTGTTCCCACGTATCGAAGGTTTACTTGATGTAGATATGGTTCCACGTCGTATTGCTGAACCAAGGGAAGAGTCGGTATTTTCTGCATCTGATCAAATCAGATGCAGAAAATATCCGTCACTAAAATACATTAGCATCCGCTAATTCTCAATACTGCAAATCAACGAGTTGTGTATCTCGCAAGCACGAGACTATCTAAAACCTTGTCAAGACGACAGAGTTTTTGTTATATTGCTAAGGTTGTACCAAATTCTATTCTAATGGATTGTTGAATCAAACCTCTGCGTCATAATGTCGCAGGTGGATAGAAAATGTCGCAGGTGGAGAGAGAACGAGATACCAGAGTTTTTCTGCGCGGACTTGAAGCGTATAGGTGCTCAGCTAAAATGAATTTAACGAAGGCGATATAAATATTTAATTATTTCATATGGCTATAGTTACTACCGGGTTGTAAAAATTGTTTTTAAATTTCAAAGTATCTAAATTAACGAGGGGGAATATGGAATGATGTCCAATCTGATAAAAAAAATTGGCGGAGGGCTTGCATTGGCGATGTATTCGATGCTGGCACAAGCTGAATATGCAATAAATTTGCCAGCACCAGTAAATGAAATTGCGCGTCAAATTTACGATCTGCACACAATTACTATGTGGATCATCGTCGGTATCGCGGTGGTTGTATATGGCGCAATGTTCTACTCAATCCTGAAGCACAGGAAATCAGTCGGTCACAAGGCAGCTAATTTTCATCACAATACAATGATCGAGATCGTCTGGACGACTATTCCTTTCATTATTCTGATTGCCATGGCTTACCCAGCAACCAAGACCGTGCTGGCGATGAGAGATTCATCCAACCCTGATATTACAGTTAAGGTAACTGGTTATCAGTGGAAATGGGAGTATGACTATCAGCAAGACGGTTTCAAGTTCATGAGCGTTCTGTCTACTCCTCGTGAGCAGCTGGATGGCAAGGCTGCCAAAGGCGCGAACTACCTGCTGGAAGTGGATAATCCTATGGTTGTGCCAGTAGGCAAGAAGATTCGCGTGTTGTTGACAGCGAATGATGTGATCCATGCATGGTGGATGCCTGAATTTGGCGTAAAGCAGGATGCAATTCCTGGTTTTATCCGTGATACCTGGTTTAAATCTGATAAGCCTGGAATTTTCCGTGGTCAGTGCGCAGAATTGTGCGGTAAAGACCATGGCTATATGCCTATCGTAGTCGAAGTAAAAGAGCAGGCTGATTACGACAAGTGGGTTGCCGAGCAAAAGGCCAAGGTTGCAGCTGCATCCAAGGATTCAGGCAAGGTTTATGAAGTTGCCGAGTTGAAAGCAATGGGTGAAAAGGTTTACGCTGCCAATTGCGCAGGTTGCCATCAGGCTAAAGGTGAAGGCATGCCTCCTGTATTCCCTGCACTCAATGGTTCCAAAATTGTCAATGGTCCCAAGCAGGCTGAAATCAATATCGTGATGAATGGTAAAGAAGGTACACCAATGCCTGCGTTCGGCAAGCAATTGTCAGATACTGATATCGCGGCTGTTATTACCTTTACGCGTAATGCATGGGGTAACAAGGTGGGCGACACTGTTCAGTCAAGCGAAATTAAAGCGTCAAGAAAATAATTAAGGAGGAATGGATAATGGAAGCAGTTCACGAGCATGGACATGATCATCATCCTAGCGGCATCATGCGCTGGGTAACTACCACCAACCACAAAGACATCGGCACGCTATATCTGACTTTTAGCTTGATCATGTTCTTTTTTGCGGGTTCTCTTGCACTTGGAATCCGTGCAGAGTTATTCCAGCCGGGTCTGCAATTTATGCAGCCTGGTACTTTTAACCAGCTGACAACAATGCATGGTCTGATCATGGTGTTTGGCGCGATCATGCCGGCGTTTGTTGGTTTCGCTAACTGGCAAGTTCCACTGATGATCGGCGCCCCAGATATGGCGCTGCCTCGTCTGAATAACTGGAGCTTCTGGCTGTTGCCGGTTGCTGCAATTCTGCTGGTGGCTTCATTCTTCGTACCTGGTGGTGCGGTAGCAGGTGGCTGGACTATGTATCCACCCCTGTTTATTCAGGGTGGCATTTCCGGTGATATCACAATTTTTGCTGTGCATATCCTGGGTATTTCATCGATTATGGGTTCTATCAACATCATCACCACAATCATGAATATGCGCGCTCCTGGCATGACTTACATGAAGATGCCATTGTTCGTATGGACATGGTTCATTACTGCATATCTGCTGATCGCTGTGATGCCGGTTCTGGCTGGTGCAGTAACCATGTTGCTGACAGATCGTCACTTTGATACGCACTTCTTTAATGCCGCAGGTGGCGGTGATCCAGTCATGTTCCAGCATATTTTCTGGTTCTTCGGTCACCCAGAGGTGTACATCATGATTCTGCCAGCGTTCGGCATTGTCTCCACGATCATCCCGACATTTGCACGTAAGCCACTGTTTGGATATGCATCCATGGTTTATGCAACGGCATCTATCGCAATTCTGTCATTGATCGTATGGGCACACCATATGTACTCTGTAGGTATGCCAACAGCAGCTCAGTTGTTCTTCATGTACGCAACCATGCTGATTGCAGTACCAACCGGTGTTAAGGTATTCAACTGGTTGGCTACTATGTGGCAAGGTTCGATGACATTTGAAACACCGATGTTGTTCGCGATTGGCTTCGTTGCTCTCTTCACTATTGGTGGTTTCACTGGTGTGGTATTGGCGATCGTTCCGGTTGATATCCAGCTGCAAGACTCCTACTACGTTGTGGCCCACTTCCACTATGTTCTGGTGACAGGTTCATTGTTTGCACTGTTTGCAGGTGCATACTACTGGTTACCCAAGTGGACTGGCCATATGTACAACGAAACATTGGGCAAGTGGCACTTCTGGCTGTCAACAATCGGCTTCAATATTACCTTCTTCCCACAGCACTTCCTGGGTCTGGCAGGTATGCCACGTCGTATTCCTGACTATGCACTGCAATTCGCTGACTTTAATATGATTTCCAGTGTGGGCGCATTTATTTTCGGAACGACACAGTTGTTGTTCGCAATTTTGGTAATCAAGTGCATACGCGGCGGTGCTCCTGCTGGCAACAAGCCTTGGGAAGGTGCTGATACACTTGAGTGGACTATTCCATCTCCAGCGCCATACCATACCTTTGCAACTCCACCAGTCGTTAAGTAATTACTGATGGCAAGGGGCAACCCTTGCTGTAACATTTTAATTATTGACACTAAAAAGTATGCAAAAGAAAAATTTGATCACAGCGTTAATTTTATTCTGTGTAGTGGTTGGTTTGTTTACCGCCATGTTGCTGAGTAAAATGAAATAGCATGGCAAACAAGGTATCTGGCAGGTCCGTGGCAGTAAAACTTTCATTGCTTGCAGTTGCGATGTTGGGTTTTAGCTATGCAATGGTTCCTATGTACAGGAGTGCTTGCGATATTGGTTTGATCAATCCAATGCGGATTGATCCATCAAATCCATATGCAAACATAAACACGAATGTTGATACATCGAACACGCAGGTGGACAAGGCGCGCTGGATTACGGTTGAATTCGTTGCAAACATGAACGATAAAATGCCGTGGAACTTCGCGCCGCAACAGAAAAGCGTAAAAATCCATCCGGGTGAGATGACCAACGTTGTATATGATGTAGTTAATACAACAAACAGAGAAATCGTGGGCGTGGCAATACCAAGTTACGGTCCTGCTCTTGCCGTAGAGTATTTTAAAAAAGTGGAATGCTTTTGTTTTACCAAACAGACAATGGCTCCAAATGAGAAAAGGGGAATGCCGGTAGTGTTTGTAGTAACGCCTGATTTACCCCGGGATGTAAACACTATTACGCTTTCTTATACTTTCTTTGAAGTAAAAAGCTGATTGTTTTTTTGATTAAATAATGGCAAGCACTTAAGGTGAATCAATGAAAAATAGTAGCGAAAAGCAAAAACCAATAGGTGCATGGTCAGCAATGCGTGCGATATTGTGGAGTTTTTATGGTGTACGCAGCAAAGGCGAGTATGAAGCAGATATTTCTCGTCTCTCCATGAAGCAACTCATCATCGCCGGGCTTATCGGTGCGGTATTGTTTGTGTTAGCGCTGGTAGTTCTAGTTTCTTATGTAACACATTAGCGAGTTGTTAAGCGAAGATTTCATAAGCTTTTGACAAATCAAATTTTTAATAAGGGAGTTTAAACATGAGTGGGAATAAAGACAGTTACTATCTGCCAACACCCTCGCACTGGCCGATTGTGGGTTCTCTAGCCCTGTTGGTTATGGCGTCCGGTGCTGTAATGACGATGAATAAAATCAACATGGGCGGTACGACACTTTTGGCTGGTGTGGCTATTTTGTTATTCATGATGTTCGGCTGGTTTGGTCAGGTAATTCGTGAAAGCGAATCCGGTATGTATAACAAACAGGTGGACAAGTCCTTCCGTTTGGGCATGAGCTGGTTTATTTTCTCTGAAGTGCTGTTCTTTGCCGCCTTCTTCGGTGCTCTGTTCTATGCTCGTGTATTGTCAGTGCCTTGGTTGGCCTCCGGCGATACGATGTCCCAGTTGTGGCCAAATTTCGTTGCCTCCTGGCCATCAAACGCTCCTGGCGTTGAACAATTGAGTGGTCCAGGCAGCACACAAAAGTTCACTCCTATGGGTGCATGGGGAATCCCGGCTATCAACACATTGTTGCTGTTGACTTCCGGTGCTACCTTGACTTGGGCTCATTGGGGCTTGCTCAAGAATAACCGTTCACAGCTGATTATCGGCTTGGTTCTGACCATTATTCTGGCTTTTGCCTTTATCGGCTTGCAAGCACAAGAATACCATCATGCTTATACTGAACTCGGTCTGACTTTGGGTGCTGGTATCTATGGTGCAACGTTCTTCATGCTGACTGGTTTCCACGGATTCCACGTGATGCTCGGTACGACCATGCTGACAATAATCCTGATCCGCTCTATCAAAGGTCATTTCAAACCAGATTCACACTTCGGTTTTGAAGGTGTGGCATGGTACTGGCACTTTGTTGACGTTGTATGGTTGGGTCTGTTTGTATTCGTATACTGGTTATAAGTTCCAGTCAGTGGAGCCTGAATAGAAAAGGTTCCACAGCACGAATACAGAGCCCACTGTTCCGATTGAATAGGTTTTTGTGATTGGAACAGCAGCTTGCTTATAAAGCACCCCATTCCAAGCTTCACCTTGCAGGTGCAGCTTGAGATGGGGTGTTTTACACTTCAAACTTGGTTGGATACAATCTGATTGTTCTGCAAAGCAATTGATGGTTTGTGAGATTGGTTTTTGATGTTATCCGACTGTTGCTTAGCGGATTAGCCTTTGGCTGGAATAATCCCGAAATAATATCCAAGCATTAAGCTGATAAACAGAATTATGGATAATGCAATGCGAACTGTTAACGCTTTAACGGTTCTGGTTCCTTGACCGCCATCTTTATATAGAAAAGTCAATGCGCTAAATAGGCTCCCTACAATAAGCAGGAGCATGAGGATTACAAAAATTTTGACGAGCATATCTATTTACCTGAATTTTAATTTTCAATTATGCGATCCAAATTTTGATTATGCAAATTTTTAATTACCAGTTTAAGCCAAAATTTATCCCCACAGTGGCGACGCTGCTGGTTCTTTCGCTCATGATTAATCTGGGCATGTGGCAGTCAAACAAGGCTGACCAAAAGCAGGCTAAACAGGATTTATTTAATCAGCGGGAAAAGGATGAGTTTATATCCATAGGATCTGCGCCTTTAGATATAGAGTCTTTGCGGTTCAGACGCGTGGTCGCACGTGGCCGATATGAAGCTGAATACCAAATTTTTCTGGATAACCAGGTTAACAAAGGCCAGGCCGGATACCATGTCATTACACCGTTGCGTATTGCGGGTAGCTCTATGCGAATACTGGTCAATAGAGGATGGGTGCCTGTAGGAGCGGACAGGAATATACTTCCAAATATCGATACAACGGATGCTGAAGTAGAAGTAACGGGATATCTTCAGGATTTGTCTGGCAGGTATATTGAGCTGTCTCATACGGATGAAGATTTGCATGGTGCATGGCAAAAAGTTTGGCAGAATCTTGACATTGGACGTTACAAAAAGAAGGTATCATTTGAAATTCAACCTGCAATCATTCTGCTGGATCCTGCAAATTCATCCGGTGGATATGTGCGTGAATGGCCAAAACCAGATTTCCGGATAGATGTGAACCGTGGTTATGCAATCCAGTGGTATTTAATGTCGATTGCACTGGTCATTATTTATTTCGTCACCAATATCAAAAAAAATTCTCCACAGGAAAAAGTGAATGCAAAGCGTTAATGTTGAAAAAATGAAACAAAATAGAAGAACACTGTTAATCGTTCTCGTAATTTTCGTACTGCCGGTCCTGATCTCCTCGTTGATGTATTTCACCGAATGGAGACCATCTTCTACCGTAAACCACGGTGAACTCATTTTACCAGCGCGCCCAATTGCAGACGGGGCAATGACAACGCTTGACGGTAAGCAGGTAAAGATTTCCGACCTGCGCGATAAATGGACGATGGTATATTTTGACAGTTCTGCTTGCCCTGAAGCGTGTATGTCGCAAATCTATTTCATGCGTCAGGTTCATGCATCCCAGGGAAAAAACTACGACAGGATACAACGGGTATTTATGCTGACTGATTCAAAGTCAGTGGACGAGCTGAAAAGCAAATTGAAAGATTATCCGGATATGTTAGTGTGGACTGGAGATCAATTGCAGACTGCGAAATTAACTCATGATTTTGGTGTCGATACCCAGTCAGCCGATTTTCAGCGGTATATTTACCTGCTTGACCAGCAAGGGAATCTGATGATGCGATACAAACCGGGCGTGGAGCCTGCTGGCGTTAGAAAAGATATCGAGAGATTGCTGAAATACTCCAGTGAAAAGTAACAGGTGGTTCTAAGATCCCTTTTTTGGGGATCGGCTTGTCAGAGATTTATTTATTTAAGATTTAATGGGAGTGTCGCATGAGCACCACGGCAGTATTGCATCAATGCACAGACAGTTGTAAAAGCTTTTTCCAGTTAACCAAGCCACGTGTGACAGCGTTAATTGTCTTCACTGCAGTTATCGGAACATTTTTAGCTTCACCTTCGATGGTTCCGATGCAGTTGCTGTTAGCGGTTACCCTGGGTATCGGCATGGTGTCAGGAGCTGCTGCAGCCTTTAATTGTCTGATCGAACAGGAAATTGACGCACGTATGGCTCGCACTCAGGGGCGCCCCTTGCCGACGGGCCGAGTTACGTCGATTGAGACCAGCATATTCGCTTCGATACTGGGATTGACGGGGCTCGCGCTGTTGTATTTTTTCGTTAACCCATTGACGATGTGGCTAACCTTGGCAACATTCTTTGGCTATGCCGTTGTTTATACAGTATTTCTCAAGCCATCCACTCCCTTGAATATCGTCATCGGCGGCGCTTCCGGTGCGATGCCTCCAATTTTGGGTTGGGCTGCCGTGACAAATAGTGTTACTCCTGAAGCGATGATTCTGTTCCTGATTATTTTCGTCTGGACACCTCCGCATTTTTGGGCGCTGGCACTCTATCGTAAGGCGGAATACGCAAAATCTGGCTTGCCCATGCTGCCAGTAACTCACGGTGAAGAGTTTACTTTGCTGCACATTTTGCTTTACACCATTATTCTGGTGGCCGTTACACTGATACCATTTGTCATGGGTATGAGCGGTTTGATTTATCTTGCAGGTGCGCTGGTATTGGGTGGCATTTTTCTCTATTACGCCATTATGCTGTACCGTGGTTACAGCGATGCATTAGCGCGCAGCACATTCCGTTTTTCGATTAATTATCTGATGTTATTGTTTGCCGCATTATTGACGGACCATTATTTTAAAATCGAAATAGCCTTCCTCTAATGCTTCTGCATTAATTTCGACACCAAAGCACTCCTTGAGCTAAGGCAAGTAGTGTGCCGTGCAAAAGATGCCGTTCAGGTAATGGGTCTGGAACAAATGTGTCATAGAAGTTATATTGCTCTAAATTATTAACACAGGGTAGGTACAAATGCTGAAATCAATAAGAGTCAGTTCATATGCCATTCTTCTGGGCATATTTTTGTTCGTCGGATTGAGCGGATGTAATCAGCAAACTACTGCAAAAAAATTTCACTCCACAGATATTACGGGCGTAGATTTTGGCAAAGATTTTAAGCTGACCGACCATACTGGAAAAGTGAGAACCCTGGCTGATTTCAAGGGTAAAGTTGTGGTCATGTTTTTTGGCTATACGCATTGCCCAGATGTTTGTCCGACTACGATGTCAGATATGGCGCAAGCATTAAATATCCTGGGAAAAGACGCAAATAAGGTTCAGGTTCTTTTCGTTACAGTAGATCCAGAACGCGATACACAGGAACTGCTGGCGAAATATGTACCCGCATTTAATCCTGGATTTCTGGGGTTATATGGGGATGAGGCAGCGACAGCCAGGGTTGCCAAGGATTTTCGTGTTTTCTATCAGAAGCATCAAGGGAAGGGCAGCCAGGGCTATGATGTGGATCATACAGCGGGTACTTATGTCTTCGACCAGTCCGGCAAGTTGCGCCTGTTCATGAGCTATGGTCAGAGCGCCGAAATCAGTGCGCAGGATTTACGTGCATTATTTACAGATTGAACCAGCGCTAGATCAAAGAGCGAGCAAGGGTGAGCTCTCATCTAGCTGGGTGTCACGAGACTTAGCTATATAACTGTGCTGTTCAAAAAATCTGGCGCTGCTTTACCAAAATAATAGCCTTGACCGTAGTTCACTCCAAGTTGTTTCAGTACTTGAGTTGTTGTTTCGTTTTCTACCCACTCCGCAATTACCTTCATTCCGAACACCCGCGAAATTTCGACCATCGCCTTTACAAAGACCTGGTCATTCTCATTTTCGGACAATTTCTGGATGAATGAGCCGTCAATTTTCAGATAGTCAATATCCAATTTTTTGATGTAATAAAAAGAAGAAAATCCTACCCCGAAATCATCCAGTGCAAATTTGCAGCCGAGTTTCTTTATCTGGCTGACAAAATGCTGTACCAGCTCCAGATTAAAGAATGCTGCGGTTTCGGTAATTTCAAAAATCACCCGGGAAGGATCAAATTTATTCTGTGCGATCTCATCTTCAATCAACGCGAGAAGTTGAGGATCCCCTACAGATTTCCCCGACAGATTGATCGCCAGGCTTATTTGCGGTGACGCATGCAGCTCAGTGAGTTTCCTGAAACATGCTCGAACCACCATATGGTCAAGTTTATTGACCAGTCCGAATGCCTCTGCCGTCTTGATGAATATATCAGGCGCTAATAAATGTCCCTGTTCATCACGCATGCGGATGAGTGCCTCGTAATGTGTTGCTTTCCCGCTCTCCAGTGAAACGATAGGTTGATAGTGCATTTCATAATTGGCCGTTTCAAGAGCGTGTTTGAGCGTATTCAAATTGTTCAACTTCAAACCGAAATCTCGCCGATAGGATTCGTCTTCCTTGTGGTAGAGGTAAAAGCGATTGCACCCCTGGCGTTTTGCCAGCATCAGGGCGAAATCAGCATTGTTGATCAGGTCTTCGACGACTATTTGCGGCTCGCTTAAGGAGACGCCTATGGTTGCGGTGACGCCTAGTTCATTTGTCGCAATAACAAACTTGGATTGTTCGATATTATTTAAAATTGATTGAACTTTGACGGCAATATTCTCAACCGGGATGCCGGTCAGTGCGACGCCGAATATATCACCGCCAAAACGTGCGACGGTGTCGTTTGCGCGGGTGGAATTTTTAAGCACCGCCGCAATATGCTGCAGTACAAGATCGCCTTCATGATGCCCGTATGTATTATTGATATAGCGAATGCCGTCTATGTTGATGAACAATAGCGCATCCAGATGATCATTTTTGCGCAGGCTGTTCAGTTGTTTGTTCAATACACCTATGAATGCCTCTTTGTTGAGTAAGCCGGTAATAGGGTCAGTTTTGGCTAAACGTTCGTTTTCTTCGTTTGCCTTATGCAGTTTCTCGTGTTTTACCGTAGCATCCTGGATGGCACGTCTAAGCTGTTCTTCTTTTAACGGTTTTGTGAGATAGCCATAAGCACCTTGTTCAAGCGCTGCGACTGCATGTTCAACATCGGCTAAACCGGTTGCCATGATGAAAATTGGAGGAGGGGAAATGTTGCGGGCTGTTGTAAGCAATTCAAGTCCGCTCATGCGGGGGTGTCCTGAATTTTGTGTAAACGGAATTCATTAATGCTGCGGCATCCGTTCCTCGAACTGGATAGTAAAACGATTCAGTGCCGCTTTCCAGTCCCTTATCGGCATCGTCCATTTTTTACTG
>Ga0307376_10000070_pt1 | contig 162241 bp, 150 predicted proteins | sample TR2MG_FD_202536 | JGI IMG/M metagenome (GOLD analysis project Ga0307376, IMG submission 202536) | Soil microbial communities from Risofladan, Vaasa, Finland - TR-2 | ecosystem: Environmental > Terrestrial > Soil > Coastal area > Acid sulfate soil | place: Finland: Risofladan, Vaasa...
TAAATTCAACAAAAATTGAATTGAGCTCTACTGAAGCATTAAGTACAAAGAAGAAAGAAGACATTCAAATTAAAATACAAGAAAAACAAGATACAAAAACAAGAATGGATCAAAGAATTTTGCAAGCCCAAAAATCTCTGGAAGTATTACAACATGAAGAAGATCAAGATATTCAAGTTAGTCCAATATTGGATTTCCTTTTGAAAGAAGTAAGAATAGATATCCCAGAAGTAGAAATTCTTTCTGTTTTAGCTTATCGCAATCAAGCAATTGGTATTGAAGAGCTGAAAAAAGCTGTTTCAAAAACTCCTCCTGTTATTATATTGAAAGTAATAAGAAATTTGGATAGTAAAGGTATCATAAAATATGATGAAAGATTAGACACAATTGAAATAACTGCTAATCTTGTGTAAAGAATTGGAATAAAATAGAAGATTGAATTCCACTTTATTTTCAAACTAAATAGTGTGAAATCTTGACTATAGAGATGGATTTATTAACTATATTAGGAAATTAGGAAACGTTAAGAACAATTTCATAATTGCATCATTAAAAATATTAATGCTGTAAAAATTACTAGTTAATCTATTATATTAAATTGAGAGGAAGATTTTATTGAGCTTCTTACAACGCTTATTCCGGCAAAAAAAACAGTTTAAAATTGCAGTTGTGGGTTTGGACTCAGCCGGTAAAACAACGATGTTAAATTTTCTTAGATTTGAAAAGAGTATTGAAACATTGCCTACTATTGGAGTAAATGTCGAAGTTCTTCAAAGGCAAAATGTTAACCTAAGTGTCTTTGATTTAGGTGGACAAATGCACTTTAGAAATCTATGGGGAACCTTAATGCGAGGTGCAAGTGCAATCATTTTTGTTATTGATTCATCTGATCGTGATAGGGTAGAAGAAGCAAAAAATGAATTATGGAATGTTTTACTAGATCCTCAATTTCCAGATGCTCCTTTGTTAGTAGTAGCTAATAAGCAAGATAAGGAAGGGGCAATGAGTATTGAAGAACTTATTCGAGCATGTAATTTAGATAATATCGATAAAATGGGTTCAAGAAGTTGGCATATACAGCCCACAGTAGCAACAACTGGCCAAGGTGTTGAAGAAGCTATCTTATGGGTAGTCATCGAATTGGATAAACTTTAACTGAAGGAGTGAATATGAATGGTTGAAATTTCAAGACCAATGATCCTAAAGATTGGTACACCAACTCTTGAAAAAGATCTTAAGAAAGTACATAAATTACTAGTAAGTGCAGGCTATCAGATGGTAGATGAAGGAAAATATGTTCATACCTCTGAACCAACGTTGTCTGCAGTTGTAAGCTTAGAACAGATAAAAGATACGAATGGTGTTGTTCTTAAAGAAGTTGTTGAAGTAATTCTATCAGATGCAGATAGTCATGTCAATCAAACAATTTACAATGCTTTAGCAACAGTTTTCCCCTTAGAATTAACAAAATAATTACTCGAAAATTTTTCCAAATCTTATTTATCTTTTTAAATGATATTTTATTAGTGGATTATAATGCATCAATTTGAGTAGGTTATCCTATATGACATCTCAGCAGACACAAAGAAAAAATAAATCATTAAACTGCTTAGGCATTGAAAGCACTGCACATACTTTCGGTGTTGGGATTGTTAATTTTGAGGGAGAGCTTTTAGCTGATACACATTCTTCTTACATGCCTCCTTTTGGTGAAGGTATTCATCCTCGAGAAGCTGCCCGACATCATAGTAATATAGCATATAAACTCATAAAAGATGCATTAGTTGAAGCTAAATTAACTTCACAAGAAATTGGATTAATTTCGTTTTCACAAGGTCCTGGTATGGGTCCTTGCTTAAGAACTGGTGCTGTTATTGCACGATCATTAGCTTCTTATCTTGATATTCCATTAGTTGGTGTAAATCATGTGGTTTCTCATATTGAAATTGGAAAATTACTAACATCTGCAGAAAATCCTGTAATTTTAATGGTGAGTGGGGGAACTACACAAATTTCTAGTTTAACAAATAATTACTATACGATTTTTGGTGAAACACTTGATATTTCTATTGGTAATTGTCTTGATAAATTCTCTCGAGAAGTAGGAATTCATGATCCAACTAATCCCTGGCCTGGTCCAGTTTTCGATAAAGTTGCTGCGGAAGGAAAAAACTATCATGAATTACCTTACAGTGTAAAAGGTATGAGTGTTAGTTTTTCTGGTTTGTTAACTGCAGCAATTAAATTAGTCCAAGAAAAAAATGTCACTATTTCTGATGCTGCTTTTAGTCTTCAAGAGACCGCTTTATCAATGTTAACAGAAATCGCTGAAAGAGCAATTGCTCATACTAGGACTAAAGAATTATTGGTAGTTGGAGGTTTTGCTCGAAATAAAAGATTCCAAGAAATGCTTAATGCTATTTGCAATGATTGGGGATTAAAATTATTAGTTTGTCCATACAAATATGCAAGTGATAATGGAACTATGATTGCTTGGGGAGGAATCTTAGCTTATCAAGCTTGTGGGAAACTAGATATTAAAGAGTCATTAGTATTACCAGATTGGCGAAGTGACAAAGTAAAAATTGAATGGAATAAAGAAAAATAAAAAGAAGAGTTTGAGAGTATTAAATTGATAATTAAAATAAATCCTAATTTTCCAGAAGAAAAAATTATCTTAAAATCAGTTGAAATACTAATACGTGGAGGACTTATTGTGTATCCGACTGAAACTGCTTATGGTTTAGGTTGTGATGCATATAATGAAGAGGCAATTAAAAAATTGTTTGTGTTGAAAAAACGTTCTATTTCACAACCATGTTCTGTTATTGTATCATCTCAGGAGATGATTGAGGAAATTGCGTATGTAAATGATCAAGCAAATATTCTAATTAACAAATTCTTACCTGGTCCATTAGTAATTGCCTTGCCAAAGAAAAAAGTAATTCCTGATATTCTAAATTCTAATGGTATTGCTTTTAGGATCTCGAGTAATAAAATAGCACATTTAATTACTAATTTACTTAAACGACCACTGGTATCAACAAGTGCAAATATTACTGGTGATACTCCTCCTTACAGTATTGATGATGTAATCCAATCATTGGATCAAAATAAGATAGATTTAATACTAGACAGTGGCAACATTCCGAAGAATATTCCATCTACGATTGTCGATTTTCTTTTAGAAATGTCTCCTCAAATAACTCGAGAAGGAGAAATAACTAAAGAAGAAATCCTAAAAACATTAAACATTCCAAAATATTTATGGGAAAATCATTTTACTAAAAAATAAATTTGCAGTAAAATTAGGATTTCCCTTTATCTGAGATTCCTTTTTCAGTAACATAAAAAACACATTCTCTATCAGGCAATCTTGAAGAATCATACATTCTTGCAATTCTAGCTTCATTACGACCTTTTCTTAGAAGTAATCGTTGATGTGGTCTATGCGCCCAAGCAAAGCCAAGTGCTGGGTGAGGGGATTTATCGAACAAATTTTCATCAAAAGTTGCAATAACTTGATTAGTTACAACAATTGCTAATTCGAATTCATCTAATAATTTCTTCAAAGTCTCAGCTAAATTCATCACAACTTGTTGACGAGAAACTAATTTTTCACTTCCGATATATTCAGCTCTAAAGTGTGAAGCAATAGAATCAATTATGAATAATCTTACATTCCTTTCTCTAATTATTTTCTGAGCATTTGTTATCAAAAACATCAGATGATCTGAATTATATGTACGTGTAACTGCTATATTTTTTAGTATCTCTTTTGGATTCAATCCCTTCTCCGAAGCAATTTGAGCAACTCTAGTAGAAGAAAAAGTACCTTCTGTGTCAATATAATAGACTGTACCATCTAAACCTCCTTGATCCTCTGATAATTGTACATTTACTGATAATTGAAAACATAGCTGAGTTTTTCCAGTAGCAAATTCACCTGAAATTTCTGTAATTTCACCTGTAAAAATTCCTCCACCTAGTAAGTTATCTAATTCTTCAGAGCTTGTGGTACAACGTCTTCTTTTTTCTTCCTTAAATAACAAATCTGCAGCAGAAATTGGTTGACTGTCCATTAAAGAGGAAACCTCTTGAATTATTTCCCTAGCACACTCGATTTTTATTTCAAAATTTTCTGATAGTTCCTCAGGTGTTAACCAACTAATAGACTCGATCGTTGTATATCCTTTTTCTGAAATTCTTTGTAATAATTCTTGCGATAATGACTTAAGATCCGCTAAATTTTTTCTAGACAATAAATAGCACCTATTTTTAATTTCTATATTGTTAATAAACTAATATTATCTAATATTTAATAATATACAGATATTTTTAACACCAATATTTAGTAAAAGAAAGGAAAAAATTGATCTTCTATGAAAGAATATAACTACTTTTTATAGAAGTGGAGGATATAATATTAATAATAAAATTGCTACCACTAGGTAAACAACAAATAATGTTAACCAAGTATAGAAAATATTCTTTATTAGAGCTGGTTTTTCAACTAATTTTAAACGTAGACTTAATGTGGCAATAAACATAAATATTGGCAACATAAATGCTGGAAAAATTCTTATATTTACATTAATTTTTGCAGCATAGAAAATTATCTCTATAATAGTGATAGCTAACCATGCAAGAGAAGCAAAATCCATTATTTTTATTTCAAGTGGATATTCTCGCCATTTAGCGAAAATCTTGACTTTTTGAGGTTCTGTGATTTCTTGCGCGCTCATGTAATACTCATCTCAGCTTCTTTTATTATCTTAATCGAGATTTCTTGATTATCTTTAAATCTTTTGTTGAGATTTCCAATTTATTCAATATTGTCTAATAGCGTTTACTAATTATTAAAATCAAATTTTATATTTCTCCACCAATTAAATCCCTTCGTTTTTTCAATCGATAAATTGTCGAACCAATGATAACAACCGAATAAAATGAAATTGCTGTATACAAAATTGAATTTCTATTTAATTCCCCAAGTGAAAGTAATTCAGCATTAGTTTCAGCTAATTTAAAGGTAGCTTGTAGAATTCCTTCAAAAGAAGGTTGAATTATATTTGCTGACATATATGTTAATATTCCATGCCATTCTCCTAAACCATGTCTAGCATAGGAATACATTAATGTCATATTCAATTCTTCTCCTTGTGTTCGATAAATAAAAACTTCATAAAAATTCTCATTTAAAGTAATGGATTGGCTATCAAAACAAGTTGAATTATAATTCCAGAAATGAACATTCGCGCCTATTTTGATATCTTGAGGAAGTATCCACATGGGCGTTGGCGTTAAACTTGTCCATTTAAAGAAATGTACCATAAAAAGATCAATAAGATAAGTTTTTTCTGCATGAATAACTAAATGTCTATTTTCAAGATTTTCTGTACCATCAGCAGTTTCATTATAATATTCAATAAGTGAGACCACTTCTACATGGAAAATACCATGGATTGTTGTTTCATCAACCATACTATCATATGAAACAGTAAGCTTACCAGATGCTGCTGGAATTCCTGCAGCTGTTTGTACGACTTCATAAATCATATATTGCCCTACAAAAGGAAATTGATTTTCAGAATCAATATTTGATTTTAGCTTAATGAAATACTGATCTAGTCCAATAGTTGTTAAAACAAAATAACCTGAAAGCACAATTGAAACCAATATGAATGTTAGAAACATTCTTCGTTTTACTTTTGGTAGAGACATTTGTTTTTCACTAATGTTTTTTAATGCAAATTCTTAGTAATTAATACTATTTAATACATTTTAATTGTTTTTTACTATTCAACAAATTTCACGGAAATATTTTAACTTCTAAATACTAATAATCACTAATCTCTAATACATTTAAGGAATAATCAAAAATGGAACCGATAATTAAAATTGACAATTTAACTAAAGTTTTTGGACGATATATTTCAAGAGCTCGTATTACTTCTTTAAGAAATATTTCATTTGAGATTAAAACTGGAGAAAGAGTTTGCTTATTTGGTCCTAATGGTGCAGGGAAATCAACAATTATGAAATCAATAATGGGATTGATTAAACCTTCAAGTGGGAAGGTATCAGTTAATGGTTTAGATGTTAGAAAAAATCAGTTAAAAATCAAAAAAATGATTGGTTATTTACCTTCGGATTTTAACTTCTTTCTTGATACACCATGTGGGGAATCTTTAATGCATTTTGCTATTCTGCGTGGATTAAAGTGGAAAGATGCAAAACAAGAAGTTGATCGTTTATTAGAGATTGTTGGTTTAACAAAATGGTGGGATCTTCCACCAAAATTAATGTCTTCAGGTATGAGACAAAGATTTAGTCTAGCTATGACTATAGTAGCAGATCCGGATATCATTTTATTTGATGAACCTGTATCATTTATCGATGTTCAAGGGAAAATGAAAATTTACCAGCTAGTACAAGAATATGTTGAATCGAATGAAAAAACAATCTTAATGTCAACTCATAATATTCAAGAAGCCATGATATTAAGCAACAGAATAATAGTTGTAGATCGAGGGCAAATAATTGCTGATGGACCTATTGTAGATGTAGTAACAAACAGATGCAAAAAAATGGAAATTATACTTTCAGAAGAAAATCCTCCACTCCCATCTGTGAAAAATGCGTTAGAAAAATTTGATTTTGAAATTTCAGGACGAAAAATTTTAATTAAATCTGAGGATGCATTACAAAAAAGCGTTGATATTATAAACCAATTAAATAACAACAAAATTCCTGTATTTTCATTTAGACCTTTAATCGAACAAAAAAGACCGCCAAAATTAGATACAAGTCAAATTCTTGAGGAGGAAAAATAAAGATGTCAAAGACAGATAATAAAGAATCAAATTCTGAAAATACCCTAAATAGTCGTATAGAAAATAATTTCGAGCTAAGAAAGAATTTTATTTTTAGGGAAATTGGCGAAATTATAAGATACGAGTCAAAACGAATAATTATAACTCAGAAATTTTTCATAGCCTTAACTCTTATACTACTACCTGCAATCTTGTATCTTGACGCTTCTGCTCGAGAGGTTGAAGTATTTTTGATAGATTTTGGTGAAGAAATGTTCATGAGAAGAAGTGCTGCTGGATTTATTATTTTAGGTCAATTTCTAATGCAAATGATTGCAATTATGTTAACTCTTGATAGTTTTGGAAAAAACACTAATGATAGCATGCAAAGGTATTTTGCAATGCCAATTAGAAAAATTAGTATTTACATTGGACATACCATAACTACCTGTATAGGTACAGCAATAACCGGAGTAGCAGCAATTTTAGCTTTTGATTTAATTCTTTGGATATGGACAGGAATATCACTATCATTTGTTTTAATTCTGCAAGCATTTTTACTTACATTTATAGGTGCTTTCCTTGCTATTGCGACAACGACACTTTTCATTATAATAGCAAATTACTTTAATTTTTCAAGTTCAATTGCTATCGTTCCAACACTTTTTATCTTTTATATAATCCCTTTTGTTGTATATTTCACATCTCAATTTAATTACGTAAATGAAACATTTCAAAACTGGACTTTTATGCATCAACTAGCAGTAGCAACTGATTTCATGATACAACCATTAAATGGACTTCAAGAAATACTGGAAAATAATGCACTATTAGCTGCTTGGTTGACAATATCATTAGTAATTGCTATATCAGAAATAATTGCAGCAATAGTTTTCATTAAAACAGAAAAATAAAGAAAATAAACCAAAGATGATTAAATCCTTGGTTTTATAAATTTAGTTTCCATCAAATTATGAGTCAAATCTCGAGCGTATTTAATTCGTTCTTCAGCTTTCTTATAGAGTTCTTTCTCTTCCATTTCAATTCGAGCGATTCCTTGTTCAATAGCTTTCATACCAACTCGAGTAGCTTCTAGAGGATAGACTTCCCATTCACTCATTTTAGGAGTGATATAATCAGCAGATAATCCTTTTTTAGATGCAACTTCTGCTAATGCTTTAGCAGCAGCAATACACATCTCATCTGTGATCGTTTTAGCTTGAACATCTAATGTTCCTCTGAAAATACCAGGGAAACCTAAGCTGTTATTAACTTGGTTTGGAAAGTCACTTCGACCAGTACCAACAACTTTAGCTCCTGCTTCTTTAGCATCCCAAGGCCAAATTTCTGGAAGAGGATTTGCACAAGCGAAAACAATGGAATCGGAAGCCATATGTTTTATCCATTCAGTCTTAATAGTACCTGGTTCTGATTTGGAGGCTGATAAAAGAACATCTGCACCTTCAGTAGCAACTCCGAAATCACCAGTTAGACCTTCGCCGTTAGTTTTTTGAGCTAAATCATATTTGAAAGTATCATAATCTTTCTGATCTATGATATCTTGTCGATCTTTAGTAAGAATACCTTTAGAATCGCACATGGTAATATTCTTTGGATCCATACCTGCGGCAATTAACATGTAAGCAGTACGAGTATTGGCTGAACCAACACCTAACATAGCAACTTTTACTTGATCAATTTCTTTGCCAACAAATTCCAAAGCACCAAAAACACCTGCTAAGATAACTGCAGCAGTACCTTGTGCATCATCATGCCATACAGGTATTTCCATTTCTTTTCGGAGAGTTTCAAGAATTCTATAACACTTTGGTTTTGAAAAATCTTCTAAATTAATACCGCCAAAAGAAGGTTGTAATAATTTTACAGTTCTGATAATTTCATCAGGATCCTTAGTATCTAAACAAATTGGAACAGCGTCAACTCCGCCAAGATATTTGAAAAGTAAACTTTTACCTTCCATTACAGGCATTGCAGCTTCAGGACCAATATCTCCTAATCCTAAGACGCGTGTTCCATCAGAAACGACAGCAACGGAATTTGCTTTATTTGTATGTCTAAAAGCTTCATCTTTATTAGCATTAATAGCTTTACAAGGTGCAGCTACACCAGGTGTATACCAGATACCAAAAGCATCAAAATCCCATATTGAGCATTTAGGAACAACTTGAATTTTACCTTGATAATAAGGGTGAAGTTTCATAGCAATTTCTGCTGGTTCCTTTGCTTTTGCTAAAAGTTCCTCTTTAGTTAGCTTTTTTTCAGTCATTATAACCTCATCTTCTAAAACAGCAATTACTTAATGAAAAGAATATTCTCTTTATAAATTCTCTTGCCATTAGAAAAATAATTAAGATTCAAAAATTATTGAATGGAAAAAAAATAGTTAAGATGGAAACTAATATTTCGGAAAAAGAGAAATGCTTAAAACTGAATAGATTAAGAAAAAGAATAACCTCTAGGCAACAATGTCGAGGTAGCCTAGCTTGGTTTCGGATGTCCATGCGTGCACATTCGCCAGAATGGGCGCCTGACTCATAATCCAAATCAATTTACAAATAGTGGCCAGATTTGATGGGACATCAGGAGGTCGCGGGATCGAAGCCCGCCCTCGACACCAATTTCCTACTTTTTTAATAAATAATTATCTAAATCTTCTAAGTGAATTCTTTTCTTGAAATTTTCTTGTTCTTTATTTGTAGTGTCAATAATTGCTAATGTGCATTTGTCATCACCACAAGCCTCACATGTTTTATGAAATACTTTTTTCGTTTTGTCCATTATCATACTTTTTGCGGGATCTACATAACAATATAATGATCCGAGTTCAAGATTATCATATTCTTTGAAGATTTTTGCTAATTGACACCCATGTACGATAAAATCTCCCCATTCATTTCTTATAATTTCCTCTGAATAAACACCAATTTTTGGTAAATCTCTTTCACCTTTAAGTACTCTTTTTCCAATTTTTTCACCATAATTAAAAATAGCTTCTATAATTACATGTTTCCCTTCTTCTTTCCCTAATTTTTCAATAATTGTTTCTGCATATGCAAGATGTAGTAATGCAACTCTATTCATAGCTACTTTCACTTCATCTGATGCTTCACTTAGAGTTAGAAAATTATTTTCTTTTTTCATTTCTAAAAAAACCCTCAATCAATATTTCCTATAAAACAACTTTCAATCTCTTTTTCAAATCTTGCTGCTGATTTAATAATGTGAAATATATCCAAAATCCATGCGATTTCATTTAATTCTTCAAATGAAATTTTGGGTGATACCTCTGATAATTCATGAGAATATTTAGTAAAATAATCAACAGTAGCTTGATGATTTGATTCCAAGATTTTATCAAATATCTTTCTAAAGCAATTAATATCCATACTTGTTTTGTTTTTTTCTTTACTAATTATTGAACACACAACCTCTCCTGCTTCCTTTGACATAATGATTGGTTTTTTAGTTTTAATTTTTCTTGATAACACAAAAAGTTTAGCTGTTCTTCCATACAAAGTCTCTGCTGCTGTTTGACCCGTCTTAACTCTTTTTCCTGCTTCAATAATAAGTCCCTTTTTTATTAATATATCAAGATATTTGTATAATGTTTTCCCTTTTCTTTTCAATTTTTCAGAAACTGTATTTCTTTCCTTCTTTTCCAAATCCATTTTTTCAATTTTCTGTTCAATAATTTTATTATATTCTTCCTCTAGATCCCTTACTGTCATAGGTCCTTTTCTTAATGCTAGAATTATTGGCTTATATCTGGAATCCTCCATTAGATCCCAATCTTCTTCATCAAATATTTTCACCGCATCCGGTTTATACGTTATTACATCTTGATAATCCAATATTGTTCGCCTACAATTCTATTTTACTTTCTAGAGTTTTAAATCTTTTCTCTGCTTATGGAAACATAAATCTCCATTAATAGAAATACTAATATATGAATTTGGAGACGTGTTTCTCTAATAATAGAGAAAATTGGTGATATTTTGTCAGAATTAAATATTCAAAAAGAAAGTCCAGAGATAGAATCAAATCTGAAGGGATTTGCCTTTTTCTGGAGTGGACAATTATTTTCAATTTTAGGTTCTAGTGCTATCCAATTTGTTCTTACTTGGTGGATTACAATAGAGACCGAAAGTCCATTATTATTATCCTTAGCAACTTTAGTAGGATTTTTTCCTACAATTATTCTAACACCTATTGCTGGAGTTTTTGTAGATAGATGGAATAGAAAAATATTGATTGGAACAGTAGATTTTCTACAAGCAGCTGTTACAGTGATATTACTCTTTTTGTTCAAATTTAATAAAGTAACAATAATAATATTGTTTGTGTTTTTAGCTTTAAGAGGTGTTTTACAGGCGTTTCATCAACCTGCAATTCAAGCTTTAATTCCAATAATGGTACCCAAAAAGCATTTGAGCAGAACAAATAGTATTCAATATTTCCTTTCAAATATTATTTTTCTAATAGGTCCTATGATTGCAGCATTATTATTTAGTTTTCTAGAAATTCACCAAATATTATGGCTAGATGCAATTACTTTCTGTATTGCAGTTATTCCATTAATTTTGATTAAAATACCAAAATTAGAGAATGATGAAACTCAAATTAAAAAATCATCATTCTTTACTGAATTTAAAGAAGGAATTCGATTCATGAAAGAGAAAAAAGGATTGTTTGCTCTTTTAGGATCATTCGCTGCTACAAATTTATTTTTGATGCCATTTTTCATTTTACTAAATCTGTTCATATATGTAAATCATAGTGGAAGTGAAATAGAATTATCTTATGTAATAGCATTTAATCAAGCTGGTTCTATTGCTGGTACTTTATTATTCATATTTTGGAAAGGATTTAGAAAGAAAGTTAATGGAGTAGCATTAGGAATTACTATTGGCTTATCTGGAGGTTTATTAGTAGCTTTTTCTCCTCAAGGTTTATTCTGGTTCATGGGAATAGGATTTCTTATTATAGGATTTGCAATATCCATGGCAAATATCTCAAGTCAAACAATTTGGCAAACAGTGGTTCCAAAAGAGATGTTGGGAAGAGTTATGTCTGTTAGATTTGCAGTTGCTCAATTTGTATCACCTTTAGGAATGATCATTAGTGGTTTAATAGCTGAAGTAGTTAATATTCAGTATGTTATGATAGGAAGTCTTTCACTCGGACTTTTATCATTTGGAGTTTTCTTTTTCTTCTCCTCAATGCGAAAAGTAGAAGAAGGAATTTATTCAGAAAAGGATATTGAAGAGATAAAGAGTGAAAAAGCTGAAGTAAATTTAAGCAAAGAGGTGGAGGTTATTTCTCCACCCTAATCATACAAATGATATAATTATGAATTTTCACTTTTCCTTTTCTTCATTTAATAAAAATGGATAGCTGTAACTTCTTGGTGGATAAAATCTTTCTTTAATGCTTCTAGGAGAAACCCATCGAAGAAGATTCAAAAAGCTTCCAGCTTTATCATTAGTTCCACTTTTTCTTGAACCTCCGAAAGGTTGCTGGTTAACAACTGCTCCAGTTGGTTTGACATTGATATAGAAATTCCCAGCAGAATGTCTAAGAATCTTTGTTGCAATACTTATTGCTTTTCTATCTTCAGCAAAAATTGAACCTGTTAATGCATATTGAGTACTTTTATCACAAAGATGTAATGTCTCTTCGAATTTTTCTTCATCATAAAGATAAATAGTTAAAACAGGTCCAAAAATCTCTTCTGTCATAGTTTTATAATCAGCTTTCTGAGCAAGGATTACTGTAGGATCTATAAAGAAACCCTTTTTGTCATCTGATTTACCTCCAAGTATAATTTCAGCTTCACCTGATTTCTTAGTTAAATCGATATACTCAGTAATTCTTGTAAATGCTTTTTTATCGATAACAGCATTAATGAAATTTGAAAAATCATCTGGCTCTCCAATTTTGATTTGAGATAAATCTTTTTCAAGACATTTTTTAATCGGAGGCCATAATGTTTTTGGAGCATAAATTCTAGAAGCAGCAGAACATTTTTGTCCTTGATATTCAAACGCTCCTCTTGTTAATCCAGCTAAGACTCCATTTAGATCTGCTGATTTATGAATAAAGATAAAATCCTTTCCGCCTGTTTCTCCTACTAATCTTGGATATTGGTTATATTTATGTATATTTTCACCAACTTTTTTCCACATATATTCAAAAGTTTCTGTACTTCCTGTGAAGTGAATACCGCCTAAATCAGAGTGATTAAGAACCAAATCTCCTACTAAAGAACTTCTTCCTGGAATGAAATTAATTACACCATCAGGTAAACCTGCTTTTTGGAATAATTTCATAATTTGATATGCAATATAAATCACGCTTGTTGCAGGTTTCCAAACTACAACATTACCCATTAATGCAGGTGCTGAAGGAAGGTTCCCCATAATCGAAACAAAATTGAAAGGAGTGACAGTAAAAATAAAACCATCAAGAGGTCTATACTCCAATCTATTGAAAGCTGTTTGAGGACTAAACGGTTGTTCTTTGTAAATTCTATACATAAAGTATGAATTGAATCTAAAGAAATCCGTTAATTCACAAGCTGTATCAATTTCAGCTTGATATGGATTTTTGCTAAGATTTAACATTGTAGCAGCATTTAGTTTCATTCTATAAGGTCCTGAAAGCAATTCAGCTGCTTTTAGAAAAATAGCTGCTCTTTCATCCCATGCATATTCCATCCATTCTTTTTTAGACTCTAACGCAATTTCTATTGCTTTTTTTACATGTTCTTCTTGTGCAAGTGAAGCTTTTCCTAAAATTAATTCGTGGTTATGTGGAGCTCTTATTTCAATAATTTCAGATGTTTTAATTTCTTTACCACCAATTACAAGGGGAAGATCCAAAGTTTTTTTCTTTTGTTGTTCTAACTCTTTTATTAGTGCTTTTCTTTCCCAAGATCCGGGAGCATATTCTAGTACAGGTTCATTATTAGGTTCTTCAATTTTAAATCGACCAAAAGACAAAACTTTACCCTCAATTTCATTTTAATTTAACATCCTCATAATTACTTATAGCAACTCTCTTTTATAAAATAAGAAATTTAAATTCAAATTTTTTAGAAGTTAAAAAAATTAGAAAGAAAATTTGTGTGTCTCGGAGTAACTATGATCAGTCCTTATTGGGTGCTTAGCCAATTAGCATTAATCCCAACTCATCTTGTCGGATTTCGTCATAGACACATATACAATTTAATTTCTCTCCATCAAAAATCTTTCTAAAACCTAAGATATTAAGAATTTAGCTTAGCATTTACTTTAATTTATTAGGGCAAGTTATAATAAGTTGGAATACTATATTATAAGAGAGCAATTTTGTGAGCTGAACTTCTATTATGAATAAAGGAATATCCAATGATTCCAAAATCAAAATGGAAATATCAGAGGTTATGACTTCTTCTGTTTATTCTATTTTTCCAAATGATTCTGTAGAAGCAGCTGCAAAACTTATGCTAGAAAATAATGTTGGAAGTATTATATTAGCACCAGGAAAAGCTGAAAAAAGCCCTCTTGGAATTATTACAGAAAGAGATATTGTGACAAGAGTTGTTGCTTTAGGATTAGATCCAGCAAAAGTAGTAGTTGGAGATATAGCAACAAAACCTGTGGTTACAGCTCCTCAGAATTTAGATATTAAAGAAGCTATGAAATTAATGGCTAGGATGAATATTCGAAGATTAATTGTGGTAGAAGATAATATTGTAATTGGAATTGTAACATACCGAGATTTACTGCGAGTAGCTCCCAGTTTAATTGAAATTGCTTTGGAATATGAAAGGATTAATTTTCAGGAAGATGCTGATGATGGTCTTGATTATAAGATGGGGTATGAAGATTATGATAAAGATTCAGATTCTACTTCAAATGACTCGCACTTATCTCTAGGTTTTTATTGTTCCCAATGTGGTGAATGGAATGAAGGATCATCTTGTGGAGATGATGATGATCAACCTCTATGTGGTGATTGTTACTCAGATGAAGAATGAGAATCACGAGTTATAGCAACTAATAAAAAGTGATTAAGCAAGAAAAATCACAGTTTGTAATTATAATATAGAATTGAAAGAATTAAGAAAAGAAATTTTGGAGGAAATACTTTGAAAGTTGCAGAAGTTATGACTGTTGAATTTGAAACTGTCGATAAAGATCAGATGATATCAAATGCACTAAATATTATGAGAAAGAAAAAAGATATTTCTCGATTAATAGTTCTTGATAAAGAAAAACCAGTAGGAGTTATATCTTTTAGGGATGTTGCAGATAGATTAGGTACATACAAAACTGAAGGTATGTCCCCAACCAGCCTTCGAGTTTCCAGTGCAATGTCTTATCCAATTAAAACCATTTCTTCTGATTCAGATTTGATTACTGCAGCAAAAATGATGATGGAGGAAAGAATATCTAGCATCATTGTTGTAGATGGAGATGAATTGAAGGGTTTATTAACAAAACATAATCTTTTAGCATTAGGTCTTAAGTGCAAAAAAATCAAAGTAAAGGATTTAATGACCCCTGAACCAGTAACAATAACTTCTTCTGAAAGAGTTATTTCAGCTAGAAGTATTATGTTTGAAAATAATTTTAGTGCTTTACCAGTTGTTGATGATGGAGAACTTGTTGGATTCATTGATGATGAAATAATTGCTGATGCTCTTGCAAAATTTAGAGAGAAAGTTCCTATAAAACATCAAAAAAATAGATTGCATGAATATTTTGTTGGTCAAGTCATGAAAGGTTATCCACCTGTAATAGATGAAAACGTTCCACTATGCGATTTAGTTCAAAAATTCATTGAATCAAAAGCTAAAGCTGTTTTCATTATAAATGAAAGTGGTAAATTAGTAGGTATTCTTTCAGTTACAGATATTACTCAAGCAATTGCAGAAGAAAAAATCTAGTGAAATGTAGGTGTTAATTCCATTGACAATAGATATTAATATTGTTAATGGAAATCTTTTCCTTTCTGGAGAGTTTCGTGAAGGGGGGATTTCCATTGAAGGGGAACGAATAATCAAAATAGGAAAAGAACCTTCCTTAGAAAAAGCTTCTCTAACCATTAATGCAAATGGTGCTCTCATTTTACCTGGATTAATTGACATCCATGTTCATTTTCGTGATCTGGAGCAAAAGTATAAAGAAACTTTAGAAACTGGTACTAGATCTGCAATAGCAGGAGGCGTTACTTCAGTACTTGATATGCCTAACAACATTCCTCCCACTGATTCAGCTCTAAGGATAAATAATAAGATTAAACTTATCGAAGAAAAAGCGGCATCAAATATAGGATTTTACAGTCTCATACCTAAAGATTTTACTAAAATAGAAGAAATTTCTAACACAGGTATTTTTGGTTTCAAAGTTTATCCTGTCTCTGAATTATATCCACCCAAAAACGATTTACAACTTGAAATAATATTGAAAGAAATTACAAAAAGAAAATTACCTCTGATTGTCCATCTTGATAATGGATATGCTGGTAATAACGAAAAGAATCTTTTCGATAGCGAAATGCCTGCAATTGACGCTTTTTTAAAAGCTCACAATCAACTAGATGAAGCTAATGCTCTTGATTCTTTTATTAAAGTATGTAAAAAAACCAATACACAACTTCATTGTGCTCATGTTACTGCAAAAGAAACAATTGAAGTTTTACGGAAAAATTCAGGTTCTGAAATTCTAAGTAGTGAAGCTTGTCCACATCATCTTGTTTTAGATGAAAATAATCTGCGAAAACTCGGTTCACAAGCAAAATGTTTGCCACCTCTTAGAAAAATTAATGACCAAAAAGCTCTTTGGGAAGCATTGAATGAAAATACAATAAAAATTATTTCTACAGATCATGCCCCTCATTCTTATGAAGAAAAACATTGTGAATTCAAAGCAGCTGCTTCCGGTATACATGGATTGGAAACGCTATTACCAATTATGTTTACTTATGCCCAAAAAGGTATGATTTCATTTGAATCATTAATCGAGAAACTTACAATAAATCCTGCAAATTTGATGGGAATTGAGAAAAGAGGTTCATTGGAAATAGGAAATTTTGCAGACATTGTAGTGGTTAAAAAAGAAAAATTAAAAATAAATTCAGAAGAATTTCAATCAAAAGCAAAATGGACTCCATTCAATGGTTTTGAAGTATCATATAAACCATGGAAAGTTTTAGTAAATGGTTTTCTAGCAAAAGATGATGAGCACATTCATACAAAAGCTCGAACAGGTAAAATCCTAAAGAAAAAAAGTAATAGATTAAAATTATTATGAAAAAATATAAAAAAAATAGGTTGTGAGAAAAATCACAAAAAAAGTATCTTCCGATCCTAAATTTATTGTTGATAGAATGTATAATCGATTAGCTCGTTGGCTTCGAATTCTGGGTTATGATACTCTTTTTGATTCATCATTTTCTGATAAGGATTATTTAGAGAAAGCAAAAAATGAATCACGTATATTAATAACTCGAAATGAAAACTTAGCAAGTAGAGCAAGTAAATTAGCACTAAAAGCAGTTCAAGTTGATGCACCAACTATCGAGGAACGTTTAATCAAACTTTATAAAGAAGCGAACATCGCTCTTTCGTTAAATGATGATGTTATATCAAGATGTTCAAAATGTAATAGTGAAATAGAACCTATTCAAAAAAAGGACATTGAAAATTTATTATTAGAAGGAACAAAGAACCAATATAATGAATTTTGGATTTGTAAAAATATTAATTGTCAACAGATATATTGGAAAGGACCTCATTGGGATAAAATGAAGAAATCACTTGAAAAGTGTAAGGAGATATTAACAGAACAATAATTATTCACCAAGTGAGGATAAATAAATATCTAATGAGATATTAAATTGATATTACTGAGTGTGTTAAAATGTCTGAAAGTAAAGATCTCTTAGAATATGATTTAAATGATGGAAAATATCTTGTCACACTTGCTCGTAAATCCATCCTTCATTATCTTACTTTTCGAAAGTTATTACCAATACCTCGAGATACTTCTCCAAAATTGCGAGAAGAATCTGGAGTTTTTGTAACACTAAACAAACTTGAAAATAATAAAAACAAATCTTTACGTGGTTGTATAGGTTTTCCTCTCCCCATTTATCCTTTAGCTCAAGCAACTATTGAAGCTGCAAAAAGTGCTGCTGTTGGAGATCCAAGATTTCCAACGGTAGAAATCGATGAAATGAAAAAAATAATTATTGAAGTAACTATTCTAACGAAACCTAGAAAATTGATTGTTAATGATTCAAAAGAATATCTCGATTTGATTAAAATTGGTAGAGATGGATTAATCATTAGAAAAGGAGGCTGGAGTGGACTTTTACTCCCACAGGTACCAGTTGAATGGAAATGGGATGTTAAAGAATTTCTTGAACATACATGTAATAAAGCAGGATTGCAAAAGGATTGTTGGAAGGAAAAGGAGACATCTATTGAAAGTTTTTCAGGTATTATATACCACGAAATTGAACCAAATGGCAAAGTTGAATATGAAGAAATCTAATTTATTCCTCTATTTGCATTTCTAAACTAATAATTGTTTCAACAAGAACTGCTTGTAAGCAATGCGGACACTTGCCTTGTGTTTTTATCCATTCATATAAATGACTAAAATGTGCATTTGATTTACAGAGTGGACACTGACCGATCTGTGCATCTTTATTGATAGGTAATTTGCATACTATGCATTTAATAACTGTATTTCCACATTGAGAGCAAATACTATTGGATTTTTCAATTGGTTTACCACAAACATAACAAGTGTATACTTTAGTTTTAGAAGTAAAATTCATCAATTTGTCGATTTCGTTTTGTAAATGTGAATCAAAAAATAACATCTCTTGGAGCTTTCTTTCTTGTTGTCCTCGATTATTAATAATAAGATATCTTATAGAATCTGAGCTTTCGAACCGAGCAATCCAGTAAGCGTTATAGAAAATTCCATGTTTAGTAATATTTTCGATATTAGATTCTTTTTTTAGATTTAGATAACGTCTATTTCCTTTATACCAATTTTTAACATATTTTTCATACTTACGAATATAGGTTTTTATTTTTTTATCTGCTTCTTTTTTTAGCTTTTGTGCTCTATTTTTATAAGTTGAAGCTAATTGACTTAGTTCTTTGTATTGAAGGTTTTTTCTTTTTTTCTTCATTCTAATTGCTTTTTCTCGAATTTCTACTGCTTTATTCTCATAATCAATTGCTTCTTCATATTGAGGCTTTAATTCTTCTCTAATTTTTTCAATCTCTTTTTCGAGTTCATTTCTTTGGTTGTCGTAAACTTGAGTTAATTTCCTATAAATGCTACTAGGATCAAAAGAAGATAACATAGGTAAATTTTGATTTGAATGACTTAGAATTTGTAAAAGATTTGCATCTTCTCTAGAAAAAATTAGATTTAGAGCTTTTATCCCATCTTCATTAATCAATTTATTTTCTACATAAGATAATGAGAACATTCCTAACATAAAGAGTCTGTTTGTAAACAATCTGGGATTTTTATTATTATTTTTATTTAAAGAGTAAGTTAATTCAAATCGGTTAACTGGCCAAAGAATCGGTTGAAGATAAGAAAGCTGTTCGATTGGTTTCTTTCGTAAAATCCCTCTTCCTTTCAAACGATTTCTTTCGACTAACTCATTGATGCTTTCTTTAGGAAATTTATTAGGAACAACTTGATAACTCACTTTATAAAACCTCTAGAATGAGAAGTATTCTCACTACAATTGGAGTAATAACAATTCAAGTAAAAAAAACTTCGTAAATTGGTGAATTAAACTTAAAGATTAGAGTCTTTTCAATAAAATTGTAAGCTGTATATCATACACCACATATAATATTAGTAAGTTTAGAAGAGGTAGAACCTTTGTTTCTAAACTATTAATTTTTTATAATAGTAAAAGTCATATAATATTAGAGAGCAAAATTAATTCTTTTAATTTTGCTCTCAGAATCCCATAAACCTCTCTCCCCAATAAATAACTCCCTTTTCCTGTGGCGGGGATATTACATCCTCGCCCTCTAATTTTACTTTTTTGATATGAATTTATATTTTCATTATTATATCATTCTTTGATTAATGAATCTAAACTTTTCATCATTTCCTTCCATTTTTTCATTTTTCTTAATTCTTGGAAGATCTCATTTGTTTCCAAGGTAATTTTATGATTAATAGGATTCGCTGGTCCTAGTTCTACTATTTTCATTAAAGCGTCTATTGCTTCATTGAATTTATTCTGTTTTATGAGCAATTGTGCATAAACCCAATAATCCCGTCTGTCAATTTCTATTTCCATTGATTTTTTGATATAGCTAATTCCTTCTTCTGGCTTATCTGAAATTATTCCTTTATTCCATGCATTATAGAGTAGATTGTCTTTTTCCTTATAGAATCCATTTGCTACAATATAGCTTTTCTTCCTTACAAATCCTACTTTTTCTGCTGTTCGCCATGAACCTTCATTTTCTTGATTACAATGCCATCCAACTTGTAAGCCTTTTTCTTGACATAATTCCACTATTGCTGCTGTGCATAATGTTGCAAAACCTTTTCTTCGATAATTACGTGCTGTTATTATACCAATCTCAATTTTGTTTTCAACACTCCAGTCAGATAAGCACCAACTTGCGAGTGTTTTTGTACTTTCTTCTATTAAGCAAAAACCTAAGCCTTTTTCAAGGAATTTTTCCGTTGTTTCATAATTGGTTTTCATCCACCATTTCATTTCTTCAATATTCTCTAATTTTTCCTCTTCCAGAAGAGAAGCATCAATTTCTCTCATTATAAATCCTTTAGGTATTTCTGTGCGCCAATTTGGGATTAGTAATTTTTCAAAAACATAATAGTATCTCTTTAATGCCATAGGATCTTCAATAGCAAAGTCACTTTCTATCTTGTCAAACCAATCTTTGTCTTCGAAATACATTATCCACTCACCTTGATTTATTCCTTCTTTTTTTTCTGCTTGTGAGAAGAGTTCCTCTTTCAAAATCCTTCCAATCGCTTTATTGAATTCATTGTTATTTGGATCACCAGCTAAAAAATAGGCCCATACATTATCTACTAAAAATCCGCAAGTTGGTTTCTCTTTTGAGTCAACCCAAATTCTACCAGGATTAATTCCAGCAATTACCACCATGCAATTCAAGTTGTATTCAACTTCTGCAAATAGTCTTCGAACTTTTTCAAATTCATCTAATTCTAGTTCTATCATTTTTATTTTCACTTGATTCCTGAGGAGTTGCCTTGTTAGCAATAGTATTTTCTCACTAATAATATAACAGCTACAAATGAATCATATCAAGCACAAAAAAAAGTATAGGTCTTTAGTAACCAATCAATCTTAGGTGCCAACTGCTAATTTCAATTGTAAATATCTGTACTCTAATATTTGTGTAAATCATTGCTATACTGGCACCTCCTAAGATTTTTACTTACATAAAGTAATATTCTATATAAGATTTTATACCAATCAATATTAAAATTCAATTAAAACAGAATTTATCTCCCTTTTCCTGTGGCGGGGATATTACATCCTCGCCCTAATTTAAATTTGGAATAAAAATTATTAATTAATTGGAACAAATTTTTTTGAAATTATGTTAAATGATTAGGTTCCATAGGATAAAATCTAATAACAATAAAAATAATGAGAAATTATGTCTGCAAAACAAAAAATTAGAGTACATCCAAGAACAATATTGAATCATCTTACTCCAAAAATGCTTTATGGTTTATTTATCAAAGAGATTATTTACATTCGTAAATTCAAACAAATTTTAAAACAAATTGGTTGGTCATATATAAAAATTAAGCCATATGGTTTCGCTGCTAATGGTTCTCTCATCTACTTATTACTAAAAATTTTAAATGAAAAACATCCTGATAAAATTCTTGAACTTGGTTCAGGGGAAACTACAAAATTAACCTATAGATACATTTCAGAAAATGAAAATACAGAAGCTTTAGTTTTAGAAGATAACTCTGAATGGTATAATAAACTAATTGGAAATTTTAAATCAAAAAGATTCAACTATACTCAAAGTTTACTAAAAGAATTAACCGTAGCTGAAAGGATTTGTAATTGGTATTCATACGATTTTTCAAACGAGAAAAATAATTCTAAATATAATTTAATTCTTATTGATGGTCCTTTGGGTACTTTACGATATTCACGATTAGGTATAATCAAATTTTTGCCAAATATTTTAGATAGAAATAATTTCATTATAATCTTTGATGATACTTCTCGAAAAGGTGAGCAAGATACAATTGGAATTTTAAAGAATGTCTTCGCAAAAGAAAAAATTGAATTTATATCAGTTGAAGTATATGGATATAAAAAACAAACTTGTTTGGCATCAAAAAATTACCATGAATTCCTTTCAACAATATAAACTACTTTCTTGATATTGATAAAAACATTTCAAAGTAAATAAATAAAAAAATGAAAAATTTTCTAGGAATTAGAAAATTTATTATCTACTAATTTATAACGAATAAATTAATCTCATTGAATATTCGAGGGCATCCTAAAAGTTTCATCTATAATAGATACAATCCGTGGGAACAAAGATGGTGCCGAATAATCAAAACCAGGTCCTCGTGAATTACCAGGATCATGTGGGTCTGTTTCATATGGTTCTTCCATGGAAACTAGTGAAGTAGTAATTCCTGTTATTAATATAAATCCAACAATTAAAGTGAGCCCAAGCATAACTTTTAATTTTTTATTCATGTCAAATCCTCCACTTTTAATAGTTTTGTTTTTGCAATAATGAATTTCGTGTTTCTAGTCTTTTTGAAAAGGTTTTCTTCAAAATAATAGTGACTATAACATTTATATTAAATAATTAGTAATCATAATATAAAAGTTATTCTAATAATCAGAAAGAGTATATGATGTGAAATCAAACATGAGCTCAAGTAGTAGCAAAAAAACACTAAAAATAAATTTACTAATAAATAAAGCTCCTATAAGATATCACAATAATGATTATAATAAAATAACTCGAGATAATTTTGAAAAATTAATACCAGATACCGTTCCGGGAATAATAAAGGAGGATATAGCTTTTTACTTTAATTATCTTCGAAATAATAGAAGTAAAAAGAGCTTGAGAGAGTGGGAAACTGCTATTAGTTGTGTTGATTCACCTAATAGCTGGAAAGCTGAAGGATATAGGCCAATTTTTGCCTTTCTCTATTATGATCGAATTACTGATGGATTATTTCTACCATTATTATTGAGAAAATTAGAACTTACTCAAAAAAATAAAAAGAAAATCAGTATAGAAGAATTCAATCATTTATGTAGATTAAGTATTATTGGCTTTAGACCATCGATTGATGCAATTGACCAAAAAATTCTTCAAATGCTTACAAATGAACCTTCATTAGTTACTCAAGCATTGACTGATAAAATCGATCATTCCTATGCGACTGTATACAACCATTTACAAGATTTAAAAGCAAAGATGGGACTTAGAATAGTTACTAGAATTAATTGGTCAAAATTAGGTGTTCAAAGGATTTTTCTTATTACAAATAACGAAAAATATTTTGAAAAATTCACTGAATTTAAAACATTTATAGATGGACAATCAGCTTTCCTTTGGGGAGAAACCTATTTTCTTAGATATTATTTATTAAATGAGAAAAAAAGAGAAGCGTTTATTGATAAATACGCATCACTATCAATTCTTGAAAAACAAAAAATTAATTTATTTGAGCTAGCTGAAGCACCAAATTCTGGGTACAGTTTTGAATTATATGATCTAAAAGAACAAAAATGGCAATTTGATTTCACAACATCTTTCTTAGATCCGAAATTAATCACTGATCAATTAAAACAGATTAAACAAAGAGAGCTTTTTAGTGATAAATACCCACCAGATGAAATTTATGAGCTTTCAGCTATGGAAATTAAGATTTTAAGTGGCCTTGTTGGTAGTTATGATGTTACTCAGAAAGATTTAGCTGATTCATTAAAAATACATGCTCCAAATTTATCTATAATAAAAACCAAATTATTAGCTGATAGTATAATAAACCCTCAATTAGAGGTGAGTACTTTTTTACCTCTTTCACTTATTCTATGGTGTAGTGCATTAGATAAAGAAATAATTGATATAATTACATTTTTAATGCACAAAATACCGTACTCAAATATCTCTCCTGTAACTTCTTTCAATGAACCTGAAAAGTATCAAATGATTTGTTATTTGATGATGGATGATGTATTGTATTATAGTTTAGTTACTTTTTTAATGGATCTATTAAAAGAAAAACGTCTAGATGATTTTCGATTGGGTATTATTACTGATGGATATTATTCTATGTCACATATTGAAGAGATTTTAAAAAACGAGTAGAGTTTGTTTTCTACTTTTAGTTGAAAATATTTGATAAAATTGATTATTTTTTGCTCTAAATTTATATTAATAATCATATATTGTTATAAATAGCGATATTTGATTTGGTGAGGGATTGTATGCAATTAAGAAAAAAATCTTATCAATATTTTATCTACTTAATAATTTTAACTCTTATTATTCCGCAAGTTGGTAAATATACTTTAAATAACGTTGAAATGCGCAAAAACATTAATTCTAAAGACACAAAAGAATGGACTTTTATGTTATACCTTTGCGCTGATACTCGAGACCATCTAGTAACTTCAAGCATAGATAATAGCAACAATTCTATTGGAGAAGCTATTATGAGATGTCTCAGTCAAGTTTCATGGTATGATTTATTGCCTGGATCCGAGACGAATCTTAATGTTATAGCTTTATTAGATCATCCTTATGATATTTCACATCCTGGTGGTTATGCAGAAATAATTAATGTTAGGTATAGTATTACAACCATCATAAATGATCTAGGAGAAAAAAATATGGGCTCATATTATACTCTTAGGGATTTTATAAATTATTGTAAAACTAATTATCCTGCAAATAATTATGCATTATTACTTTCTGATCATGGACGAGGATACGCTGGATTTTGTTACGATTATCATGCTGTTCATCCCTCTTGGGAATATGCGCTAGGTGATTGCTTAACTGTTGAAGAGTTAAGTGATGCTCTAAGAGATACCGGTGGAGTAGACATTTTATTTTTGAATACTTGTCTAGGTGGTTCTTTTGAGGTCATGTGGCAATTATATGGTTTAACAGATTATGTGGTTGCAGGTGAAACAATTCAAGTTGGATATGTGCTTTATCATCCACGAGATATTTTCTATAGTTTCTCTCGAGATACATCAATGACACAATTGGAACTTGCTCAATTAGCTTTTGAAGCGGGACAAGACCCGCAATTACTTCCAACAGATCCTTATAATGATCAAAGATGGAAATGTATAGGAATTTATGATATCAAGAATTTTTATGGTTCTTACACTACAGGTTTAGCGAATTTATTTGAAGTATTTGAGGATTTCACTGATATCCTTTTGGATGAATTTTCACATGATTTTGCAGGAGCTAGAACCATGTTCCAAAACATTAGAAATGAGCTAACCTATCCTGAAAATTTCTTATCATCAAGTTCGATGATGGTTGACTTAAAGCATTTTGTTGAAACTTGTCTAAGACATTCATCAGAATTTTACAATCAAGTATACTTAGAAAATTATGCTGGAACTCTTATTGACTTACTTTCACCTGAACATGGTAAATTATTATATGATCATTGGACTAGACCTTTTACATATTATGAAAATATAACTGGTTTCAGCATCTGTTTTCCCAATACAAGAGAAATGTACCAAGAATATCTTTACAAAAATTTCTATGAAGATTTAGATATTTCATTAGATACCAATTGGGATGATTTTATTTTCACAGTTTATCCTCCTCCTACTGATCCATGGTATGAAATACATATTCCTGAATACTATGAGGTACATTTAGGACCAATAGATCCAACAATTGATTTACACATTTTTATTGATGAATTAGCACAATTTCCAGAAGAATTGCATATTGGTCACACAGGAGTCTTCAATGATTTCAGTATGGATGTTGAAATTGAGGTCCCTGGAGCAGAATTTATTGATGATCTCCAATGGGGAACAACTACAATAATATTGCCTGTTTCAAGTCTTTCCTTTAGTAAAGATTTAAGCGAACCAACTATCACAGTAGTTGTAAATGCTACTTGTGCTGCCAGTGCCTCACAAGATGTTAATCTTACTGTTCGTCATATAAAAGAAGATTCTATTCTCTGGGAAGATAATCAAATTAGCTCTATTGATATAGGACAAGATTTGACTTGCAACTTATCTACTTCTGATAATTGGACAGATTTAATTGAAGTTCCAAAAGCTCCCCAAAAATCAACTGGTTTTATTGGTCCTGATAAACCTATTATTGAACCAATAATAGTAATTTCTTTTTCAATTATAGCACTTGTTATAATTAATAAAAAATTCAGGAAAAAATAAGTGCTGTTTTTTTATTTTTTTTCTTCATAATAAATCAGATTATAAGAAAAGAAGAACGATGATTAATACCATCGTTCTTCTGAATTGAAGGCAGTAGAATTCTTACTCCGAAGAAATTCGGTGAAGAATTAGCGTTTTATTTTTTTTTTTAGTTAGAGGTTGAACTCACTTGCCTTCTGATCACCACTAATTTTTTATCAGCGCAAAATTATCAAATGAAAAGTTGTTTGTTTCCTCAACTCAGTAACATCAATCATTTCTTTGCTTCTTCTTTTTTTATCTTTTATACCTTTCAAGAATATCATCCTCATTCACTGTCTAATTACTAATTAAGCTGGTCACTTAATATATTAAAACTGATAACTTGTGACCACTAATAAAAAAAAATAGAAAAAAAGGAATAAAAAGAAAATAATGGATTTTTATTAAAGATTAATTGCAGAAATTATTTTTCCAAATCTTCTGGAAGATTAGTTTTTATTTTTTCAACTAGATCCCGTATAATTTCAATACATTCTCTTTCAAATTCAATTATCTTTCGAATGACTTTTTTAATTGTCCATATTTCTTCTGGATGTCCAGCTATAGGAAAGATTTTTTCATTAAATTTGGGATAATACAATCGTAAAGTTGCTATTGCGCCTTGTTGTATCTTTATTACTCTTTCCAGAACAGATAAGGATTCTACTTCATCTTTAGTTAAGTCGATTGTATCAAAAAAGTTTTGTTCAACCTCAGGACCAAATTTTGATATATAAAACAATAAGACGTTATAAATTTCTGTTAGTATTTGTTCAATAGTTGGTTTACCTTTGATGATTTCCAAATCAAAATTTTCAGCGGATAAAGGAAAAACCATTTTCAAGAGTAGATCTGGTAAGGATTTAATTAAACTAATATAGAATTCTAATTGTTCTTCTGATATTGGTTTTTTGTCTGAATCAAATAATGCACCTGAACTTTTTGGATCTTCAAGATTTTGAATATCAACTTGTTCTTCTACAATCTCTAATTCGTTAATTCCTGTCATGAAATTCTTAGCTTTTTCTATGTATTCATTGCTAATTTCCTTTTTCAGTAACCATTCACTATAAATTTTAACATCTTTCAAAATAGAATCAATAACTTCGCTTCTTGAAGTAGCCTTCGCAAAGCAACCGAGAAATTCAGTAGCGTGAGCATAAAAAAATCCATTTCCTTGCTCCAGATTTATTTTTAGTTGTGCCAAATTTTTACCAACCGAGTTAATTATTATTAATTCGATTTATTTTATAATAAATTAGTACTTTTTTTTGAAATTCCTCTTATTTTTTATTCTATTTTAACGTTTTCAATAAGGTGATTTACTAAAAAAACCATAAAAAATCAATCATCATCCCTTTCTACCCATGAAAATTTGTTTTGTAAAGTTCTAGAATAATAATTTCTCCAATCATAATCAACATCTTTCCCCCAATCGTAGTAAACTCTTGGGTCAACATAAGATTTAAGACTTGTTCCTAAATTCCATACTTTAGTATTTTTAGCAATTCTCTCTTGTGATTCTATTTTTTTGTAAGCATCTTTTGCTTTGTAAACTCTTTCTTTTGCTGTTCCTAAACTGTTCTTACCACGTTCTAGTTGTGATGTTGCTGAATCCACTCTCTTTCTAGCTGCTTCCACTTTTCTTTTCTGTGTTTCAATCTTTTTCTTTAATTTTTCAACTATTTTTTTATGATCTTCTAATTCTTTTTCAGTTTCAAAATTATTTGGAGTTTCTTTTAGAATTTTGAATTCCTCTTTTAATACATTCAAAATTTCTTGTTGTTCTTCTTCTTGCTTCTTTTTCTCAGTAAGATTAACTTTTAAGATTTCTAATCGTTTTTCCTTTTCAATTTGATTAGCTTTTGCACTCTCAATTCGTTCATTAGCTTTTATTTTCCTTTCTCGGAATTTTTGAATTCTATTATCCCAATTCTTTGGTTCTTGTTTCATATGATTACAAACAATGGCTGCTTCTCTATTTGCCATTACAGCAGCTTCTTTTTTCTTATATTCTGCATCATCAGCATTTACATCTGCTTCATCTAATTGACTGGCAACAGTATTTGTTGCATGATATGTTCTAAAAACTTTAGCAGTGAGACCTTCAACAATATTTCCTAGGAAATCATTAACTTGAGAGCTTCCAATTTTAGAGAAAATTTGCGGTTTTTCTTCACCACTTTCTTCTGCTTCAGAAATAAGTTCTCTTAATACTTTAATAACATGATCAGGGAAAACAATTTCTTTATTCCACTCAACTGAGTCTTTTCCTAGAAAATTAAAAGCAACATTGTTATCTGTAATCGTTATATGTTCTGGTCTAAGAGTTGTTGCACCTACAGTATCAGCTTCATCCTCATCTTTTTCATCCCCAACACGCATAATTAATCTATCAATAATATAACATGCTAGAGCGATTTTCTGAGTACGCTTATCGCTGTTTTTGATACCATTATCAATTTCCTTTCTAATCCTCTCAAGATTCTCACCAACAATTTTTGATTTGTTGAATTTCTCAATTTCTCTGTCTTGTTTGATTGGTGTATTATCTGATAACCAAACATATTTTGTTTTTCCAGATAATTTATCATCCCATTTTGCTATCCATAAGCATTCAGGTTCCCAAACAATTTCCTTCCAATTTCCCTCTGGTTTAGGTGCATTAGGACTTAGATTGAGTATTATGTCCTCTTTTGTTGGGCCTTTTTTCCATTTTCCTCTCATTGGATGTTCCCCTCGTCCCATGAAAATACTGCTCGGTTCTGCAGTATAGTTAGATATCTCTACTATTTCACCATTTAGTATAGCTGTTCCATAAATTTCCTTTAATCTCTCTCTTTCAATTTTCCTCATTTCTCTTGCTTCTTTTTTCTCTTCTTTTGTTAAACTCTCTCTCTTTAATCGTTCATCTTCAATATAATCAATTACATTTGTAAAATCAATATCATCATCTGTTAAATTATCAAAACCCAATACTTCGCTAAAATCTTTGAAGAAATTTTCACAAAAGATAGGATCCTCTACATATGGTGTTGAAAGTTTTCGTACCCAAGCTATAGCCATTTGTTCTTGCTCAGGATTAAGTTTGAAAGGTTTGCCTTTAATTTCAATTGTCAATTCTAAATATGGGATATCTAATATTAATACACCATTATGTTTTAAATCATTAATTTGAGTCAAATCTTTAGCCTCACAAATTTGATGAAAAGAGTTTATTTTTAAAAGCTATGAAATAATCCATTTTTCTATATTTAATTCAAACTAAACAAATTGATGAATATATCAATTATAATATTATTGGTATTATCGTACTTCACAAACAGTAAATTTTGGTTTTAATTTCTCACATACTTCTTCAAGTATTGTTAAACTAAGAGGTTGTAATTTTTCAAATTCCTTATTTAAACATCTTAAAGGTCTGAATTGCTGAATATAGAATCTCTTAGCTCCTTTTATCATTTCAGCTATCTCAGGTAAATCTTTTTCTGGTTTTACAATAGTTGGTACGACAGTGGTGCGAAATTCATGATCAATATCTGCATTAAGAATAATTTCTATAGTCTGAAGTATAGGTTTAAGATTGATTTTTTTTCCAACAGCTAGATGATAATTTTTTGGTATTGCTTTTACATCCATAGCAATATAATCGATTAACTTGTCTTCTATTAATTTTTCAACAGTTTGAGGATGATTACCATTTGTATCAATTTTAGTTTTTAATCCCATTTTTTTCAGAATTTCAAGGAACTCTGGTAATTTTTTACTTAAGGCTGGTTCACCACCTGTAATTGAAATACCATCTAACCAACCACTCTTTGCTCTTCTAGCTATTTCTTCTAAAACATCATTAGTATTATAACTTTCAACTGTGTCTACAGCTATCAAATCAGGATTATGACAAAATGGGCAACGAAAATCACAACCAGCTAGGAAAATACTATCTACTATTAATCCTGGCCATTCTATCAAAGAACTTTGTCGATAACCCTTGATTTCTAAATCTGGCAAAATCTGTTTCATCTCTTTAAATTACTTCAATTCTTTCTGTAATTCGTCAATTCCTGGAACTTCTCCTCTCCAAGCTCTAATTTCTTCATCATCTTCATCAGTAATTATTAATGATGGTGTTGAAAGAACATCAAAAAATACTGCTTCAGATAATCCTTCTTCATTATCAAGATCAAACCATTCAACTTTTGATCCATTTACTTCGAGTTTTTTAGCAATCTTCTTTGCTGCTGGACAATTTGGACAATCTTCCTTTGTAAACACTTTCAATTTCATACTACTAACCTCTTTTTTTGTAAGTTCATATGTTAATTTTAGTTTTAAATATAAAAAGATAAAAGAAAGAGAAGGTTAAAAGAGCACCAAAGATGATTCCCTTAATCATCATTGGTCCAATAATTGCCTTTTTGCCTTCTCTTAAGTTCTGCTTTTTTGGAGCTATTCCAATTATCTATTACACTAAAATATCCCACTACTCGACTCATTCCATAGACATTATCACTATTGCAATGAGGGCAGAGTGGGGGACATTCACCTGCATGTACCTTATTCGATTGGTCTGAAATTATTTCTGTAACTTTTGTGACGTTTGTTTTGGCCTGTTCCATACAATTTTCCTCGATTTTTTTATATTTCTCCGTTAAAGATTGTTTTTTCCTCTTCTCTATCAACCACTATGAGCAGATGAGCTTAGATGTCTGCCATAACCACTACTAACTTTTCCACAATCATTGCAGATTGTAAATTCCGGTGAAAAAACAATTTGGGCACTTTGAGTATTATCCCATGTTTTTCTAACCAAATTTAAGATAGATTCTGTTGAAGGTCTTTGTTCACCTAAGAAAATATGTGTAATTGACCCACTTTCTATGAGAGTATTAAATCTACCTTGTTTTGAGATTCGTTCGATTATATCAATGGGTGCATCTGCTGCGAAGTGAGCGCTATTGGTATAATAGATAGCTCCTTCCTCAATATCACCCTTAACATAATGAATGCTATCAGGGTATTCTTGTAAATCTGTTCTGGCAAATTTAAATGGCGCACTTTCACCTGGAGTTTCTTCTAAAGTAACTCGTAAACCGTTTTGTTCTTCTAATTCTTTAGCTTTCAAATTCATAGCTGCTATTAATTTTAGTCCGAGTTTGTAGGCTTTATTACTATCATGCAATTGTTCATCAATAAGATATTGCACGCTTTCATTTAGTCCGATTACTCCTATAATATATGTGGCTTTTTCAAGATCAACATATGGTCTGCCATCTTCTGCATCTTTTCCAATTTGCCATAAGGTACCATTTTCTTGAGTCATTAATTTGTGTACAAATGCTTTCTTTTCCAGATGAGCTTGCATTGCTATATCCATTGCTTGTTTAATTTCATCAATTGCTCCCTGAATGTTTCCTTTACCTGCTCGATATGCTGCTTGTGGGAGATTAATACTTACGTTCTGAAATCCACAGTATCTCATACTTTCTGGATGCTCAATCATGTACAAATCTTTGATACTGGTTTTTAAACGACAACACATTGATAAATTGACTTCATCTCTATCAAAAACAAAATATGTGGATCCGTTTTGAGATGCGATTTTACATGCAAATTGGAGTAGTTCAAGTTGTTTTGGATCATCGAAACTTTGCTGGTCTACGTGTAAATCAAATTTAGGAAATGGAAAAACTTTCCCTTGTGCATCGCCATCTAACCACACTTCCATTAATGCTTTTGCGAACATTTGTGTTTCTTTTTCATACTCACCATAAGTTTTACCCGTATATTTTCCGCCTGGACCAATAGCTGGAATATTTTGTAGATATTTTGGTACTCCTAAATGAATATTAAAATCTACAAAGAGAGTTTGACCACCTCTTGAGAATGCATTTTGACTGCAGGAATAAATTAATCTTTGAGCTTCTTGTTTTATTTGTTTGTAAGGAACACCTACAAAATATGGTGCATAAAAAATATTCAAATATGCTAAACCAAGAGCTCCTGCATAATATGCTTGCATAGATGCCAAGTAAGTATTTAGGTGGCCTGTTAATGTATCTGCATGATTTGCTGGGCTTGATACAGTTGAGAGATTCAACAAGTTGAGACCATATTTTTTGATATATTCTAAGCTATGAGCAGAACAATATACCCTAACTGGAAAGCCCAAATCATGCAGGTAAATCTTTCCTTTTCTATGTGCATTTGCAACTTCTCCTGAAAAAATCTCTTGCAGGGCATATTTCTTCAAGATTGTTTCTGCTATAGCTAAATTCACCGCCTCTGGATTATTGGCGACTACATTGCTATTTTCTTTACTTTTAGCATAAATTAATTGTTTTAAATCATAAACTGGTAAACCAATTATTTTTTGCTGCACTAATTTTGTATTGTACCCTCTATTGAATAATTCATTATCAACTAAACTTCTGATCAAATCAACTGAGATGACATCCAATCCTGAGGCAAATATTTTACGTTCAACCTCTAATGCTATTGCTTCAGCATCTAATTGAGGTAAACCCGCTTCACGAATAAGTGCGGCTGTAATTTTATCCTTATTCCAACCCGATATTTCCTCTCGTGTATCCCCTGAAACCATCAATAATAATTCTGTGGAATCACGGCTTTTCACATTTACTTCTTTTACTACTTTGAGTTTTTCTAATTCCCTTTCAAAAGAAGCTAAATCTGTAAAACGTCTATATACTGAAGCATATCTAATATATGCTACTTCATCTAGACCTCTAAGCTTTTCCATGACCAATTCGCCAACCATTGAAGCATCAACTTCCATTTCATCATGTTGACGAAGCTCACTCTCAATTTCATCAACAATTTCTTCAATTTCCTCTAAGCTTATTGGTCGTTTTTCACAAGCTCTAATAATGCCTCTTTTTATTTTATCCCTGTTAAAAGGTTCTCTTCTCTTATCTTTTTTAACTATAGTTAGCTTAACATCATCTACACGTTCATAAGTTGTAAAACGTTTGTTGCATTGAAGGCATTCTCTTCTTCTACGATTTACTTTCATGTCATCTGATAAACGTTTGTCCAATACACGTGTATTTGGTGATTGACAGTATGGGCACTTCATTGTCTTCAACTTTTTTTCTTGTTTTTTAGTTAAGCTTATTTTTTGATTTCCGATTTTTTGTCGGTTCAATATTGCGGCAGCACTGCTGAGCGTAATTTTTTAATGTTGTACTAACCAGATGATACAATATCTGGTGTTTTGGATTCCCCTAAACACAACATCTTGTATATCAATAAATTGTGCATCTACAATTATATATAAAGATATCGTAGAATAAAATATCAAATAAATTAGCTGATTAATAATTTATTTAATTAACTATTAAATGAAAATCCTATCCTATATTGTAAACATATAGGATAAAGATTCTATCCTGCTCTATACTTTGCAGATTATAATTAAAGTACAGTAACAGATTTTGCTAAATTCCTTGGAAAATCGGGATCATTTCCCCGAATAACTGAGAGGTGGTAAGAAATTAATTGTAAAATTGGGATAATATAGAGTGGTTCAAGAGGAGATTTTGGGATTGAAATATAGTGATCAAATTCAGCTAAGTGATCTGAAGAAATTCCGATAATTGTACCACCACGAGCCTTAATTTGCATTATATTATTAATCATATCATCCTTAGTATCATCATCAGGTACCAAAGCAATACAAGGAACTCCTGGTTCAATTAAAGCTAAAGTATGATGCTTCAATTCCCCACCAGCTAAAGCATCTGCATGAATATATGCAATTTCTTTAATTTTCAGCTCACCTTCCATAGCAACAGGATAAGCAGCACCTCTCCCAATTAAATACAAATCGTTTTTATTAAGCACTTCTTTTGAAAGTACAAAAAGAGAGTCTGAAAGACTCATTATTTTTTCAAGATTATCAATAATTTCCATTAGCAATTCTCTACCATGTACTAATTGATTAGCAAGAGCATAAGCTAATAACACTAAAATAAAAACTTGAGAAGTAAATGCTTTAGTGGAAGCAACAGCTATTTCTGGACCTGCATTAATAGTTAAATAATGGTCAGATTCCCTCATAATTGTACTTCCCATTACATTAACTAAAGAAATAATCTTAGCACCTTTACTTTTTGCTATTTGTATACCCTCTAGAACATCTGCGGTTTCTCCACTTTGACTAATAGCAAAAAGAACAGTATCTTTGTCTACAATATTCTGATATGTTTTAAATTCTGATCCTAGGATAGGCATAAAATTTCTTTTAGCTATTTTAGCAAAATAAATAGATGCTGTTAAACAAGCTCGATAAGATGTTCCTGAACCAAGAAAGAACACTTTTTTAGCATTGCCCAGAATATTTGTTATTTCCTTCAATTTCTGTGAATTTTGTTCTAGTGAATGTTTTGAAACCTCTGTTTCTTCAAAAATTTCTTTTAACATAAAATGGGGGTAACCATTCTTTGTTGCTTGTTCTGCTGTCCATTCAATAGTAGTTATTTTTTTCTTTATCTGTTTTTGTGTTTTTAGGTTATAGATTTTGCACTCTTTACCTAAAACTGCTAACTCATAATTTTCAAGGATAATTGCTTTATTAGTATATTTTAGAAAAGAAGTTATATCAGAGGATGCGAATAATTCTCCATCTCCTAAACCGATAATTATAGGAGAGTCTTTTCTAAAAGCGTAGATTTCTCCAGTACTTCTACTTAATAGTAGAAAAGTAAATGCACCTTTTGCTTCTTGAGAAATTTCTGTAATAGCATCTAATATTTGTCCATTATTTTTAGATTTCATTTTCTCTTCGATTAAATGAACCAAAACTTCAGTATCTGTAGATGAATTGAACTTATGTCCTTGATTTATTAGTTTCTCTTTCAATTCTTGGTAATTTTCCAAAATACCATTATGAACAAGAGCAAATTCCTCATCGCAAGATAGAAAGGGATGAGCATTATTATCTTCTACTTTTCCATGAGTTGCCCATCGCGTGTGAGCAATCCCGATATTTCCATCTAATGATAAGAAATTCTTTCTTTGATTGACAGATTCGATTCTCCCTTCACCTTTTCTGACATCAATTCTTGTATTTCCATTTATACAAGCCATTCCACAAGAATCATATCCTCTATATTCAAGCCTTTTCAATGATTCCAATAAAATTTTTGGTGCAGTGTTTTTACCAATGTAACCTATTATTCCACACATATTACAGCCTCTTGTATTTATTGTTGAATAGCTATTATCTCCGTTTGTAGATTTTTTACAGTCTTACTTAATTAAAAGCAATTCTAATAGTTAGTTAGAACCATTATACTTTTTTTAATAATGGTTATCACTATATTTCAAGAATTTTTTGAAAATTTCATAGAAACCATTATAAATTAATTATTAGTGGTTATTTTTACAATTAAAAAAAATTTATTTGTATGGAGAGAAAAATTTTGAAGAAATTACTGAATGAAACTAAGAATGGATTCACTGCGAAAAATATCAGAATGTTTTCGGATCCAGAAAAGATGAAACCAATTTTAAGTAATATCCGTTGGGAAATTCTTCAAAGGCTCTCTAAAAAACCCACCTTTCCTGCAGATTTAGCACGAGAAATGGGCATACATGAGCAAAAAGTGTATTATCATATACGACAGTTAATTAAAAGTAATTTAGTGAAAGTAGCTTATGAAAAAGAAATACGAGGAGCAAAAGCAAGATATTATACAACTTCAGAAAAAGCTTATGGGATTGAGTTAGATCCTGATGAAAAAGGATTAAAATTCCAATCAGGTGTTGCTATAGATGAAAAATTATTGAGATTTTTCAAAGAATTTTCTCGAGATTCAAAATTTGACGGATTGATAGTAGTTGGATCTCCGGAAGCACATGGACCACATAAAACTTGGGCTAGAGATGGTCACTATGCAATTTATCTGGGAATGTTTATTGGTCAATTCTTGCCACCAAAAGATGATCTTTATGTTAAACTAGATGTAGAAGTACGAGCAGAAAAAACATTAGATCAGAATTTAATTTTGATAGGAGGACCAGCTGTAAATTTAGTAACAAAAGATATCAATTCTAAATTAAAACAGATAGCTTTTGATAATCATATTAAAGGAATAGCACCTGATGCAAGATTTGGTAGAGGTATTACCTCCAATCAATCTGATACTTTTTATTCGCAAAATAATGCTGGAATAATTTTCAAAGAACCTAATCCATTTAATCCTGACAAAACCGTATTAGCTTTTGCTGGTCAAGGAAGAAGAGGCACAAAAGCAGCAATATTAGCAATAACGCATAAATGGAATGAAATTTTGAAAGATTACTCTGATGGACCTTTTAGAAAAGTAGTCGAAGGTTACGATCTAGATGGCAATGGTACAATTGATTCCGTAGAAATATTAGAATAAAATAAAATGAGAAGAAAATTTTTTCTGAAATCTTCTTTTTTAATCTTTTATACTATCCAGTTTTTTCTTCTTCTTTTCCTTCTTCTTCTGGTTGTGTCTTTTTAATAAGTTCATCAAGCTTTTCTTGATCCTCTTTTGAGAGTCGTTCAAATTGACTTTGTGTTTGTTGCATCATATTTCGGATAAATAATCCTTGAAGTGGTACCATAGCAATTGATGTTTCAGCTCGTTCATTGTAATCTCTTATTGAAATTTCTCTCATTACAAGAAGTTTTTCTTTGGTCATATCACCCTTACCAATACCTTCGCATGAAGGATCAGAAACATAGAATTTAGTTCCATTATAAGATAATGGAAAAGCTTTACAATTAACTGGAATAGTGAAATAAATATTACACATTTTATTTTCCGAATCATAGAAAGGACAAGTACCTTTTCCATTTTCATCTATGTTAATCATACGTATAACAGGAATTAGAGCTATTTTAGCAAGCTCATCAGCTTCACTAAAACTTTGTAATTCAAGATGAGGTAAAATTATTTGCATAAAACTTCCTGTTTTAGTCCAACGAGCTAAATCTGTAAAAGTAATAGGTATTGAATATCTATTTTGACAACATGCACCACAACGAGTACATTCAAATCTAAATTTAGGGGGTTTATCTTTTTCGATTTCCTTTTCATCTATTTTATCTTGAACTTCAGGTTGCTCATTTTCTTTGTTCATAATGATCATCTCTTGAAAATTGATACAGTTCTGGAAAAACTACAAAAAAAAACTTACTATTCTAACGGAAATTAATAATTAGAGAAGTATTATTCTAAATAAAATCATTAATACAAAAACTCTTTTAATGGTAAATTAATGGCAAACCAAGTATAAGAATTTAATAAAATATTAGTGAAGATATCGGAGGAATTAGCAATTTCAAAGGATAATAGTGATCAACCACTTTTAGATAAAATACAAGATATAGCTTTCAGAAGAGGAATAGCCTTTCCAACAGGAGAAATTTACGGAGGTCTTGCTGGTGCATTTGACTATGGTCCTATAGGCACATTGATGAGACTTAAACTAGTTAATTTCTGGCGAGAATATTTTGTAAAAAGTGAGAATCACTTTGAAATTGAAGGTTCATTAATTATACCTGAAAAGGTCTTTGAAGCTTCAGGTCATTTAGCGAAATTCTGTGATCCATTAGTACAATGTAAATCATGCAAATCTATGTTTAGAGCTGATAAAATTATTGAAGAAAAATTGAATCAAAATGCAGACGGATTAACATTAGAAGAATTAGATAAAATTATTAGTAAGAATAAACTTACATGCCCAAAATGTCAAGGGGAATTTATGAATTCCCGAGAATTCAATCTCATGCTAAAAACGCAAGTTGGGTCTGTTGAGGGAAATGATGCGTACTTAAGACCTGAAACAGCTCAAAATATTTTCACTAGTTTTAAACGAATTGCTCATTCCATGCGCGCAAAATTACCTTTTGGAATAGCTCAAGTAGGAAAAGTGTATCGTAATGAAATTTCTCCTAGACAATTTATCATTCGAGTAAGAGAATTCACTCAAATGGAATTAGAAGTCTTCTTTGCTGAAGAACAGTTAGATAATCCACCAAACTTTGAACTTCTTGCAGATGAGGAATTACCTATTTTAACAAGAGAAGATCAAGCAAAAGGAAAAGAAGAAGCAACTATGTATACTGTTGAAAATGCTGCTAAGAAAAAAATTGTCCCAAATGCTGCAATGGCTTATTATTTAGCTAAAGAAAAGATTCTCTTCGAAGAAATAGGAATAAAGTCAGAATTGATTCGCTTCAGACATATGCTTCCAAAAGAAACTCCTCATTATAGTGGAGGTAATTTTGATTTAGAAGTAAAACTCTCAATTGGCTGGACAGAAGTGGTTGGAAATGCATTCCGACAACAATATGATTTGCTTAGCCACGAAGAACATAGTAAAACAAAAATGGCAATTCAACACGAAACTGGAAATGTTATTCCCTTTGTTATTGAACCATCTATTGGTGTGGGAAGAACCCTTTATTGTGTGTTGGAGAGTTGTTATAGAGAAACAAATGATAGAGACTGGACATGGTTTCAATTTCCACCTTCAATTTCACCATATGATGCTCAAGTCAATCCACTTATGAGAAAGGATGGTTTAGAGGAAAAGGCATTAGAAATTTTCGAAGATTTACGTGGAGAAGGGATAGAAGTAACATTTGATGTGACAGGGAAAATTGGAAAAAGATATGCAAGAGCAGATGAAATTGGTATTCCTTATTGTATAACTATAGATTATGATACTTTAAAGGATGAAACAGTAACAATACGTGACAGAGATACAATGGAACAAATAAGAGTAAATGCAGATGAATTATCAGATGTGTTAGTTCTATTAATTTCTGGAGAATATGCATTCAATGAAATTGAAAAAGTTTTACAAGAAGAAGAAAGTGATTAAAAGAATTTTTCCCTATTGGAAAAATTCATTGATTTTTTTTTAACGAGCTTTTAATTTCTTAATAATAGGTGGTCTGGTTTTCAATAAAATTCTATGACCACAATCAGGACATTTAGATCCTGGCATTAAATTAAGTTCTTCTGGAGTTATTGTTTTACCACATCGGTGACAAACGTATTTTGTCATATTTTATTAACCTCTAATGCAATTTGATTAAATCCATTTTAAAATCTTATTCACTGTTTTCATTTTATTTATCTAAAACAAGAGTAGGATTTTAATTCCAATACTAAAATATTGACTATATGAATGTATTGATAATCTTTGCTCATCCAAATGAGGAAAGTTTTGGGTATGCTTTGCTAAAAAATTTGAAAGTAGGATTATTAGATGCAAATCATCAAATAGAAATCCATGATTTATATCGGGATAAATTTAATCCGATATTATCTAAAGAAGAACTAATAGATGCTTCAAAATTAGAAGAAGATCCATTGATTATGAAATATAGAAAGGATATTCAATGGGCTAATATAATTGTAATATTGCATCCTGCTTATTGGTATAGTACACCTGCAATCCTAAAAGGTTATTTTGACAGAATTCTTGTTGATGGATTTGCTTATGATTATGTAAATGAAAATCCTATACCCAAATTAATTGATAAAAAGGGAATATTAATACAAACATTTGATGCTGAAGAAGAATTAGAAAGGAGTTTGTTTGAAGATATCACTTACAAAACTGTATATTTTACTTGGAAATATTGTGGCATTGAAGATTGGAAAAGATTCACTTTATTTAGAGTAAATTTTGTTTCAAAAGAAGAAAGGGAAGAGTGGTTAAAACAAATTTACAGATTAGGTTTAAGCATAGAGAAATAAAATTACTATGAGGTATGTTTTTTGCCAACTGAAATTTTTAAATTAAAAATAAAAGAAATAACAGAAAATTCTCATCAAAGCGCAGTTATTCTTACACTAAAGATACTCTCAGTATTTCTTGAAGAAGTAGAAAATAATCCAGATATATTAGCTGAATTAAATGAAATAGTAACTTTATTTGAAAATGTTCATCCAGAAATGTCTTCAATTCATAATAGTGTAAATAATATCTATAGTATATTTCAACAAAAGAAAACTAACAAGAAGATATTACTAGAGCTCATTAAGTACGAAATTGAAAAAGTAAAAGAAAGAGAGGAAAAAACAGCAAAAAATCTTGCGAATGAAATGTCAAACTATAATTCAATAATGGTTATTTCTTCTAGCAATACTATTAATCAAGCATTAATCTCTTATTCAGAAGTAAAAAATCATAATTCAATTTTTGTTTTAGAATCAAGACCTTTATTTGAGGGAAGACAGACAGCAGAAAAACTAGCAGAAGCAGGTTATAATATTACTTTAGTTGTAGATGCTGCAGCAGGCACTATAGCTGAAAAAATAGATGCAATAGTTATTGGAGCTGATACTGTTTTTAACGATGGATCAATAATAAATAAAATTGGATCATTTTTATTAGCTTTAATTGCAAATTACTACAAAATACCATTTATTGTTGGTGCTTCAACCAATAAAATATCAAAGAATCCTTCAAAAAATTACTGGAAATATATTCAGGAAAAACCAACTGAAGAAATTTGGAATAAGAAGATAGAGAATATTAATTCTTACAATATCTATTTTGATTTCGTACCTTCTGAACTAATCACAAAGATTATAACTGAAAAATAAAAAACAAAAAATGCAAATTTTCTTCTATTGATTTTAGGAATAAAGCGAAGCTAAACCTTATAAATAAAGAACAGAAAAAAAATTTAGCAAAAAACCCATAGCGCGGTGGGGTAGCTAGGTTGTGCCCACTGGGCTCATAACCCAGGGATCGGTGGTTCGAATCCACCCCGCGCTACCAACTATTTTTCCCAAAAAATTCATTTTAATAGTTAATTTGTCATTCTGGATATTCCCTTAAAATTTTTAAATTAGATTAAATCACGTTATCAAAAATAATAAAATTCTTTACAAAAATAATTAATTAGAGGTTTACAGATGTCAGATGATTTGAAAACACCAATATATGATTGGCAAGTAAAACATGGAGATATGGCTTCTTTTGGTGGTTGGTCATTACCTATGCAATTTTCCTCCATAAGAGAAGAACATATGGCTGTAAGAGAAAATGCAGGAATTTTTGATGTTAGCCATATGGGTAGATTTCGTTTCAAAGGGAAAGATGTTTTTCCGATTTTAAATAAAATTTTTCCAAGAGATTTAATGAAATTAACTGATGGTCGATGCGGGTATAGTTACCTTTTAGATGAAAATGGTGGTATGCTTGACGATGGTGTTATCATTCGTAAAAGTGAAGATTTCGCTATTGTGGTTATTAATGCTGGTCCTAGAATCTCTGATTGGAATTGGATGGTCAAATTTACTGATAGTGAAAAGCAAAAAAATCCTGACTTAGATATAAACTATTATGACTATACTCTTGATTCAGCAATGTTTGCTCTTCAAGGACCGAAAGCAATTAACATTATGGAAACGCTAACAGATATCGAAATTCCTAGAAGTTGGGGTTACTTTGAAACGACTATTGCTGGCATTGAAATAATTGCTAGCAGAACTGGTTATACTGGTGAAGATGGATTTGAAATCCAAGTTATCTCCACAAAGGATTCTATCAATGAAAAAGCAATAAAAGTTTGGGAAACAATTCTAGAAGCAGGAAAACAATTTGGTATTTTACCATGTGGTCTTGGTGCACGAGACACTCTAAGATTGGGTGGAGGCTTACCTCTATCTGGGCAAGATTTTCATCCTGAATATGATCCATTTGAAATGGATCTTGGAATTCAAGGGATTTTTATTGATATGAATAAAGAATTCTTCATAGGTTTAGAAGCTCTTAAGAAAAAATATCCATCTAGAAATGAGGAAAATAAACTTACTCTAAAAGAAATGACAAGAAAAAGAGTTGGTTTAGAATTAGAAAAGAAAGGAATTCCTCGACATGGATATACTATCGAAAAAGACGGAAAGAAAATCGGTGAAGTTGCAAGTGGTTCAATTTCTCCACTAACTGGTAAAGGTATTGCTATGGCTATTCTTCCAATTGAATATACAGAACTTGGAACTGAAATAAACATAATAATTAGAGATAAACCATATCTTGCAAAAATAGTGAAATATCCATTTTTCGACACTGAAAAATATGGAAGAAGAAGAACACAATAAAAATTTCAAGCGGTGAATTCTATCATCGCTAATCAACTTTTTTTTATTCTATCTCCTCTAAATAAGCAGTCCAAATAGAGCTGTCATCAAAAAGACCACTAGCTTTTACTTTTTTACCAAGAAATTTTTCAAACCGTCCAATATCAAAATCTGGTGAAACTGCTTCCATAGGTCTTATTGCATAGAGTTTGTATTCTTTATTTTTATCAGTTACAATTATGAAACCATTAAATTTTCTTTCAACAATACCAATTATAGAATCTTCTTTCATATCAAATACCTCTTTTATTGGTCTAATAATCCTTCAACCATCTGATCGAATTCTTGCTCCTCTTTAGCTTTCATTGTAGCAATCTCTTTTTCATTTAGTGCTTTAAATTGTTTAATTTTCTCTTCTTTCATAATTAGTGATGGTTTTTGTTTTTTCAATCTATCTAATATATCTTTTAAGGCTCTCTTAACTGCAATACGTTGGTCGACAAAGAGATTTTTTATTTTCATTTTATCTTCTCCCTCTTTCATCATTTCTTTTATTTTTCCTTCGATTTTAAAGACTTCATTTATAGCTCTTTCAAGAATTGCTCTTAAATCAAATAACAAGAATTTAGAAGCTAACTCATCAATTGGTTTTTCTATATCATCTTCTTCAATTTCTTTTATCAAATCTTTAATACTATCACCAAAAGATTTTGTTTCATCTAGATCTGCCTTAATTGCCTCTAAATCAAAATCCTCTGCTGCTTCTTGTGAAAGAGCTAATTCTTCTGCAGCATCATCAAGATCTAATCCCATTTCTAACATTTCCATTTCGATATCAATTATTTCATCTCCTCCTTCCTCAACAAGAAGTTCTTCTTCACTTTCCTTTTCAATCCAAAGCATCTTACCATCAATCAAAATTAGTCTTTGTTTTATCTCTTTAGTTGATATTTTACCAAGTTCATTCATAAATAGATTGACATCATCAAAAAGAAGATTATACACATTTAGATCGATTTTATCTGATTTTACAATTTGCTTCTTTGATTCTTCTTTTTTCTTTTTAGATTTCTTATCAATTTCTTTTTTCTCGTTTCTTTTCTTTTTCCCTTTTCTAGTATCCTTTGATTTCTTCTCTTCTTCTGGTTTCAATTCATTCTTCTCTTTTTTTTGTTTTGCCAATTCAAACCCACCGATGATAAATATTCTACAATTTCAAATATATTTTATAGCTATATATTTACTCCTTTCAATTGATTTTGGTTGTTAAAAAATAACCCAGTATTTATAAAAGAGCAAAGACTTTTTAAAAACCTTCACGATTAAGAAATCTTAAGTCTTAATATAATACAGAGAAACTAATAATTTGCACAGGAGATTTATATGTCGATTTATCAAGTAGATGCTTTTACAGATAAGCCTTTCTTTGGAAATCCAACAGCAGTTGTTTTAGATGCTGATGAATTTGCTCCAGAACTTAAACAATTCCTAGCAAGTGAAATGAATCTACCTATTACAGCTTTTGTTTTAAAATCAAAAAATGCTGATTTCAAAATTGAGTATTATACTCCAAAAAAAGAAACCGAAATTGGGGGGCATGCAACTATTGCAACATTTTGGTTGCTTGCAGAAATAGGTAAAATAAAACCTGAAAACGATTATGCAAGAGTAACTCAAGAAACGAAATTAGGTATTTTACCAGTAGAAATATTTTGGAAAAAAGGCATTCTTGATAAAGTATTAATGACTCAATTAAAACCTACATTCACAGAAGTTGATTTGAGCATCCAGAAATTAGCTGATATTTTAGGAATACGACCAGACAAAATAGAATGTAATGATCAATTACCGTTAGTAATAGCATCAACCGGAAGTCCTAAACTCTTAGTTTTAATAACTAGCAAAGAAATGACAGATGCAATGGTTCCTAAATTTGAAGACATAGAACGACTATGTAGAAGATTAAAGTGTGATGGAATTCATCTTTATACTTTTGATACCTACCTTGAAGGTTCGACTTGTTATACACGTCATTTTGAACCTTATAGAGGTGCACCTGAGACACCAATTTCTGGTATGGCCAATGGTGCTTTAGGAGCTTTTCTAGTTGAAAAAGGATTTGCTCAACCAGGAACCTTTTATATTGAGCAAGGCGAATCAGTTGAAAGAGCAGGGAAAATTGAAGTAAAAATTGAAGTTAATAATAAAAAAGTTTCATCTGTAAAAATTGGTGGAAAAGCAAAAACAGTTTTTAAAATACAATTTAAAGAAAAATTATAATTCTTTAACTTTTTTTATTAAAAAAATCAGATGGTAAGATTTAATAATGTCATTATTTGTCTACTGAAAATAGCGTCTATAAATAATAGGTGCAAGATAGCTGAAATGCTATCTGTTCGTAATCGAGTCACTTTTTCCTTAAGATGAGCCAAATCTGCAATAGGAAAAGGAGTGGAGCTCAGATGCGAAACATCAGAAAAAACTGGTGAAAAAAATGGCAAGAATGCATTCAAAACGTAAAGGTAAATCAAGTTCTAAAAGACCACCCCATGCGACAATTCCAGATTGGGTTAGTCAAACTCCAGAAGAAATTGAAACTAAAATAATTGATCTAGCAAAGCAAGGTTTAACCTCTGCTATGATTGGTTCTGTTTTGAGAGATACACATGGTATTCCTTCTACTAAATTAGTTATAAAAAAGAAAATCTCAGAAGTAATGAAACAAGAAGGAATTTATCCTCAATATCCTGAAGATTTCAGAAATCTTGTTAGAAGAGCTCTCGCTTTGCGAAGGCATTTGGATGGTCATCCAAAGGATCTTCACTCTCAATATGGATTACAAAAATTGGAATCAAAGATTAGACGTTTAATGCGATATTATCAAAAGAAAGGCGTTATTCCAAAAACATTCAAGTATGATCCAAAACAAGCTGCAACAATTGTTCGTTAAAAAGCAGTTTCTATCTGTAGTCTTCTCTTCAATAAGAAGAGAAAATTCCTATTTTTTATTTTTATGTTATGTATTTGAAACAATTTTGATTGTTTTTTAAATGAAAATTCACAAAATGTACTTAAATAACTGGTTAATATAAGTCGTGTGGTGTAGACTTTGTCATCTGATACAAAGAAACAAGATTTCCAAGGATTTATTGCAAAAATTAGAGAAGGAATTGATTCTGTAAAGGATGCAAAAGATGCTGTTTTATGTATAAGTCACATTGATGCAGATGGTTTAACTTCAGCTGGTATAATAGGAAAAGCATTTCACCGTGAAGGAATCGATTATCATATTAGATCTGTTCGTCAATTAGAGCTTCCTATTATTAGTGAAATTTCAATGATGAAAAATATCAAGAATATTGTTTTTACTGATTTGGGGGGAGGACAATTAGAAGGTATAAACAAGTATCTAGCAAATAGGAATATTGTCATTTTAGATCATCATCCAGTTTTAACTCCCCCAGAATCAGAATCAATTATTTTAGTAAATCCATTTGATTTCAATTATGATGGAGCAAATCAAATTAGTGGAGCAGGAATCACATATTTCTTTGCTAAAGAAATGAATAAAAAAAATATTGATTCAGCTTGTTATGCTGTTGTTGGAGCATTAGCTGATCGGCAAGATAAGGGTGAGAAAAATTCTCTAATTGCACTTAATAGAAATATTGTAGAGGATGGCATAAAAAGTGGTTTGTTGGAAGAGAAGCTAGATATTCGATTGTTTGGAAGGGAGACTCGTGCAATATATCAAGCATTAGAATATACAACAGATCCATTTTTACCAGGTTTAACAGGTGATGGTGATATGTGTATACGCTTTATGCGAGATACAGGAATACCACAACAAAAAGGAGAGAAATGGCGTACACTTCAAGATTTATCAGATGATGAAAGGAGAACATTAGTCCAATCTTTAATTACTTATGGACTACAAATGGGAATGACTGCTGAGGACTCACAAAGTATTTTAGGAATGGTTTATGTCTTAACAAAAGAAAAACCTGGAACTTTATTACGAGATGCCCGGGAATTTGGTTCTTTAATAAATTCTTGTGGGAGATTAAATGCTAATGGAATTGCAATCGGATTAATAATGGGCGAAAGAAAATTCCTACTGCAAGAAGCAGAAGAAATAATGGCAAATTATAGAAGAAAAATCTCTGATTTCCTCCAGATAATTAATCAAGAAAGCGAACATCTCAAAGAATATGCTCAAATTATTGTTTTTGATGGAAAAAATGTAATTGATGATTCGATGATAGGTACAATTACTTCAATAGCAATTTCAACTAAAAAATTCATGGACAAGAAAAAACCTTTAGTAGGTTTAGCTCTTTCGGAAGATGGTTCTATTAAAGTTAGTTGCCGTGCAACAGGTGAACTGGTTTCCAAAGGATTAGATTTGGGTCTTGCTTTGAGAGAAGCAGTGACATCACTAGGTTCAGAAGCAGAAGGTGGAGGTCACAATATTGCTGCAGGAGCCAGAATTCCTCAAGGAACTGAAAAATTACTAATCGAAAGTTTGAATGTTGTAATTGAAAAACAGCTTGATAAGAAAAAGAAAGAAGAAACAACGAACGACAAAACAAAAGAAGCTAGTACTAAATCTAAATAAATTACTTTTCATAAAGAAATCTCTTTAGGGTGAAAAAGTAAAAAAAGTGAAGTGAAAACTTTTGGCAAAAAGAAGTAGACCAATAGAATCAGAAATTATGATTAAACTTATGTTTGAAAATCCAAAAATAGCCAAAGCAATTTTTTTAGCAACAACACCTGAAAATCGAGAAACACCTAAGGGGATAATTGCTCACTCTGAACAAAAAGAAAATAGTATAGAATTTACTGTGAAATCAGAAGAATCTTTATGGGATCTAATTGTAACTTTGGAAGACTTTTTTGAAAAAGTAGACATCTCTAAAAAAACCATTAAAGGAATAAAGAAATAGAAGAGATTATAATAGGATTTATGATTCTTCAAGTCAATGGAAAATATTTTAAAAGCAAGCTTTACTTTTCGGTTATTACTTGAATTTAGTTATATATGAAGTATCTCTAAATTACGACAAGACTAATAAAGTGAAAGAAATTCAGAAAATGATATTGTTCATGAAATAATGGAGCACAAAAAATTGAGTAGTAGAAAAGCCCCAAAAAGAAAGAAAGAAAGTCAAAGTAGAAGAATAATAGATAAATTCAGCTTAAAAACCTGGTATACAGTTCATGCACCAGAAATCTTTGGTGGAGAAGAGTTAGCTGAAACACCATCTGCTGATCCAGAATATTTGATAAATAGAACTCTTGAAACTACTATGATGGATCTTACTGGTGAATATAAGAAAATGCATGTTAAGCTTACATTCAAAATTGATAAAACAAAAGGAGATCATGCTTACACACAATTTAATGGGCATGAATATACTCGAGATTATCTTAGATCAATGATCCGAAGAAGAAGAACTCGAATTGATGGAATCATCAATGTTATGACAAAGGATGGAGCTAGACTTCGTACAAGTATAATCGCTCTTACACCTTTCAGATGCAAGGCAAGTCATGAAAGAGGCATCAGAAAAATTATGATTGATGTTGCAACAAAGAAAGCTTCAAAATTATCTTTTGAGAAATATGTTAAAGATTTAGTTTCTGGAAAACTTGCAACTGAAATTTATAAACAAGCAAAGAAGATTCATCCAGTCCAAAATGTTGATATTTGGAAATCACGAGTAATCAATCTTCCTACAATGATTCTAGAAGAAGAGCCTAAACCAGCACCAGAAGCTGAAACGAAATCACCTGCTGAAATAGTTGAAGAAAAACCAGCAGAAACTTAGATAATACTAAAATTATTTCCAGATTTTTAATCTGGATTTTTATTTTCTTTTATTTACATAAATTATTAATTTATTTTGGGAAAAGTATACAAAATAAATAACAAAATAAAAATCTCTTTTAACTCTATTTTTATTTGGAAATTGGTGGTACAAAATTTGACAACGAATAATTCGAGAATAGATTTAGATCAAGTTTTGGATGAGAATGGTAAGAATTCACTTACTACAATAGGTGAGTGCTTAAGAAAATGGGAACCATATCAAAAGAAAGGTTCTGATCCAAATGAAACTAGAATGCTTGATATTTTAGAATGTTGGACCGGTGAAAGTTTACCAGCAATAGGTTTAGTAGGAATTCCTTTTGACTCAGCTGTTTTAGGTCGCAAAGGTGCTAAAGGTGGTCCTAAGAAAATACGTGATTCAATAAGGTATTTTAAAGCATATAGTTGGAATTTAGACTTTTGGTTTGGTGATCAACGAGTTTATGATTTTGGTGATATAATAACGGAGGGGAATAGTGTTGCTGATTCTCACGAGATAATTAGTGATGTTATTTTTAAAATAGTGAAAAGAGGTTTTATACCAATAACTTTGGGAGGAGATCATTCTATTGGTTATCCAATAATTAAAGGATTGAAATCAGCTAATGAATCTAAGAAAATTGGTTTAATAAATATCGATGCTCATTTGGATGTTAGAGAAGTTATTGATGATAAAATAAACAGTGGAACATCCTTTCGAAGAATTCTTGAAAATAATCTTGTAAAAGGAGAGAATTTTGTAGAAATAGGAATAAGAGATTTTGCTAATGCTAAAAAATATAGAAAATATGCCGAAGATAAAGGTGTTACAATTTTTACAATGGAAAATATAAGAGAAATGGGGATTGATTTAATTATAAAAGAAACTCTCAAAAAAATAACAAAAAACACCGATATGACCTATATTTCAGTAGATATGGATAGCTTAGATCAAATATATGCACCTGGTGTTAGTGCTCCGACTCCTGATGGATTAACCCCTCATCAAATAAATAGAATTATTCATGAGGTTGTCAAGGAAACGAACATTAAAGGAATGGACCTTGTAGAGTTAAATCCTCTATATGATACAGCCGATACTACTGCAATAAATGCTGCTAATTTTTTAGTTCAATTTGTAGCTTCTTATTATTGGAAAAATAGTAGAAAATGAATAAATTAAAGTCTTCTTCTATATCCAGGAAAACATACAATACAACAAATACAACCTACTAAATCCAAATTATTATTTTTCCTAAATAGGAATAACAACATCAGATGTTATAGAATTTTCAATGAAATTTCTTTCTTGGTTTTCAGTTTGTAAATGCCATGTGATATGGTAATTGAAAGCTTCTTGCCAACGAGTTTCAATTAATATAATCATAATCCCAATTAAAATAGTAATAAATAAAATTAGTCCTGCTCCTGTGAAAAAGATAATTGCAATAGTTGTTGAATCAATTGGAATATATTTATCAGCAACTACTGAGCTTACTCCAAAAAAAACAGCACTTCCGGTCGCGATAAACAGGATATTAAAAACAAAATATAACCAGAACATTCTACTACCTTTAGGAGGTATTTTTCTGCAGGAGTTAGGAGGAGCTTTCAATAAATGATTTCTAAGTTTATTATATCTAACATACTGAATTAATGGAACACCTATAAAATTGATGAATAATAAAATGATAAATGAAATGAAAACATCATTCTTTGTTGTTTCTTCATAATATCCATGATGATGAAACCAGTGATCATTCAAATCTTCCAAAGTTAGTAATAGATAGTAATAGTACGCTATTCCAAAAGTTAAAATCCCAAATACAATCCAAGCATCATAGTTCCTTTGATGTAATTTCTTTTGAGAATTTTCAAATCTCTCCTTCAAATTTGGTTTTGAAGGGAAATAAATTTCTAAAAAGTCAAACAAATTTTCACGAGAAAAATGTTTTCTTTGCACAACAAAACAATATGGACAGATTGGTTTTTTGTTAGAAATTTTATGATTACAATTAAAACAAATCCTGTCCAATTTTAAAACCTCTTGACGTAATATTCTTATTTAGTCTTTATTAAACAAGAATTTAAAATTAACCCATTTAATCACTCTACAAAGAAAGAAAGCTTGATGTCTTGTAGTAAATTTGAGTTGTATTTGTTATGTTGACAATTAAAGAATCTGGAAGAGGACCTAAATTAACTGTTAAAAAATCAATTTTTATTTGTACTATTTTTAGAATTAATAATATCGAAGAAGCAAAAAATCTTGTTGACAAAACAAAAAATGAATTTAAAAAAGCCTCACATAATGCATATGCATACCGAATTGGAAATCCAATCAATTGGGAAGAAAGCTCTGATGATGGTGAAGTGAAAGGGTGTGCAGGATTACCAATCATGAACATTCTGAAGAAAAAGAACTTAACAAATGTACTTGTTATTGTCACAAGATTCTATGGTGGAATTAATTTAGGAATAGGTGGATTAACAAGAAGTTATTCGAAATGTGCTGCTAACTTAATTAATGTAATTGGCACAATAGAAATCTGATTTTCTATAAGTCTAGAATTATTTATAACTACAGTATTACTTAATGGTATATGTCTTAAAAAATTAAATGAAGAATAATTGTATTCCTAAAACAATAAAATAACAGGAAAAATTAGGGAACGTTATACTATTGGTAAATTTAAAGCTGTTAATTGATGCTATTGCTATACCATTTGGTCTAATAGCAACAATAGTTATAATTAGTCGTAATAAAAGGAATATAGCAAATATTTTAATTGGTTTAACAGCATTTCTAGGAGGAGTTGCTTCCGCAACTTTTAGTGCTTTAAAAGAAATTTTTTACACCATTGATTTAGATATGTCATTATTATTTTGTAAATTTTCCTTTCTTTCTATGTTTTCTATGACAATCCCTGTATTGAGCTTTTCAATATTTTTTTGGAAAGCAAAATATAAAGCACTACCAGGTTTATTACATTTATTCGCTCCACTTCCAACTATTTTTCTAGCAATTTGGTTGTTTATAAAAAAAGATAGTATTTATTTTATAGAAACTACCTATGGAATAAACAATTTCTTGAGTACTTCGATAATCATTTATTGTTTAGTATTTATTTGTTTAACTTTGATCATCTTAACACTAGCATTGGTTTATATGGCAAATAGTGCAAAATCCTTTCCACAATTGAGACATCTAATGAATATTTTTACAGTAGTTTTTATAATTGGTTTTGGTTCTTCATTCTTCTCTCTCTTTCTTTTTCAATATATTTTCAGAGATATATTCCAACCTTATGCTCTTTTTGTCATTTTAACTACTCTGAGTTTAACTATTATTTTTTCAATTACTTTAAGTCAAGAGGAGAAAACTATCTGGCATGGTTGTCCTAAACTTAAAGCAAATAGTAATAGTGATAATTCTACCTTATGTTTAAATACGGAAGATGGAGTACCAATAGAAATTAAACTATTAGATTTAGGAAATATTATTGAAAGAATACAGTTAGATACTGAGGTATTGAAAACAGGATCAGAAAATTGTACTAATACTGTTTTTTCAGATGATTCGGATATTGTTAGGTGTTTAACAACTCATGAACCAATAAAAGTGTTAGGAGAAAACGTTACTCGTCAAGAAATGGAATTAGCGAGAAATATGGATATAATGGAAGGAAATGAACTGTGTGCTGAGTGCCTTCATAAGTTAATTGCTTATAGAAAAGAGCATAAAACAAAAACTGATTCTGAAATTAAAATGCTTTTCTTAGGAGCAAGAGCTGAAGAATTCTTTGGAATAGCTTAATTAAGTTTTCCAACTGGTAGAATGATAAGTTCTTATAATTGGATCAAAGTTTACTAAAAGCTCTAAATCAGAAAATTCAATTTGTCCAATTTTAAATCCTTTAATTCCGCAATTTAGCATTTTTGTTGAAAGCTTCCCCTCTTCAATTAAAGATTTAATATGTTCTAGTGGATAACCTCGATTTAGTTTTGTAAATACTTTCAATACAATCTGGTCATTCAATTTATTTATAACTCTAAATATGAATTTTACTTGATTAGGAGAATGTGGAACCAGAGAATTACAAAATACAACAATATAATCATTCATTTTTACTTTATGAAAATCTGGATTATTAATTATTGATTCTTCATCTAATGAAAAACGATTATGTAACAAAACATCCTCAGCAAAAATAGGTTCTCCTTTAATATCTACAAAATTACGTGGAATATAGTTTTTTCTAGTGCTATCAACCTGAATAAGGAAAACGTTTGCTGGTTTTAGTAATGGCATAATATATCACTTAGAGTCTCATTATATCGTATTAAATATTCTTTTGATTATCTAGGTATTTTAATAAGAAAAAACTCTATTTAGAGGAAAGTTAAAAAAATGAAATGTACAAGTCCTAGGTATTAGAGTTGAATTACTGTGAGTGAGTTAATAAAATTTTATCATTCTGATCTTGTAGATGCATTATATTATTTTGAATATCATGGACCGAGTTATAAGAAAATCAAATGGTTGCCAAGAGATTCGAATGTAAGGGATCTCTATAAATTAATTAGAGAAATAAAATTCACTAGATTCAAGCACTTTTTACCATGGGCAAGAAGTATTGCCGCTTTAAATGATTTAGAAACACCTAAGAAATTAGCAAAATATATTAAAAATAATCCTCCTAAAGGGAAGTTTGCTGAAAAATGGTTAGAAGAAATAGACAAACTGGAAGATATTTTGAGTGAAATTTTTAATTTTTATAAGAAAAATATTTTGCATGACGACATTAAGAAAAAACTTGAACGTCTAAGAGAAGATATTGAGAAAAAGTACAAGAAGTATTGGTTGGAATTAAAAGAAGAATCGAAAAAACTTCCTGGAATCGTCTGGAAAAGGAAGGATCCAATCATATGTTTAATTTATCCAATCGAAGGACGACTCTCTCATAAACTGAAATATGCTGATATAGCATATATTGAGACTTCAGAAATAATGTTAGAAGATGAGGTTTTATTTTTACATGAAATTGTCAAATTGCTGAACTATTCTAAACCAGCTGAAGCTTGGGTAAAACAAGATAGACGAGGTGTGAGAGCAATCGCATATGAACTCTTCACTGAAATGCAAACTTTACGTCTTGTAGAGAAATTATTAAAAAAGAAACCAAATTTCAAAAAAGTAATTTTAGAAAAATTAGACACACTCTGGATTCCACTAATAAGAGCAGAAACTTCTTTCGATGAGGAAGAACTCGAGAGAATATTAACAAAAGCTTATCGTAATATCCCAAATCACGAATTTGATGCCTTATATCAAATAGGTGAGTTATATACAGAATTGAATATTATACTTCTAACATAAAAACATCATAATAAAGTAACTAAAAACCTGAAATAAAAAATTAAATAATTAAACAATTATTTAATGAAAATTTCTAATGGTTTTTATAGGTAATTACTCTAATTAACTTTGATGATAATAAAAGAGTGTATCAGAAGTTGAGTGACAAAACAATATTCTGTCAATACTGTGGTTCAGTTCAAGAGAAAGGATTTAGATATTGTAGTTCTTGTGGTGCAGATATGCAAGAACTAGAAGCTGAATCTAGTTATAGTAGTGTTAGAATAGTAAATGAAACTCCATTAACAAATGTGGACCTTCAAAATTTAAATGCTACATCAAGCACTGCTGGTGGGAATTATGCCTATGGTTCAGCTACAGGAGGAACCTATCGAACATACTCGACTTCAACTGCTACTCCTTATAGAACAAATAAAGAAAATGCAAATATTGCTTTAATATTTGGAGTAATCGGTTTCGTTTTCAGTTGCTTCCTATTCCCATTAATAGGTCTTTCATATGTACGAAAAGCTGAACGAAATCATGAAGATCCTTCCACAATAAGAATAGCAAAAATCTTGAATTGGATACAATTGATATTAACCATTATTGGAATAATATTCTGGATAGTATACTTGTTCAGTAATTCATGGTGGCTCTACTATTAGTATTAGCCCACCATATTCTACTTTTTTTTTATAGACAACAAAAAATCACTTAATTTTTGAAAAAATTCTCTTTATACATTAAATTAACCTAAACTTATTTTTCTCCTCAAAAAAAAATAGCTTTTAATTTGGAAGAGGAACGTGCTGTAAATTCCTCTTCCAAATTAACTAATTCTAAAATGCTCCTCTAAGGACTGGGCGCAAACCGAATTGTTCTGTTCCGTCTGGATATTCTATTCTCATGATATGTCTTTGATCTTCTAATTTACGAAGTGCATTATCAGCTTCTGTGTCCGATACTCTGAGAAAATGAACTATATCTGTTATGGAAACTTTTCTCTTATAGCGTATGAATGACATTAATCTAGCTTCATTTGAATCAAATTTGAACGTTGGTTTTACTATGGTGTTAGAATAAGTGTTGTCACCAGATTCTTCTGCTATAGCGAAAATGCGATTAACAGTAGGAGCAATCTTCTTAAAGATATCAATTGGTATTGGTTCACCTGAATCAAATAGCTGTTTTTTGAACATTAGCATAAAATGATCTGAAATTCTCGATAATCTTTTATAAGTTAAAATTGCATTTGAATCAATACTCGTGCAAGCACAATAAATTAAATTGGTGCTCATTTTGAAAACAAAACGATGACGATTTGTTTCAATCCATTTAATCTCATCACCAAAAGATCCAACAAAAGAATTCACCGCACTTAGAAATCCACTTATTAGATTCTCATCATTGTTATTGTCATTATATTTTCTATGAAAGAGACAAGTCCCTGAATCTTGTAGAATCCAAATTTGTTCTAAACTCACAAACATTCACCAAATCCACTTTTTTAATACATTAACCCATTATATCTATTCAAGAGTAATCTTTGTAATAAATAATCATAATATCTACAACATCTGAAAATAATACCGAGAATTTTTTTACATTTTTTCGTTTTTTTGGACTATTTTGTACCTGTAACAAGGATTTTATACTTATAATACGATATATAGATTGTACAATATGTTACTAGGACGATATATTGTTATTACTAGAAAAAAGTAAAATAAAAAAAATTAATAGGGTGATCAAAATTTCGTTAAGAAGTTATGCGATAAGGCGTTTCTTATATATCATCCCTACACTGATAGGTATCTCTATTCTAAGTTTTACATTAATTGCTTTATCACCTGGAGATCCAATTATGATAAGAATGGGTCTTTTCAAAGGAGAGCAAAGTGAATATATTGATATGTATAATGAGATTGGTCAAGAAATTGGAATTCTTGATGAAGACAATAATACAGTCAATATAGTGGTTCGGTATCTACGTTGGTTAGGATTTGCGAAACGACCAATTGAATATGAGTTTAATGAAGATGGAAGTCCTGTTTACAGATATAGTGGTGTATTACAGGGTGATCTGGGAAGATCATGGCATTGGACTCAAGATGGAAGAATCGGTAAAAAGATTACTGATATTATTGTCTCGAGAATGTGGTATACTCTTTTCTTAACAACTCCTGCTTTTGTTATTAGTACTATTTTAGCTACAATAATTGGAGTTGTACAAGCAACAAGACAGTATTCAATCTGGGATAAAAGTGTGACAGTCGCTTCTCTGATTGGATATTCAATGCCTGCGTTTTGGCTTGCGAAATTAATTATGTTAGCTTCGTTTTTTATGTTCAATTTTACAGGAGCAACACAAGGAGATGCTTTTAGAGAACCGTTTATTATAAATCCCAAGTTTTATGTTTTCTTAATACTACCAACAATTACCTTAATACTTACAGCTTTGGTATTTTTATCGAGATTAACACGATCACAGTTATTGGATATTCTAAGACAGGATTACATTGTAACAGCAAGAGCAAAAGGTCTCGCAGAAAGATCGGTAATTTACAAACATGCTTTTCGTAATGCTTTGTTACCAATTGTGACGGTAGTAGGACTAGCTTTACCAGGATTACTAGGTGGAGCAGTAATGACTGAAGGTGTATTTGGTTGGCCAGGACTTGGACGAGTATTTCTTACAAGTGCTTTGCAACGTGATCAACCTATGATGATGGCAACGAACTTCATTTTTGGTGGTATGTTCCTGATTTTCAGATGGTTGGTAGACCTAAGTTATGCCTTGGTTGATCCAAGAGTGAGGTATTAGGAGGAAACTAAATTGGCAATAAATATTGATCAAAGTACAGTTGAAAGAGAAGCAAGAATACTAGAAGAAATAAAATTAATCGAAGGATCAAATCTTTGGGCTATTACATTTCGTAGAATGCGAAAAGATCAAATGGGTATGTTTGGTTTTTACTTAGTAGCTGCTTTGGTTACAGTTGCTGTTATTGCTTATCTAATTTTACAATATGATGCAATATTTGGATTAAATAACCCAACAGGTGATCAATGGGATCAAAATAACTACTACATTGAGTTATGGATTCCTGGAACGCAAAAATATTTGCGACTCATCGCTCATCCGAGATATATTATCCCCGGTGATCAAGTTTTACCACCAAGTGCACAATATCCATTTGGAACAGATACTAGAGGATATGATATTCTTTCAAGAACCTTCTTTGGTTCCACTTTATCACTAGTCTTGGGTTTTGTTGGACAAATGACAGCAAGTGCAATAGGAATTGTTGTAGGAGCTGTTTCTGGCTATTATGGAGGATGGATTGATGATGTCGTTCAAAGAATAAATGAACTAATTTCTGCAATGCCCCAATTTATTCTATTCATATTTACAGTATCCATATTTCGAGACTCAGCAGCGAATATTCCTGGAGGTATCTACATGGTAGTTATCATTGTATTTGCCTTAATAGGATGGGGAGGAACTTGTCTTATCATAAGAAGCAAAATACTCTCATTAAAACAAACAGAATTCATTGAAGCAGAAAGAGCGCTAGGAGCAAAAGATGGCAGGATAATTTTCAAACACGTTATTCCAAATACATTATCACCAATTATCGTAGTAACCACTCTTGGTATTGCTAATACAATTATTACAATTGCTGCATTAGCTTTCTTCGGTTTAGGAGATGCAACAGCAGTTACTTGGGGTGATGATTTAGCATATCACAGAGATAATTTGCTAACCTATTGGTGGATGCCATCATGGCCCGCATTAATGATTTTCATCACGATACTTGGCTTTAATCTAATGGGTGATGCATTAAGAGACGCATTAGATCCGAAACTAAAAAGTTAAAGGATTATAGATGTCTGAGGAGCTGTAATAAGCTATTCAGACAAATTTTCTTTTTTTTACTTCAGTAGAAGCAATGAATTTATATCTAAGCTTTTTTTTGAAATAATCTATAAAAGAAATGAATCAATAAAAGGCGGTTAAATTATTGTCCCAAGAATTTGATTTTGGCGAAGATGCTGATGAAACCATTGGTCGTGGAACTTGGATAGATAAGTTGGCACTTTGTGTCATTGAGAGAAAAGATAATTTAAAAGGTAAACATCCAGAAGTTATCAGAACTGAAAGTGGATTAGGAGCTTCAGGTTTTCCTCATATAGGTTCTTTTGCAGATGCATCAAGAGCTTATGGTTTTAAACTTGCACTTGAAGATATGGGAAGGAAATCTGAGTTTATAGCTTTTGCAGATGATATGGATGGTTTACGTAAAGTTCCTGCAGGTACACATGCATCTTTAAAGAAGTACTTAGGACAACCTGTATCAAAAATACCTGATCCATGGGGATGTCATGATAGCTATGGTCAACATATGTCAAATCTTCTAATCGATGCAATTAAAGAAGCTGGGATAGAAGTAACATCTGCTTCTGCAAGAAATCTCTATAAAACTGGAAAGATGGGACCACAAGTTAAAAAACTACTCTCGCAAGGTAAACGAGCTGGAGAAATAATCAAAGAAACAACTGCTCAAGAAAAATATATCGAAGTTTTACCTTATCATGCTATTTGTGAAAATTGTGGCAAAATCTACACAACGAAAGCAATTAGTTTTGATGAAAAGAATGGTAAAGTAGAATATCTTTGTGAAGGAGATGAAATAAGAGGAAAACTACTCGAAGGATGTAATCATCATGGTTGGGCAGATGTTAACAAAGATGATGGTAAACTCACTTGGAAAGTTGAATTCGCTGCTCGTTGGGATTTACAACAGATTGATTTTGAGGCTTTTGGTAAGGATATTTTTGAATCTGTTATTTGTAATGATCAAATCTGTAAAGAGATATTCGAATATGAACCACCTGCTCATGCAAGATATGAGATGTTTTTGGATAAAGGTGGATCAAAAATTTCAAAATCAGCAGGAAATGTATTTACACCTCAGACATGGTTTAGATATGGTTCCACACAATCTCTAAATCTCTTGACCTATAAAAGAATGTCTGGTAGTAGAACATTAGCTGTTGATGATATACCAATTTATTTGAAAGAAATTGATTTTCTCGAGAATATATACTTTGGAAGAATTAAGGAAGGTAATCAAGCTTTAAAAAGAAAATTAACTGGTCTTTTTGAATATTGTTGGCATCTGAATCCTCCTGAGAAATCTTCTATTCAAGTACCTTATACCTTACTAGTCAATCTTGTATCAGTTGCTCCTGAAACAAAACGCGATGAATTCCTTGAATCTCGATTAAGAGAATATGGCTATTTACTTGAAGGTAATTCATTAGAGGATATAAAAGATCGAATAAACTATGCAATAAATTGGGTTACTGATTTCAAATCTATTGAGGAAAAAATAATCAAACTTGATGCAGCTCAGAAAAAAGCAATTCAAGCACTAATTGAAGTTATCACAACTGCAGACGATGCTGATGCAATCCAATCAGCTATTTTTCAAACTGCCAGAGATAATGACATAAAAACTGGACAATTCTTCAAATTGTTGTATCAAATGCTACTCAACACTGACCGAGGACCAAAATTAGGACCATATATTCATACAATGGGTGTTGATTATGTTATCAAATCCTTGAAAAAGCATTTGAAGTAACTGAAAAATTATAAACCGGGAATTCTCAAAGATTTATTACCATTAGAGAGAATAACTACTTTGCTTTCTTCCATTTCAAAAACTTGTTTGTAATCTGGAAGCTCTTCCAAAATTTCAGCTGCAAATGGTAGAATATCTTCAATAAAAGGCATATTCTCTCTTGTAACTCTATATTGTGAAAAACCTACAGGAACAAATCCCTTAATTTCAATAAAATCTGGATTTGCTTTCAGAATTAAAGGAACATAATCTTTAGGACGTATCATATTGATTTTCTTTGCCATAGTTAATCTAGTGACAGTACGGCATTGCATTTTTGCCATTAATTCTAAGCTTTTATTTATCCTCTCCCACCCATCAGCTATTAATGGTTTACAAGTTCTGATATATTCTTTTTTATCTGGTGCAGGTATAGTAATATAAAGCTGTGTAGGATAAATAGCTGTATTAATCATTGTTTGAAAAGCATCTGGATTTGTTCCATTAGAAACCAAGAAAGTTGTTAATCCTTTATCTTTAAGTAGCACAAGTAAATCGGTTAAAAAAGGATAAAGTGTAGGTTCTCCTGCTAAGCTTAAAGCAACATGTTTAGGTGAGAGGGTTTCATCAAATTTCTCTTTAGAAACAATCGGTTTATATCCTGAAATACATCTTTTCCACCCCCACATTAATCCTTCATACACTTCTTCTGGAGTATCGAATTTTGAATCATCAACATTCCAGATAGGTTTTAATCCAATATCCTTTTCCTGCAATCTCCAGCAAAATAAACATTGATGGTTACAAAGTAGCGTAGGTGTTGCTTGAATACATCTATGACTTTGTATCCCGTAAGCAGATTTATAGCAGTAACGATCTTTTTTTAGATAATTATGTGTCCAAAGACATTTTTTTACTGCTGTTTGTTTTCCATAAATCTGGTATCCTTGTTTAGCTAATCTTTTTTTGATCTCCGAATTGATAATCGAATTTGGATCACTTTTTGATAATGCCATTACTAATAGACTCTCATTTTTCATTCAAAATTAAATTATGGCTTTTGCCAAGTAAAACCAAAATATTTTACTTCATTATTGGAAAGAATTGTTGCAATAACAAACTTCTTTCGAACAGAAGTAGCTAATCTACCTGCACGAACTAACTCAATTGCTGTTAATTCACTTCCTTTTGGAAGTGCAGAAATTACATAAGGTGAATGATCAAGTCCTGGACCTTGGTGATAGACTGCGAAATCTGCTCCAAATTTCAAACCTGGTCGAGGAATCATGCCTCTTTTACGTATATCTTCATAAATGAGCATTTTCTCCTCAAAAAGATCAATTTTAGATTTACCAATTTTGAGTAAATTTTCATGCTCGATTTTATACTTGGTTTTACTATCTATTACTTCTATTTGTTTTATTTTTTGCAAATAACACGCTTCTAGTAATGATAGTTCCAAAGGTCGATCAAATTCTTCTCCTTTTGGTTTCCGTATACCGAGTGGTTTTCCGAAAAAACCAGAATTATACAATTGAGAACCTTGAGAAAAATCCCAAACCATAACTCTTTCTTCAATTAATTCACCAATAATTGGTTTATTGTTTTTTTGAGATTTCTGTTTGGAATTCATTCAATCAACCCAGTATAGTACTAACTAAAAAAATACAAATAAAAACTCTTTTGATGTTTCGATACATAAAAAGTAAATTAAATAAAATAAAGGATATGCTTCCTCTTAACGAGACATAGCATATGTTCTAATTATTGAAGCACTATCACGAGCTGAGTCGATCATATTTTCAATTCGATCAACCGTTTCTCTTACCATAACTCCTGTCCCTCTTGGTGCTTCTAATTTTGCTACTTCTATAATTATTGCCCTATAATTAGAATCAGCTTGATTTTCAATAATTTCAATTTGTTCCGCTAATTCTATAACTTTATCAACACTTTGATATAAAGCACGAACAATATCAATTAGCATTTTAGTAGAAATTAATAGCTTGTCTGATAATCCAGCAAGATTTTTAGTGATATTTTCAGGCGGAATCCACTCATTATCTATTTGTTTCAAGAAGAATGCTGCACCTTGTCCTAAATCAATTATTTGATCAATGGTACGAGTAATTCTAGTTAGATCATTTCTGAAAAGTAGAGTAGCACCTGCATCAGTAATTTCTTTTAAAGCACTTTTCTTTAGGGTATTTGCTTTAGTTTCCAATTCATCAAGTTTTTTGAAATTTTTATTGAATTCTTCACGTCCTGGTGTTTTCCAGCAGTCAAGAATTCTTGCAAGGGCTTCGGAACCATTATGTACAATTCTGATGTGATCTAGTATAATGTCTAAAACTTTTTTCTCTACATTATTACCATTGTTTTTATGATATACCACTAGTTTTTCGCTCCGATATTTTATTGAAGTAATTTGTTGCTTTTGTTTTCCTCAAACTATCTCTGTTTTTAACCTTTTAGATACTATTCGTTTATTCTGATTATTCTAAAAAAAATATGCAAGTAATATGAGCTGTTTTAAGTTTGTTTGAAATGTAGATAGTTAAGGTATATGTTTAATAAGTTGAAAACAGAAATAGATTGAAAATAAATACAAACTTGTAGTGATCTAGAATGTTTAAAGGAACATTTAATGATCTCGCTGAAATTGCATCTAAAAATTATGATCAACATGCGAGAGAATTATTGGAAGAACAAATTAATTTCTTTATGAAAGATTATTCAAAAGAAGAGATAAAGCAGCTAGGTCTACCACAAGTTTTAATGTTTCTCACCTCTTCAGTCGCTAAATGTAATAAACATAAAATTATAGAAGCAAATGATGTTCTTGATGCGTTTGCTTTTTTACGTTATATTATTACTCGAGAATTTATTGAAAATTTATTAGTCGAAAATAATCTAAACATCGGTTTACCTCTAAGTGAGAACCTGACTAATCGACTTTCCAATCTATTAAAAGTAAAAGGTGATATGAAAACAAAAAGTAATCTAGATGGGAAGGTTACTCGTCTTACAGATTTTTTGAAAGAGCAAAAATTGCATCAAAAACATATTAACAGAATAGAAGTGGAAATTAGAGCTACAATATTATTACTTTCTAGATTAATAGCATTGAGTAGTTCCACTCAAGAACCAAAGGTGAAATCAGCTGATATAGATACTAGTTATGACATTGTACGGTATATAATATTCAAGCTAGACACTTTACCATTTAAAATCTTAAGAGACCTTTATGCTGTAGATAATGAAAAAATTTGGTCTAAAATACCAACTTTAACTTTTGATCAATCTACTCATGATCATTTAAGTAGTACAGCTTATGCTAGATGGGAAAGTTTACTTCCTGAAACTTTTGAAACATTAAAAAAACATCTTAATTGTTCCATACGACCATTTCTAAGTGCAATACATGGTTATAGCGAAATTTTCTGCGCAAAAAAAAGCATCACTCGAATTAGCTCCGAAGAATTGTTATATATTCTCGAAGATTTTGAAAAATTCCTATTTGGAAATTTCAATCCTATAGAGGTTGAAGATGAATTTACTAAATTTACCTTTACTAAAGAGGGTTTAGATATTCTTTCCAGTGTTTCAAAATGGTTGAGTACACTAATAGTTGATTTATTTGGGAAAGATGAATTTGTTTTCAAATTTTCTTCAACAATTCCAAGACATATGTCGCTCTTGTTATTTATTTCTATAGTCGAAAAAATAAAGAGTAATGGTACAAAAATCAATATAAAACATATAGCAAGTGCAATAACAAAATGGGTAAATTTACTCAAAGAACTAGAATTTGTACAAATTAGTCCATAGCGATCTTCAAGCAACAAAATGGTGAAGTAAATGACAAAGATAATCATCATAGGTATTACACACATTGATTCGGAAAGTCACAAAAAGGTTACTTCTTTTTTAAAAGATATAAAACCAGATGCAGTATGTTTGGAGCTTGATGAATATCGTCTTGAAATATTGCTTGAAAATGAACAACAAATTAATGGTAATCTTGAATTTAAAAATGAATCTGAAAATAAAGACGATTCAAAAGATGAAGAAGAACAATTAACTTTTCCTTCTTTAATTGAGGATATTGGATTCTTTGAGAATTACTTAGCAGAAATGATCCATACAGAGCAACCAGGAAAGGAAATGTTAGTGGCATATTCTATAGCTAAAGAATTAGGCGCAGAAATTTACTTGATAGATAGATCCCTAAAAGATTTAAGTGAAACAATGGAGGAAGAATTATCATCAGATGAAGCAAGCAAATTTCAAGATTTAATAGATGATTTACTTTTTGATAAAAATATAATTGCTTCTCCAACAGAAAGAAAAGAAGAAACTCATACAAATAATTCATCAGTAAATCTGGAGGATCTAGAAAAGAAAGAAGAAATAAATCTTAATGATATATTAGAAGTATTTAAGGATGAAGAATCATTAAGTAACATTCTTAATATTTTTAGTAAAAATTTTCCTATGCTTTATTCCATTTTATTAGAAGATAGAAATGATTATATGATACAAAGAATTGATGAAATAGCTCCTAACCACAATATTGTAGTAGTAATTTTGGGTTTTGGTCATGTCTCTGATGTCGCAAAAGGTTTGAAAGAAATAAATGAACAATATCAAATAGAAATTTTAAAATGAAAGAAGATTAACGGATGACTCTATCCTCAACTTGAAAATCTTCTCCGCCTTGCCAGATAAGTTGTAATTTTCCATATAAAGTATCAATGTTGTAGTTACTTTTTGCACTAATTGGGAAAGTTTCTGGAAATAATTGTAATTCATCAATTAATCGTGCAAGTTTAATTGCTATTTCTCTTTGTTCACCAGAAACATTAGAATTAATCGCCTCTTCTAATTGATAAATATCTTCAATCCAATTTTGAAGTTCTTCTAATTGATTTTCTTCAATTAAATCACTTTTAGTAATTACATTTAGTTGCGGAAAGAAAAATCTCATCTGAACACTTAGAGAGAGAACCATTGTGTTTATCAAACTATAAGGTGTTCTACATAAATTCGCATCCATTAAATTTACTAAAACGTTCCTTTTACCACCAAATTGCTTAGCAGCGATAACACCTGTAGGTCTAAAAGCAAATAATTCCATCTGCCCGGGAGTATCTATTATTAAAACATCAGGTGTTACTTCATTAATTTCATCAATTATTTCTTCTGCTTGTCCAGTTATAAGATCAACTGCTGCGACCAAAGCTCCATTTGGACCTAATTCGTATTCTGTCATAATTTCTTCGATATTAATATAATCTCGAATATCAATATCAGGAGAATAGGGTAATCTAAGAACTCCTGGATCTAAATTAAGAGTAATAGCATGTATTTCATTATCTTCCATATATTTGGTTAAAGTAGCAGTTAAAAAACTCTTACCAGAACCTGCTGTTCCTACTAAAAAAGCTGTATACAAATTTTCTCACCTTTAATATTATTCCGTGTTATTTTGTGTTTTAATAATTGGTTTTATCCCAGTTGCTCCCTTCAGATTCTTAATTATATTGATAATCTCTTTTTCTGCTTCAATTAACATTTTACTTTCTTCTTCTGAACAGATTGATGTTAAATGCACTTCAACTTCAATAAATCCTACTTTACTTGTGCTAGAAGTATGTGGATGAGTTTTGAAATATATAGTTGAAAATTTCTCTCGAGTATTATTTATAGCTGCTGCAAGTTCACTTTCTGGGACATGATTTACAATAATTGATCTTTCAAAATATTGTTCATTTGGTTCAAAATTAAAAAATTTAACTATTTCATAATCAAAAATAGCTTTCATTTCATTTGGAACTCCAGGAACAGAGAATATTTTTGTTGAATCGTACTCAATAAAAGATCCTGGTGCAGAACCACTTCTATTTTTTAAAGCGGTTGCTCCAGCTGGTAACATAGCCATACGTTTACGTTCTTCAGTAAATTCAAGACTAATTTCTCGTATTTTCTTTAATTCTTCCAATCGGTTTTTTATTAATTCAATAGCTTCCTCATTTAATTTTAATTCTTTATTTGTTGCTTTTGCTATTGCAGCTAATGCAATATCATCGAAAGTAGTCCCCATACCACCTGAAGTAATTATTATATCAGGTTTCCTACTAAGTGCTTCTTTCACTACAGTAGACATATCTTCTAAATTATCTCCTACTGTTGTTATCCTACTAAGATTTGCTCCCAACATGACTATACGTTTACCTAACCAATGAGCATTTGTATTCACAGTTTTTCCAATAAGAAGTTCGTTGCCGAAACAGATCAATTCAACAGTAATCAATTTCATTTCTCCAAATTTTAATTCTCAATTAATAATCCTTTAAATTATTTTTACATCTGCAACCATTTGCCATTGTTTTGGTGCACTCATTCGAACTTTTTTCACTTTTAGTACTTTTAATACTTCTCTTCCTGCTTTTTCAATTTCCCGAGTAATATTTTCAACAATTTCTTTTTCGGGATTTTCTCCACCTACAAATTCAAAGAAGTGGATTATTCCACCTTCAGATTTAATTACTTTACAAGCAACATCAACAAATTCTATTGCATATCCTGGAAGGTTCATTATTGTTCTATGTGCAATATTTTCTAATTTCTCCTTTTCAACTATTTCTCGACAATCGCCACAATAAGGAATAATCTTACCTTTAATTTTATTTAATGCTATATTTTCTCTTAGTAATTCTATTGCTTTTGGATTAATATCAATTGCATGTATAATGGAATTTGTTTTCTTTGCAATTGGAAGAACAAAAGGTCCTATTCCACAAAATAAATCGATTATCACTTCATTATCATTAACCTGTTTTGCGATTCTTGTATGTTCTTCACTCAATCTCGGACTAAAATAGGCTTGTGTAATATCTACAGCCAATCTAATTCCATGTTCTTTATAGAGGGTTTTAGTTTTATTTTCACCAATTAAATATTCAACAGGTCTTATACGATTAACACCATCAACCTTCCCAGCTTTTGCATAGACTGTTTTTACACTTGAATGAACTTTTAATAAAGCTTCACCAATTACTATTCTTTTTCCCCATAATTCATCTGGTATTTCAATTACTACTATATCTCCAATAGTATCAAAACTTCTAGGTGTAAGAGCTAATTCCTCATCAGAGAATTTCTCCTTTAAAATATCAAAATGTGAATGTGGATGAAATTTAGCTTTCACTAAATCATCAATATTTTTTACTGCAAGAGTTGAATCGATATTTCTCAGCTGCTCAAATTCAGTGTTTAGTAGCTCTCGAGAAATGGGAATAATTAAGTGAGATTGATCACTTTTAATGCGAAAAGAATCTTCTAGTAAATCAAATCTAATAACAAGTTCACGAATCTCTTCTCCAAATTCTTTTCTTGTTATTAAGCAAATGGGCATTAATCTTAACCTTCAGTTTTTATTAGATTATAATATAATAAGAAAATTAAACAAAGTGATAATTCTTCATCTTTCAAGACTAAAAACAAAAATGAAAAATCCTAAATAAAATTGTTTGGTTACTAATGGATTATTTCTCTTTTTCTGATAAAATTATCTTGCGCCATAATGTCTCTATATCATCTTGTATTGTTCGTTCACTTAATCCTCGTTCACCTAATACTCGAACCTTTTTTAGAGCTTCTTGGATATATTGACGTGCATCCATTAATGCTTGTTTGGCTCCTGTAAAATCCCCTATTTTCATTTTCTCATAAGCTAGATTTTTTCTATCCTCTGCTTTAGCTCGTAAGGTTCTTTTTTGAGCTATAAGCATTTCTGATTTTCTAACATCTTCAGGTATCACAGATTCTACCCCTTAATTATAGCAATTGATAATTACAAATAAAAAGGATTCTAATTAGCAGAACATTTATACAAATAATTAATAAATAAACATTATCTTCATCCTAAAGAATTTCATTGAAAAATAATGATAGAATATTTGCTTATTTTGTTAATAAAATTAATAACAATCTTTTTTATAAACGAGTGGAACCACTTGAATAGGTTATAATTATGTGTTTAGCAGTACCAGCAAAAGTCATTGAAATAATTGATAACGATACTTTACAGGTTGATTTTGGTGGAATCAAAAGAGAAGTTAAATCTACTTTATTAGAACCAAAACCAAAAATCAATGATTATGTTTTAGTTCATATAGGATATGCAATGGCTATTGTTGATGAAGAAGATGCTTTAGAAACATTAAGATATTTAGCAGAGATAGAAAGTTTTAATGTTAATATCGAAAACCTTTCAAAACCGCAATAATTAACGACTTTTATTTAACATCCATTTTTTTTAATAATAGTTCTAGATAGGACTCTCTTATTTGTGAATTAGTATTTATTGAGAAAATCTTAGCTTGAGATATTAATTTATTTCTAGCTTTAACTAACTCTTCATCTGTTTCAATTTGTAATTCTAATTCTACAAAATCACCTAATCCCTCTATTCGATCTAAACTTATCACAATATCATCTATTTTATATGATTTCCTTTCTTTGGATACCACTAAAACATAAGTAAATCCTAATGCGATTAGAATCTCATTCATGGTTCTAAAATTATCAATTTTCAGATTGCATTCTAATCTTGATTTTGATAATTCATCTATTTTTGGTCCTTTATAGGTTAGGAAAAAATAATCTCCTTCTTCTCGTATTCTTAATGCCTCATCTGTTTGACTGTAATCTTTTGAGGGATGATTATAATAATGATCTCTTTGTATAACAATCTCTAATAATTGAGCTTTTTTACTAATTAACTCAAATTCAATATCTTCAAGATTGTTGACCGAATATTTAATTTCAACTTCAATAGTCATTTTATTCCCAGAGAGCATTATACATTAAATAATAATAATGATTTTGGACAAATTTTACGAAAGAGATATAATCTCTTCTGCTCCAAAATAAAATCGGAGAGGACTAAACGGTTGCCGGGTACTCCTGTTAGTACCTGAGGAAGGTCCTTTCTTCCAAGCAAGTGACGCAGCGAAAGCTGTCAGGTGAAACCCTGGCTCTGGAAATAGAAACGATACGTGAATACAGCTTAACAATGATGCAAGGCGTCTTTGGAAGCTTTGTTGAGGTTTCTGTAATAAAAGCGTTGAAACGAACCATCGTCATGGAAGCAAGCTCAAATTGGCTTCGATGAATTGCTATGAGAAGCGGGTTGAGTGCTAAGATTGATACCGTGAGAGGAGCTCATCTTCTGGTGATCCTCGAAACAGAAAAAGGACTATTTTCCTCTCCACAAATACTGAAAATGATTTTAGTTACTTTTCAGAAGTTTTTTATCAAATCATTGTTTTACTTTCTCAATTATGAAAAAACTTCTTGTTACAAGAAAAAGTGCTTGCTTACAACCAATTAGAGAACTTATTGAAAAACAAAAACATATGACATTAGTTTTATGGACAATAGAATGTGCCAAATCCGTACTTCCTATTTTTGAAGAGAAGTATCCAAATGATAAACGTCCACGAGAAGCTGTTGAAGCAGCAAAAGCATGGGCATATGGTGAAATAAAGATGCCAGTAGCTAAAAAAGCTGCTCATGCTACACACAATGCTGCAACAGCTGTTAGTAAAGAAAATCCTTCTGCTTGTGCAGCTGCACGTGCAATGGGTCATGTTATTGGAACAATTCATGTTGAAACACATGCTATGGGATTTGTTATGTATTCAATAACTGCCTTTATTTATGCTTCTGAACAAAAAAATGCTGATGAAATAATCGCGGAAAAAAGCAGTTGGTTGTATGAACGTTTACTCTACTGGGAAGCTAATATTGACAAAGTAGAAACCTCTTGGGCATCCTTTCTATTAAAAGACACAGTTCCTAATAAGGAAGCTCTTTTAAGAAAAAGGATAGAGCAAAAACAGTAATATCTAAAACTCTTCTGTATAATCTTTTAACATTAATTCATAAATTGGACTATTTTCACCTCTGTTTAATACAGACCTAATCTTTTCTTTTCATTTATGAATTTCTCAAGATTCCTCGTAACAATATGATGTTCTGATATTCCTAAAGCTGCTTCTGGTTTCAGCCATCTAAATTCCGAATGTTCATTAGAAAGTATAACATCATTTGTAGTTGTTTTACACCAAAAAGTTAAACCAATCATATCAAATTTACTTTCTTTTTGATACCAATGAAAAACATCGATTGCTTTGATAATTTCAAAATCTTTTATACCTGTCTCTTCAAAAATCTCTCTCTTCAATGCATCAAAAGGATCTTCGAATTGTTCCACTCTACCACCAACTACATCCCATATGTTTTCGGGGAAATTCCCTGGAGATCGTTTCAATAAAAGAATTTCATTGTTTTTATTTTCAAAAATTGCTGCTACACAAAATGTATAACGACCTTCATCATTCAAGATTAAAATCTCTCCTTCCAATCATATATGAAATCAATTTTTTCATGTAAATTCTTTTCATCAACATAAATCTGGATATAACTTTTTAAAGCGGGATGTTCGGTTAATTTTAAAGCTTCAGTTGGGGTTACCCATTTAAAATCGCTATGTTCATCCGAAAGGACAACTTTAGTGTTTCTTGTTTTACACCAATATGAAATGCCAATTAATTCATTTTCAGGTTTCTTAATTCCTTTTCTAAATACATGAAACATTGTTAATGGTTTAATTATTTCAATATCAGTAATACCAGTTTCTTCTCTTATTTCTCGTTTGAGACCAACTTCTGGTGATTCTGACTGTTTTAACCTGCCACCTACATCTTCCCAATATTCAGGATAATCCTCACTATTTTTACTACGTTTTATGAGCAAGATTTTGCTATCTGAGTTTTCTATAATCGCAGCAACAGCAACCATAACACTAGATCTTGTTTTTGTCATTTAAATCACAATTCGCAATAACAGAAACGATAAAGAATCGTTTTTTTAATCAAGATATTAATTTATCTACCTCTTAGAAAGAAATAAATATCTATAGTTTTTACTTCTGACTAAAATGTGCAGAATATTACCTGTACTATCCTAACCTGGATGTCGCTAAAAGCGGAATTGGTAAGGTGAAAAAATTATGTATAAATACGTCGGTGAATTTTGGAAAAATAGAAATAGCCCTGAATTTAAGGCTTTGCAACGCGAACGACTTATCGTTTGGCGTAAAGAAAGTACTGCTGTTAGAATCGAACGTCCAACACGTATCGATCGTGCAAGAACTTTGGGTTATAAAGCAAAACAAGGGTATGTTCTTGTTAGAATTAGAATCAGAAGAACACGTTTAAGAAAAAGCAGACCAAGTCAAGGTAGACATACTAAAGGACAAACGATTAGAAAGATTCAACCTGGTAAAAGCTTCAAATGGATTGCTGAGGAACGTGTTTCAAGACGATATCCGAATTTAGAATTACTAAATTCTTATACAGTAGGCGAAGATGGACGCTTTAAATGGTATGAAGTTATTTTAGTAGATCCACATCACCCTATTATTAAGAAAGATCCTCGAATTAACTGGATTTGTACTCCAGCTAACACTGGAAGAGTCTTTAGAGGTTTAACTAGTGCTGGTAAGAAATCAAGAGGATTATCCAGAAAAGGAACCGGTTCTGAAAGAATTAGACCTTCTCTGAGAGCCCATAAAAGAGATGGGAAATAAGTATAATTCGACTCAGTCGAATCTATTCTTTTTTTTCCTTTTTTCTTTGATAATTATTTGAGGCCTGTTTCTTGCTAAATAACAATAAAATAAAATTAAATGAAATTAGAATTTCTTGCAGTTCCCATGCAACAGAAGATTTGAAAAAAGTGAAAACAGCAATTCTAAATTTACTACCAGAGAAGCTCAGAAAAGAAGAAGAAATAGATACAATTGAAATTATAGGACATGCGGGAAATACTATTAATTTATTAGAGATGACTATAAAACAAATTCAGAATCAACTAACTATTATTCAATACTTTGCTGAAAAGATTGATGAAGTAGACAAAATTTTTCTCTATGAAGATATAGATACTTATCTTGGTGAAGACAATAGTCTCTATTTACGTTTTAATAAACAAGATGCTTTCAATGAAACATTAACATTAGATGAAAAAGATAATACAATTAAAGTAGTAATTAAATTTGTAGTATATAAACAAGAACCAGATCAATTAATTGATACTCTTGAGAAATTAGGATTAATAAAGAAGAGATAAACAAATGATTCCTTTTTTCGAACCTTTGGTTATGATAGAAAATAGCGAAGATTTAGCAAAGTTTGATGAAATTGCTAAAAGATTAGGGCTAAAAGGTTTTGTAATTCTTGGGGAAAAATATTCTGAGAAGAAAAATAGTAAATCCCCAATAGAACATATTTCAAGATTAGAGATAGCTCAAGATCAAGTGAATACTGTACGAGCAACTCTACCTAACTTAAGATTACAATGTGAATTATTGAGTATAAGAACTGCAAATGAAAAGGTAGCACAATGGGTAGTGAAAGATAATCGAGTCGATATTTTATCCATACAATCCAATAAAATGAAAGAAATAATTACTATTCAATTGGCAAATGTTGCAGCTGCAAATGAAACATTTTTTGAAATAGATTTAAGTCCTTTAATTAAAAAAAGCAATAAAAAATCGATTTATATTAGAACGATAACACGAATTATGAATATCATTTCAATCGAAAAAGCTCCATTTATATTTACAATTCAAGCTAAATCACCCTATGATCTAAGAGATCAAAGAACAATGATGGCTTTAGCAAAATTAGTTGGAGTATCAGAAAAACAATTCAAAGAATCTCAAAAAGCTTTTTTTGAAAGAATTAAGAAAAATGTTGAAAAATTATCCGAGGATTTTGTTGTTCCGGGAGTAAAAAAAGCTGTAACTAAGGAAAAAGATGAATCAGTTTCCTCATATGAAGAAGAAAAAATCAATGATTATGAATTGTCAATCGATTTAGTAAATGTTCCAATAAATGAGAAAAAAATGGAGAGACAGAGATATCTTTTATTCGAAATTCTTTCAGAAAAACCTATAGAAATAACACAGAAGCAATTTGAAGAATATCTTTGGGAAAGTTTTACAAATTTATTTGGTTCTGTTGGTAGCTCTAGAGCGGGACTTTTTATTATTAAATTTAATCCTGAGAAAAATTATGGCATACTTAGATGTAGTCATCTAGCATTAAATGCACTTCGTGCTTCATTAGCAACTATAAATCAAATTAATGACATTAAAGTAATAATCCATATAATGAAAGTTTCTGGAACAATAAAATCTTTAGAATCTATTTCAATAAAAAAGAAAAGAAAATGAGTTTATTTCTTCTTTTAAATTATAGGAGTCCGTTCGTCGCTATTCATATTGATTATTGTGTGGGAACCATCAAATTGAAACGTCTACACCTTCTCCCGTATTGAATAGTAATTCTTTTTTTTTACTAATTTCAGTATGTAATATGCTATAATAAAATAACCAATTACACTATAATTTGTAAAAAAAAGAGCAAGAAAAATTATTATCTTCTTGCTAAATTATACATATTCTCTTTGTGGTTGCTTCATGGTTTGTTTTCCTATGAGTCCTTCTGCAATCCTTACTATTCCAATAATTACAATCGAAGCTCCTAGAATTAATATTTTGAATTTATCTTCTAATGAATTATAACCGAGAGTAAGTGTAGATAATCCAATCAATATATAACCAGAAGTTATAATAGATACCCTATAGATCATTTTCCTTGTGTGACTTAAATATCCACGTACTATTTTTTGAATTCCTACAAGTATAATAGCTATAGCTAATAATACAAGGATAATTTCTATGCTAATAGTAAAATAACCTGCAATTGCTACAATGGAAATTGCTAGTAATACTACACCTATAATCATATTACTAATCTTTGCTTCTTTGTGTAATTTATTGTCAAAGTTTCCAATAATAAATCTACTAAGACTATTCAATAGCAGAACTATTCCCAGTAGTAGAACTAGAATTGTTTCATCGAATGCATTTATCATAATAATAATTCCAAAAATAGCAGTAATTGAACCAAGAACTATATAGAAGATTCGCAACCAATTAGGTAAATTATCACTAATATTTTCAGACATAAAGAACAATAGTTTATCTATATTTATAAATATTTTATGAAAAATAATTTTATTTTAAACATAACTTTTGCTATAATCAAATATTATTGATTAATAGGAGTCAGTTCGTCGCATGCTCATCATTTTTGTGGTGTGGAAACCTCAGACTGGGGCGTCGTCGTCATTCTCCTAGTTTGTAATTTTATAATTATCTCTAAAAGTTTTTGCATATTGTTCAATCTATAGAAGTTCTTGTTTTTATAGTAGAGGTACTTTCTACTGCTAAAGTTGGTTTTAATTGCTTTGCTGGATCATCAGTAGTTTCAAAAATGAATTCCTCTTCAAGTTCTGATTTTTCTTCCTCTACTTCTTTTAATCTCTTAATTTCCTCAATTTTTCTAGAAATCTCTTTATCTAAGTTCTTTGCAGAGGAGAGATAGTAGATACCAAACATTATAACGATTCCAATTATAGATGATGCAAGAAATAGAATGCCAATTGGGACAAATTCACCAATGAGTCCTGATAGGAAATTCCCAAATGGTGTAATTGCCATAGACATAAATCCAAGAACAGAGCTAACTCTACCCATTTTATCCTTTGGAACAATTACTTGTAATGATGTCGATAAGGATACATTCGCAGCAGGATTAGTTAAAATTGCTAAGAATAATAAAACACCAATAATCCAGAATCTTCCATTAATAGTTGTGGGAACTACATATAGAAGTGCCTGACCTAGAAACATAACACCAACTAATATTATAGCTGTACGTATTTTATTTTTAAAACCTTTAAAGAAGGTCATAAATAGCCCCCCAACGATCATACCTGCTTGGAGTATACCAACAACAAGAGCATAATTTTCTTTATTTCCTCCATGAACTTTGTTAACAAAAATTGGTAATAAAGTACTTAATGGTGATAAGAAGAAATTGATTAAAGTAGCAATGAAAATCAAAGCAAAAAGTCCTTTTATATCCTTTATAGTACTAATTCCCTCTTTGAATTCTGTAAAGAAAGGAGGTCGCTCTTTTCTTGCTTCTTTTGAAATAGATGGAATTTTTATAAATATTAAAGGAATTACAGCTATACTGAATGTGATTACGTCTATCCACATTGTTAGGCTTATACCGAAAACGCCAAGTAAAACAGCTCCTATAGCTGGTCCTCCAACATTTATTACTCCACTAATTAAATATGCCAAACCATTCATTCTACTTAGGTGTTTTTCAGGAACCATAGTTGGAACCATAGCACCTACAGTTGGAGAATGAAAAGCTTGCATCGCTCCTCTAAGACCTAAAGTAACAAAAATACTCCCAATTAAAAATGGAATATTGTTAGTGGAAGAATTAGGATCATAAAAGAACATAAAAATTATTGTAAGAACAATTGTAAACGAAGCTTGTAAAGCATCAACAACTAGTAATAACATTTTACGATTTGCCTTATCTGCAATAACGCCAGAAAAGGGAGCTACTAATAAATAAGGTCCTAAACTACATAATGAGGCTAAACCCAACATTAGTTCACTTTGAGTTGTTTCAGTAATCCACCAGATGAGAACAAAAGAGACCACTGAAGATCCTAAAATAGAAATTTGTTGCCCAGAAAAAAAGTAAATGAAATGACGGAATCGTTTCTTCTCAATTCTTTCCATTTCTTCTTTGGTTTCAGCATTTATCTCTAATGAATTTTCATCAAATATTGAATTACTATCAGCCATTTTTCTAGTCTTCCTTTTAATTCTAAATTATAATTAACTGGTCACTAAATATTATGAAATTGGTTAAATGTGACCAACAAATAAAACATCCAAATTTCATTTAAAAATAAAATTCACTTAATGGAATCTCGAAAAGTAGACTCTACAAGTGTAGTCACCATAAGTGACTCTTAAGAAAAAGAAAAAATTTTGTGAAAGTATAAAAAATTACTTTTTTAGCACTTTTTATAATAGAAAAAAAATTTGCAGACAATTGAGAAAAGGAGATAATAGAAGATTTAATAATGAGAGCAAACAGAAATAGGATATGGACCAACAATTTCCCCTTACTGAAGAAGAGAAGAGATTACTAACACTCAAAAATCAACAATTGATTGAAGCAGCTTTGTATCTAGCTGGAAGACCAGTTCCTTTGCCTGATTTAGCTCAAGTATCAGGATTAGATACTGCTGAAATTGGTACTTTAATAAAAGAATTGCAAGATAAATATCATCAATTCTTCAGCTGTTTTGAAATAATCGAACTGCCAGGTAAAAAATTTGTTTTTCAAGTTAAAGCAGAAATCGCTGAAAATGTTAAAGCAATAACTCTTCAACCAATTTTAACTATTGCTGAATTAAGAACTCTAGCTATGATTGCTTATCAACAACCAGTAATGCAATCAACTGTAGTAAAAGTAAGAGGACAACAATCATATTCTCATGTTAAGAATTTGATAAGAAACGGTTTTGTGAAATCAATTCGAGTTAAACAAACTTTGGAACTACGAACAACACCAATGTTTTCAGATTATTTTGGACTCTCACAAGATGCTGGAGTCTTAAAAAGACAACTTGGCTGGCGAACGAAAAGAATCATTAAAGAAAAGAAATTGGAACAACGAGATTCACAATCAATTGAGAAATTTATGCAAAAACTTGGATTGGATAATTTGGGTGATGAATCAATGGAAGACATTGAATCACATGTTTCAATGGATCAAGATTCAGCACGAGATTTGTTCCCAAGTATGTTAGATGAAATGGACGAACAAGACCAATTTGAAGAAGAAGAGTATGAAAGCACTGAAGAATCAGATAATGAAGAGTAATTAGAAGAAAAAATAGAAGCTAGTAATAGCTTCTATTGAGAAATTTAATAGAACCTCGAGAAATCACGGAATTCTTCTACTTTTCTTCGTTCTAAAATTCTCATTTGCATATCTTTCTTATTATGAATAGAATTAAGATAATGTCTTTGACTTTCTGAATCAAGTGGTTTATTATCAAGAGTAACCTTAAGATTCTCGAGTTGTATATTTAGTTTGATACCTTCATCATCAATTTTTTTAATATAAGCCATAGGTAATAGGAGATCAGTATTTTCTTTAAAACCAATTTTTTCTCCTGCTTCCTCAAACCAGTTCCCTCCAATAATAAAAGCTGGTTCTCCACAAGGAACGAAAAGAAGATTAGCTATTTTACCAATTCTTCGTTTTTGTTCATCAAAAATTTTCTTTCTCTTTAAACTACTGTAAGAAAAAGATTTTTCAGGGAAAACACCCACTTGAAGTTTATGCTTTAAATCTTCTTTTTTAGCATTTATGATTATTTCTTTATCAGTAATCTCTTGAATTAAACCGATTGGAAGAACTGGATCAAAATCATCTATTATTCCAAGAGCTTCACGGAACTCCTCCCATCGGGTACCACCAATAATAAAAGAATGAAGATTCATAACCGAATCGAAGACAATATCAACAACTCGCCCAAATTTAAGACCATCACTACAGAGGATGGTTTTTTTCCTTAAATCAGAAATCGTATAGAATTCATCAGTTGTACACATGCTCATAATGAATCACAAATACAATACAAAAACCAAGTAAGTATAAAAATTTCGTATAAAATCATCTTTTAGTAGAAATAAATCAATATAAGGATGTGATTAGTTCATTCTGGAATTTAATTTAGGATTTTTTTCTGCTTGTTCTAGAATTATTAGAGCTGTAAATTAATTATTATAGATTTAACTCAATAATGAAGTAAGTTGAGATTATTTGTCAGTTGATGGAAAATGGAGAATAATATTAAGAAGAGACTAGTAATCACTCTATTATTGTGTTTAGTACTAATTTTCCCTACTTCATTAAGAGTTGAAGTAAATGCGGAGTCAGTACGTGACTATTGGCCTACAGAAAAATGGCAAATAAGTTCCCCAGAGGAACAGGGAATGGATTCTTCTATACTAGATAATTTATCGGATTATATTGAAAATGATGATTTTAATTATGATTCAGTAGTTATTGTAAAGAATGGATATATTGTTTTTGAAAAGTATTTCAACTATAATAATGAAAACAATACACATCATTTATTTTCAGTAACAAAAAGTTTCGTATCAGCCCTTTTAGGAATAGCAATAGAACAAGGATATATCCAAAGTATTCACCAGCGAGTAATTGATTTCTTCCCAGATTATACGATTGATAATTTAGATGAAATAAAAGAAGAGATGACCATTGAACATCTAATTACTATGTCATCCGGATTTGAATGGGTAAGTGATTTCCCAAGGTGGTATGACATGATGGCAGCACCAAATCAAGTGCAATTCATGCTTGATCTCCCAATGGAATATAGCCCAGGTACTCATTTTAAATATAATTCTGGTAGTTGTCAGCTAATAACTGCAATATTACAAAATACTACTGGTGAAACTGCTTTGAATTTTGCTCAAGAGGTATTATTCGATCCTTTGGGTATAGATCAATTCTACTGGCAGTTTGATAAACAAGGAATAAATATTGGTGGCACTTTGCTTTATACCACTCCAAGAGATATGGCTAGATTGGGGTATCTATACTTAAATAATGGAACTTGGGATGGGAAACAGATAGTACCAAAAGATTGGGTGATAAATTCCACTAAACCCTATTTTAGATCCTCAATGGAATCAACGGATTATGGGTACTACTGGTGGTTAGATCGAGATGGTGAATATTATTACGCTTGGGGATCCGAAGGACAGAAAATATTCGTGATACCTGACTACGATTTAGTAGTAGTTTTTACTGCTTCATCAGAAACACATGAACCATATGAATATTTACTTGAGAATTACATTTTACCAGCGAACTTAGATCATTCTCCTAAAGCATCGTTAGGTATATTTTCAATTATCAGTTTTTCAATAATTATCTTGATAATTGTTAAACGAAAAATGAAATAATTCCTTTCAAAAATCTTTTATTTAGAAAAAAAAGCGAGAAAACTATTTGAAAGAATTAGTTCAGTATGAAAAGAACTAAAAATCAAAGTATTTGTTAAATGAAAAAAGACAAACTATTAGGAGTTTAGTCATTTGGGCCTCTTATTAGAATTTGAAGGGAAAAAAGTTTTCGAAGAAGCGGGAATACCTCTTCTTCCCGGAAAAGTTGCAAGAACAATTGAAGAGGCAATTAAAGTTGCAGATGAACTTGGTTATCCAGTTGTTGTAAAAGGGCAAATCCTCCATGGAGGACGAGGAAAAGCAGGATTGATCAAGGTAGTCAAAGATAAAGCAGAGTTAGAAAAAATAACTCCTGCAATTCTAAAGGGAACGATAAAGGATATGAAAGTTCAAAATGTTCTCATAGAAAAAGCAGCTAAAATTGCTAACGAATTATACATCAGCACAATGTTTGATACTTTCTCTCTAGAGATAATTTTCATAATGAGTACAGAAGGTGGAGTGGATATTGAAGCAGTCGCTGCTAAAACTCCAGACAAAGTAAAGAATGTACGATTTCCAATCGATTATGATTTCAAAGAGAAGAACGCAAAAGAATTAGCTGAAAGTTTAGGATTCAAAGGAGATGAACTAAAACAATTAGCTGATATTTTGTTAAAAATGTGGAATGCTATGCATACAAAAGATCTACAACTAATTGAAATTAATCCATTAGCTGTTCTAGGTGATGGAAAGATAATCGCTTTGGATTCAAAAGTAATAATAGATGATAATGCAATCTATAGAAATCCACTTTACCAAAAATTCATGGAAGAAAGAATACCAGATGATCCATTAGAAGATAAAGCTGCAAAATATGATGTCGCTTTTGTAAGATTAGATGGTGATATAGGTATTATAGGAAATGGTGCTGGACTTGTTATGGGTACAGTTGACCTCATCGCTGAATTTGGCGGAAGACCAGCAAACTTCTTAGATGTCGGCGGGGGGGCAGACACTGAAAGGGTTTTGAACGCACTAAGTATCGTAAAAGCCGTTGGTGAAGAGGGTGAACCAATCGATGTATTATTAGTAAATATTTTTGGAGGTATTACTCGTTGTGATCATGTTGCTCAAGCTGTAATAGAAGTTCGTGATAAGCTTGGACTTGAAATGCCTTTTGTTGTTCGATTGGTAGGTACTAAACAAAAGGAGGGTATGGAAATCCTCGATAAAGCGGGAATGAACGCTTTTACTGAAATGGAACCTGCTGTTAAACGCGCAGTAGAGATTGCTAAATCTAAATAATCTTGGGGTGATATGATTGAAAATTCTAGTTGATAAAAATACTAATGTCCTTGTTCAAGGAATTACTGGTAATCAAGGAACATTCCATACTCAGGCAATGTTAGATTTTGGTACCAAGGTTGTTGCTGGCGTCACACCCAAGAGAGGTGGACAAGAAGTACATGGTGTACCGGTTTATAATACAATTAAAGAAGCAAAAGAAAAGCATCAAATTGATGCTACAGTTATTTTCGTACCTGCTAAATTCACAGGTGGAGCTTTGAATGAAGCAATTGCTGCTGATATTCCGCTTATAGTTTGTATTACTGAACATGTTCCAGTTTGGGATGCTGCAAGAGCTGTCAAAAGAGCTAAAGAAAAAGGAATAATTATTCTTGGACCAAATACTCCTGGTTTAGTTTCCACTGATGGTTGTAAATTGGGAATTATGCCCAATTCTATCTTCAAACCTGGTCCAGTAGGTGTTATTGCTCGAAGTGGTACACTCTCTTACGAAGTTATCTGGAATCTAACAAATGATGGCTTAGGTCAAACCACTTGTATTGGTATTGGCGGTGATCCAAGCCATGGTCTTGGTTTCGTTGAAGGCCTTGAAATGTTTGAAAAAGATCCAAATACCAAAGCAATCGTTCTCATTGGTGAAATTGGTGGCACCGAAGAAGAACATGCTGCTGAATACATCAAAGAACACGTAACTAAGCCTGTCGTTGCCTTTATTGGTGGAAGACAAGCTCCTCCTGGCAAGAAAATGGGCCATGCTGGTGCTATAGTTTCTGGCGGAAAGGGTACAGCAGCTTCTAAGATAGCTGTATTAGAAGAGGCTGGTGTTGGTGTTGCCAGATTACTTAGCGATGTTCCCGAATTAATCAAGAAACGAATGAAATGATTTTATTTCAATGTTGGAAATCCATCCAACATTTTTATTCTATTTTTCAATTATTATTGAGTGTTTTTTATTAGAGCGATAAAAAGAACTTTTATTAAACGAATTATAATGACTTCTAGGAAGGGATTATTGAATTGAAGAAAATAGTAGTTAAATCGATTTTTCTTATTATTGTTTTTTGTTCTCTATTAGCTAATCCTCATTCTACAAGGGGATTAAAATATACTTGTAAATTCTCCGAAATAGGTTCAATTGAACCAAGCATTAGCGTAATTAATCTTCAATGTATTGATAATGAGCTAGCTTTTGTTTTGGATATAAATAATCACTTAATGGTATATAATATAACAGAACCTACTAATATTATTGAACTAGATTCAGTTAATCTTTACTTTCCTCATGATATTGAGCTCGATTTAGATAGAAATCTAATTTTTGTAACTGCCTCTAATGGAGTTAACATTTTTGATTATTCTAATCCTACTGATTTACAATTATTATCTGTATATAAGAACTATACACATTCCACTTTCATTCAATTACATGAAAAATTATTGTTTGTTGGTGCTGAAGAATATGGGCTACAAATTGTAAATGTGACTGATTCCAACACTCCTGTTTTGATAGGTAATTGGACTGATCCTGTTGGTCATATAGGTCAAGTTTATGTTATTGATGAATTTATTTTTGTCGCTACTCGTATTCCAAATATCAGTGGACCACCTACTTATCTGGATTTAAAAGTACTTAATATCAGCAATCCACTAGAAATTACCTATGTGAGTACAGTAGATACTGGTGGTACTTTTAATGGTGGAGCTCCTAGAGCTCATAATAATAATTTAGTTTATTTTAATGATCATGCTTATGGTTTGAAAATTCTTAATTTCAGTAATCCTTATGATGTATCTGTTGTTGGAAATTTTTCAGATGGGGGATTTTATAATGATGTTGAACTAGTTGATGGAGAAATAGCTTTTTTGGCTGATGATTATTTTGGTTTAAAAGTTGTTAGTTGTCATGATATAACAAATCCTCTTTTGATTAGTTCTTGGGAACATCAATGGCGAACATTAAGAGTTATAGTTCAAAGTGATAGAGTTTATTTAGCAACTATTAATGGTGGTGTGCGAATTTTAAGTCAAGAAATAATTACTAAAGAAGTTGCTCTACATCCTTTCTTGATTGTAAGCAGTTTGATGATCACCTATGTATTACTTAAATTCAAAAAGAAAAAAACATTAGCTAGTCATTGAAGTCAGCAATTTAAAAAGAAATTAAAATAGTATCACAAGATGTTGGAAGTCTTTCCAACACTCTTACACATTTTTTTATTTTAGATCTACTTTATTTCATAGGTTTATTAATACCATTCTCTTGTTTTACTGTATATATTTAACTTTTGAATATGATAATTTGAAACAATTAAAATAAACTTTAATTGAAAATTATCAAAAACAGTAGTAATTTTCATTCTAAAAAAACATGGCTACTAAAGTTCTTAAGGAACTTTGAAATTAAAAAATGAGCTCATTAAGAAATTTGACATTATTAGAAATCTAGTTTAGTGTATAGCTAATAAATTAAATAAAAAATTTCATAAAGTGTTATTATGATATTTGATGGAATAATTTATTAAAAAACTGTAATTTGCATGAGAACATGAAAATATTACTTATTCATGGAAGTCCAAGGAAAAAAGGAAATACCTTTAAAATTTCAAAAATGATTGAAGAAACAATAATTAAACATAAAGATGTTGAGTTTGATTGGTTGTTTCTAGAGGATTATCCATTACAAGACTGTCATGGATGTGCTTTATGTGTGATTAAAGGCGAGGAATTTTGTCCACTTAAAGATTCACGGAAAGACATTCAAGCTAAAATGGAAGAAGCTGATGGATTAATTTTAATTTCCCCAATGTATTCATTTCATGTTTCTACTCTAATGAAAACATACATTGATCATTTCACTTTTTTAGTTCATAGACCTAAATTTCATAATAAAAAAGCGATGGTAGTAGGTCTTGCTGGAGGACCTCAAAAAACAGTTCAAAATTATCTAGCAACAAATGTTCATGCTTGGGGATATTCTGTAGCAATAAAACTCGGAACAATAGCTCACATAGATTCTCTACGACCAAAATTTGCTAAAAAAGAGAAAAAGAAAATTGAAAAAGCAGCTGAAAGATTCTATCAAAAATTGAGGAAAAATAAACTATACAAGCCAAGTTTATATGATCTAATCTATTTCAAAATGTGGCAAATAAATACAAAAACATGTAAAAAAGATAATCCTGCAGACTTTAATTTTTGGCAAGAAAATGGCTGGTTAAATCAAAGCTATTATTATGACGTTAAAATAGGACCCTTTAAGAAAATTCTTGCGATAATTGGTGGTTCGATTATTAAATTTATGATGCATAGAGCATATAAAGACTATTGAGAAAATCTTCACTTTTTGTTTTTTTCAAAAAAAAGAAAAAATGGGTTGCAGAATTAGCAGCTTATATCGCAACCTCCGCAATCACATCCTCCACAGTCGCAGCCTCCACAATCTCCTCCATCGCATCCTCCACAGTCGCCACATGCTCCACAATCACAATCTGAACTACCACCACAACAATCACAATCTCCATTTCCACCACTACCACCATCACAACCTGAGCAATCACAACCACCAGTATTACATCCTGATGGATCATCACAACAACAGAAACAGCAGCAGTTACCAAAACAAAATCTAAATACTCTACCTATCCAGTAAAATGGATATGTGAATAAATAAAACCACTGAAATCCTTGATCTACTACTGGTATTGGTGCTATGTCAGAAACATATGGAGTTTGACTTGCTGACGCTTTCACTGAATCTAACTGTACTCCACAATTAGAGCAAATTGAAGCAACAGCTGGATTTTCTCGATTACAATTGGGACAAATTACAATATTAGCAATTGGTTTTGGTTGCTGAGTAGTAGCAGGTAATTCTGTCCCACATTCTCTACAATAAATATAATCTTGCTCGTTTGTAAAACCACATTTTGGGCATATTTTTGCCATTGAAAAATACCACACCCCGAGAAAATAATCTAAAGTAATAGAGTAAATTGACCTTTTTTATATTTTGGTGAACAAAAAATTACTAAATATCCTTCTTGGATAGGTCGAAAAATTAGTCTTGATTATTAAATTTTTTAAATTAAGTAATATTCCCTTGTCTACAAAAGTATATGATATTATCAAAAGATTTTTTGATGATTAATACATTTTTGAAATGACTATCCAAGTACTATTACAAAGAATAGATTTATCAATTGATAGTGATAATACATATTTAACTAACTAAACACAAAACTAGGAGATAAATATGCCTTCAGAATGGGTAATGTACCTATCAGTGGTAGCAATCGGTGTACTTGCCATTGCTGGAGTGACTCTTACATTTAATACTATTAACTTAAATACTGTCGAGAATACAGTAGAAGTAGGACTTACAGAAGCTATTCAAACGGTAGCAAGAGAAATTAAGTCCGTACTTGAACTTGGTTTAAATACCGAACCACTTACAAGAGTAGCTATAAGTCGAACTTTGAGTTTACCAGCAGATATCTCCGGACATGAATACGAAATAACCTTTAAAGTACTTCCAGGTGCTAAAAACTGGATCATTGAAGGTTTAGATATTAGTGATACCAATAGTGACGAAGTAACATTCGAAACTACTATCTCATGGCAAAGTGTTACCTTAACCAATGAAGGAGGAACAGGTTTGCCTATAATAAAAAGTATTGACGCTCAACACCATATAGATTTCATCAGAGCAGCAGGATCAAATACTTTCACAATATATATTTGGTAAGATAATAGGTGTGCAGAAAAAATGACCGAAAAATCCCCTATGGACGATGAAAAGTATAAATCAGTTTCCTCTATTGAATCAGCACCTTTGCTTGAGGAAACCTATCCTTTGATTCCTCCATTTAGTTATTGTCTAATTCAGACTGATCCGATCTCAAATAGAACACAGTATATTGTTGTAGAAGTTCCGTTAGAACAAAAGGAAGAAGAGAAATTTAAAACAATCAAACAAATTTTAATTGAAGAGTTAGATGTTGATTTTTCGCTTCTTAAAGAGAAGGATCGAGCAGCTGAATATCTTAGGAGAAAGGTCTTTGATATAGTTAAAGATTATAACTTGAAACTAAAAGAAGAGTCCTTTGATAGGATTCTCTATTATGTACAAAGAGATCTCTTGGGTTTTGGTAAAATTGAACCTATGCTAAAAGATCATATGATTGAAGATATTTCATGTGATGGTGTAGGAGTACCAATTTATGTTTGGCATCGAAAACACGAATCTATTCCAACAAATATCATTTTTGATGATGCTGAGGAATTGGATTCCTTTGTCATCAAACTTGCCCAACGCTCTGGTAGACATATTAGTGTAGCAAATCCAATCGTTGATGCATCACTAGCAGATGGTAGTCGTATCAACATTACTTATGGTAAAGAAGTGACTCAAAGAGGTTCAACCTTTACTATTCGTAAATTTAGATCAGATCCTATGACAATTACTGATCTTATTATGTTGAATACACTTGATCCTATGATTGGTGCGTTTTATTGGTATGTCATAGAAAATAGACATTCTGTAATGATTGCAGGAGGAGTAGCCTCGGGAAAAACGACATTGTTGAATTGTATCTCGATGTTCATTCTCCCAGATGCGAAGATTGTTTCAATAGAAGATACTGCTGAAATAAACCTCCCACATGAAAACTGGATTCCATCCGTTGCGAGATTAGGATTCGGTGGAGTTGAGAAAGACGGTCGAAAGCGAGGAGAAATTTCTATGTTCGACCTTCTCAAAGCTTCCCTCAGGCAGAGACCAGATTACATTCTGGTTGGAGAGATCCGTGGTGAAGAAGCCTATATGCTGTTCCAATCAATGGCAACAGGTCATTTAGGTTTAGCAACTATCCATGGGGACTCAGTCGAATCAGTAATTCATAGGTTAGAATCTGAACCAATGAATATTCCAAGAACTCTCTTGCGCTCACTAGACATTGTCGCTGTGCAAGGAAAAGTTCGATTAGGAGGAAAATTCATGCGAAGAACAGTCGCAGTAACTGAAATCGCAGGTGTAGATCCAGTAACTAATGAGTTACTAACGAATCCGGTGTTTAAATGGAATCCAAGAGAGGATAACTTCACTTTTTATGGAAGATCCTATATAATCGAACGAATTAGAGATAGTCTTGGCAAATCTGACAAAGACTGCTGGGATGAAATCGATCGCCGAAAAACAGTTCTTCGATGGATGGTGAAGAAGAAAATCAGATTTTGGGAAGATGTAGCAACGATCGTTCGTGAGTACTACAGTAATCCTGAAAAAACTTTCGAACGAGCAAGCAGAGGTTTACAATAATAAAAAGGAATACGCTACTCTTTTCGAGTAGCTTTTTCCTTAACTCTCATTTTAGTATTTTTTTATTGTTTTTATTCTATATGCTGTACAGTTAAAGTTAAAATAGATTAATGTATACTAAAACTAGTAATTTGGCGTTTTTCACAAAAAATGTAAAGGCACCAAAATTTAAAATAGATAATATCTTATTAATTAGAAAGAGGATGGATAAACCAATGAGCAAAGCATTTAGAAAAATTGCTTACCTTCGTATCGGTAGATTAGTTGAACCGTTATTACCTCGTTTTGAGAATCTCGGAAAAACCTTAAGAAAAGCTGGAATGGATGTTAGTCTGCGGATGTATTTAGCGTCTGCTTTATCAGTTACAATAATCTCTGTTTTCTTAGGTTTTCCAATAGCTCTAGGTGTCTTTTATTTAATTAATGGAGAATTTACTTGGTTAGCTCCTTTACTAATCGGATTTTTGGTTCCATTTGTTGTCATGCTTGGCTTCTATATCTACCCTAGCTATGTTACCAATAATAGAAAGAGAGCTTTGGAATCATCATTGCCTACTGCTTCTTCATTTCTTGCAGCAATGGCATCAGCAGGTGTCGCTCCTGATAAAGCTTTTCTAGCATTAGCTAATGAAAATATTCGACTTGAAATTGCTAAAGAAGCTGAAAAGATTACTCGAAATATCGAAATTTTAGGTTATGATTTGCTCACAGCATTGGAATATGCAGCTGAGAATTCCCCATCAAAAATCTATTCTGCTTTTCTCGAAGGCTTAGTCTCAGTTGTTACCTCTGGCGGAGATATGACAGGTTATCTTTCCAATGAAACCAGATCATTAATGCGCGACAAGGTTCGAGAAGAAAAAGAATTTATTGAAAGCCTTGGTGTAGTTGCTGAATTATTTCTTGTAATTGGTGTAGTTACTCCAATCTTTGTAGTAATTATGCTAGCAGTATTGGCAATAATGGCTTCAGATTCAGGCTCACAAGGAACAATTCTAATGGCCTTACTAACTTATGTTTTAATTCCGATTGGAATGTCAGTCATTATAATTTTAGTGGATGGAATGCAACCATCTGAATAATAAATTAAAAGTAGAAAGGTAGAAAATCTACCTCTTATTTTTCTATTCCAAACTGGTCATGAATTTTTCTTTGTTGACAATAAATCGTTCGTGTTGACCATCGCCAATTTTGGTTTCCCTATCAAAAGCCTCTACTTCATATACTAATCGTTTTCTATCAACTTCTTTTAACAAAGCATTTACTCTAATTTCTGCTCCTAATTTTGATGCTTTAAGATGATTTATACAAACTTTAGTTCCTACTGTTATCCAACCTTCGGGTAGATATTCTTGAGCATGTAACATTGCTGTATGTTCCATCATTAAAATCATTGAAGGTGTAGATAGTACTGCAACTTTTCCACTACCTAAGAAATCAGCAATGTGCTTTTCTTCAACAGTATAATTCTCTGTCTTTTTTGTATTAACTTGTAATTCAAATTCCATTTTAATCACCATGTAATGCATTAAAATTTTTTTTAACATAAAAAATTTTACAAAAGTAGATTAAAAGATAGAGATGAAAGAGAGTAGATACTAGAAAAATTAGGTTTCTAACTCTCGGGTTTTCTTAGTGATTTGATCTCTAAAGCATTTTGTACAAAGATAACCGCCATAAGCTCGATTGGTACTTGTAGAGCTTTTAGTAGTATTAAAACTGTCTTTTAAAAGTCTCTTTTTTGAGCTAGAAATAACTTCTTTACAAATAGCACATCTACCTAAGCCAGTTTTTTTAGCTATCTTGTATCCTTTAGCATCTTTTTTGATTGGTTTTTTCCAAATTTTTTTAGCAAAGCGTTCACTTGGTTTCATATGATTCACTGACCCTAAGTTTAATCTTTTTCTTTCTGATTATCGCGGGTAATTTTCTCTTTTTGAATGTTTTGTTTACAATGGAGATTATAAATCTAATTCCTACAATCACTTTAACCTAGTAATTAAGAGCTACATATTAATATTACATTAACCTTATTTCATGAGATAATTAATCGAATAATAAGAAATCTTTTATTTAGACACAATGTCTTCTAATCCTAATAATAATAAAAAGTAAATACTAGGAGAAATTCACTTTGGGTTGGTTAAGTTTCCTCGATCCTGTTGGAGCATGGTTTAGTTCTATTTTTGCAGCAATTGGTGTTTTATATCCACCTGGATCAACTTATTTCATTATAGCATTCAATATTATTATAGCCGTTTTAATGAGTTTGCTTACAAGAGCATTAGTAGATGTTAGTAAGATTAGTCGACATCAAAAAGAAATTAAAATTCATAATGAAAATAAGAAAAAAGCAATGGATACTGCTGATAAGAAATTGTGGCAGAAAGTTCAGAGAAGAGAAGACTATATTAAGAAAATTCAGAGTGAAATGATGATACAACAGATGAAACCAATGCTTGTATGGTTCATTCCTATTACTGTTATTTTCTTCTTAATGCGCTCAGCATTTATAAATATACCAATCGCTTGGATGCCTTTCAAATTCCCAAAAATACCATTACTTATTCCAATCGTAAGATATCTTGGAAATCTAACTTGGATGGGATTTACAGGATGGTATTTCCTAACTTCAATTGGTTTAGGAAATTATGTCCGGCGTTTTATGGGTGCATCGCCAAGTGCGACAAGAGTATCACCAATATAGATTGTACAAGTCCACAGATTTTTCTTGTGGACAAAAACATCTTTTTCAGTCAATCACAAAACACTTTTATAGCGAATGGATTCTGATTTATTCCTAGAATATACAATGACTAAATCATCATTCTTCAGAAAGAGTTTGGTGTCTATAAGAGACTTATCAAAAGAAGATTTAGATGTAATTCTTGAAGAAGCCGAAAAGATGGAATCAATAATCCATTCAGGAAAGAAACCTCTTGAAGGCAAAGTAATGGTCTCTCTATTTATGGAACCAAGTACCAGAACTCGTTTAAGTTTTGAATCCGCAATGAATCGTCTTGGTGGATCTGTGATTAGTGTTTCTGATCCGAACACATCTTCTGCTACTAAAGGCGAAAGCTTATCTGATACTATTAGAACAGTTGCTAATTATGGTGACGTGATAGTTATCAGACATCCAATGGAAGGTTCAGCTCGTTTGGCTGCAGAATTTTCATCAATTCCAGTAATTAGTGGAGGAAGTGGTGCAGAGGAACATCCAACACAAGCATTATTAGATTTATACACACTAAAGAAAGAATTGAAAGATATAGATAACAAACGCATAGCAATAGTTGGTGACTTGAAATATGGTCGAACAGTTCATTCTCTTGCGTATTCTCTTTCAAAATACAAGAAAGTGAAAATTGATTTTGTATCCCCTCCTTCATTAGGATTAAGAGAAGAGATTAAAAGTGATCTAAAGGACGCAGGCACAGAATTTTACGAAATAGAAAATTTGAAAGAGGTAATTCCAAGAGTAGATGCAATTTACATGACCCGTATACAAAAAGAAAGATTTCCAGAAGAAAGCGAATATGCAAAAGTAAAGGATGCTTATGTTTTAAATAAGCGTTTAATGGAACAAGCAAAAGGACCAATACCAGTTTTACATCCACTTCCAAGAATCAATGAAATTGACTATGATCTTGATAATACTGTTCATGCTGTCTTCTTTAAGCAAACATTCAATGGAGTAATAGTCAGAATGGCTTTGTTGAATTTAATTCTTGGAGGAAAAATCTAAGAGAACTATATTAGGATGCGAAGAAACATGAAAGAAAAAGGAACGAATAAAAGTGAATTAAAGGTTTCTAAAATTAGAGAAGGAACTGTTATTGATCATATCAGTGCAGGAACAGCTCTAATTGTTCTCGAGATGTTGGGTATAACTGGTAGAGAAGAGACAATGGTTACTCTTTCATTAAATGCCCCAAGTAAATTGCGAGGAAAGAAAGACATAGTAAAAATTGAAAATAGATTTCTAGATAAAACAGAGATAAATCAAATTGCTCTTATAAGTCCAAATGCAACCATCAATGAGATTAAAGATTTCAATGTAGTTAATAAATTCCAAGTAGAATTACCAAAAATTATCACTGGTTTTCCGAAGTGTATTAATCCAAGATGTATAACAAATGCACGAGAACCTCCGACACAAACCTATTTTGTAAAAAATGTTGAACCAATGAATATCCGATGCAAATATTGCAATACTTCAATGGATAAAAATGACATAATAAAACTTCTAACACGATATCAAGGATTAACAAAATAAAATAAGAAAGTTAACAGTGAAACTGGAAAAAAATTCCAGTCACTTTTTTTTATTTAATAATCAACAATTGGAACGCTTATTCTTGCTCGAATAGCTTCTGCTTCATTTACAGAAACTTTAATTGTATAGAGTTTATATTTGGTTCGGAATTTCATTTTCACAATGTCACCAATTCTCTTCACTCTACATTCAGTAGAACGAGCAATGATATCGTCTAATTGGGAAAGGTCTTTGATTTCTTCGGGCATTGTATTCACTTCTTTATATTATAATCGTTTTCCTATTTGATGAGTATTTAAGATTTTGTTTAAGAAAGAATTTTATTAGAGAAAAAAAAGTTACTGTTTGGATTTTTACAGCAACTTTTGCCCTTCACTAATGTCTTCCATTAGTAAACCTGAGATCATTTTAGGGTAGAAATCAGTTGATTTTTGAGGCATTCGTTCTCCTTTCTTTGAAGCATCTAAAACTTGATTTGCTTTAGTAGCATTCATAATTACAGCTATGGTAGCTTCACCACTATCAACTTTCTCAAGAGCCTCTTTTAACCATCGGATATAGAAGATATCTTCGTCTATTTTTAGATCCTCTGTTTTAAGTATACCATTGAAGAGAACTTCTCGAACAATAACAACATCTAATTCTTTGTAAGATTGAGCATGTTCTTCTTTCAAAAATTTATCAACAGTGCTAATATCCTTTAGAACTATACCATATGCTTTGCCTTCAGTATAAATTACAAAAGCGTGTTCATCATGATTTTTCATGAAAGTTTGAATTTCTTCCTTAGCAATTTTCTTAACTTCAAAAAAATCTGTGATTTCATTCCAATTTTGTTCTGTAATTTTATAATTAGCAAGAACACGGTGAGTAGGCAAAATTGTTAATCCTTCATCTTGAACTGCAACAAGAAGAGTCATTCTAAAGTTAGCAGCATCATCTTCAGTCCAATTTTTTCGTGTTTCTCTTAGTTCATCTCTATAACCACAAGCAGTTTCATATCGATGATGACCATCTGCAACAACAATTTGTCCAGGAGGAATTTCAAATACTTCTTGAATAATTTTGATTTTATCTATATCAGAAATTTTCCAAATTCTATTTCGAACACCAAGATCGTCAATGACATCCATTTCCGGTTCAGATTTAGCAACTTCATCAAATAGTTTTATTGTTGTTTTTTCTGGATCATTATAAAGCATAAATCCTGGTTCAAGGAATTTTTGTGTTGCCATTAACATATTTAAACGGTCAATTTTTGGACCTTTGTGAGTCCATTCATGGGGAAGAACAATTCCCTCATTAAAATGATGTAATTTTACTGCTGCAAAGAAACCTTTACGTACGAGTTTCTTTCCACTGATTTCAAAATCCTGATAATAAACGTAAAAGCCTAATTTTTCATCCTGCTTAAAAATACCCTCTTTCATCCATTTCTCTAAGCGCTCTTTAGAGATTTCATAACGGTTCTTTTCAATTGGGAGGGTTAAATGACAATAGTTGTAATCAGATTTTGCATAATAATACTTCTGCATTTCAGCAGTAATTTTATCATAGGGCTGAGCAACAAGATTACCTAAATCACCAGCTTTCTCTGTATATCTAATACCTTTGAAAGGTCTAATCTCTACCATTTTTCATATACACATCCTATTTTAAAAAAATTGATAAAGAAGCTAAGTGATGATTCAACTTAGCTTCGATTATTATCTTTTTAGTCAAGAAAAAATAAACAAGGTTTTTTAAAGCTTTTTCAATTCTTCGATAACTGCTTCTGCTACTTGAATACCTGCTCTATCTTGACCTTCAGCAGTTTGAGCACCAATATGTGGACTACCAATTACTTCATCTAGTTCAAGAAGTTTCTTGGAAGCTTCTAATTCTATTGGTTCTTTTTCCCAAACATCTAGTGCTGCGCCACGAACTTTGCCACTTTTTATTGCCTCATAGAGTGCGCCTTCATCAAGCGTTCCACCACGGGAACAATTAATGATGCAAACACCATCCTTCATTTTTGCTATAGTATCTTTGCTGATAATGTGTTTGGTATCTGGGAGTAAAGGTAAATGAAGAGAAATATAATCAGCTTGTGATAAGACATCATCCATTTCACATTGATCAACACAAGCTTCATGGATTTCTACAACATCACAGCCAACGATTTTCATACCAATTGCATGAGCTTTTCTAGCAAGTGCGGAACCAATTCTGCCACACCCAACTATTCCAAGTGTTTTGCCTAGAAGCTCAGTTCCCGCAAGTTCTTTTTTAGCCCATTTGCCTTCACGTAAAGTCGTAGTAGCTTTTACAATAGGTCGAGCTAAAGCAAACATATAAGCAAGAGCTAATTCAGCAACAGTATCTGTGGTAGCATTTGGGGTATTGCGAACAACAATATTTCGTTCTTTACATTTATCAAGATCAACATTGTCTAATCCGATACCTGCGCGACCAACTACTTTGAGATTTTTAGCAGCTTCTAAAAGATCTCCTTTAACTTTAGTAGCAGAACGAATAACAATTGCATCATAGTCCCCAAGTGTTTTAGGAAGTTCGTCTTTAGGAATATCCCATGCTTCTTTTACTTCATGGCCAGCATCTCTTAAGAGCTTGATACCAGCTTCAGCTAATTTGTCAGTAACAATAACTTTCAAAGTTTTAAAGCCCCCAAATATCTTCAATGTGACTGCAGACTTCCTTAACATCACTAAGAGTCCAATCACCCATGTGTCCAATTCTGAAGGTTTTCTCTTTAAGTTGACTACCATAACCATTGGAAATCATGAAGTGTCTTTTAGCGAGTTCTTTGTTAAGATCAGAAATGCTTTTTCCAAGAGTGTTCTTGATTGTGGATACAGTAAGAGATTCATATCCTTTCTCTGGAAACATTTCAAAGTGCTTGTTAGCCCAATCTTGAGTCCATTTAGCCATTTCAAGATGACGTTGATAACGTCCTTCAGCAGTCTCCTCAAGCATACGATCTAATTGATAATCAAGAGCATAGAGAAGTGAAATATTAGGAGTAGAGGGAGTTTGTTGTTTCTTTTGATAATAATCATAAATACCCTTCAAGTCAGTATAAGTACCCCTATGGGGGACTTCTGCAGCACGAGCAATAGCTTTATCCGAAACAAAACCAATTGCTAACCCGGGGGGAAGAGCAAAGGCTTTTTGAGTAGAAGTGAAAATCAAATCGGAGTGAATTTTTTCTGGTTCTACCTTATCTCCACCCATAGCTGAAACAGAATCAATAACATAAAGCACATCAGGGAAGTCTTTATGGAGCATTTCTCCAATTTTATAGATAGGATTTCTTACACCAGTGCTAGTTTCATTATGACAGACAAGAACAGTATCGTATTCACCTGAAGATAATTTTTCCTTGATCATTTCAGGTTTAATAGCCATGCCCCATTCTAAATCAAGAGTGTCAATTTCCTTTCCACAAGCAGCAATGGTTTCAGCAAAACGCTGTGAAAAAGCACCATTAACACAACCAAGGGCTTTTTTCTTAACTAATGAGCGCCCAGTAATGTCCATAAATAAAGTTCCAGAAGAAGTAATAACAGCAGGCCAGTATTTGCTATCGTGGAATTTTTGAAGCTTACCAACAATACCAGTGAATAATGCTGTGAATTCTGCAGGACGGTGACCGATAAGAGGTTTAGCTTGTTGCAGTAAGACCTCTGGAAAAACTTCGGTTGGACCTGGAATGAATAATCTTTTACGCATTGAAATTATTTCCTCCAATAAATGTCTAATACATTAGTAGACAAAGAGACATTGAGAGATTCCTTGTATAATAAATTTTGCCCTAATTAAAAAAATGAGTTAGAAGAAAAAAGAAAGAAGAAGGGAGGGAAATAACCAAATTATTATTCAGGCCTAGAATAACCCCAAGCTTTGATAGTTAAATCCCATCTTTTAGAGACTTCATCAATTATCTCTCGAGAGAATTTATGCTTATTAGTTTTATAGCTCTTCTGTTCAGAGATATAAGCTTTGATGCCATCTTTAGCCTCAGCAAAACCAGGTAAAGAAAGTTTGCTATAAATGGATTCAATAGTTTTAAAGGGATCTTGAAGAAAATCTTCGTAACGGATTTCGATAAAATTATTTTTAGGGATGAGATGTTTTTCAGCGAAGAATTTCTTATGCATCATTTCATAGACATCAAAAATAACCTCATTAGGACTATCAGTATCAGGTCTCTGAAGGAAAAAGGGAGGAACAAGGCTGGTGTACATCTTAACAGTAGAATTGAAAACCTCGTAGGGATTACGATAAATGTGGATGAATTTAGCATCAGGAAACATATCTAAAAGTTCCTTAATGCGGGAAGTGTTAGGGGGATTCTTTAAAACAAGTTGCTTGCCTTTGGACGCATAAGTTAATTTCTTAAGGAAGAATTGGTAGGTTTGTTTCCATTTATTGACCTTCTTTTCAGGAACATCTTCAAAGTTAATGTAGCGAGCATAATACATGCGTTTATTGGGAAAAGACAAACCATGATAAAAACCAATGGGATAAAGATTACCAACACCAAATTCCTCTTCAGAAGGTAAATCAATACCAAGAACAAAATTATCTTGACGACGCTTTTCAGGCATAGCATCAGCAACGATGCGACCAAAAAGCCATGTGCTACCGAGAAAGACAAAAGGCATGAAACTTTGAAGGTTGGAACAGAAAGAAAATTGCTTGTCTTGAATAAGAAGCATGTGAAGATAAGTAGTACCAGAACGCCAGTGACCAAGAATAAAAATAGGGGGATGCTTGATCTCAGTTTTCTTAATACGACGGGTAAAGAAAAGCCTCTCAAACCAAATAAAAGGGGTAGAGAAGATGATCATAATATTAATGAGCAAAATTTTGTGAAGATATTTAAAACTAAGTTTAAATTTATTCTCCCACAAAAGGCGAAGCCAATTTAACATGCTAGTACCAGTAAGAGTTTGCTCAGTGGCAATCATAGAAAGATCTTTGGGTTCAGTCATATAATTTTTCACCTAGCGAAAATATAATCGAAAGTATAAACATAGATGGAATAAAGGAAAGAGATAGCTAGGAATGAATAATGATTAAACCGCCCAAAAAAGGAAACAGTAATCGGATAATGTAAGAAAACTATAAGTTAAAAATCTGATGGTGAAAGAAAGAAAAAGAGGACGGGGAGAAAAAAGAGAGAGAAGAAGAACAAAAAAGTCCCTAAAAAATTAAATACTATAAAAGAGTGAATAGTATAAGAAAAAAGGTGATAAGAGTGGCAAGTGCATATGTGTTGATAAATACAGAAATTGGTGGAGAAGAAGCAGTAATAGATCAGTTAAAAGCTATGTCGGAAGTAGAAGAGGTATCAGTGGTATATGGAGTATACGATATAGTAGCAAAGATTTCTTCAGATACAATGGAGAACTTGAAAGAGATAATAACAACAAAAGTAAGGCATCTGAATAAAGTAAGATCTACAATGACGATGATTTCCGCAGAAACGCGGAAAATTAAAAAGTAAAAGAGCTTTTTTTTCTTTTTTGTTTTTCTTCTTCTCTCTCTTCCTTGTTTGTTTTTTCAAGAAATTTAGATTTCTTCGAAATATGGTTAAATAGATAATCATTTGAATAAACTGATTAGCTTTAAATTTTATTTAAAACTCTTTGTGAGAAATTATTAGATCATAATTATTTTTCTGAAAGAATTTTGAGATTATTATCTTCAACAAATTCTAAAATGACTTTAATGATCATTCCTAGTTATCTTTTAGATCTGATAATCTAGGGATGTATTTTAGTAACAAAAAATAAATTATGTAAATCCATTGATAGAAATGTTGGGAATAATAATGTTAAGTTACGATGAATTCAAAACAAAAATAAATGAATCTCTAAATGAAAGATACAATAACTATCAGTGGATAAAGAAGCTTGAAAGTAAATATTTAACAAGTGGTATTCTCTTTTTTCACAATCCTCGTATACTTTATGATGCTGCTAAATGTTCCTATATGAATGGTTGTTTTCTTTCAGTTATTCCAATAATTTATAATACAATTGAGCAATTTCTTCTTTGTAAAAGTCAATTTTTTAAATATAATGAAGATAGCCAGAATGATAAATCAATTTCTACAACCAAATATTTAAAACTAAAACATACTCCTGCATCAAGCAAAATATTTGAAGATGCTTTAAAGTATAAAATTATTGATAAAGAATTAAAAAGAGAAATTGAGGTTTTTAAGAAAATCCGAAATGAAACAATGCATGCAAAAAGTCCAGGACATTACAAAATTTTGGGAGGTCCTTATGATTGGAAGAGTGATAGCTGGGAGATACCAGAAGAGCTAGTTGATACAATTGGAATTAAACCATCTGCAAAGAAAGGACTTGAGCTATTTTTAAAAATATTACAGTTTAACATTAAACAACGAAATATAGGAATAATTAGCATTTAATGGGATTTATCTTTCATTTTAAATTTCTAAAAATTAATATTTATTTGATAAAAACCGTTATCATATATTGAAAAGAAATCAAAACACAATGGTAATAAATCAGCAATGTAGAATTGTTTCTTCAAAATAATTTATAATTTATTAAACTATAACTTCAATAAATAATTCATTTGTGTGGGGATTCAAATGCTATATACATTTAGCTTAGAGAATTTCAAAGGAATTGTTGATGTTTCACTAAAAATTAAACCTATAACAATTTTAATTGGAATAAATGGTACTGGAAAATCCTCTATAGGTCAAGCTTTATTATTACTCAAGCAATCTTTGAAAGAAAATATTCTAATTCCAAATGGAGAATAAACATATGAGAAGAGAAAAAGGCAATTTATTCAAAACTACTAGAACTTTGCAGATCATTTTATTACTTGTAATAGGAATACTCTTACCACTAAGTATTAATTGCTTCGGTGCTAAGAATAGCAATTTACGATCAAATTATTCAACTAACAAGTATATTGAAGAGGATGAAGTTGTGGAATGGCCATCCTCACCCAATTTTGAAGCTCCAAGTCTCTTTCCTGGGGGAAGAATTTTTATCAACATAACTGTTTTACCAAGTTCATTATCGAATGTTTCGTTTATTATTGCAACAGTGGATGGTATTATCTGGAGTCCAATACCAACTAATGTTACATTACAACCAGGAGAAAACTATTCAAATACTTTTACATTGGTAAGTAGCTCTATTGATTATCATGGTTCTATAAGGTATACAGCAGTTGTCCTAATAGAAAATACTACTGCAACTGTTCGGTTTGGATATGAAGTGCTTGATAAAGGAACAGATAATTTACCTTCAATATCTTCGTTTGCATTTTTCATTACTGTTTCAATAATCGTTATTGCATTGAATATAACACTGAGAAAAAAAACTCAAAAGTGATCCTTTAGTTGGTGTTTATCACCAACAATTTTTCCATTTTTTCGTTTAACATTTATTTTCACTCACTTGAGAAAGCTGTCTCTTTTTTGTTTTTCTTCTATTTCTTCTTTTCTCTCTTCCTTGTTTGTTTTTTCTTCTCCTGAAAGTTCTACGATGACATGATTTTTTTTAATCCTTTATTGGTCCAAAACTAGCTCCTCAAGTTGTGGCTGATTAATCAGTTACTATTAATCGTTTCTCTCCTTTACTGGAGGATTCTTTGCTCTAGGTGCTGAATCAGTACTTACTTGTTAGGTAGACCCATTACCAGTAGGGGGCATCTAGGTGGAAGAGGACTTGGAAGTGGAGGAGGAGAGATAGCGAAGAAGTGGGAGGATGGCAGCACTTTGGGAGAGAAAAGCAAGCCAATTCCTTCCTGACCAAAGAAAAGACGCTATTGAGTTGACAATGATTTTCTTAAAGTACTCAATTACTGGACCAAGTATGTAATTGCTGAAGCAAAAAAAGAAAAAATGCGAAGCTACTTCCGTTTCTTATAGAAAATAAGTGCGATGACCAGCATGAATGCGGTAGCTGGCATGACAGCTATAAAGACTAAGAAAGGGGGAGTAGCGAGGGTGGGTATGTTAATAAATTTTGCTATAAACGCATATCACTAGAAGCACCTAAAGTATTATCAAAGGCATTTTTGGTGGGAAAATCAGGTGAATGGGTTGTACCAATGATAAAACAATTGCCTTTGTTGGTAACAGCAATACCATATCCTTTATCCGTTTGACTCCCACCATAATAAGTGCTCCAAAGGAGAACTCCTTTGGGAGAAAACTTAGTAACAAAGGCATCGAATCCACTATTTAATGAATCAGTATAAGTATTCTTTGTGGGAAAATTAGTGGAACCAGTATAACCGGTCACATAGCAGCTCCCATCTGTAGATGTTTCAATAGCATAGCCACGATCGATATTATTCCCCCCAAGAAAAGTACTCCAAAGAAGAGAACCAGTCGAAGTAAACTTAGCAACAAACGCATCACCCCAGCCACTGTTAGTGTTATTATAAGCTTGCTGGGTGGGAAAATCAGGAGAAACAGTATAACCTGTCACATAACAGCTCCCATCACTTGCAATAGCAATGCCCAAAGCTTCATCCCACCAAGCTCCACCAAAGTAGGTACTCCAGAGGAGTGAACCATTAGCGTTAAACTTCGTAACAAAAACATCCCAATCACCATTAGGAGTGGAATCATAGGCATGCAGGATAGGGAAATCGTTGGAAGCGGTAAAGCCTGTTACATAGCAACTGCCATCTTCAGTAACAGCAATACCAAACCCCGCATCATTAGCATTCCCTCCAAGGTAGGAACTCCAAAGGAGGGTGCCATTCGTAGCGAACTTGGCAACAAAGGCATCAAAATACCACCCATTATAAGTACTATCATAAGCATTATTGGTGGGAAAATCGTTGGAACCAGTTTGACCCGTGACATAGTAACTGCCATCTTCAGAAAGAGCAATGCCATACCCTCGTTCGCTTCCATCATTTCCACCTAGGTAGGTGCTAAAATTCAAATCGGGATAGTGTGCAGTCACAGCTGTTGCATTCGAAACTGAGTTAGTATAATCAATTAAAGAATTGATTTGTTGAGGAACTGAAAATAATATCACACTTATGAGGAGGACAACCCCCAAACGATTGAATACTAATCGTAAAATTTTTCCCATAATAAATCCCTAAGAGAAATAAGCATCCAGACTCCTTAATAGATTTACTCCATGAGTCGTGTTGGTTACCAAGAAGTAGAGAATCCTTTGGAGAGACGGAAAGAAATACAAAGATGAAACATTCATCAAAAGCTATGAAGGGAATGACGAAGAATAGATAGTACCTAAAAGATAATCATAAATAGTAACACCTTTTGCAAAAAAGTGTTACTTCACAAAGAATATAAGAATGAAAGAGGAGTTAAAATGGGATTTAGTCTATCTTTGAAGAGAACTCTACTACAGGAAAAGGACGCATAGAATCATATCTCCCGAGAGATTCTTTCTTGCGAGTAGTGTGTCTTTACTAGAGATATACTTGGAATAATCCCCAGTAAAAAACAACTTTCTCACAATGTTGTCCTGGGTTTGCTCCCACACTTTTCAATCCCTATTTAGGAGCATTGAGGAACTGTTACACCGGGAGCACCCAGATTCAATTATATTATCTCTCTTTTTTTTATTAAACTTTAAGGTTAAAAATCTAAAGTCACTAATTTGTCCACTAAAAAATCTTTGAATTTTTTCTTTAGATAGATCACTAATGCAACTCAATTAAGGAATGCCATACGGAATAAATTATTTTTCTCCTGCAGAAAATAATTTATCTTCTTCCTTTTTCCTGTAATGGTTTTTTTCCCTCGAGTTGCTCGAATCCCATAGTACCTCCTTATTTTTCCTTATATAATTTATGAAGTAACTAAAATGAGAGTAAGAATTTCTATTGGGATAGTTAGAAGAAAAAAGAGCTGGGTGTATCTCTTGATGCATTTCGGAATACCTTTTTTATCATTTTTTTAACTTTAATTCTGGTCCAAAATTGTTGCTAGAAACAAACTGTCATATTATATGATATGGATTATTATTATATCAGTAAAAAGGAGTTAAATTTTCTTTTACCTTTAAAAGTTGAAAAAATAATTCCTCATTATTTGAGTTATATCTTTTAGTTTTTATTCTATAAGAAACATTTACTTAAGTAATCGTTTTTAAAATGCTTGTTTCAATAATTATCATCGTCAAACACAATCAACCTCTCACCAATTTTATTCAGTAAATGTTCTTCTGCTTGATAGAGCTTACATAGTAAACAATCATATTGTTTATTTTTATAACTGAAAAATTTACATTCCAATCCTTTACATGTTTGCTCAATAAAAGGGCAAAAGCTATGTAAAGTCCCTTTTTCCAAATGTTTCTTGTATTCCTTTTGGTATTCCTTTTCATTTTTATAATACAAATTTTCCTAGCCTCCTTTTCTAAAAAAAGCCTACTTTACTATATCTTTTATTATTTAAAAAAAGATTGTGTTAGCGACAAAAAGCATCACTAGAAAAGATAGTGTTATTAATAAAGACTAATTAAAAATACAATATTTCTATTGATTAATCTTTTTTTGTGAAGGAAAATCACAAACTAATTTATTAAGAAGGCAGTTTTTTAAGAGTAATCTACAAATCAGCATTGCATCTCTCTCAGTGATCCATTAACAAAATTCTCTTACAAAGTTCATTTCTCTCAAGTAATGATTTAAATTTAGCCATAAAAACACCTTTTACTTAAAAAACAGTCACTTCAAAAAGAATATAAGAATGAAAAAGGAGTTAATTTGGGATTTAGTTTATCTTTGAAGAGAACTCTACTACAGGAAAAGGATATCTAGTAAATCTCCCCTGGAGATTCTTTCTTACGAGTAGTGTGTCTTCAAGAAAGATATACTTAGAATAATTCCCACTTAATAGAGACCTTATAGAAGCTCAGATTTTAAACTGGGTATGCTCCCTCACTTTTCAATCCCTTTGTAGGAGCATTGAGGAACTGTTACACAGGGAGCACCCAGATTCAATTAGATTATCTCAACTTTTTTATTAAACTTTAAGGTTAAAAATCTAAAGTCGCTAATTTCTAATAGCTCTAATTAAATAATCTCTAGAAGCTCAAACCTAAGAGTAATAATCCAAAGAAGCTGAGAAATCTGCTTGTTCGTTTACTTTTTTATTCCTATTTTCAACTATTTTGAGTCCCCAACTTAATCCTTTAAGAAAACCTCGCAAAAATAGGTGTTTCGAACCTTGATTATCATTATATGGTATTAAATGGAAATCAAGTTTGCTAATTTTAAAGAACATTGTTAATTCTTCTTCAGCAGTAATGCCTTTTCTAATTGAATTAAAGATGGCTATTCTTTCATTATAACATTCAGTTATTCTCTTAGAATCTTCACCATATATGTTTACAACTTCTTTTGTAAGTTTCTTACCAGTCATTTTTCATCCAATTCCTTTTCTAGAATTAAAATATACTAACGTTATACGAAAAATAAGCATTTCGATTTTCGAAAAAAAGAGTGTGCTTTCGATCAAAGCAGAAGAACTAGTAAAATAATTGCACTGGATCACTACTGCAACTCAATTAAGGAATGCCATACGGAATAAATTATTTCCCTCCTGCAGAAAATAATTTATCTTCTTCCTTTTTCCTGTAATGGATTTTTTCCCTTGAGTTGCTCGAATCCTATATTAACTCCTTATTTTTCTTTATATAATTTATGAAGTAACTAAAATGAGAGTAAGAAATGCTGATGAAATTGTTAGAAGAAAATAGAACCAAGAGTTGGTGTATCTGTAGCATTTCAGAATGTTTTTTTTCACTTTTTTCTCTTTTTTTGTTTCTCTTTCTTGTTTTTCTTCTTTTCTCTCTTCCTTTGTTAGATTATTTTTTAGTTGGATAGAAAGAGCATGAGTTTGGAGCTGTTTTTAGTATTTTTCTCCAAAATAGTGATTTTTTTTAAAATTAAAAAAAGGAGCAGAGCTCCATTGAGAATTATCGTTTATATTTTTTAATAATAACAAAAATAATCAATCCCAGAGAGGATATTGTAATAATTGAAACTAAAAATATACCTCCACCGTTGGACGGAGTAATGGTAACATTTTGGTATATTGTAAAATTTTCTGTAATTGTTTCAGGAGGAGGTGTCACAGTAACAGGTGGAAGAGTAACTGTAGTTGGTGGATGATCCAAAGGATTTTTTGGATCGGTACCATTTATAATCTCTATATAATCAGAAAAACCATCGTTATCTGTATCTTTTTCTAACGGATTAGTCAAGTATATCTTGATTTCTTCTTCATCATTTAAACCATCAGAGTCCGTATCATCATTCGTGGGATCAGTTTTGAAAGTACAAATTTCTTTCCAATCATTTAAATTATCATTATCGGTATCATTCGATAATACATTCGTTTGGTAATATTCTTCAGTTAAATCATCGATAAAATCACCATCTGAATCTATATTTCCGTTGTTGAAGATAGAACCTAAATGTGTGTGCCAAGGAGATTTTCCTGAGGATTGAATCCCCGTTAGACCCAAACAATAGACTTTATCATAAATAGAAATAAAGATTATCTCAAATTTACCATCTTGATCAATATCTCCAATAACTGCTGAGCTTTGAATCCAACTAACTGCTGAAAAATGCCAAATAAGAATACCATCTTTATTTAAACAATAAAATTCATTATCTCTAGATCCAAAGAGTATTTCTAGATTTTCATCATTATCTAAATCTGCTAATACTGGAGTTGCATAAGTTGCATCTGTTGTAGGATAATACCAATTTTCTTGACCTGCATTATTGATACAATAAATTCTATGATTATCGGGTGATGCAAATAAAACTTCTAATTCACCATCATTATTAATGTCTCCAATCGATGGCAGTGTTCCAGAATAGGTGCCTGCTGTTATTGTATAATTCCATTCTTGAATCCCCAAATTACTTAAACAATATAAAGTACTATTTCTTGTGCCAAAACATATTTCCAATAAGCTATCTTTGTCTACATCAGCAATTGTGATTCCCCAAGTTATATCACCATTAGCTTGAAAGTGCCATTGTTCTATTCCTTCATTATTAAGACAATATGTTGTATTAGTTTCGTAAGTTGTTACTATTATTTCCTTATTGGAATTTCCTATCAAATCTGCTATTGCAGGAGTATTCCATATAAATCCTCCTGTCTCATGAACCCACTTTAATCTACCACAATGATCCAAACAAATGGTTTTATTGGAAGTTGAAAAAACTAATTCTAATTTATAGTCACCATCTATATCTGCAACTGCTACTGATCCTAAAGACTCCTCTCCAACATTGTAAAGCCATTTAATATTGCCATCATTTTCTAAACAGACAATCTGTCTATCGGATTCTCCGGTATTAATTATTATATCCAAATTACCATCTCTATCTAAATCTGCAATAGCAGGTTTACCTAAATGGTTATTCATATCAAATGATCTATTCCATAATTTTACACCTAAATGACTTAAACATAAAATGTCTTGCTGTGCTTGTATAACTATTTCATAATTACCATCACCATTTAAGTCAGCTATTTCAGGGGAGCCTATAAAATTATTACAATTTTCAATTGTATAGTTCCATTTTTGATATATGCCCATAGCATTTGGTAAAAACTCTTGGAAATTATTTTCACTATTTTTTAAATCAATATTTGTAATTGATAGAAAAGGAGTAAAAGAAATTAAAATAATGAGCGTTAATAAATTACGAATTCTTATGTTCATAACAACCTCTCCAATATATCTAAAATGAATAAATTAATATATTAATTTTTTTGAGAAAGATTTGTTTTAGTATTAGAAAATGCTACTACTACTGTTCGGTTTGGGTATGAAGTGCTTGATAAAGGGACAAACAATTGCCTACCACAACTTCAATAGCATTTTTCATTACTGTTTCAATAATCGTTATTGCATTGAATATAACAATGAGAAAAAAAGCTCAAAAGTAATCCTTTAGTTGGTGGTTTTCACCAACACTTTTTCTTTTATAATTTAAATAAAATCCTTTGTCAAAGTAGGATCTAAGAAATACTCCTAAGAAGTTTTAAAGTCGTATGTTATCAAGACTCTTATTAACTGAAATCCCCATCCTATTTCCACTAATTTTTTTTTGTTCTTCTCGGGTTAAAAGAGAGTAGTCTTGGAAAGAGTAGAATAACAGTTCTTTATCTCTCAGCAAAGAAACAAAAGGTTATAACTTTTAGTAATTTTCTCCGAAAAAACAGTAGACAAAAATTAAAAAAACCACTTTTTACCAGAATAATTATATCTTTTTGAGTTAAATGTAATAGTAATTATAGAACCTTATAGAAGGTTTAGTGAGGGATGTAATTTGCGAAAAAAGCATTTAATTTTTAATCTATTAATTGATTTTGTAATTTGTTTTTGTATCCTATTTTCTACTTTGAACGTTTCTTCAAATTTATCACTTAGAGCAAATACTCAAAATGAATTTGAAAGAAATCTTATATTTACTGATCAAAATCAAATATCTGGTGTTAACTGTACCAAAATCGGTGGATTCGATGACTATTATGGAGAGTTTGAGGATATTTTTGTTGATGGATCAAAAGCTTACGTTTGTTCTTCAGAGGGATTGTATATTTATGACGTCACTGACAACAATAATCCTACATTGCTAAATACCTGGAATTATGCTAACAAGAAAGATAGTTATTACACGATTTTTATAGCAAGTAATTACGCATATGCAATTAATAATTTAGGATTCACTATTCTTGATGTTAGCTCACCTTCATCTCCCACGTTTGTTGGTAATTACTCATGTTCTAATGGTCTAAATGATATTTTCATTGATGGAAATTATGCCTATTTATGTGTTTCAGGAACAGGATTACATATTGTGGATATTTCTGATAAAACAAATCCAAGTTTTGAAAGTGAACTCTCTATAGCAAAACCTTTTAGCGTCTACAAAGATGGGAATACTGCTTATATAGCAAGTCCTAATGAAGGATTAATAACTATCGATGTAACAGATAAATCAAATCCTGTAAAACTTGATTCTGCACTTTATACAACTCACTCAGTAAGGGTATGTGTTAACGATGATTATGCTTATGTTGCTTCAGGTACTGAAGGAGTTTTTATTTTTGATGTTTCAAATCCTGCATCTATTGGTTTAGAACTACAATTTTTACATCCAACACAACCACAAAATGCCTATGATGTTCAAGTGAGTGATGGTTTGATATATGTGTCAAATTGTTATCATTTCTATATCCTAAATGAAAATTCTTTAGAAGGGAGTTTTACTGATGGTGAATATGGTTTTTCTTCGATAGAAGGTGATTATGCATATTATATTTTAGTTGGTGAAGGGTTTCAGATACTTGATATTAGCAATACATCAGATATTAAGATAGTCAATGAAATCTACTCTGGAGGACCTCATGTCGGACTTTACATCGATGGAAATTATGCTTATGTTGGCAAGGGTGGTTATGGTTTTGGAATTTATGATATTAGTAATCCTCTTAATCCCACAAAAGTGGGTGATTTGCATTATGAGTTAAATAGTAAAACTCCCTCCCCAAACAAATTAGTTGTAAAGAATAATTATGCTTATTTAGCTGATGGATCTAATGGTTTAGTTGTTATTGATGTCCACGATAAAAGTAATCCAATCAATGTTAGTTCCTACTATGCACATTTTGTTCGTGATGTAGATGTACAAGATGATTATGCGTTTATTGTTGGCGATTTTGATCGATTACAAATCTTAGATATATCAGATCCTACAAATCTCTTAGAAGTGTCAAATTTAACAATTGAAAATGAAATGTGTGTTTCTATTACTGTTGATGGTGACTATGCTTACATATCTAATAATGATAATGGAGATTTTATGATTGTAGATATCTCAAATATACTAATTCCAACTTTAATAAGCAGTACTGATTTAACAAGTGGAACACCTCGTCAATTATCAGTTTCTGGCAATTATGTTTTTATTGGTAATTCATATGACTTGATAACATATAATGTTGAAAACAAAGCCAATCCAATAGAAAAAAGTCGAACAAGTTTTAGTTTTATTAACTATATTCATAGCAATGGTACAGTTACTTGTGCAAGTGGTAAAGATAAAATTAGGGCCTATAACACAAAAGATAAAGAAAATCCTACTATTATTGCAGAATACTTTGATGGAACCGAATTTGAGGAGATTTTTCAACAAAATAATTTCATTTATGTGGCTAATTTGTTTGATGGACTTACAATAATTAATATTACTGGACCAACAGAGACAACAACAACAAAGAAATTCGGATTAAATTTATTTGCAGAATTTATCATAATAACAATGATTTTGGGATACGAATATATTAAAAGAAAAAAGAGAAAATAGTTCTCTTTCTTTCCTTTTTTTGATAAAGCATTATTAAGAAATTATTTTTTTCGAAAATATATTATTTTTTATGTTGTGTTTATTGTTGTTCTTGGAATGATTTTTGGTAAATTGTTAATGTTTTGATATCTTACGATTATTTCTTAATTTATAAAAAAATTTAAATAGTTCTATATAGGACTATTTTATATAAAACCATTGGTGGCTGTAAAAATGACAAAGAAAGATATCAAAGAAATTGCTAAAGAATTGATTGGAAAAAGTCCAGTAGTATATTTAGCAACAATAAATGAAAATAATGAACCTGAAATTCGAGCTGTAGAAAATTTGAGATGTAGGAATAAATTTCCACATGAAGCAGCAATATTAGAGAAATATGAAGAAAATCCTATGACAAATTATATTTCTACAAACACTTCATCTAAAAAAATAAAACAAATAGAGAAGAACAAAACAGTTGCTTTGTATTACAGTATACCTGAAGAATATAAAGGAATAATGATGAAAGGAAAAGTAGAAATTTTGAACGACCTTAAATTAAAGAAAGAAATATGGGTTGAAGGAAGCGAAAGGTATTATCCAAAGGGATATTCTGATCCTGATTTCACAATTTTAAGGATTGAACCAAATTATCTCAAATCATGGTATGGATTAAAGTATGGAATTATGGAATTAGAAGAGTAAGAAGGAAAAGAAATAAAAAAACGAAGCACGAAAACCAGTCTAGTAAGAGTAATTTTTAATTTCTATTTCTTCTCTATCGCTCTTAGAGCTTTGAGATAAACATTCTTTATACTATTATTTTGTTCTTTCTTGATAATTTCTTCGAATTTTCATTGCATTATTTATTATAATAAAAATTATTGATAAAAGCCAAAATGATCTGAGAGGGGAAAGAAGGTTTCTTCCCCTAACTCAGGAAAAGGAAATAGGCTATGATCAGAAGGATAGTTCTTCTTCACATAGTGGGGGAGAGAGTGAGAACAAGGGAGATTGTTCTCAAAGGAATAATTAGAAGTATTACTTAAAAACACCTAAATAATAAAAAAAGCACAAAGAATTGATGGATGGGGGTGAACTTTAATCCCCATCCTATTTCCGTTTATTTTTTTACTCTTCTCGGGAAAAAGAGAATAGTTTGGGAAAGAGCAGAATAACAATTCCTCATCTCCCTGCATGGTACCAAAGAGTTTTTTTCTCTTATTAATTTTCTCTGAAAAACAAGCAGACAAAAATTATTTTTTTAAAAAAAATCAAATGGGGATTTATTCACCATCTTCTAATCTAAAATCATCAGTATCATAAAAATTGTTTTTGTAGTATATTGAAAGGAGTAATAGTAGCTAAAAAGGACTTGAGAACATCCACTCATAGGTTAATGGAATTATATTAGATAATAGAAACAAAAGGTTTCACTAAAAAGTTGAAAAATATAAAATAATTGAAGAGAAGATTAAAGAGTTTGAAAACTTTAATTATGGGAATAGTAAGAGAAAAAACCTAATAAATAATCAGAGACATCAATTCAGATAAGAAAAAAACGATAATGGAGAAAAAAACATGGCAAGAGCATACGTTCTAATAAATAGTGAGATCGGTGGAGAATCTGAAGTTGTTGACCAACTGAAGAACATGCCAGAAGTTGTGGAAGTAAGTGTCGTTTATGGTGTTTATGATGTCATCGTTAAACTAGAAGCTGAATCAATGGAAGTTTTAAAGGAACTAATTACTTCTAAGGTACGACACTTGAATAAAGTAAGAAGCACTATGACCATGATAGCCGGTTCAGAATAGTCAATTTACTTGATTTTTCTTGAACTTTTTTCCTCTCTCTGGCATTTTTCTAGACTTTTTATAATATTAGTTGCTATTTTTTGGTCTTTTTTTAACCCTTTTTCTTTCTCGAAAATGTACAATAACTGGTCATGCGTAGCTAAAATATACCCTTGATTGGTTTGTACTTCAAAATTGGATTTAGGGATAACAGGTGGTCAGGTACATCACTTTCTGTTATAATAGGTGCTTTCCTCATTTGTTATTCTTTTCTTATTTTCCCTCAATGTTATCTTTCTTTGATTTTTCTATTAAACAATATTCTTTTAAAATAAAATTAGTATTAGAATTCTATTTAATGTGATATTGATGTCTTCCTTGGATTTTATTATTGGTTCTAAAGCTGACCTTCCTGAGAAATATCTAGAACAATTTTTCTTAATGCTTCAAGATAATTCTCGTGCTCGTTTCCCTGTTGCACCTTATGATTTGGATTTCTATCGTAATTTTTGGCAAATGCCTCTCCAACCTGAGGATGATGAATTACAACTCTGGGCTTTTGAAAATGATGTTTTGGTTGGTTTTGGTTTTGTTTCTTGGAAAATAAAATATGAAAATCTTCATATTGCTTCTGCTCAGATTTATGTTCTTCCTGCTAAACGTTTGAAAGGTTTTGGTACTTCTATTCTTCGTCTTCTCTTCCAAGCTTTACCTCCTCATATTGAAACTCTTTCTATCGGTGCTTTGTTACATTCTATTGGTGATTCTTTTCTTAAAAAATATCAAGAAAAATTTAGTTTTGTAGAAATTATTAATGCTGTTGATTTATCAGTCTTTGATCTAAAAGAGGTTCAAGCTTTTGCTTCTTCTGAACGTGAACGGCTAAAACAATTAGGGTACTCTTTTGTTGAAATTGGTTCCTACGATTATCTCGCGAAATTTGATGTTCAAAATTATGTTCGCATGATTGAAGAGATTTGGAATGACATGCCTGTTGAGGATCTCTCCTATGACAAAGTAGTGATAACTGTTGAACGTTATAAAAGCTTGATTGACCGATTTGTTCAGCTTGGGAATAAAATCATTGGTTTTGTAGCTGTTGAGTCTAAAACTAACAAACCTATTGGTTTAACTAAAGCTTCCATAAATAAATCTCAGCCTTATTTAGCTGAACAAGATGATACTGGTGTTGTTCATGCACATCGTGGTAATGGTCTTGGTCTTGCATTAAAATACCAATTATTGGAGAAATTACTTGCTGATCCCTCTATCACTCAGTGGTTTGCTGGAAATGCTTTAAGTAATGATCATATGCTTCGCATTAATAAACTCTTGAAGCACAAGGAAATTGGTCGAAAAGTCGTTTATGAATTCCATCGTAAAGATTGGCATAGAATTTAATCATTATTGTTTGTAATTTTCTTTGTGTAATTATTTTCTTTCATATACTTCTTGATTCACACAATTGGGTGGTTTTTGTCCTTTCAATACTGCTACTAGATTTCTTGCTGCCATCATTCCCATTTCTGTTCTTGTTTCTATTGTTGCTGTTCCTATATGAGCTGTTATTATTACATTATCTAACTTCTTTAACTCTGGATGTACTATTGGTTCCTTTTCATAAACATCTAATGCTGCTCCTGCTATTTTCTTTTCTTTCAATGCTCTTACTAGTGCTTCTTCATTTACTACTTCTCCTCTTGAAGTATTTATTAGATAAGCTGTTTCCTTCATTGCTTCGAATTCTTTCTCTCCGAATAGATATTTCGTTTTTTCTGTTAATGGCACATGTAATGTTATGTAATCTGCCCTCTCACACATTTCTTCTATTGTACAATATTCTCCTCCCAATTCCTCTTCTATCTCTTTCTTTTTATTGATACTATTGTATAGCACCTTCATTTTGAATCCTTTTGCTGCTCTCTTTGCTACTGCTGTTCCTATCCTCCCACATCCAATTATCCCGATTGTTTTTCCATGGATATCGCTTCCTAAATGCAACATTGGTCCCCATCCCTTGAATTTTCCTTCTCGAGTATATTTGTCGCTTTCTACTATTCTTCTACTTATACTTAATAGTAAAGCCATAGTCAAATCAGCTGTTGTTTCTGTTAACACTCCTGGTGTGTTTGTCACAGGTATTCCTCTCTCTGTTGCTGCTTTAACATCAATGTTATTGTATCCAACAGCATAATTAGCAATTATTTTCAGATTCTTTCCTGCTATATCCATAATCTCTCCATCTATTTTATCTGTTAGTAAACATATCAAAGCATCTTTTCCTTTTACTCCATTCAAAATTTCTTCATGCGTTAAAACCCGGTTTTCAGGATTTATCTCTAACTCTATGTTATTTTCTTCTATGAAATCAATTGCAGGTTGTGGAATTCTTCTTGTTAGAAATACTTTATATTTCGCCAAATTATTTCGCCTTTCTTTTTACTTTGCTGTATATTTTGTTTGTTCTTCAATACTATTTCTGTTTTTTTGTTACTCATCAATTATCCCCTTCCTTAATATTTATGAAGCACTATAGCTTTTCATTTATTGGGTGCTATTATCTATATTATTTAGTGGGATTAAAATGGGGCTTAAACCTAGAATACTCGTAATTGATGATAACGAAATCATTCGTACAATTCTAAATGAATTACTTACCAGAAAAGGATTTGAAACCTATGTTTCCTCTGATGGTCTCACTGCTCTTGAGGATATTCGAAAAATAAATCCTCATATTGCTATTGTCGATCTTATGCTACCAGGTATTACGGGTATAGATGTTATTAAAAAGATTCGAAAATTATCTCCAACTACTGAATCAATTATTATTACCGGTTACTCTTCCTACGAATCAGCTTTGCAAATTTTAGACTCCCAAATAGCAAGTGGTTTTTTAGAGAAACCTGTTGATGTTGATAAATTAATTATAACTATCAATGATCTCTTACAACGTCATGAAAGTCAAATTAAAATTCAAGAGGATTTAGAAGAAATTGAGAAGATTAATTATCAGCTTGAATTCTTTAATACTGTTCTTTTTCGGGATTTTAAACTTCAAACTAACGCTTTAAAACAATCTTATGATATCCTTCGCAAAACTGAATTATCATCCGATCAGAAGAAGAGTCTTTCAATTATTGAATCGTTATATTTAAACAATATTCAATTAATTAATAGCTATAAGAAAATACGAAATATCCACAGCCTTGATTCGAGCAAATTTATCAAAATAGATATTATTGAAATTCTTTTCGATGTTATTAACATTATAGTTGAAAGGAAATTAAAATGCGATATTTCTTTTGCACAAGGGAAATCCAAAGAGCAATATTTTGTTTTTGGAACAAAGGATGAATTGGAAGATCTTTTCTTTGAACTAATTTATTCTATGATAATGCCCAGTATTTTAGAAAATATTACTATAAGTATCCTCGTCGAAAAATCCAATCAAATTTTAGGTCAAAATTCAGAGAAGGTTCCTACTATTGGAATAAAATTAACTACCCTTTCTCCTTTAGTAGTTCCAGAGGAAAAAGTAGAAATTGTTAAAGAATTTGAATCTCAAAAATATGGTTTAGGTTTCTATATTACGAAAAATCTTATTGATCATTTTAAGGGGAAAATTTTCTTAGAAGACTCAAAAGAAAATGATTATCTTAAAACAACACTTATAATTTACCTTCCTGCAGTATTGTAATTGATATAATCTAAAAGTATATAATTAATATTCTAATTATCCCGTTGAATGGAGGATCTGTAAAATAATAGCCTTCTTTGTTGAACGTTTCACAAAAGATGATATTGGTGGAGTAAAATCTTATCTTCGTTGGCTTGTCAAAGCTTTAAATGCTGATGGTCGAAAAGCTATTGTTGTTACTCAAATGACTAAAGATGACTCTACAAAAGAGGAAATAATTGATGACATACCTATTTACCGTCTGAATTGTGGAGATTTTATTGACAGAATCAACCTTTTTGAGAAAATGCCAATGGAAGACAGAGAAAGTAAAGCTCATGAATTCTTTAATAAAAATGACATCGAAAATACTGCAAAAAAGTTTGCTGATGCACTAGCTGATTTTATTATTAAACAAAAACCACAAGTTATTCATTTTCATAATTCATTCTTTATTACTCCTTATGGCCTCTATTTCCTCAAACAAAAATATGATACTATTCCTCAAGTTCCTTTCTATTTCTGGACTCACAGTCCACCAAAACAACTTACGTTGCCAAATGGTCTGGAGAAACCATTATTTGATGCTTTAAGATCTTTTCAAAATTTATTCAAAGGAATTTTCTCTGTAAGTCAATCAGTTCATGATCACTTGACGAAATTTGGAATTAAGAATAAAGTAATTCCACTTGGAATAGATAAAGAGTTCTTTACTAAAAATAATGAAAGAGGCCAGTCAACTCGGAATCGTTTAGAAATCTCTAATGGCTCTTTTGTTGTATTGTATACTGGGAGAATAATTAAAGAAAAAGGCTTGGATTTACTTCCTGAAATTTATCAGCAACTCTTGAAAAGAGGGAGCGAATATTTAACAATTCAATTTTTAATTGTTGGAGAGGGTGATTATAAGAATACTCTAATACAAGATGTAGAATCAAGAAATCTTAGTCATAGATTTAAATTTGTGAATGCAAAAAATAACGATGAGTTATTAGACTACTATTCTTGTGCGAATTGTTTTATTTTACCAACAAGAAGAGAAGCACTTGGTTTATCTCTTCTAGAAGCAATGAGTTGTTCTTTACCTTGTATTGCTACTGATCTTCCAAGTATAAAGGAGATAATAAATCATACAATCAATGGTATAATAATAAAACAAGATGATATCCCAGAATTTGTTCGCTGGTTATCTGGTTTGTTCTCCAATAAAGTACTACGAGTGAGTTTATCAGAGGCTGCTCGGAAAACAATTGAAGAAAAATTCAATGCTGAAAATCATTATAGGTATTTCACTATTAAATTACTAAGATAATTACTATTTACATATTGATACAAAATTTAAATACTTTCAAAATTTTACTTAGCAATTTAGCTGAGTGATAGTTATGATTGAAAGATTAGATTTTAGTTATGGGACGATGGATGATTTTTCTAGCATTTTCAAATTACTAGAAATTACAGGCTGGGGGGAAACAGAGGATGATATTAGACGTGTAATTAATAATCCTGATAATAAATATATTCTACTCTGTACTCCTGAAGGTGAAGCAATCGCTGTAACTCTTGCAGTGAAAAATGGTACACTCGGTTTTATTGGTCACGTCATTGTGATGCCTAAATTTCGTGGAATGGGTATAGGGCAAGAGATAATGATTGAAGCAATTAATTATTTGGAACATAATGGTTGTAAAACAATAAAATTGGATGCAGTAAAAGAAGCTCAAACTCTGTATGAACGAGTAGGTTTTCAATTTGAATTAAATTCATTAAGGTTTAAATTAGATCTTTCAACTGAAGAGAAAATTACTAGCTACAAGAATAAAAGAAAAGAATTCAATCAAATTTATCCTGTTCATAATATAAAAGAAGATGATTTATCACAAGTTTTCGAATTGGATAGTGAAATATTTGAATGCAATCGAGATAATCTCTTATTTTCTTTGTTTGAAGAATTCCCAGAATATTCTTTTATTACTCGAGATACAAAAGATTTCCTGGTTGGTTATTCGTTTGGTATTTACAAAAATAATATACTCATAATACGAGCAGGAGTTAGTGATTCCATTGAAACAACTGTCAATTTAATAGATGCTGCTATAACTACTGCTCAAAGTATGAATAAGGTTGATTTTATATCCATAGGAATTCCCGAAAATAGCAAATGGGTTGTTGATGTAGTAAAGAAGCTTGGATTTGAACAAACTAGTTATTCACTCAGAATGTATAGAGGAGAAAAAACAACTGCAACTATTAATCCTGCTATCTTTGCAATCGGTGACCCCGCAAAAGGATGAATAATAGACTTTAGAACCAAAGTGTATATTGCTTCAAGATCTCACAAGCTCCTTCCTCTAAGGATTTTGCAGAAATCATGTAGTGAACTAATTCAGTATCTTCAATTGAAAGAGCAGTTTCAACCAAAACGTTTGCATAACCAATCCGTGCGAGTTTTCCTCTTTCATTTAAAGTAAAAGTATCTCCAGATTTCTGTAAAAGTGGATTTAGACGTGGAAGAGCTTCTGGAATCTCACCAAGATGAATTTCACCTGCTTTATCCCAAATAAAATCTTTAATTTCTTCTAATGTTACCTTTTTTGGAGCACTCCCTATAAATTCAAAGATTCTTTGTGTAATGAAACTTGAATCCTCTCTTTTCGCATAAAAATGACTATCTGAATCTCTAATCTTTAATTTTTTAGTAACAACACTTGATATTATTAATTCCATTTCGTTATTAATTACATCGTCCCAATTCTCGAATGATTGTAGAGATCTAAAATCAACTGCACTGCATCTTAACGAAGTTTGAAAAATAAGTAAAGCATTTCCTAATGGCGTTAAATTATAATGTGAATGAACCCCGCCAAAACCTTGCCAAGCCATCCCATCTGTGGGGCCTTCTTTTTCTCGTATCATAAGATTTTGTTCTCTGAATAATTTTAGGAGTCGTTCAAAACCTCTAACATTATTTCCACTAACTCTTCCAGTAACAATATTAGTTAATTCCTTAAGTCGACTAAAACGGTTTAAATCTTTGGAATCGAAATATAGTTCTAATTTTTTGTCATAATCAAAGAATCTTGCTCTATTTATTGGTTCTTCAAGGAAAGGCAAAAGTGATGAAGATAAAAGAATTATAAAACTTGAATCATTATCAAATTCTTTTATTATTATTTGTGCCTTTTCTCTAACAGTAGTCAATTATATCCCACATATCTTTTTTGTCAGTTATAACATAATTGTAGAATGACCTAAAAAAACCATCCTATATGATGTTATAATACAATGTTTCTTTATTTAAATTAATGGATATCATAATTATGAAAGAAACTGAAATAATTATTCAGTTCCTTCTTGTTGGATTTCTTTGGAATCAATTATTTCATAAACATCCATTTCCTGGTTATTAGCAGGAATATTCTCTACAATTTCTTCTTCCTTTACTTCTTCTGTAATGTCTTTCTTTCGTTTTCTTTCTCTGACATAATATATAATATTTGAAAGTGCAAACATTCCAACTAAAATTCCAAAAATTATAAAAAAGATTGTATTAAATTGCCCTGATATTTCTTCCACTTGAGCTGCATTTAGAGTTAATATATACTCAGGAGGATTATTTCCTATTAATTGTCTTCCCAAAAAAGCATAGAATATTGCTCTAGGAATTGAACCAATAAAAGTTGCGAGAAAATAATGCCAATCCTTGACATTAGCTAAACCTGCAGCATAACTAATTGGATCAAACATGATTACTGGAACTGCTCTACCAACAAGTATAGCCCACAATCCCCATTTGTTTATCCATTCATCAAAAATATATATTGTTCTTTTTATTATACCAACTTTTTCACCTGAGGCATCTATTATTGCTCTACCACCTCTTTTAGATAAATAAAAAGTTATTACTGCACTAAACATTGATCCAACTACCCCAATAACACTTCCCCAACCTATTCCAAAAATAATTCCTCCTGATAATAAGATTAATTCTGAAGGAATTGGTGCGAATAAGCTTTGAACGATCATTAGAGCTAAAAATAGAAGAATACGTAATGCTACATGTAAGCTTAAGATTGGAGCTATGAAATAATCTCTTACAATAGTAAATAATAATTCGTTATTAATAAGTAATGCAATCAATAATCCAATTGAAACTAGAATAATTACTGAAAAAATAATTGCCAATACTATTCGATCTTTAGTCCATTTGAATTTCGTAGATTTATTTTCATCCATTTTGAGAGGTTTTTCTTCTATTTCCTCTGTTACATGTAATTCTTTTTCTTCCACTATAATTTCACCAGACTACATAGTCGTTATGAATCTCTAGTTATATTTTTACCTATTTAAGTTAAATATTAGTAACCGAACAATTTTCTAATATACTTTCATTTCAAATGCTATTTTATATAGGATTGACTATATTGAATTGTAAATATAGAACAAAAATTAAAAAAAGATAATCATTGCATTTCAGTTAAAACATAAGAGTGTGAAATATCCTTGACTCTCAAATCCTTAAAAGAAAAAAAAGAATTAAGATATCTCTTCTTAGGTGGGAAGGGTGGTGTTGGAAAAACTATTTCAGCTTCTGCTATTGCTATTGAATTGACTAAGCATTTTGAAAGAGTATTAGTAGTCAGTACTGATCCTGCTCACTCACTTTCAGATTGTTTCGATCAAGATCTTTCAGGAGGAGATCCAATTCCAATTGAAGGAATAAAAGGAAAATTATTCGGTATGGAACTTGAAGCTAAAAAGGGATATGAGAGTTTTAAAGAAATGAGTTCCATGGGTATGCCTGGTACTGCTCCTGCTGGTTTTCCTGGTATGGGGACTTTTGGTTCAAATACTACTGGTGATCCAATTGGTTCTGAAGCTCCTTCTGGAATGCCTGGGATGGATTTTCAAAATATTCTTGGTATGGGCTCTGAGTTACTTGGCGATGAATCTGTTCCTCCAGGTTCGGATGAAGCTTTTGCTTTTGGAAAATTACTCGAATTAATTGAAACAGATGATTATGATATTGTAGTATTTGATACAGCTCCTACCGGACATACTCTTAGATTATTGTCTTTACCTGATTATTTAGATAGTTTTGTTGGACGAATTCTAAAAATGAGATTGCGATTTGGTAATCTTTTCAAAAGTATCAAGAATCTCTTCACTGGAGGAGGAGATGAAGAAGATAATTCAGTAAAAGTGTTAGAAGATTTGAAAAAAATCATCACAAAAGCAAGGATAGAATTAGCAGATGATGCAAAAACAGAATTCATACCTGTTACAATCCCTACAATGATGGCTTTATATGAAACTGAACGATTAATCAATGCTTTGAAAGAATATACTATACCCGTTGAACATTTAATAATAAACCAGCTTATACCACCTAGTAAAAATTGTCCTTTCTGTGCAAAACGTTTCGAAATTCAAGAAAAAACAATGCTAACTCTGAAACAATATTTTGGTGAATTTATTATTACTGAGGTACCAATGGTACCACAAGAAATTAGAGGTATTGAACAACTTCAAAAGTTAGCTAATATTCTATTTAATGATAAATAAAGAAAAATAATGAAAGCAAATAAGCTCATAGTTTAAAATAAAATTATTCTAATGGAGCTCGTATTGTTGCTATAGAATTATCTTGTATTCCTTCTCGCAATAAATCTTCGGGATTTCCGTAGATTTTATCTTCCTCAACAGTGGTTTTAGTTCTTATTTTGAAAATAAAACGTCGTTTTGCTACAACAATTTCAGCCTTTGTTTTAATATCTAATTCATCCTTTAGTTTGGAGTGAATCACTAATTCTCCTTCTTTTGCAGTTTCATCATGCAATATGCGCAGTCGTCTTTCTTTTACCATACTTTCCATCACTTTAAAATTAATACAAATTTCTTTTTTTATTCTAATAAAGAATCATTTCTTTAATTAATCTTTGCAAAAAAGTTTTGAAAAAACATATAAAAATTTTAAATAAAATTGAAAAAAAGGGATTAAGTTCCCTTTTGAGTTCTTCTCTTACCTTTATAACTATAAAAAGTAATTATTGTTGGAATTACTGCTATGAATATAATACCCATTGTGATTCCTACTGCAATCCACCATTGTTTTGTTAAATCTGGTTCAGGAATTAATTGTGTAACATGAATTACTATTACATTCGAGAAGATTAATTGATCATCAATATAGAGCATAGTCCTTGGATTTTTATACGTGTAAGTTATTTTTGAAGGTTCGATTTTGAAATCACCAACAATTTTTGCAGTGATATAATAATTAAAGCTAATATTTTCTCCTTGTCGTAATTCATCTACAATCCATTCATCTATGTTATCTGTCTCAAAAACCCAATCTTGATACTCTTGTTCTTCAATAGTGAGGTTATATGCAGTTATTTCTCCAATATTAGTAATATTAATGAAAATCATTATCCGCTCAGACGTATGATTGTAGACTGAATATTCTGTGAAATAATTATAGCTTTGATCCTCTTCATCCCAGATAGCAAAATATTTCTTTATAGAAAGAAGAGGGATAATTTTCGTCCAGTCGTTTCCAGTATAATCCGGTTGGTAAACAGTTAATGTAACAATGTTATCGTTAATATAAGTTAATTTTCTAGTATCATTAGTGTAAGTGACATTTACTTCGCAAACTCCAAAAACGTACGTATCATTAACAATTGGTACTACCCCATATGAATATGAATAAGTCTGATTTGTAAGTAACATGTTCTTACTACTATTAAGTTCAGAAGTATTATATTCAAATCCAATTCCAGGAGCACTGTCGATAAGGGTAAGATTAATTGCTACATATTCGAAATTTGTAATAATTATTTTAATATTAAATACTTCATCTACTGCAATTCTTCCATTCTCTGCATCTTTACCATTTATTGTTAGATATTTCTTAATACGAACATGAGGATATTCTTCATAAACAACAAAAGCAATCTTATTTGAGTAACTAATATCATGTCTTGTTGCATCCCAAGAATAAGTTAAATTGGTTGGATTAAAGGAATAAAAATTATACTCATGATGTGGAGTAACAGAGTAGGAAGCACTTACTGTTTGTCCAGCATTTATCTGGGTAAAATTTTTAGTTCTATCCCCTTGAAAAGTAAACCAATCACTATCGTAAGAATCATTCATAGCTTCTACATCAATTTCTGGACATGTCATTGTAACATTGTAAATAGGATTAATTGCATTGTTCGTTATTTCAATTATAACTGTAAAAGTTTCATTAACATATGATTCGTAAAAATCAACAAGATCGTTATTTCTAGTAACTATTTTTTTGTTCAATACAATTTCTGATGCGTCATCATTTACTTGAAAATCATCTGATGTATTTGTAGGATTACTTATTGCACTAGTAAAATTTAAACCAAAGCTTTGAACTGATGCTATTGTCATAATTGCCAATATTACGATCACTGCTGAAATTCTCTTCGAATACAATTTTAGACCTCATTCATTTTCTATTTCATAATCGTTTAATCTTCTTATTAAAAAGATTTCTTCTGGATTAATTTCTATTGTTTGCGAATAATTTCACAATAAAATATTTTTCCTTTAATTCCAAAACAAATTCATCTTTTATTCTTAATTAATTAGCTGAAAACCAGCCTCATCCAACATTTTTACTAATTTACTTAACGGAAGTCCCATGACATTATAAAAACATCCTTCAATCCTATCGATCATTGCAGCTCCTATTCCTTGAATAGCATAAGCTCCTGCTTTATCCATAATGTACTCTTCTTCAATATATTTCTCTAATCTCTCTTTTGACCAATGAACCATCGAAACATTTGTTTTTTCTATTCCTGTAAAAATTTTATCTTTGGATATTTCGTATAAACAGATTCCGGTATAAACTTCGTGAATTTTACCTGATAATTTTTCCAGTATCTCAATTGCTTCATTTTTAGAATTTGGTTTGCCAATTATTTCCCCTTCAAGAATTACAATTGTATCAGCACCAATAATTATTCCATCTGTTATTTTCATTTGTTCTAATGTTTTTGCTACACATGAAACTTTATGAAAAGCAAGACTAAGAACTTGTTCTTCAGTAGTTTTTTTATTTTCAGTTATTTTTCTGTTAAATTTGTTGTTTATCAGTTTCTCCTCTTTTTCATCACAAGGGATAACTTCATGTTCTATATGAAGGAGATTTAACAATTCATGTCTTCGTGGAGAAGCTGATGCTAGAATAATTTTCTTCATTTTATTCACTAACCAATTTGGTATGTTCTTTTTTAGATTATCTATTTTATTATATAATTTAATTGAATTATTTCGAAACTTATATTACATTTTATGTTAATCATTTCAATACAGAATTATTTATGATCTCATTTATTAGGAGTTTAAGTTTATTGTCAAAAAGTTCAAGTAATCTCCAGAAATTAGGAAAAGAATACATTAATTCATTATTAGAAGTATTAGAAAAACGGAAAGCTAAAAGAGATATTGATAATGAGTTATATGAGTCTTTAAAAGAGAAATATCTCTCAGCATTGGACACAGCTTCTGATAAGTGCTATATTAGAGAGGGATTTGCAGATTACATCGCAGTAACTCCTGATTTAGAAAAAATCAAAGAATCTGTAAACGATCTTCTAAATAGAATAGAAGCTTATGATGAAGAAAAGAAAAACATTGAAGCACGTTTTGATAAATTAGAAGAATTACTAAATCAAGGAAGTGTTTCTGAGTCTGCAGTCATTCGAAAAAAGAGGGAATATGAGGTTTTAATCTCAAAAATCGAAGATGAAAAAGTCAAGTTAATTAAAGAAATTCCCACATCACTTCAGATGATTCAACAACTTGACAATATTTTAAATGAAAATATAGATGATATAAATGTTGAATCAGCAATTGACACTAGAGCAAGAAGCGAATTAGATCGAGAGAAAAAAAGGTTGGTGAAAATTCACAGAGATACACTTTTAGCAGCTAAAAAACTTTCGAGTCTAGCAGAAATACCATTTTCAAATGATGCTTGGGAGAAAGGAACAATTCCTGGTATTTCGAGTGATAAAGCTACATCATCAACAACTTCTAGAGCCACAGAAGATACTTCGAAAAGAACAATCCAAAAAACCGAAACAATAACAAAATCTGAATTAAGGAGACCTACTCATGAACGAGACTTTCCTATAAAATGGAAAGGAATTACAATAGGTAAATTAATTGGTGATATAAATATTGTTGGAAGTCAATTTGGGATAATTGGTACAGATAGACCATCTCTAGCAGTTATTAGAGATATTGCTATCTCAGGACCATCTCGTTTACGTCCAAGTTCAAATCCAAAGGAAATTGAAGAAAAATTAAAGCGAATGATACTTGAAAGTTACAATTTAGAGGAACAGAAAGCACTTTTTCCTGAAAATGTTGTGAGATTTTGCATAGAGAATAAAGTTGGAATAGATCTTTTAAAATTAATAAATTCATATTATGCCTCTGTTTCCCTCAGTTCTATATCTTATCCTAGTAATAACACACCTATTGTAAATAATAATGCTCAAGTTTTAACGTTAGCTGAAAATGCTGGTCTTTTAGGCAGAAGAATTCTAGCTCCTGATAGAAATTTGGTTGGAGTTGTTCATGAATTATATCTCGATCCTAGATCCTTGCAATTATATATGTTCGCGTTTAAAGGTGTTCCACCTCCAGTAATTAGAAAAATCTATCAAGATACTCATAACAGAAATCTCTCAGAAGGTAATTTTAGTAATTTTAGAAATGAAATCTCTAAAAAATTAGCAATTCCAATATATGAAGCATTGACTCCATCAAGCATGCTACGTTACAGTCTACTTTCTGGTATTATAACCAATTTAAATCAACTAGCAACTCTAGTTGAAAGTATGAATCCAAGAATTTCAAAAACAACTGATATTACCTCAATTACATCACAAGGTGTTTTATTAACACGTTTCCCTCAGAATACCTTGCCTAGAATTCAATTCATTGAGTATTAAATTGTTTATAAAAAATCAAAACTCAAAGAATAGGGGGAGGGAGGCCTTACAACCAGTTAATTAAAAATTAGAAATTTAATTTTGGTTATAAGGCGAAATCATATTTCGTGATTCAAGGTTAAAAAGTTTTTGTCCATTGCAAAAATAGTTTTTTTAATCAACATTTGGTTTTAAAGAATAATTGCTTCTTTATATTTATAAAAATCTTTTAGTCGGATTAATTTTTTATTATATTTTTTCTCTAATAATTAAAATAAATTCTTTTTTGGAACCACAGATTGGACAACCTTGAGCTTTTAATTCTTCAATAGAAGTAATTATTTCAGTTGTGCCAATAGTAATTAGGTGATTCTCACTGCACTTGTAAACTCTTTTTGTAGGGTTTATTTCTCCAGTATATATTTTTTCAGTGTAATAACCATTTATTGTAGAACTAGTATATTCACTTGTGCTTAACACAGCTAAATAAGTTGTATTTGCGTGCATTTCTGCTCCTTCATAAAGATTAAAACCAGGAATCAAATGTGTTATTGCTAGACCTAATTTGTTAATTATTGATTGAACTTTTAATTGATGAGCTGGTGGTCTATGAGCATATGCAAGATAAATTCTTTTTCCAGATTCTCTTTTCAAAGTTTCAATAGCTCTAGATAAAAATAATTCTAGACCTGGTATTGTGTATGGTGGATCAGTAAATACTACATCAAATTTTTCTAAAATATTAGTTGGTAATTCTTTTTGTAAATCTATCTTAAAACAATTAATCAAAAAATTATTCTCTTTGGCAATTTCTTTGATTAGTTCTAGTAATCTATCATCTATATCTAGAACTGTAATATTTGCAGATGTCTTAAGCTGAGCAATAGCTAAGGAAGTGAGATCATCATCACCTAATAATAGAACATTTCTTCCTTCTAAATCACCATTTTCTAACATTAGTAAGGCTCTTTTGATTGCTGTTATAGGTTTACCAAATGCTTGATCAATTTCAGTTCTAGGAACTGGTCTTCTACTTGAAAATTCAACTTGTTTATCAATTAATTTTTGTGCAAAGTTAGGTAAAGATAATCCTGTTGCTGAGCATTCATTACAGAGTAATTTTTCAGTAAAGGTTATTCCCAATTTTCTTTCCACAAATTCAATTCCTTTTTCTGTTAAAATAGCTCCTCTTTTTACTCTATCAATTAGTCCCTTTTTTTCAAGTTCTTTTCTAACAGCAGCAACTGTAGGGATAGGTAATCGTAACTTTCTAGCTAAAGATTTTGTTCCAATTGTTCCCTCGCGATAAATTTCCCTTAAAATTAATCTTATGAATTCCTTACCTTCTTCTAATTGTGAACTTAGTGCAATTTCTTGCATTAAAATATCAACGTCTTTCATGTTACTGTTAGAAGGCATAATTTTTACAAACCTTTATCTAATTTCTCTTGGCATTTCCTTTAAATCAAAACTTTCTGGTTTTAATGCCTTTTTAATTTGTTCCCAAGCTACATATGGATCTATTGACTCCCCACAAAGAAATATATCAAGAGCTGCGAAACCAAATTCTGGCCATGTATGAAGGGAAATGTGAGTCTCTTTCAATATCACAACAACACTGCATCCCATTGGAGAAAAACGATGAACAGATGCTTGAAGTACATGTGCTCCTGCTTTCTTTGCTGCATTAGTTAGCAAAGTTAAAATTGCTGTTTCGTCATTAATGTCAGCTTTGCACTTATATAAATCGATTAAGAGCTCTTTGACAAAGAGAGGTCTTTTTAAAGGATATTTTTTTATTTCTTCTTTGGGCATTTTTCTATTTCTCCACTAGGTTTTACTCTTATCAGCTTTTATGTATAAGAATGATAATTATTTATATTTCTTATACAAATCGAAACTTATTAAGTGATAATAAATTTAGCTTCTGTTTCCAATAACCTTGATATAATGAAAGAATGAGAGTTATTAGAAATAATTGTTAGAGATTCAATACAGTGACAAATCATGAAGGGTAAAATATCTAATAAAATAATCTATTATGATGAAGTAGATTCTACCCAAAAAATAGCTAAAGAATTAATATCTTCAGGGAATTCAGAACATGGACTAGTCATTTGTGCAAAAACTCAAACTGAAGGCATTGGAAGATTAGATAGAAAATGGATTTCACCGATTGGAGGATTATGGATTACAACAATTTATCAAGGGGAATTTCCTTTAGAATTATTTCAAGGATTCTCAGTATTTTTAGGCATGGAAATTGCTGATCGACTCGAAAAAGAATTTCATTTAGAATTTAAAATAAAATGGCCAAATGATTTGATTCTAAATAACAAGAAAATTGGTGGAATTCTAATTGATATAATTTCACAACAAGATAACATAAATTATTTGATAATTGGTATTGGAATTAATCTGAATGTTAGATTAGAGGATTTACCAACAGAACTTAGTAATTATACTACTTCACTACTGATTGAGCAAAATTATATTGTTGATTTGGATGATATTTTGAATGTAATTATTGAAACCCAAAATGATACATTCGAGAAATCTTTTCATGAAAGAAATATAGATATTTGGGGAAATTGGCCAAAGAAATCATTTACATATAATACCGAGGTTGTTGTGGATATTTTTGATGAGAAAGTTATTGGTATCGAGAAGGGAATTACCTCAAAAGGTGAATTAGTAATCTCTTTTGAAACAGGAGAAACTAGAAAAATCTCAGCAGGGGAAATTCAACTTCTGAGAAAGAGCAATTAAATGCAAGTCTATTTTAGATAAGAAGTAATTGCTTCACAAAAAAATCTCGCAATAAATTGAAAGTACGAATTTTTGCATCGCTTTTGGTTAAATTGTGATCTGCCCCTTCAATTATCTCAAAAAGTTTTGGATCTATTGCTTTAGCATATAATTCTTTGATACCATTCATTGGAATGAATTTATCTTCAGCTCCTGCAATAATTAGAATAGGTCTTGGAGAAATTTTATTTACACATTCAATAGGATTATTTCCACGAATATCTGATATTAATTTCTCTTTCACTCCTTTTTCTGGCAATCGAACTAATCCTGCTGCTGCAAGTCCATCCCACAAAGCATCAAATTCAGGATAATTTACTACAAATGCAAAATCATAGAGTGGTGCTTGTAGTGCAATAGTGGAAACTCTTGGATCCCTTGAAGCATGACAAGTAGCAATAGCTGCTCCTAGACTGACTCCATATAGACCAATCTTCATTGGATCTACCTTAGGATGATTTGCTAAGAAAGTAATTATTTTGTCTAGATCGTCTAAAGAAGTCTGGATAGAAGATTCACCTGGACTGCTGTAAAATCCTGTGAAGTGGAAAACAAAATATGCTATTCCATTATCAGTTAAAATTTCAGCTAAAATTTCTTCTTTATCAAATTCATTTGAAATCAAACCATGTGCTTTACAAACGACTGGATATTTTTTATCTATCTCCTCTGGTAGAAATAGCACTGCACTTATAGAATTTTCATAGTAAGAAATATTCAGTTCCTCTCTTTTCAAACTTTATTTACTCCTTTTTATTATTCCTTTCCTCTTTGTTTTGTTTAATTTTCAATAACAATTGTTTAGAAACAACTTGATCTCCTATGTTTACAGCAATTTGATCAATTATCCCATTAATCGGGGAAAGAATTTCATTTCTCATTTTCATTGATTCAAGAACTAGCAAACATTCTTGGTCTTTAACTTGTTGACCTATTTTTACTTTTATATCAACAATTTTTCCTGGAATAGCTGCCTTAATATCTGCTCCTTTCTTAAATTGTAAACTTCTTTTTGCTATTAACGTGGGTGAATGCCGAAAATCGAAATCAATTTCTTTTCCATCTAGAAAAACTGCATTTTCTTTGAATTCGATCTTCATTTCTTCTCCATTAATAAAGACTCGATAAAAAGAACCATTATAGATAACTTCAGGTTTAAAACGGTAATCTTCAATTTTAACTTCGTCATTTTTTTCTTCAAGATCAAATTCCATACCGTTTAAGGATATTTTATATTTATTTGACATAATCTAATCCCTCCCAATTGCTTCCATTTTTCCTCTCATTCGCCATTGATCAGATTTTGTTGGAAGACTTAATTCATTCTTCTTTTTTCCCACTGCATAAAGAGCACTTGCTTGTAAGCACATTCGCTTTTTGATATTTTCTAAAATTTTTCTATCTTCGATAAATTTTATTGTAATTTCTCCCTTTATGAATTTCTCATCATTTAATAATTCTTCAAAGAAAGGAATATTTGTGGCAAAACCAAGAATTGTTAATTCTTTTAAAGCTGTTTTCGCTCTATGAATAGCCTCTTCTCGAGTTTCATCCGCAACAATCATTTTCCCAATTAAAGAATCATAGCAATTTGGCACAGTAAAACTTTCATAAATAGCAGTATCAAATCTGACTTGTGGACCTCCAGGTGCAACAAGTTTCTTTACTTGTCCAGGAGTAGGTTGGAAGTTCTGTAATGGATCTTCAGCATTAATTCTTAATTCAATTGCATGTCCTCTAAAATTAATATCTGATTGAGAAAAAGATAATTTCTCTCCACGTGCTATTCTCAATTGTTCTTTTACTATATCTTTACCTGTGAGCATTTCAGTTACAGGATGTTCTACTTGAATTCTCGGATTTACTTCGTTAAACATAATCTGTCCATCTTTGAAAAGAAATTCTACTGTTCCAGCATTTCTATATCCAACTCTTTTTGCTAATTTGCAAACTAATTTACCAATTTTTTCTCTATCATCTGCTGTTATTATAGTAGAGGGTGCTTCCTCCAATAGTTTTTGATTTCTTCTTTGAATCGAGCACTCACGTTCTCCTAAATGAACAACATTACCAAAATTATCTGCTAATATTTGAAATTCAATATGTCTGGGTTGATCAATGAATTTTTCAATAAAAACTTCACCACGACCAAAAGCTGATTCAGCTTGGGCGCTAGCATTTATAATAGCTGTTTTCAATTTCTTGGGATTTTCTGCAATTTGAATACCCATTCCTCCTCCACCAAAAACAGCTTTAACTAATACTGGATAACCAATTCTTCTTGCTTCTCTTAATGCTTGGGTTTCATTTCTTATAACTAAGCTTCCAGGAGGGATAGTAAGTCCTACCCTTTTTGCAATATTCCTTGATTTTACTTTATTGCCAAGTAATTCAATAACTTCTGGGGGGGGACCAACATAATGAATGTTATTTTCCACTAGTTTTTTAGCGAAGATTTCACTTTCAGATAAGAATCCATAACCTGGATGAACACATTGAATTTTCTCTCTTAGACAAATCGCTAATATTTGATCAATATCTAGATAACTTGATACGTCTCCATATTCCACCAAACCTATTGCTTCATCTGCTAACTTAGCATGAAGTGCTTGTTTATCTACTGGGGAATATACTGCATAGGTTTTTATTCCGAGCTCTCGAGCAGCTCTAATAATACGTACAGCAATTTCACCACGATTTGCTACTAATAGAGTATTGAACATAATATTTGATTCAAGTTCTACAGAGTTATTTATCACTACCTCTTTTTTACAGTAAAACCAGACACGACAAAATTTTTGGTGCTTATTATCAATTTGACTTTTACAGTAAAAATAAGTCACCTTTTTGATTAGCTTGGTGTGAATACAAATTGCTTGTAAAAGTAATACAGGTAAAATGGCAAACAGGAGATTTAGTACATGAATATGAAAATTGAGCTTACGCATGGAAAGGAAATTATTGAGAAAGGAGAAACCCAAAAGAAAAGCGATAAATTGTTGGAAAAAAGAGAGGAAGCTCTTTTGGGTGGAGGATCCGAAGCAATTAAAAAACAACTTGAAAAGGGTAAATTAACTGCTAGACAAAGACTAGAGTTGTTATTAGATCCAGGAACATTTGTTGAAACAAATATGTTCGTTCGTCATAATTGTAATAATTTTGGTTTAGATAAAAATAAAACTTTTACAGATGGTGTCGTCACGGGATTTGGGCAAGTAAATGGTAGGTTAGTTTATGTATATAGTCAAGATTTCACAATTCTTGGTGGAAGTCTTGGTGAAGCCCATGCTAAGAAAATTTCTCAAGTTATGGATCAAGCTTTACAAAATGGAGCACCTCTTATTGGTTTCAATGATTCAGGTGGTGCAAGAATACAAGAGGGAGCAAATTCTTTAGCTGGTTATGGTGATATTTTCCTAAGAAATGTTCGTGCATCAGGAGTTATCCCTCAGATATCTTGCATTGTAGGTCCTTCTGCTGGAGGGGCAGTTTACTCTCCTGCACTAACTGATTTTATTATAATGACTGAAGACACCTCTTATATGTTCGTTACGGGACCAACAGTTGTTAAAACTGTAACTGGAGAAGAAGCATCTTTTGAAGATCTTGGAGGAGCATCTGTTCACAGCTCTAATTCCGGTATCGCACATCTTGCTGGTGCAGATGAAATTGAGTCTATAGAGTTGATAAAGTTGCTTCTTTCCTATATTCCATCAAATAACTTAGAAGATCCCCCCTTGAAAGAAATAACTGCTGCCAACAATATCAATCTTGAAGAATTAAATGATATTATACCTGATGATCCACAAGTACCATATGATATGAGAGAAATTATTCTAAGAGTTGTTGACAAAGGAAACTTCTTAGAGATACAGAAAAAGTGGGCTCAAAATATTATTATTGGTTTTGGAAGGTTAAATGGTTATCCAGTTGGAATTGTTGCAAACCAACCTAGCATATTAGCAGGAGCATTAGATATTACAGCATCAACTAAAGCAGCTCGTTTTATTCGATTCTGTGATGCATTCAATATACCAATAATATCATTTGTAGATGTTCCAGGATTCTTACCAGGTTTAGACCAGGAACATAATGGAATCATAAAACATGGAGCTAAGTTAATCTTTGCTTATGCAGAAGCAACTGTACCTAAAATAACTGTCATAACTAGAAAAGCCTATGGTGGAGCTTACATAGTTATGGGTTCAAAACACCTTGCAACAGATATTAATTTTGCTTGGCCATCTGCTGAAATTGCTGTGATGGGTGCAGAAGGAGCAGTACAAATACTCTATAGAAGAGAATTAGCAAAAGCAGAAGATAGTAAGCATATGCTTGAAACTCTCAAGAATGAGTATATTGAGGAATTTAACAATCCTTATCTCGCTGCAGAAAAAGGATACATAGATGATGTTATTTTACCTGGTGAAACGAGAAGAAAATTGATAGCTGCTTTGTGGCCATTATTACGAAAGAGAGATCGTTTACCAAACAAAAAACATGGAAATATTCCATTATAAATTAGAAAATGGCAAAATTTTACTTTAGATATAGAAACAGGTGATAGATAAAATGAATAGTAGAACTAGATTTGATCAGATGATAGCAAATCGAAAACCAATTTTTGCTTATAATCCTCCAGGATCATCTAATATACAATTAATAAGAAACGTAAATGCTACAAATGGAATAGGATTAGTTGATTTAGAAAGATTGTCCAAAGAAAATGCTTCCACACTTGTAAGAAAATGCTTAGCAGAAATCAAAGATATTTTTGGAATTAGAATAACAAGTGAGGAGCAATTGCAAGAAGTTTTAAATCAATTTTCAGGATTGCAGAAGTTAATTGTTATAATCGCTAATTTTGATATTACAAAAAAACAGCTTGATGAGATTAAGAAAAATGAAATTGCATTATTAGCGGAAGTTATTTCCATTGAAGAAGCATATAAAAAGAAATGGGCTGAGAGTTTTGTAATTAAGGGAAATGAGGGTGCAGGAAGAATTGGTGATGAAACTTCATTCATTTTATCGCAACAATTCTCAGAAGCAGGCTTATCTTTTATTGTACAGGGAGGTATTGGTTTTTATACCACGCCTGCTGTTTTTGCTGTAGGAGCTCGAGCTGTAATTTTAGACTCGCAACTCTACTTAGCATCGGATTCGCCACTTTCAGCAAAAGCAAAAAGCTTCTTAGCGAAAATTGATGCAACGGATACTAAAATTATTGGTGAATCTACTAACTTTAAATACAGAGTTTTTGCTAAACTAGCAACTAAAATTGTTAAAGAATATTTATTGAAGGAAAAAGATTTACTTCAATTTTCATTAGATGAGCGAACAGAGAAATTACAAGAAATATTATTTGCAAATCATGATATGTATAACTCAGAAGATTTTTCCAACATTCTTCTACCTATTGGTCAGGATGTAACTTTTGCTAAAATTTTAGCTGATAAATTCTCTACAATCGAAGGAATTATTGATGGTTTGTTAAATCAAGTTAAAGTCCAAATTAAAAATGCTCAAATTGATTATCCTTTTAAAAAAGATTCAGAATTGGCAAAAGATTTGGGAATAAAATATTCATTAATTCAAGGACCAATGGCAAATGTATCAGAAAGTCCTGAATTCGCAAAGATTATTGCTCAAGAAGGGGCTCTCCCAAACCTTGCGTTAGGCTCTTTATTTCCTAATCAAACTCGAAATTTGATTATGAAAACAAAAGAGATTCTTGAAAATCTCCCATTTGGGTGTGGAATAATTGGTCTAGAAGCAAATGCAAAAGCTCGGTCAGCACACATAAGTATTTTGAGGGAGTTAAAACCATCATTTTGTGTTGTCGCAGCAGGAACGATAGATCAAGCTAAGGAGGTTATGAGCTTTGGCATCAAAACCTTCCTTCACACGCCCTCACCTGCTATTTTTTCTGAAGCAATAATTGCAGATATAAATTACCTAGTTTTGGAGGGACAAGAATGTGGGGGCCATATTGGATTATTATCCAGTTTTGTACTATGGGAATTATCACTTCATGAAATTGAAAAATTAAAAGAAAATATAATTTCACGAGGTAGTAAGGTTAATGTTGCTTTTGCTGGTGGAATTGGAGAACGTTATTCTGCTGCAATGGTGAGTGTAATTGCTTCTGCTTTACCAAAATTAATGAATGGAGCAATGTGGATTGGTTCCGCTTATATTCTAACTGAGGAGATAGTAACAACTGGTGCTGTGAAACCACTTTATCGAGAAATGGCTGTTGATGCAAAGAAAACAATGGTTTTGGGAGAAACAGTTAACACTCGAGCACGATCAATTCCAACACCATTTGCTAAAGAAATACTACAAAGAGAACTTCAAAGGTTAAAAACTGGAGTAAGTTTAAAGGAAAGAAAACATGCTTTTGAGCGAGATAATCTTGGTGCTACAAGGGTTGCTGCTATAGGTGAAATATGGAATCCAGATGGAGAGGATGATAAACCTAATCGATTTATGCCAATAGATGAAAAAGGTCAATATGAGAAAGGAAATTACCTTATTGGGCAAATTGTTGGCAGCTTACGAACAGTAAAAACAGTTCACAATCTTCATAAAGAATTGATTGAAGAATCTGAAAAAATTTTGAATCAGAAATCGATTGAATTATCTCAAAGATTAAATCAAATTGCAGAGCAAATTGAAGACAAAATAGAAGAAAAAAGTGCTATTCATGTTTCTCACAATATCTTTGAAGGAGAAGGAGTTGCTATAATTGGTTTAGGTGGGATTTTTCCAGATGCTCCTAATATTGAAACTTATTGGCAAAACATTGTTAATGGAATTTATTCCATCAAAGAAATTCCTAAAAAAAGGTGGATAAATGATATCGATCTCTTTTATTCCGAAGATCGAGAAGCAATGGATAAAACATATGCTAAAATTGCAGCCTCAATTGATGATTTCAAATTTAATTCATTGGAATTTAAGATCCCACCAAAAGTAGCTCTTTCTATGGATAAAGTGCAGCAAATTGCACTAGTAGCTGCTAAGGAAGCGTTAATTGATGCGAATATTTTAGGAAAAGATATAGAAAACGCTAGAACAGCAGTAATAATTGGAAATTCAATGGGTGGAGAAATTAGAATTGATTATAATCGCAGAGTCTATTTACCAGAATCATTCAAATCAATTGAAAATATGCCTTCATTTGAAAAAATAGATAAAAATCTTTGGAAGAAAATTGTTGATGAAGTTTTATCTTTTTACGAAGATACGTTGATTCATGTAAATGAAGATTCAATGCCAGGAGAATTATCAAATGTAATAGCTGGACGTATTGCAAATGTATTCAATCTTCGTGGAAAGAATATGACTTGTGATGCAGCTTGTGCTTCAAGTTTAGCAGCATTAAATATCGCTGTTAAAGGATTATTAGATAAGGAATATGATACTGTTTTGTGTGGAGGAGCGGATTGTTCTTTAGATCCTTCTACTTTTGTTAAATTTGCCAAGATAGGTGCAATATCTGCTGAAGGTTCATTTCCGTTTGATGTCCGTGCAAATGGTTTTGTGATGGGAGAAGGAGCAGGATTTTGTGTTTTAAAACGCCTCTCAGATGCAGTAAAAGATGGTGACAAAATATATGCTGTTATTAGAGGTCTAGGTGCATCATCTGATGGGAAAGGAAAAGGAATTACCGCACCAAATCCCGAAGGACAGAGATTAGCGATTACTCGTGCTTTAGAGCAAGCAGGAATTACTATTAATGATCTTCAATTGATAGAAGCACATGGAACAAGTACTTCTGTTGGTGATGTTATTGAAATGCAAGTTTTACAAGAAGTAGCAAAAAATTCTCCTCAAGGCTCTATAGCAATTGGATCAGTAAAAAGTCAAATAGGTCATTTAAAGTCTGCTGCAGGAATTGCTGCATTAATAAAAACAGCATTAGCAATTTACAAAAAACAATTACCTCCATCCATAAATTTTGAAACACCTAATCCTTATATAAATTGGCAATCATCACCATTTTATGTCAATACAAAACCTCAACCATGGAATAAACCAGATAATGGTCCAAGAATAGCTGGTATATCAGCTTTTGGTTTTGGTGGAACAAACTATCACACAATAATTGAAGAATATATACCAGATGAAACAGTAGGTCATTTGCCTAAATTATTTTCTCCTGAGGAAATTCAAAGTGTATTATCAGCATACTCAACTCAAAAGGAATTAAAATCTGAAGAACTTGTCTTTGATACTAATGCTTGGAAGGAATCTTTTGAACAAAGAGTTGTTCTAGAAACAGAAGCAATTTTCTTTGGTGGGAAAACACAAGAGGAACTCATTAAATCTCTAAATGATTTAAAAAATAATATTCCTATAAGTTCATTTTCAAATGACGGTTCTGGATTAAGAATAAGAGATTTAGCTAATAATTCTATAAATTCACTCAAGAAAAACACCCGAATTGGTTTAACCTGTCATTCTTTTGTAGATTTACCAACAGCAATTGATAATGCATTAGATGGTTTAACAAATAGTAGTAAAAGATTACTACTAAGAAATAAAGGAATTTTCTATAGCGATGATCATAAAATTGGTAAAGTTGCATTTATGTTTCCAGGGCAAGGAAGCCAGTATGTCAGGATGGGAAGAGAACTTTGGGAAAAATATGAAATAGTTCGAGAAACTTTTCGAGAAGCAGATGAAATAACAGAGCAAATGGTTGGACTCAAAATTTCTGATGTAATCTTTGCTATTGGGAGGTCAGAGAAAGAAGCAAAGGAGCTTTTAAAACAAACAGAAATAACTCAACCTGCGATTTTTGTTCTTGATATAGCTATCTTCAGATTACTACTCTCTTATGGAATTAAACCAGATTTTGTTGTTGGACATAGTTTGGGAGAATATGCAGCATTAGTAGCTTCTGGTATTTTTAGTCTGAGAGATGGTCTGTTAGCTGTTGTTCCAAGAGGAAAGGCTATGGCTCAATACGATGCAGTAGATAAAGGTACTATGGCATCTGTTGCTACAGATTATAAAACAGTAGAAGAAATTTTGAAAGAGGTTGATGGCTACGTTATTGCTGCAAATAAGAATTCGCCAAAGCAAACTGTTATCTCAGGTAGTACTGTTGCAGTTAAAGCAGCAATAGAGAAATTCAAATTAAAGGGAATTGATGTTGTTCCATTAGCGGTTTCAGCAGCATTTCATTCTGAAATTGTTGCTCCTGCAGTAAGTATTTTCAGAGAAGCTATTGAAAAATTATCCTATAATAAACCAGTAATTCCAATTTCCAGTAATGTAACTGGTGAATTATATCCTGAAACAAGAAAGGAAATTATTGACTTACTCTGTAAACAAATTGCCTCACCTGTTGAGTGGATGAAACAAATTTCAAGCTTATATGAAGACCATGGAGTTCGTACCTTTATAGAGATTGGACCAAAATATGTCCTTACTGGTTTTGCAAAAGCAATATTGGAAGATAAGAAAGATATTTTAGCTTTAGCATCAAATCATCCAAAGAAAGGTGAAATGCAGCATTTTAATGAAGTAATTGCTGCTTTAGGTTCATTTGGATATAAACTTACATTACCTGATCTAAATAATTCAATTTATTCAGAAGATTTCTTAACTCCACAGAAGAATTTTTACAAGAAAGTTTCTATCGAACCTTTGAGATATTTATCACAGAGCATAATTTCTTCTCCGAAAATTATTACGAAAGAATCACCTTTTGATGTTTTAGTGAATAATGAATTAACAAATATTATTAAAGATTCATCTTTCAAAGATTATCTTAAATTACAAGCTCCTGCTATTAGTGCATTCTTGAAAGCTGGTTATGGTACCTACAAAGATACCATTAAAATGGCAATTGACTATCAGAAAGACGCTGAAAAATTGGAAATTAATACCGAAGCAATAGGCGTTACTGGTGTAGCAATCGGTCTCCCAGGAATAAATAGAAAAGTTTTTGATGATTCGAATTTTGATGCTATTTTGGCAGGACAGAATTTCATCGATCTTATTCCTATGGAAATTAGAGATAAAATGGTCGATAAAAACATCGTTCGTTTAGTAAAGGATGCTGTGAAAGGTGCCCAATTCCAAGTAATAGATGATGTAGGTGAAGTGATTAAACTCGCAGCACAAAAAGGGGAATTTGATCTTACTAAAGAATATGGAATAGATGCGGAATTTGTTGAGATTTTAGATATTACATTCCAATTAGCTTTTGCTGCAGGTATTGAAGCTCTAAAAGATGCTGGAATACCATTAATGCCTGAAAAAGTAATTACTTCTATTGGAAAAGAAATTAGCAAAGGGTGGGTTTTGCCCGAATCTCTTAGGGATGAAACCGGAATTGTTTTTGCTTCAGCGTTTCCTGCTTATAGTAATTTAATTTCTACAATTTCCCAATATCTAACAGATAAATTTGCTAATAAGAAAAAAGAAGAAGTGATTTTTCTATTTGATGAATTAATTGAACAAATAAAAGACAAAGCTTCTCAAGAGAAAATTACAAACTGGTTCGAAGCAAATAAAGAACGTTTAGATTCTGATAAGGAATCAAAATTCCAATTTAGCAGAAAATTCTTGTTTGAAATTCTTTCGATGGGTCATTCACAATTTGCTCAATTCATTAGAGCAAGAGGTCCAAATACTCAAGTAAACGCTGCTTGTTCATCAACAACTCAAGCAATTTCAATTGCTGAAGATTGGATAAGAACAGGAAGATGTAAGCGAGTAATTGTTATTGCTGCAGATGATGTTACAAATAAAGAAATGCTTGAATGGATTGGATCTGGTTTCCTCGCTGTTGGAGCTGCAACTACTAAAGATAAGGTGGAAGAAGCGGCATTACCTTTTGATAACAGAAGACACGGAATGATAATTGGAATGGGAGCAGTTGGTATGGTTTTGGAATCTGATTCTACTATACAAGAAAGAGGTATAAAACCAATAGTAGATGTTTTAGGAACACATATAGTCAATTCTGCCTTCCATGGAACAAGACTTGATAGAGATCATATTTCTACTCAAACGGATAGTTTCATATCAAAAATCGAGAAACGTTTCAACATTTCTCGAGATGATATTGCTAAACAACTAGTTTTTGTGAGTCATGAAACATATACTCCTGCAAGAGGAGGGAGTGCTTCAGCAGAAGTTGATGCTTTAAGAAAAACCTTTGGAGAATTAGCTGATAGAATTGTCATAGCGAATACAAAAGGATTCACTGGACATGCAATGGGGGCAGGTATTGAAGATGTTGTTGCAGTCAAGATTTTACAGAAAGGAATCGTTCCCCCTGTAGCTAATTGGAAAGAGCTAGATCCTGAGCTTGGAAAACTTAACCTTTCTAAAGGTGGGCATTATGATGTAAAATATGCTTTACGTTTTGCAGCTGGTTTTGGTTCCCAACTAACATTAGCACTCTTTAGACTTAATACTGCTGGTGATCGATTTTCAAATATAGCCTATGAGAATTGGTTGGCTTCCTTAGGAGGATCAAGAAATACTCTTGAAGTAGTTAATAAAACTTTAAGGATGACCGAAGATCAATCAATTATTAAAAAATCTGAAATGAAAATCCCACAAAATATCACTTCAACTGTATCTGTTGTAGATGGTGAAGTAATAAGCAATATTATTGGTTTGATTGCTGAAAAAACTGGTTATCCTACAGAAATGATTGAACCTAATATGCATCTTGAGGAAGACTTAGGTATTGATACTGTAAAACAAGCAGAATTATTTGGGATTTTAAGGACAAAGTACAATCTTCCTAGAGAAGAAGGAGTTCTTATCCAAGATTATTATTCAGTGAATAAAATTGCTGAATATTTAAGTTCACGATTACAAGGAACTAGTCAAGTAATACAACCAGTAACTTCTACTGCTAAAGTAGGAAATGTTCCTCAAAAAAGTGAAATTACTAGAATTATCACTGATCTTATTTCTGAAAAAACTGGGTATCCCACAGAAATGATTGAACCCAATATGGAACTAGAAGAAGATTTGGGAATAGATACTGTAAAACAAGCGGAAATTTTTGGTATCCTTCGTGCAAAATGGAATCTACCAAGGGAAGAAGGAATACTTATACAAGATTATTCAACCGTAACGAAGATTACAGATTATATAACAAAAAGAATTGCAGAATCAGCTAGTACAAGTTCAAGTTCTGAAATCGTTACAGCAGAAAAGAAAGTTTCAGAAATAGTTCCACCAAAAAGATTCACACTAAAAATGATTGAGACTCCAAAGCTAAAATCAAACGCATTTAAATTAAAAGGAAAGAAATTGGTTCTAGTAGGTGATACAGGACAATTCAGTAAAGAACTTAAGGATTTGTTGAATAAAAAGCAAGTACAGATTATTTCTCAAATTAATTTAAAGAAATATATTTCTCCTGAAAAACTCATTGATGATCTTCCTAAGGATGAAGTAGATGGACTCATATTTATAGAATCAAAATTATCAAAAGAATTGCATGAAAGTAATCTAGGAAGATTTTATTTTGTTCTATGTAGATATTTGACTTTTACTGAAAAACCACTGATTATAGCTGTAAACAAAAATGCTGTTAATTTTGGTTGGAAACAATCTAAAAACACTCCTGAAATTGGAGCTGTTACTGGATTGACAAAAGCTCTAGCAAGAGAATTCTCAGGAGGAAATATTAAGACAATTTCCAGTTTAGAACCAAAGTATGTTATTGAAGAAATTGAAAATGGAGATGGTTCAGTTGAAATTGCTTATGATGAAAAAGGAAAAAGATTTGTTATTATCACCTCTGAAGAAGTTATTGATACTAAGAACACTGAACAATTTACTCCCACAAAAGATGATCTTATACTTATTGCTGGTGGAGCTCAAGGTATTACTTTTGAAATAACTAAAAAGATAGTCGAAAAATATCAACCAAAAATAGCTATTTTTGGAAGAACAAGTTTACCAAAGAATATTTCAGAACTTGTAGCATTAGATCAAACTGGTTTAGCATCTCTTAAAGATTCTATAATTGAAGCGTTAAAGAAAACAGAAGAAAAATTAACACCAGTAAAAATAGAGAGAGAATGGTCAAAAACTACCAAAGCAATTCAGATTTATCATAATATTAAGCAATTACACTCACTTGGTTCTGAAGTAAATTATTACTCAGTAGATGTAACAGATGCAGCGAAAATGAAAACATCCATATTGAAAATAATAAAAGAATTTGATTCTCCCATAACTGGGATAATTCATGGTGCTGGATTGGAAGTTTCCAAACTAATACACAATAAAGAACTTGCTGACTTTAACAAAGTGTATGATGTCAAAGTATTGGGTTACAATAATTTAGTCGATAATATTGATATGAAAGAAGTAAAATTCTTCATTAATTTCTCATCTGTTGCTGGTCGATATGGGAATGCAGGCCAGGTTGATTATTCTGCTGCAAATGATTATCTCTCCAAACAAACTTGGAAATTAAGAGAAGATGGTATAAATGCCACTTCGATATGTTGGTCCGCTTGGTCAGAAGTTGGTATGGCTACAAGGGGATCAGTTATGACAGTTCTTGAACATGCTGGAGTTACTCCTATACCTCTGGAGGAAGGAGTTGAAGCTTTTATTCAAGAACTAGAATATGGCAAAGAACCAGAGGTGGTTATTGCCGGAAAGTTAGGCGTATTACTGGTTTCGCCATTACCAGATATACCTGTAGATTGCAGAACTTTTCCAATGATTGGAAGAGTAAAACGAAATTTCGACGGATCTCTTTCTGCTGAAAGAGTCTTCTCTTTACAAGAGGATCTTTATTTAGATCACCACCGTTTTGATAGTGTACCCTTTTTACCGGGGGTGATGGGATTGGAGCTATTCGCTGAATTAGCAAAGATTCTCTATCCTAAGAAGGTCCTCAAAAAATTTGAGAACGTTGAATTTCGTTCTGCAATCAAATTCTTAAAAGATCAACCAAGAAAATTAAGATCTCATATTACATTTGAGGAAAATCCAAAAGTTGTAATAGAATCCGATTTCATAAAAGATGGAAAAATAATTGGTGAACCAAAAATCCATTTTATCGGAGAACTTAGTTTTGGAAAGTTATCAACTCCAGAATTAATTGATATATCCATTTCAAAGAAAGATTTGATTAAAAAAGAAGTAATTTACAATATTCTCCCACATGGCTCTCGATTCCAAGTTCTTGAATCTATAAATAAAATTGAACGTGGTATTATTGCTAAGAGCAATTTGGAAACTACTGAACAATTCAGTTGGAAAATAAAAGAATTAATCGCTCAACCTTTAGCAATTGAATCTGCTTTCCAAGCAATGGGCTTATTTGATATAATAAAAGATGATCGAATGGGTTTGCCATTTCAAATTGAAGATCTTGAATTTTATAATTGCCAAGAAGTCCCTTCAATTATAAAAGGATCGAAAAGAGGAGAAAACGATTTAGGTTCAATATATGATTTTGAAATTCTCGCAAAAGACGGTCAAAAAATCATGAAAGCAATTGGATATACTACTGTAAAAATTCAGATGGATATTAATTTACCCGAAATTGAAAAAATTCGACTAAATCAAGTAGAAAATTTGTTTGAAGTACCTAAAGGTTCCTATCTTGAAATTGTTAATGTCAACACTTTGAAGAAGAATATATCTGAAAATACAGAATTAATAGATAAAATACTACATCCACAAGAATTTGAAAAATATCAATCTTTAACAGTAGATAAAAGAAGAGATGAATGGTTGGCTGGTATTTATGCAACAAAGAAAGCAATAATGAAAAATCTACCAGAAATACAAATGAATATAATAAAAATTGAAAAGGATGAATATGGAAAACCGAAAGCATTTATTGGTAAGGTAAAAAAACCTTATTTCGTTTCTATCACACATAGCAATGGATATGCTGTATCTTTAATCAGTGAAGAAAGTAATATCGGAATTGATTTAGAAATCATAGAAAAAAGATCTGATGCATTAATTGATGAATTATTGAATCCAAAAGAACAAATTTTGATTTCTAAACAAGAAAAAGACATCCAAGAAGAATTAATCACAAGAATCTGGACTGCGAAAGAAGCTGTTTCCAAAGTTCTTGGTACAGGACTGAATATTGATTTACATGATTTGGAAATATCAGATGTCAAGGATAAAAAGATAACCATCCAGATTGATCCAACAAAAATTCCAGAAAAAATTCAAAAGAATGTTAATAGCAAAGAAAAACAAAAAAACATTCAATTAGTTGCTAATCTCTCACAAAATGACGAATTTGTTGCAGCTGTTTGCCATTTACCAAAATAGTATTTTATTGTGTTCTACTACATAATAATGAGTAAAAGTAGTAGAATGTTATTAAAGTGCTAAAAATAGAAATTAGCTAGTAATATTTGGATAAAATCAAATATAGCTTAGCAAACATTATTAGTAATAATAGTAATGTAAAGTTCCAATTGGTGAGAAATATGACATTTGCAACACGCTCGAAATTCTTTTGGTCGAGATTCATAGCTACTACAGTAAAATATCTAGGAGTTGCAAATACACAGCACATACGGTATGTTGCGGAAAAAATCCTTCCAACAGAAATGAGTCGCCAAAATATCCTTTACCATGTGCGAATTGCAGAAGAAAAGGGATGGATCGCCACATTCGCTTCTTCGCTTGAAATAACGGAAGAAAATAAGATTCTTTTCCGATCAAAATTTGTTAATGAAATAAATGAAAAGATTTCTGCTCAAAGATTTGTTATAACAGGTACAGAGCCTTTTGAATCAGAATTAGAAGATAAAATTAAGATAATTTGTCGCAAAGCACACTTGGAACCAATTTCCTTTCTAGATAAAAAAGTATTATCTGTTATTACAGAGGATTCAATTAAAAGACTAGCATCAACAAAAGACAAAGCTGCAGGAAATAAATCCCTATTTATGGTTTTATTGCGATTTAGTTGGTTTTGGTTGAATATTAATCCAAAAATATCTCTTAATATTATTGATGTAATAAAAGAAAATGCAGACAAACATGATTATAATGAGAATTATAAAATTGATGCTGAATTACTTGAAATTGTTTGTCTAATTGAACTTGAAACAACACCTGAAATTAGTGCTGAAGATCTTAAGGGTTTTCTTCATACCTGTATCAAATTCGCAAGTACTAATAAACGTTCAGATATAATGAATTTAATGGCAATGACCTTACTAATCTCTGGAAGAGTGTTGGTATCTTTTAATAAACTTCTAATAGCAGAAGAATATCTAAATAGAGGTATCAAATATCTGAGACTTACCACGCGAAAATCAATACTTATGAGAAAATTACATGTTGATGGTTTATTTGATTTAGGATTTATTTATTCACAACAAGGCTGGTTTTACAAAGCATTAAGTGTCTATGAAAATATTGGTTGGATAATTAAAGAGGAATTTTCTGAATCTGAACCTATTGATAATTTGCGTGGAAGATTAGCATTAGCGAAATCTGAATTGTATTTGATGATGGCTTGGCCTGCTTATACTTTTAAAGATGATGATTATAGAACATCTTTAATTAAAGCTCTTAGATTTGCCAGAAAAGCAAATAGAATATATAATTCAATCAATAATAAATTAAAGGTAACTGAGATTAATTTACTGAGTGCTTGGATTTTTGCTCTAATTGGTAAAATACCAAGAGCGGAAATTTTCTTAAATAGAGGAACAAAAGAATTAGTTGCTCCTGTTCCAGCAAAACTTAATACCTTGTATTATAATGCACTCGCAGAAATTTATAGAAAGCAAGGTAAATATAGTTTAGCAATAAGGAATATTGCTCAATCATTCGATTACATCAAAATGATTGGTTATCTCATAGCTAAACTCTTTTGTATGACTCGTTTAGCATCTTTACATTTGGAACTAACTGGAAAAGAAAACCAATATTCATTTATTTCATTTGGTGATATGACAAATCTTTTTGAAAAAGGCATTTCAGATATGATAAGTCACGTTTTCCTTGAATTCAATAAAATTCTTGTAGATAATTCAGCTATAATATCATTTTATGCAAGTGAAACTGTGCTGAAAAATCACCCGGAAATTGATAACTATGTAGAGTATCTTCCAGGAGAAAAAATCTCTCCAGCATTATTAGGTGAATCATATACCGTTTTACCTGAAATTCTAATGAATAAAGAAACAATAGAAAAACAAAAAATAATCTGTATTGTTGGTTCAAAAGATGATAATGAATTAATGGATAAATTTACAATTTATATTTTTAAAGATGAATTAGAGAAGTTTGATGATTTATATCAAAAATTATTGAGCAAAAAATGAATTAATTTTAATAAGATTGAAGAAAAGTTTTTAATAAAATTGATTTGATTAATAGCTTAATATTTACTAGGAGTTCACAAATTTTGATGAGGAATCATGTTTGCTCACATTCTTAGATCATTACCTCCTAGTGCTAACTTTGTCTTTTATGTTCTAGATCGTTTAGGTCCATTACCACGTAATAGAATTTTAGATGAAACTAAACTTCCAGATAGGACACTAGGTTATGCACTTGAGACATTATTGAAACAAGGTCTTGTAATAAGAGTGAGCGATGGAAAAGATGGAAGACTACGAATTTATAAAATTCCTTCCCCAATAATTGTCTCAAATAAACTTTAATTTCGGATTCGAAATTCAAATTTAGCGTTAGCCACTATGTCATTGATCTCTTCTTGAGTAGTTGGCTTAACCCTTTTCTTTTTTTGATTTTTATAACCTGGGCATTCTGCTAAACAAAATTGTTTTTTAGGGATAATATCAAAAGGATGATTTATTTCTTTAGAATTCAAAGCAATTAATGGGTAATATATAGGAATAAATTTTTCACCGAAATTTTTTTCAGGATTTCTGGATAAAATTGCTTTTGGATGATTTCCTAAGGTAATTCCTAATTTTAATTTGTTAGCTACTATCCTTTCAGTAATGCCAATACAAATCTTGTCACAAATAGAACAATTCAGTTTTTTATATCCAATTTCATTTAAAATTTGATCAAAATCTACTTCATAGTAAAATCTTTTTTTCATCGGTTGAAAGCAATCAATAATTCTCGTTTGTTCACTTAATGCTTTCTCATTTGAGACAAATTGATCGATTTGTTTTCTAAAAATTATTGGCAAAATTGTTGCCCCACGTTTACATAAAAGAAATCCTGCAATAGCATCTTCCATAGACCCTCTTAATATTGAAGCAATATTCCCTTGGGTTCCTTGAGGCAAACCTCCAAATCCATCATATTTTTCGTCAAAAATAAAGGCAAATTCATCTCGTACTTCTATATTTAGTGTATAATCAGGATTTCTAAGATTAACTCGAAGATTTTTCTCTTTTGCATATGTTTCATATATCTCTTCACCAATAAGTCTCTCAAGCTCCAATGAAGAATATTCATGATTGCCTGTCCTTCTTGCACGAACAACAAATGATGTATTATTCTTAATATTGGCGTTAACTAAATCTTTTGAAATTTGTTTAATATCTTCTAAGTCTGAACTTGTTCTAATAACAGGACTTACTGAAGTAATACCAAAAACATATTTTGTTAAAATAAAAATTGCTTTTTTTATTATACTTGGATTATTTTCTATTGCTTCTGGTGATGTATATACTATTAATCGACCCCAAGAACGGTTAATTTTAATTTTAAAGTCAGTTAATCCAATTTTATCGAAATTAATTCTAATATTGTTAGCTAATTGTTTTTCCATAAGCCTGCGAACAGGAGGACTTTTTAGACCAATTTCACCATATCGAACAAATATTTCAAACAAATTAGTCACGTATTTAAATATAAAAAAACGCTATAATAAAAATGAAGCGATTGTTTTAGTATTGCTATAAAATATGAAATAAAGAAATAAATAATTTAGAAAAAAAGAAATAGATTTAATCTACTTCCATTTGTTCGAGCATATCGCCATAAGAATCTTCTAGTTCTTCTCTCTCTTCGTCAGTTAATGCTCTTAACCTTTTAACTTCTGTAACCTCTAGTTTTTCTTTTGGAGTATGTTCAATCTTACGAGTAATTCTATAATCTTGAGATTTTGTTTTTGTAAGTTTTATTTTCTTATCGCAATTTGAACATACAAGATAACTTGCTTTTTCTTCTCTTACTGGTTTCATGAGACTTCCGCATTTTTCACAAAATTCCACTGCTCAAGTCACCTCTTCCTTTGAGATTTCATCCGAATTTTTAGACTAATTCTTAAGGATATTGATAACATTTCAATTATCCATTAAAACTAAATAAACCCCTATACTTACACTTAAAGTTATCGGAATTAAACAATTTTAATAAAATTTCATGAAAAACATTAATGAAATTATGGAAAAGGACTTTTTTTTTTAAAAAAGAAAAAAATTAAAATTAAGAAGGGAAGAATATAGCTACTAAAAAAATTGCAAGGCTTGTTTTTTTTATTGAACTACTGCAGTAGCATAATCTACTTTAGTATGAGTAACACTTTCTTCCTCTTCGAGGAATTTCCACCAACCGCAAGTACACCTGACCATACGGTCAATTAGTGCGAGAGACCCACTATTGCAGTTGGGGCATTTGATCGTGTTAATAATTGTAGCCATATTGTTCACCTAAACAATATTTTTCTGTTTAATAATAAGAAAGCTTTCTTGAGAGAGTACGCCGAAAGTATTCGAAAAAACCAGAAAAATTAGAATAAAAATAGTATTTATAACAATTAGATTGGTTATCATTATTAGGGTTTTAATTATGGAATTCGAAGAAATTAATGAGAATATCTTTTTGTTCACTGATAAATCATTTTATGATGTAGTAGTAGGTGCTTTAGAGCTTCCCAATAAGTTAGTTATGATTGATTCAGGTATCAACTTAGTAAAAATTAAAGAATTCAGAAAATGGGTGGAAAATAAAACTGGAAAAAAATTCGAAATTCTTATTCCTACACATTTCCATGGAGATCATACATACGGCAATCAAATTTTCTCTGATTGTAAAATATATTCAGTTGAAATCCATCAAGAATATATGAAAAAGGTACAAGAATGGTTAACTGATGATAATATTGAACGAGAGAAAAGTCGTTTAGAAGATCCAAAAGCTTTAGATGGTTTGAAAATTACTCTTCCAAATGAAATATTTGAGAAAGAAATTGTATTAATGGATGATGATGTGGAATTAGTAATAAAAAATACTGGTGGCCATACAATTGATTCTACCTATATTTATTGCCCAAATTATAAAGTGTTATTTACTGGTGATAATTTATTTGTTAATTCTTATCCATATGGCGGACATTCAAGTTGTAACCCAGATGTTTGGATAGATGTCTATAAAGAATTTCTATCACTTGATGTGGGAAAAATAATTCCTGGTCATGGTCCTGTAACAGATAAAGAATATGTTAAAAAATCATTGGAAACTTTTGAAGAAATTAAAAAAGCAATGAAAAATATGTCTTCCCAAGGTAAAAAGAAAGATCAAATAGTTGACTATTGTTACAAGAAATATTTTCCGCCAGAAGAAAACGATAAACCTGGTGATGAAGATTTATCAATAGATACTATGAAACGATGGTATGATTTCTGGATTGAAGGAAAGAAATGAAATTTTCACTAATATTTAATTGAAAGTTCACTTAATATTAAGATTAGAAAAATATTAATTGTCCAATACCTATCTTAAAATTAAATCTTAAGTATGAAACAATAAACTAATAATATGAGGAGAATTTATTGGCAATTAAGAAAGTAAAAGAAAATGTCTATATTATTGATGATGGAAGTACAAGAGGAAATGTAACAGCTTACGTCCTACCTTCACAAATTATTTTTATAGATTCTGGGATGAATCTCCCTATTGTGAGAAGTTTTCGAGAAAAAATTGAAAGTGAAACTGGAAAAAAAGTTACAAAGTTATTCATAACACATACACATGGTGACCATGTCTTTGGCAATCAAGTATTTGCTGATTGTGATATTATTGCTTCTAAATATACTAATGATTGTATGATAAAAAATTATGAGACTGATTGGACACCAGAAAAAATCGAAGAATGGAAAAAATCAGCTGAAGATCCAGTAGCACTTGAAGGTTTAGAAATAAAACTCCCAACTGATACTTTTGATGAAGTTTTTGAATTAATCGACGGAGAAGTTAAGGTTATAGTAAAACGTACTGGTGGACACACAGAAGGTTCATCTTACGTTTATTGTCCAAATTATAAGGTTCTTACTGCAGGAGATAACCTTTTCATAGATAGTTTTCCATGGGGTGGAGATGAAACTGCTGATCCAATAAAGTGGATGAATGCTTTAACTGAATATCTTGCTCTTGATGTAGAATATTATCTCCCAGGTCATGGTCTAGCTTCTGGTAAAGCTAAAATACAAGAATTTCAAGAATATCTACAAAAAGTTGTTTCTTTAATGAAAGAAATGATAGCTGAAAACTCGGATGAAGAAGATATATTGAATAATGCTGACCAAATAGAATATCACCCTCCTCGTCGAGAACAATGGAAAACTCTTACACTTAAAAAATGGTATGAAGTTATTTCTCAGAAATAATTTCTAATTCTTTTTTTTTAATACAATTTATGTCTATATTTTCTCGCTTAAATGAGAACAATCTTACATAAATGTCAGAAAGTATATATTTTCATTAATTGATAGATTCGCTAAAAAGTGTGAAGTCAATGACAATTACTACTACTAAAATTAAAGGAATAAAAATAAGATATCAAGAATTAGGGAATAAGGATAAAGAAACTCTTGTTTTACTTCATTATGGAGGAGCTTCTTTAGGAGTTTGGAATGGTATTATTCAATTTTTCGAAAAAGAATTTCATCTAGTTGCACCCGATTTAAGATGCCACGGTTTTTCTGAAATGAATGTTAATGATTGTCATATTGACAATATGGCAGAAGATATTGTTGGATTAATGGAAAAATTAGGGATTGAAAAAGCTAAAATTATCGGAAGTTCTCTTGGTGCAGATGTTGCTATAAGTATAGCTGCAAATTTTCCAAAAAAAGTAGTCTGTTTAGTATTAGATGGAGGTCTTTACGATATTGATGGACCTGATAGTAAGGATCAACTAATCGAGAAGGAAGAAATTGAACAGGCAAAGAATAAGTTAAAGGAACAAATACTCTCGAGAGAGACTAATGTATACGATTCAAAAGAAGCATTTATTGAATCATACAAACCTCGGTGGGAGAAATATTACCCTTGGACTGAAATTATTGAAAAAGCTGAATTAGATAATTTAAAAGAAACTGATGAAGGCAAATTTACTTCTACTCAAACACCAGATATAATTTGGAAATATATTGATCCACTTTATGGTTTACGTTTTTCGGATTATTTTAAAAGAATACACTGCCCAATTCTTTGGTTGCCTGATGAAAAAGAATGTGATAATGAAGTGGTAAAAAGGAATTTACAAAATTATGCTACAAATTTAAAATATCACAAAATTGTCACAATTGAGGGATCTGAACACGCATATACATGTTTAATAAGACCTAAAGAGTTTAGTAAAGAAATATTAGCCTTTTTTGATGAGATAAAAGGATTGTAATCAATCCTTCTCTATTCATCTATTTTTCCATTTATAGGAGTTCTTCCTACCATAGCAATTTGAACTTCAGTGTTGTAAAGTTTTTCAGATAGCTTTGGGTAATTAATTGAATAATGCACTCCTCTACTTTCTAAGCGTCCTTTAGCACATCTAATAATAAGATCAGCTACTTGTGCAAGATTTCTTAAATCTAGAAGATAAGGATGAATTTTGAAATCCCAATAAAATTGATTTATTTCAGCTGTTACTGTTTCCAATCGATGACCTGCGCGAATCAATCTGTTATTAGAACGGACGATTCCTACATAGTTCCACATAAAACGCCTAATTTCATCCCAATTTTGTTTAATGATAACCATCTCATCAGGATCTTCTGCTTCACCTGGATCCCAATAAGGAAATGGTTGAGAAGAAGGACCGTTGCTACTCATTAGTCTTGATGCAGCAAATTTCGCTGATTTATCAGCGCAAACTAATCCTTCTAATAATGAATTACTAGCTAATCTATTTGCTCCATGAAAACCAGTACATGATACTTCACCAATTGCTAAGAGGTTTTTAACTGAAGTCTCACCAGATGTTTTAGCTTTTACTCCGCCAATAGAATAATGCGCTGCTGGAACTACTGGTATTGGTTGTTCAGCAATGTTAATTCCAAGTGATAAACATTTATCATATATCATTGGAAATCTTTCTTTAATATAACTCTCATCCTTGAATGTAAAATCAAGATATACACAATCATCACCTGAAGTCTTCAATTCAGCATCTATAGATCTTGAAACAATATCTCTAGGTGCAAGTTCTTTCTTAGGATGGTATTTCTTCATGAATTGTTGTCCATTTCTATCAACTAATTTTGCTCCTTCTCCTCGCATTGCTTCTGTAATTAGAAATGCTTTAGCGTGAGGATGATACAAACATGTTGGATGAAATTGCATAAATTCCATGTTGATAATCTTTGCTCCAGCACGATATGCTAGAGCAATACCATCACCTGTAGTTACATCTGGATTACTTGTAACCAAGAAAACTTTTCCTGCTCCTCCTGTTGCTAAAGTGGTGACTGTTGATTGAAAATTATGAACTATTTTTTTATTTTTATCCAGAACATAAGCACCTATACACACATTATTATCTATATATAGATTGATTGCAACATGATTTTCAAAAATTTGAATATTCTTTTCTTTTCTAACAGCTTCTACAAGTTTTGTTTCAATTTCAAATCCAGTTCTATCCATTGAATGTAATACTCTTCTTTTTGAATGACCACCTTCTAGACCTAAATCCAAACCATGGTCATTCTCAGTAAATTTAACATTATATGTATCAATTAACTCTTGAACTAATTTAGGACCGGCTGAAACAATTTCTTCTACTACATTATCATTGCAGAGTCCTGCTCCTGCATTAATGGTATCTTGAACATGTGCTTTGATTGTATCTTTTTTATCAAAAACAGCTGCTATACCACCTTGTGCATATAGCGTAGCTCCTTCTGTAACTTTATCTTTACTTAAAAGTGAAACTGTACCAAATTCTGCTGCTTTTAAAGCGAAAGTTAATCCACTAATTCCACTACCAATAACTAAAAAATCTGATGAAATTCGCAACCAAAAGCCTCAAATATTGTTTTTAATTTTGTTGGAATTTTCCACTTCTTTAAACTTTTGATTTGTTACATTAGTATTATTAGAAAAATAACCTTTCTTTAGCAAAAGAATTGAACCTACTGATTGTATACCAAAGAAAATAATTTCTGAATAAATAATTATCTTTTGACCAACTACATTGATTAATAATCCAGTATAATTGCTAGTTGAAGGTCCAGCATAAAGAATTATCAAATAACCAACTAAAATTATTCCAAAAATAATGAAGATCCATGAGTAAACATTCGGGTATTCTCTCTCGAGAAAGATTGCTATTGTATACAAAAGAATCGTTAAAATTGAAGAGGTGAAAGCAATATACACAAAGTTAGTATGCAATGCTCCTATTTCTGGACGTATATCATATGGGGCAAAACCAATACCAATATAATTTATCCCGGAAACAATGCCATTTATTGAACCAATTATTGATAGCCATTTAGCAGCTTTGTTTTCTTTAATAAAAAATGGAAAAATGATAAAATAAGCAATTAAAGCTAATCCTACAATTGTTAAAGCTGTTGTAAAAAGAGAGTGAGAAATAATATTTGATTCACCAAGAAAAGTCTCAACACGACCTAGATCACTGAAAAAATTTTCTAAAAAATTATACTTGGTTTCATAATAATTATCTCTTGTTCCTCCTGGATAGAATATCATAGCTAAAGAGGTTAAAATGAGAAATTGAATACATCCTATGACAGTGAATATCAAAGTACTTTTTATTAGCTTAATTTTATTCATTTTCGTTCCCGTTTATTTCTTAAAATAAAAAAATCAGAGCTCCTTTTTAATTTATTTATTCTTAGATTCTAATTTAGTTGAAGGATATGAATGGGATTTTTCGTTTTATTAGTAACAAGCAGTTTTCATTCGTCCTTATTTTGATGATCGATTTTACAGTAAAGGTGCTACAAGATCTTTTGGTAAAAAGGTTGTTGATGGTGAAGGTCACCCAACACCTGAAAAATTAGCAGAAGCTAAAGCTTTTGGTGAAAAATTGAAAAATCTACTCTAAAAGAAAAAGAGTTATGGATTTCAGTAATGAAATCCAATTATTATTTTTTCCTTTTAATTTCTATTGCTTCAAGAAGTGATAGGAAACTTAGTATCGTTAGTATTGGAAGTAATCCCAATCCATTTGATTTTGTAGGTGATATCTCTTCATCTGGAGGCGTTAAATCTAATGTAAACTTCGCTAAGAAAAGATCATTTGTTCCTGACAAAGCAGATTGATAGGCATTGTTTGTAGGGAAATCGCTTGAAAGCGTAAAACCTGTTACAATTATGTTATTTTGTTCATCAAAAGCTATACCTGTTGCTTGATCGTGTTTGTTTCCACCAATATATCCTGATGAAATTAAAATATTATTTTCGGAAATCATTGATAAGAAAACATCATAACCACCTGAATATGTATCTTGAAAACCATGAATCACTGGAAAATCGGTTGAAGTTGTATGTCCAGCAATAAGATAATCACCTTCATCATTAATAGTTATAAATTTACATTCGTCTCCTCCACTACCACCAAAAATAGTTGAATATAGGAGAGTTTGACCATCAGCAGAAAATTTAGAAATAAATGCCTCTAAACCACCGCTGTGTGTTGATTGAATAGCATTAACTAATGGAAAATCGCTAGAATCTGTACATCCTCCTATAATGAAATTATCTTCTGAATCAATTATAACAGTTGAAGATGAATCAAAACCAATACCATCGAAAGTAGAAGCAAATTGCAATACTCCTGATGAGCTGAATTTGAGAAATACAGTACCACTCACTCCTTTTATTCCTGTCTGATATGCGTTATAAGTAGGGAAGTCATTATATTGAGTATTACCAACTAATACAATATCATTATTACTATCAATATCACAAGTACGAACTGACTCAGAGTCTGATCCACCATAAAAAGTTGAATAAAGGACAGATTGACCATCACTGGCAAATTTTGTAACGACTATATCTGCATTTCCTCCTTTGCTTGATTGATGAGCATTTAGGGTATAATAATCACTTGAAGTAGATGAACCTATTATTATGAGATTCCCATAGGTGTCAAAGCAAATATCAGAACCTCCATCATTACCAGAACCACCCCAATAAGTTGAGAAAAGAATAGAACCATTTTCAGAAAACTTAGCTAAAAACATATCAGATGGTTCATCAATATTTCCGCCTGAATATTCATCATCTATAGCATTGACCACAGGAAAATTATCTGAATCTGTAGTTCCTATAACTGCAATATTCCCTTCAGAATCCAATTCTAGACTTTCTAACCAATCATCACCACTTCCACCAAGAAACGTTGAAAATATTATTGATTGTCCATCAGGTGTTAATTTTGTTATCACAGTATCGTATCCATTACAATACGTGGATTGATATGCGGAAAAAGTTGGATAATCTAGTGATTTAGATCTCCCAGCGATTATTATATTTCCATCACTATCTAGAACTAAGCCATTAGAAATGACATTTGCTCCACCAACTGGGTTTTCACAGTCACTTCCTCCGTAAAAGGTGGAAAAGATACAAACTAAAGGATCTATAATAATTTCTTGTGAATGATCATAATCAATGTTTGTGCTGAATTTCACAGTATAACCGTTATCAAATAATTTCTGCTCTTCATTTAAAATAAATGAAAAATCCAATTCTTTTTGTGAATTTGCATACCATACTTTAAGGTTCTTATCTTGAATGATAAACTTATCAAGATTAAGTAAGAGTGATTTTTCTTTTACGATTAGATTATCTAATCCTTCATAATACATTGTTATTTTATCAATATTCGAATATGGTTCAACGATGAAATCATACTTTAAACCATCATCACAAAAATAGAATCTAAGACTAATACCCTCATATAGATTTTCATATGTAATTTGAGCATAATGCTCTACACTCATAATGGATTTAGATCCAAGATAGAAATTACTTACGCCAGATAATAATTTTTCACCGTAAGGAATGATCCTATTGGAATTTAGAAAAGTTATCTTGAATGAACTACTATCAGTGAAGTAAACAATCTGCGAATCAGAAAATCCTAATGAGAAACTGTCTCCATGAGTATAAAAGGCAAAGCTTTCGATAAATTGTCCATTATTCTTACAAAAATATTGCTTGTATGTTTTTTGAGTAAAACCTGACTCTTGAGGTTTTTCCAACACTTTATCTGTCAAAATCGAATTTTTATCTATTTTTATTTCATTATCAATGAAATCCCAATTACTTGCTAATTTTCTGTCTTTGTTAATTACAATCCCATAATTAAAAAAATACCCCATAGGTGCTAAAAGAATAACTACAAAAACAAAAATGATTGATATATGTTTCAGTCCTTTCTGCAAACTTCCACACCGCCTCTATATAAACCTAATTGGTTTACTTTATATAAACCTAATTGGTTTATATAGAAATTGCATTTTAAATGTATGCATTTTTTGAAAATTCTATTAAAAAGAATTAAAATGAATTCTTTTATTATCTTACATTATTTGACTGATTTTCCATTGATGCTTTCGTTTGAACCAATTAATAATAGCGTCAAAGTATGAATCAGGAGCGATAGTATAACCAAAAACTCCATGATCGATTCTACTCTTTAATGCATTAAGTAAAGCATCGGGAGCCTTGAAATCCATATCTGCTACCCAAAGTGGGAGAACATCTTCAACTTTGAAGTATTTCTTCAGAAATTCTTGATCCCATTTTGCAGCACTTGTTCCTTCCCTATTTACTCCTTCATCAAAATTCCAATTATTTTCAGTCATATTTTTTCACTCAATTAATTTTTTTGAACCTAACGCAATTCATCTAAGAATTCTGTTAATCGTAATAATCCAGCTTTTAGTACTTTTGTGTTATTTCCAAATCCGACGCGTAGGAATCCTTCCAACTCAAAACAGCTTCCCGGAACAAGGAAAGTACTTTTTTCTTCAACAAATTTTCTGCAAAACTCTTCTGATGGTATATCTAGATTTAATTTCATAAAACCAACGCTACCAACTCTTGCGGGAACCCAATCGATAAGAGGTTCATTAGCTATCCAATCTGATAGTATTTTGAAATTCGTTCTTACAATATTGTTATTTCGTTTTAAGATACGATCTACTTTTTCCATAGCGAGAGCAGCAAGAGCATCATCAATTACTCCATTGCTTATTTGCGTATATTGTCTTCTCTTGACGCATTCAAGTATTATTTCTTTTTTTGCTGCTATCCAACCCAAACGTAATCCTGTAAGGGAAAGACTCTTAGAGAATGATCCCGTTGAAATTCCTTTATCATAAATATCGACAATGGATGTAACTTTATCTTCCTCGTTGATATAGAGACCTTTGTAGGCTTCATCATACAGCACGTAAGCATTAGCATCCTCGGCTATTTCGTATATTTTCTTTAGGAGATCATTATCAAACATGTATCCAGTTGGATTATGTGGATTGTTAATAACGATCATTTTTGTTTTCTTATCAACTAATGAGTTCAAAACATCAAGATTTGGTTCCCATTGTTCCTCCCACTTCATCTTCCATAGTTTAACATCTGCACCTAGTGAACGAGCAGTGCTGTAGAGTTGTTGATAAGCTGGGAAGATGGAAACAATAGTATCTCCCGGATCTACAAAACTGTAAAACGTTAAGAAATTAGCACCAATTGCTCCTCCAGTAATGAGGATATTATCTGCTTTCATTGTATCATATAGATTAGCAATACCTTCTCTTAGTTTAGGTGAGCCATTGATATAGCCATACGTGAGTTTTGTACTTTTGAATTCTTCAAAGAAATCTTCCTTATCCATGAGCTTCAAGAATTCCTCGAGAGTAAAAGGATCAACACAGGTTTCAGCTATGTTTAATTCAACACCCATCTCGAATTCATCCATAAACAATTCCACTAAAAAATCATCAACTTTCATTTCTTTACAACTCCAAATATCTGCTCTTTATTTCATTTTTATAATCTTTCTTGACATTGTTAACTTTACTTTACTGCGTTCCAGATAGCTTTTGTTATCTGAATATCTTGCACTGCTACTCCAGTTAAATCAGCTATTGTTATTTCATCATCAGACTTTCTTTGAAGGTTCTTATCCTGAATTACTTGACCAAGTTCTGTTAAGTCCTCCTTAGTAAGTAGATTAGATTTAACAGCATGATAGCATTCTCCTCGAGTAAGAACTTGCTCTATACTATCAGCAACTACTCGATCTGCTTTCTGCAGTATTTTTGCATCCAATTCTTGTTTTACCGGAGTATCTGAACCCATTGCAGTAATATGTATTCCCTTAGTGATTTGGTCAGCAGTAATTATAGGTTCTCTAGCAGCGGTACAAGTTACAATTAAATTACAAGCAGAAGTTACCTCATTTGTATCAATTGTTGTTTTCACAGTATATCCTTGAGAGGTCATGTCTTTAGCATAAGTAGCTAACTTTTCTTCACTGCGACCCCAGACAATGACGTCCTTACAATCGACTATCGTTTTTAAATACTCTAACTGTAATCTTGCTTGAACGCCTGTGCCATAAATACCAATACAATTTACTTTCTTGGGTGCAAGATACTTGGCAACAACAGCACCTGCTGCAGCAGTACGAATGTTTGTTAAATGCCCTTCATCAAGCATGACGCTAATTAACTCTCCAGTTTTTTGATTAAACAACAACATTAATCCTGAATAACTTGGTAATCCTAAACTCTCGTTCTCATAGAAACCAGAAGCGATTTTTATCACAAAATATTCATCCTCTTTGATGTAACCGTACTTGATGTGTACATCTCCAGGAGGTTTTTCAAAGATCATCTCTCCAACTGGGGGAACGATGACTTTTTTGTTTGAATAAGCGATGAATCCTTCTTCAATTTCTTTTATTGGATTGATTTTTTGTAATACTTCATTTATTTGCTTGAGAGAAATAATCTTAGTCAATACTATCACCATTTCTGAGTAACTAAGAATAATTATTGTAGATTCTAATTAAATCTTCGGCGAGTAAAACAATACAAAAATAATAAATGGTTAAACTACTACGTCCTAGCTATGATAGATTTTTCAGATGTCGAAGCAGCATATTCAAGGATTCATTCGCTTGTGAAAAAAACACCTCTTATACAATCCAAATATCTAAGTGATTTATGTGGTGGTCAAGTATACCTAAAATTGGAAAATCAACAGATAACTAATTCTTTCAAAGTACGTGGTGCAATGAACAAATTGCTTTCATTAACTCCTGAGGAAAGAAAAAAAGGTGTACTTGCTGTTTCATCTGGAAATCATGCTCAAGCTATAGGTGTTGCTGCTGAACAACTAAAGATTCCCGCAAAGATCTTTGTTCCAAAATACACTCCGAGAAATAAAGTCGATAAAATTAGAAAATATGATGTTACTCTTGAGATTTTCGAAGGAGATTATGACGAAACTGAATTGTATGCTCGAGAGTTGAGTAAGAAATCTGAAAGCATCTTTGTTTCTGGATATAATGATGATTTTATTGCAGCAGGACAAGGAACTATTGGTATTGAACTTGCTGATCAACTAAAATCAGTGACGGATGTTCTCGCTCCTGTAGGTGGTGGAGGTTTAATCTCAGGTATAGCAATTGCCGTTAAAACCTTATTACCAAACACTAGAGTCATTGGCGTTCAACCGGATACAAATCCTGCATTCCATGCATCATTAAAAGCAGGGGAAATAATTGATGTCGAGTTATTTGATTCTATAGCAGATGGCATTTGGGGAGGAATAGAAAAAGGCTCTATTACCTTTGATATCGTACAGAAATACGTCGATGAAATCCTTCTCGTTAGAGAAGAAACACTGAGAGAAGCAATAAAATTACTTTGGAAAGAAGATAAACAAAAAGTGGAAGGAGCTGCAGCATTAGCTATCTCTCCAATATTAGAGACTCCATCGGATTACAAAGACAAAGTAATCGTTGCTATTATGTCTGGAGGAAATATCGATGAAGAATTATTCCAACAGCTAATAAAATAGACTTTCGTCTTGCCAAAAAAAGTTAATATTTATCAAAAAGGTAGTTTTCATGAGTCTAGGTAGACGACATTTCAAAGGGGGAATGTAAAATTACAGTTAGAGAGCAAATTGGTTTCTGCGGTCACAAATGTACTGATTGTGGTGTAAAACAAAACCTTATCACAGAAAGTATAGATGACTTAGAATCCGTACTTAAAACAACATATCTGTATAATCAATTACACGAATTTTCAGATAAAGAGCCCGTATTCAAACACGAAGAAAATTTCGATTCCTTTTTACAAGCATTAAAGCAACATTTCGGTTCATGTAACGGGTGTTCTGAGAAAAGTGGATTATCTTTATGTTCAGTAAGAAATTGTGCAATTGAGCACAAAGTATCTACGTGCAGTGATTGTTCTGCTATCGATAATTGCGAGAAAATACAAAATGATTTCTTAGCTTTAGATAATTTAAAGAATTTAATCTGAAGTTATTTGGAGTATTTTCTCAATAACCTTTTTTTAGAGGTTGTTTTTCTTTCTGTTATAGTGTGATTACTTTGATTAAAAAATATGAGTGGGCCAATCCAAGGGATAAATTTGGTTTACCTGTTTGGCGCTTAAATAAAATATTAGCAATTATCCAGATAAAAATGCAGAATTTGACTGAAGATAATCGTGATTTTCCAGTTAACTGGAGTGTTATGCATATGTACTCCACAATGCAATTAGCGAAATTAGTAGCATTAAAAAGAGGTTTAGAACCTGATCTTGCGGCACTAACTTGTGCATTCCATGACATCTATAGTTTACTTAAAGGAAAAACAGAGGATCATGGAATAAAAGCTGAACCATATATTCGAGAGATTATTTTAGAGTATAATTCAGAACACCGAGAATCACTTCCAGAAATAACCGCTGTAGAACAAGAACAAATTTTTGTTGCAGTAAAAAATCATAGTGATAAAAACAAGATCGATGATGATTCTTACGGTAAATTGCTTAAAGACGTTGATAGTATTGATAGTTATTTACATGGAATGACACCTGGAAGAAAATCTGGAAGAATACCAAGAGGAAATGAAGTGTTAAAGGAATTCTCAATCGATCATCAAATTGAGCGCTAAAACACTAATTTTTGACGAAAATATCTTAAATATGAAAATGTAAGAAAGAAAAAACAGAGATAGTTGATAGTCATACCTAGAAGAAAAGATGCTGAGCTTTTGAAAATATCAAAGTTTAGAGAATTAGAATTCCACATCATGCGTGGAAGAAATGAAAGTGTTATTTTTTATGAAACACATATTGACTTAGAAAATACATTCAAGTTCCTAGAAAAATACAACAAAGACAAAGAAGAAGAAGAAAAACTTACCCTCTTCCAGATATTTTTAGCTGCTTGTGTAAGAACAATGACTTATCGATATAAAGTAAATCGGTTTGTTTCAGGTAGAAGATTGTGGCAAAGAAATAGGTTGCATTTCAATTTTGTAGTAAATAAAGAAAAAACTGAAGAAAGCGAAGAAGTAAATGCCACAGTTGAGTTCGATCCATTCGATAATTTAGCTGATGTTCAAAGAAGAGTTCATGAAAAAATCTATGAAGCTCGTCACGCTGAAAATCCGAACCAAGAAGATGTTGATTTCTTTGGCGGACTCCCTCGTTGGTTAATTAAATTAATTTTCGATGGGATCAGATGGTTAGATGAGCGTAATATCTATTTTCACGGATTACTCAAAGATAATCCTTTGTGGTTATGTTGCAAGCCATGCAACTTTTCCTGATGATTGTATTGAAATCCAATTATAAATGACTGTAATTTTCTCAGCATATTTCCAACCCTCTGTTGCTGATTTTATATATTCATTTATATTCGTCCATTTTTCTCCTACTTGAGAACCGTAGATAACAACGTCAGTTTTTTTTGTGAATAAATCTCTATATTTTTCACTATCTTTTTCAGCAAATGCTTCTGCCATTTTGGTCAATAAGTTCCTTACTTCAACGCTAGCTTCATCAGACATGCTAACACCTTATATCTAAATGCTTAAATCTAATTCTAATTTAGGAAAGATAGTTTTATTCATTTTCGTTCCCGTTTATTTCTTAAAATAAAAAAATCAAAGCTCTTTTTTAATTAGTTTAAAGGTGTTTAATATTTCAGGAAGATTTCCTAAATTCCTCCATAAAGGTAATGGTAAAAAAAGTAATTTAAAATTTTTAATTACAATTGATTTTGATTGTGTATTATTTATAAGTTTGTTAAGATTTTTAGCTTTATCATCGTCATTAAAGGGAAGACAATTTTTTATACTGAATAGAGATCTTTCTCCCATTACAACTATAAATTCTGGTTTTATTTCTAAAATTTCTTCTACTAGATATCTTGAACAATTTTTAACAGTTCGATTAGTTATGATTTTGCTGTTAAATCTCTCAATTCGACATTTTACAGCATCAATATAAAAACAACCCATTTCCTTGAATTTTTCTAATTTCTTCTCTTTTGTTAAACTATTATCTATACCTAATAACCAAAATATATTCCAAGAAAGTGTTTCTATCAGTGGTGATTGAGCACCAAAAATTCGTTGGCTCTCAATAGGATTATAAAAATAGCTATCATTAATGATGTTAGCTTTTGTTTGGTGATGAGGTGGTGATTCTGCTACAAATAGAAATTTTACTTTTTGAGGTTTCCATTGATTAGTTTTGTATTGAATATTTGGTTTTGATTCTACATGTATTATTGCACTACTAGAATACTTCTCAGCAAAATTTTGACAAACTTTGCATTCTGTCAACTCCATGATGAAAACCTAAAATTCCTGTAAAGAACCTAGGATAAATTGAACAAATAAAATTATAAAAATTGGTGCGTGGAAGCGTTCTTCTAGAAGCTCCACGCAAAACAGGAGATAGTCATTTTTCTAATAGCGTACTAATGGCAATACGTACGCATATTACTATCTGGTTTCTTAGTATATTAATCTCTTGTTATTATGATTTTGTTAATTAATAACAAAATGAATTTTTTTGACTTGTAAATTTACTAAAATGTTATTTTATTTTTAACAATTCAATTTCAAAAACAAGAGTTGAATTTGGTGGGATTAAGCCATTACCAACATTACGGTTACCATAAGCTAATTCTGGAGGTATTGTGAGCTTTCTTTTGCCTCCAACTTTCATTGTAATTACTCCTTGATCCCATCCTTTAATGACTTGACCAATACCGATTTTAAATTCTAATGGTTCTTTTCTATCAAGAGAACTATCAAATTTCTTGCCATTTGTTAACCATCCAGTATAATGAACTGAGATAGTATCACCTTTTTTGGGAGAAGATCCAGTACCAATTTTGATATCTTCAATAATTAATTCAGCCATAATAAAAACCAAGTTTTATTTTGTAATTTTTGAATATTTGTGATACTATTTAAAGAATATTCATATGCTTAAAATATAGTAAAAAAAAAGATATTTAGCGGTATTAAAACCACTGTTCTAATACCTAGGTCTTTGTTTTCTGTAGCACATAAAGCAAAGCACAGAATCCTGATAATTGGATTGTTTCAACGTTTCTTTTAATAATGATCCACATCCTGGACAGAATGTATACTGTGTTTCACTCGGTGAGCTATCAAAGTCACTAATCAATGACATTCACCTCATAAATTTTTAAGCAATTAATTTCTAAAGTTTGAAAATTCAAGTTAGATTATTAATTCAATTAATTGCATATAATACTATAATTAAATGCTTATATAAATCTATCTATGCTGATTTTTATAGTTTTTTGTATTAAATATTCACAAAAAAAATATTTTTTACTTTCACAATAAACTATAATAAAATTTCTTTCAATTAATAATAAAATCTAGAAAATAAATTTAAAAATTAAAAAAAATCCCTTTAATTATTATGAAGATCTTTCTTTTTCTCTATGATAAATTTTCAGATTTCGAGATCGTACAAGCCTTATTAATATTACGTGAGAATGTTCTTACAACTGTTGGATTTGAAAAAGGATTAGTAAAATCTATTGGTCAATTGAAGGTAGAAGCGGAGATTTCTATTGAAGAATTAATAATAGATGAAGTTGATTTATTATTAATTCCGGGTGGTGAACCTAAGCATTTCATTAGAAACAAGGATTTTAATGAAAAAATAAAAGTTTTGAATAAGAAACTACAAATCCTCGATATGAAGGGAAAGATAATTGCTGCCATTTGTGGTGGACCAACTTTTTTAGCAAATGCTGGAATTTTAGATAATAAAACTTGTACTGCTTCAATTTCAGAAGATGAGAGAATTTTTTACAAGAATTCTAACCTCTCAGAAAATGATTTTGTAATAGATGGTAATATTTTGACTGCTCAAGGACAAGCTTTTACAGAATTTGCTGTTCAACTAGCAAAATTATGTAACACATTTGAAACTGAAAAAGAGATGGAAGAAGCTATTAAATGGTTTAGAAATGTGAAAGATTAATTAAACCTTTATTTTGTATTCAAGTCAGAATCAGAACCAATTATAAATGATTCATCATAATGGGAAACAACTTCTTCTTCTACAACTAATTCCTCTTTTATTGTTTCTTGAAGAACTATTTTTTCCATTTTCTTTTTAACAATTTTACTTTGGATTAATGGTAATAGTCCAGCAATTGGATATGCTGTCATAGCAATTGGGAATAGTAATGGTCCAAGAGTAGAAAATGCAAGACCTCCTATTAACGTTCCAGTTGCTCGCATGCCTCTCTGGCCTGTTTGGAGAAGTCCTAAGGTTTTTCCTCGATGTTTTGGAGGAATCCATTCATACATAAAGCTATTCCATGCTGCTCCAGGAGTCATCGCAAAAAATGATCTTATGATAAAGAAAGCTGCTGCCCAAATTAATGAATTTGCAAAAACTATTCCTATAGCTGCAGGAATAACTAAAGTCCACGAAACAACAACGATTAAAGCTTTACCAATTCTCTCTGCAAATACTCCAATAGCTAAATAACCTAAAGTTAAGACAATCCAATGAATACAGTTGATCCAACCCCAGACTTCAGTAGCATTAACATAATAACCAGTTATGAACTCAGAATAAATGTATCTACCAACAAAAGGAATAGCTACTCCACTAGTAAATCCCATTAACATTCGTCCTAAACCAAAACTAATTTGCACTCCAAGAATTGATTTTTTACCATCTTTAGTTGATTCATATTGAGTAAATTCGTCATCACTATCTTCTGATAATTTTTCTGCATATTTTATTTCATCCTTAGGACTACCCTCGACAACTAATTTCAAGGCAAAAACTAGAATTAAAGCTACTCCTGCAAAACCCGCCATTATTGTGAAAGCCCAATCGAAATTAATTCCTGGTATTGTAAGCATATACATTGAAATAAGTGGAGCAGCAGAATTAGCTATTCCACGAGATACTTGATTACCTGTAAAACCAAATGTTCTATTTTGCCCTCTCTTCGTTTCATTCGCAATAAAAGTATTAGTAGAAATCATCATCAATTGTTGACCAATAGCAAATAAAGAATAAAATAAGATTGACAAAGCAAAAATATTCATTCGTGTAAAAATAATTGCTGATGTTATAGTAAATACCAAACCAATAATCATTGTAGTTCGTTTGAATTGAATATCAACAACTATGCCCAGAACGAAAACAAAGGCCATAGCTGCATATCCACCAATGGAAAGAATTAAACCATACTCATAATCAGACCAATGCATCATATCCTCTGCAAAAGGGATTAATAATACTCGAAACCCCTCAGCAAAAATTCTGAAAAAGAAATTTACAATAATAATGTTAAGAAGGATGCCTTTGTGATTGTTTAAGGAGTCAGTAGCACGAAGTGATTCAGTAGTTGATTGATCTTCTGAGGGTTTATCATTCATAGAGAATTTCAAATATTCAATTTAAATTAAATGTTTTGGTTTAGTTTAAAGAATTAAAAAAAGGAAGAAGAAAAAGAAACTATATCTTTGTAAAAGAATCAACAGTTTCTTGATCAAGTCTTTTAACTACTTCAACTAACAAATTAATTGCTTTTTCAACATCCTCTAAATCTAAAATACCATAATGAGAATGTATGTGTCT